>Ga0209798_10001074_pt1 | contig 16728 bp, 10 predicted proteins | sample DOMMetBare3Fresh_FD_187475 | JGI IMG/M metagenome (GOLD analysis project Ga0209798, IMG submission 187475) | Wetland sediment microbial communities from St. Louis River estuary, USA, under dissolved organic matter induced mercury methylation -... | ecosystem: Environmental > Aquatic >...
GGCGTATCCAGCCGGAACAAAAATCCGCAAAGAAAAAGTTCCCCAGGTAGTCTGCGGGAAATTGCGTGACAGGTGGATTATAAAAAGCCGCGCCGACAATCGCGCAGCCGGTGGTACCTGAACTGCCGTGGGAATAACTAAAAAGTGGATCGCGAAAGTTGGTGTTCAGAGGGGAACACGGGCCTTCGCAGTTTGGCCAGCCATAATTGGCGCCAGCGATACCGTCGTTTATCTCCTCGGCCAGGGATTCGCCAACGTCGTTTATCAACAAGCGGCCCGTGCCCGGCTGAAACCCAAACGTGAATGGGTTGCGCAGACCGAGCGACCAAATAGCTCGATTGGTGCCCGTCGCCGCCATAAAAAATGGGTTGTCACCGGGAATTGAACCGTCCGGGTTGATTCGCAAGAGCTTTCCGAACAAATTAGCGAGCGTCTGCGAGTTGGCACTGACGTTATCATCGCCGGTAGCGACATAGAGCTTGCCATCGACACCGAAGTGCAGCGCGCCGCCGGCGTGATTACTATTGGAACTCAAATCATTCAGCTCCAGCAGAACCAATTCACTGCCAGCTACCGCGATGTCGCCATTCCCAGTCAAACGGCTGACGCGATTGTGGAGAGTGGGCGTCGCCGTCGTGTAGTAAACGTAAATAAATTGATTAGCAGTGAAATTGGGATCGATTGCGATACCCAATAAGCCACGCTCGTTCGACGCATCGGCGTTGACGGTAGCGAAAGGCGTGGCCAACAGGGAGCCATTCTTGATGATGCGCACTGCTCCGCTCTCTTCACAGACGAAGAGGCGCCCGTCAGGCGCGAAGGCCATCGCCGTCGGGCTTCCAATTCCGATGGCCACCTGAGTCTCTGAAAAGCCTGTTGGTAAAGTCGCGCCCTGAGAAATGTTAGCGAGTAAAATGATTAGAAGCAGGCTGGCAGCGAGGTTGACTATCCACAGAAGCTCATTTTTGCAGTGAACCGCAGGCGAGAGGAGGCTCGCTTCCGGAACCAACCAGTTTTTACCCGTATCGTACACCAGAAAATAAGTGCGAAGGCGCTGTGCTGGCTGCAGTGAACGAACCGCTCCGCCACACGGAGCAGCCAGTGTGATCATCCCTTAAGCGCTTCCTCGATTGCTTGTCTTATTTGCCCAGGCGTGGCGATCGGATTGAACCCGACAAACTGTTTCAGAACACGACCGTCGCGAGAAATTATGAAACTCTGCGGAATGGCATCGCGCTGGGTGATCTGCATTAGTGAGATAGCTACTTCCTGTGACGCCCAACCTACCTGATAGTCCATATTAAAACTCTGGACAAAGTTCTTCACACTCTGCGCGGAGCTGGCTGGGTTTTCCGTCGACAGGCCAACAATCTCAAATCCCTTTGATTGAAACTCCCTGTGGATCTTGACCAACTCCGGAATTTCATTTCGACAGGGGCCGCACCAGGTCGCCCATAGGTTAACCAGCATGACCTTGCCCGAAAAGTCCCCCAGGGAAATTGTTCCCCCCTTCACTGTCTGCAGTCTCGCGCCGAGGACGCTTGCCGGCAGGGGACTGTTTGCTGCAGTTGCAGCCCTTGGCTGCCTGGCCGGTGGGCTGCCCGGCTGGTTGACGCCGCGCTGAGTCTGTTCGTCTGAAGAAGTGCAGCTTGAGAGGCCGCCGGCCGCGACCAGCGAGAGCACAAGGAGGGTCAGCGCCAGCCGCGCGGGAGTCCAGAAGTGCCCCGTTGCCTGTTGGTTTTCCTGCTTAGAATTCATCTTGCTCATAAATCCGTCTGTTATAAGGTCTTTCTTTTAAATCAAATCATGCACTTGCAGTACATAACAAATCATAGCGGTTGGTCAAGCGAGACCAGTTGAGCAAAAACGCAGAGTGGCCAGGCGAGGCGATCTAACAGCTCCCTAAATTCCCATAAGCGCGCCTATGCTGCAAAGGCCACCGCTAAGACTAACAATTCTCAGTTTTTTGAATCGCGTCTGGTTTCGATAGTAACCGGCTGTTCCCGCTCGGCGGGGCGTCGCCGCAATGAACTCTCTGCAGGTTGAGGCGTTTGCGTGGAGGTGCTTTCGGAAAGCTCTGTAACACGCAGCAGCGGCCCCCCGGGACCGAATTGAATCTGGGTACCTACTCGAATCTCGCAAGGGTCCACCACGCGCTCGCCATCAACAAAGGTGCCAAAACTGGACCCTGTGTCGGCTAACAGAAAACGCCCATCTCGCCGGCGAAACTCTGCGTGCCGTCGGGACACCATCGGCCAGTCAGCCTGGTCAAAAATCAGGTGACAGGCGAGTGGATCGCGACCTACTTTAATCACCTCGGCGGAAAACTCGCGTTCGGGGTAGGTCTGCCCAGCGCTTATCTCAAGCAAGGCGATCTTCATCACCTGCGATCCTGGCGCCCGGCAAATCTGAACGAATCAAGAATCAAGGCGGTGTCGCCTTTGACGCCTACATCGGCAGCGCTCTTGATCTCTGTGGCGAGTGCTGTAGCCAGCATGACGATGGCCACTCCGCCCTTATCGCTTTCCGAACCCGGCGGCAGGAAGATCACCCGCCCCCAATAGGGAAGATCGTCTTTGCCGCTATCTTTGAATACGCCCTGGAACCGAACTTCGTAACCTTTGTAAGAATTGACCGTGGTTCCGCCGCGGGACACTTCTTCAAAATTTGGCAACGCGCCCGACAATTGATCGGTGACCTTTTTCGCGCTCACGGGAAACACCGTAGCGTCAGCCTCGTAACTGCCCCGGCTGGGATACCAGTTAAAAAGGACGCGCTCTTTCAGGCCCTCGTCGCCGCTTGCCTGGTTGTCAATCTTCGCGAAGCTGCTGGCGCCGCGCACTCCCGCTTTGGGATCTTTGGTCCAACTGCGGGGATAGTAAAAAGAGAATCCGACATAGTGGGCCGCGAGATCACCATCAAGATCGGCTGGAGAATTGTTGAACTGCACTGCGTCTGCCGGGGGCGTAAAGGGCTCAGGTTCCTTTTTCGTTTCCAGAGTGGAGTTGGTATTCGTAGCGCTGTTTGTATTACTGGGATTGGTAACGGTGTTCTCGTTCCGACTGGGCTTATCTTCGCTCGCTATCACTGGGCCACGCTTCGCATCGAGCATCGGTTTGAGTACCAGGAAATATCCCGCTGTCGCCGCGCCCCCCAGCAACAGGAGCAGAACGACCAGACCGGTCAGCACCCAGGGCAAGACTGATTTCTTCTTCTTAACGGGCGTTGGGCCGGCTGGGACTGTAACGGGCGGAGGCAAATTCGCGGAGGTGGCAACCCCCTGCGGCGCGGCGCGCTCCGCTGCCTCCGCATACGCTCCCAGATTGGCGGATGTGGGAGCCGACTCACTCTGAGCTGTCAGATCGGGAGAGGTTTGCGATCCAATCAAGGACGGCTCCTTAAAGGTGGACGAGCCAAAGGAAGAGATGGTTTCGTTGAGCGAGCCCAACTGCATGCTCGTGGGAGCCTCCGCCGGATCGATATTACTGGTAGGCGGAATGAGCTCTTTGGATGTTGCTCGCACTGTAAGATTTGGATCGAACGGCTGGGACGCCGTTGGCTCCGCTCGCAACAAGCCACCGTCAATCGTGCAAAACTTCTGGTTCTCATCGGGGAAGGTGCGACTACACTTCGGACAACGCTTCATACGAAAGGCCTCTCCTTAAAAAGTCTAACGTCGCGATCAGTTAGCCTGGGCAATTTTCTTCAGCAGTTGCGGATTACCGGGGTTCAGCTCGAGCGCCTGTTTGTAAACACGCAAGGCATCGCTCTTTCTCTTTGCTTTCATATATCCGTCGCCCACGCCTTCGAAACCGAACATGCCTGCCAACTGACTGCGTTCCCCTGGCGAGGCAATATTCACCGCGCTGCCATAGGTTTTTTCAGCATCCTCAAGCCGTCCCTGCGCCAGATAAGCCTGGCCCAGCAGAGCATAGGGCTGGAATGCCTGCGGACTCAGTTCGGTGGCGCTTTTCAGGTAACCCTCTGCTTCCGGATAACGCTTCAAGACATTGAGCGCGCGGCCCAGCAAGTAAAGAACACTCGGACTGCGCGAATCCATCTCCAGAGCCTTACGCAGCACTGCTTCTGATTTTTCCCACTGTTGTTCCGACTGCAGGCTGTCGGCAATCAACACGAGGGTGGCCGGGTCTTTGGCCAGGGCAATTGACTGATCATAGAACGGCGTGGCTTCATTGCCGCGCTCCATTTTGCGCAGCAAACGAGCCAGGTGTGCGTAAGCAGTGGCAAACTGCGGGTCGAGTTCGACGGCGCGGCGATAGGCCTGCTCAGTCTCGGCTGAGAATTGACCACGGGATTGCAGGGCGACTCCCAGGCGATCCCAGGCAACCGCATTCTTTGGATCCAGCTTAACGGCAAGTTGCGCAAAACTTACGGCGTCAGAAAATCGCTTCGCGTTGTTTGCACCGGAGACAGGCTGGACCAACACGACGCTCAGGGCCACCAGGGCGTCAACGTTCGTCGGGCCCCACTGGACGGCGTCGCGATAATTCCTCTCCGCGTCTTCCCAGCGGCGCTGATCCGTAAAGACATTTCCCAGACCGTAGGCGGCTCGCGGATCGCGTGCCTTCAACTTAAGCACGTCGCCATAAGCGGCCAGCGCTTCGTCATACTTCTTCGCATCGCGGGCGTCATTACCCTTATCGAGCAAATCCTCGACCCTGGTCTCAAGCTCCGCCTTGGGATTTCTTTTTGGCGCCGTGCGCGATGGCTTGGTAACCGGGCGAGGCAGCTTGCTGGTGCTTCGTTTGGTTTCGGGATTTTTTGGACGGAAGATGCCGCCGCCGATGTCACCACCAACGTTCTGGCCGCGCGCGGCAAAGCAAAATGCCATGCCGACGAGACACGTAACCAATGGCAATAATAATGTGCGACGAATCGCTCTATTTCTCATAATCGGGCTCCTCTTCGAAATCCCTGCTACTTACCAGGTGACCTCGCCCTACTACGGGGCGGAAACTACCAGCCGAAATCCAATTAACGGATTCCGGGTCCTCGCAGGAAGGAAGGTACGCATACACGAAGATACCGGGTTCTCCTTGTCCGCCGTCTTGCTAATAAAGGCACCGCCACGAATCGCGATCCAATCCTGTGTCGCGGTTGGCACAATCACCGGGTTGCCCGGATACGAAGTGACCTTGGACGACGTCCATTCCCAGACATTACCGAGCAGGTCCTGAACGCCCCATTTGTTGCTGCCACCCGGGTGCGAGCCAACTTCTGCAGGGGTTCCTTCGTCAAGCACAGCCTGCTTCGGTTGCCACTCCTTACCCCAGGGATAGAGGTCGCTGTTTTCGCCGTTTCGAGCGGCATATTCCCACTCTGGTTCAGTAGGGAGGCGATAGGTGACTCCGTCGCGCTTCGAGCGCCAGGCGGCAAAGGCATTGGCATCGTCGAGCGACACGTTAACCACGGGCCACAATTCCTGGCCGATAGGGGCCTTGGTACCGTTCCAGTGTCCGGGCGGCGCATGATTGGTCTCGCGGACAAACTCTGCATACTCTCCGTTAGTCACCTCGGTCTTATCCATCGAAAAAGCAGGGACGTCGACGGGATGGCCGGGCGTTTCCTGAGGCGGGCCCTTATCTCTTCCCATCTGAAAGCGACCACCCGGGATCGCAATCATCTCAGGTTTAAATGTCACCGGCGTTCCCGGGTTGCCGGGCGATGGGTTCTGCACACTCGGACCAGAAACCACTGTCGCTTGCCGTAATAAGAAATAACCGGCAACTCCACCCACCGTAAGCACGCCCAGCAGCAGCGCCACCCCAACAAACATTGCCGTCTTCGGTTTGGCGGCGCTTCCTGGCAGCGAAACCGCAGCCGCTTGCCAGGCAGTTCCCGATGCGCCCGCAAAACTGTGGTCACTGATGTTCTGAATCGGCATCGTGCGCTGCTGAACCTGGGTAGCTTCCGGATCAATCATCGTGGCTCGCCGATCCGGGATACTGTTATTCAGCCGTGCCAGTTTTTCTTCCAACTCCTCAGCCTGGCGGGCAACGCGATCGAGTTGTTCCCGGTGCAACCGGTCTTTCTCTTCGCGCTCAAGACGCTCTTTGCGTTGTCGCTGATCTTCTTCACCGAGGCGGCGCTGGCGAGCTTCTGCGTCTCGGGCCAACTCTTCGCGAGCAAAACGCTCCTTGGCCTCTTGCTCACGTTCGAACGCCGCGCCAGTGATCGAAGCTTGTCGCTTCAATTGTTCACTAAGACTCACCGCACCGCTGTTTGCCAGGGGCGGGTCGTATTTCGTCTCAAAGCCGGTAGGGTTTGTTCGCGCCCCCTGGAGCGGATTGAGACCCGTAGAAGAGATCGAGGGAGTTACGGCAATTGTCTTGTTAGGATCAATTTCCTCCTCCACCGCTGAGTCGGCGGCCGTCCTCAGAGACGCGCTCGCCGCATCCACTGCATCCCTGAGTTCCTTGAGAAAAACTTCGACGGAAGGTGTGCGTTCACCGACGTCTTTGGCCAGGGCATGACGCACCACCGCTTCAATCTCTGGCGGTACGTTCACGCCCATCGACTTCAAGGCCGGCGGAGATTCCGTCAGGTGCTTTTTCATGATTGCCGGGATCGATGAACCCTTGAAGGGCACGTCACCACCCAGCATCTGATAAAGAATGATTCCGAGACTGTAGATATCCGCACGCGAGTCAGGTTCTTCGTCTGACCATTGCTCTGGCGCCATGTAGAATGGTGAACCCATCAAGCCGCTCGTTTTTGCCTGCACGAATGAGCCAAGCAACTCGCCCGACTTGATCTTGGCAAGGCCGAAATCGAGGATCTTCAGTCCCTCGGCTACGGGCATGTTGTCACAGACCATGATGTTGAGCGGCTTGAGATCCCGATGCACGATATTCTGGCGGTGCGCGGCCGCTACGCCGGCGGCAGTCGGGCAGATCAACTCGAAAGCTCTGGCTGGCGGCATGGCGCCTTCTTCCGCCATGATCTCCTGAAGCGAGCGTCCCTTAACGAACTCCATGACGAGAAACGGCATGGTGCTGCGCACGACGCCAAAGTCGGTCACCGCAATGATATTCGGATGTTTGATCGCGGCAGCGGCCAGCGCCTCCTGGCGAAAGCGGGTTACCAACATCGGATCATTGCCAACCAGATCCGGCAGGATAATCTTGATGGCGTGCTGGGTCTTCAGGAAGATGTGGCGCGCATGAAAGACAACTCCCATCCCGCCCTGACCGAGCCGTCGCTCCAATTGATAACGAGCGTCGAGAATTGGATCACCCAGTAGTGAGGGCAGAGTTGCATCGCCGTCCTGGGGACAGTGAATTATGTCGTCGGGAAAACAGCGCCTACAGGCTGGACATTCTTTCATTGATTGGTTCGACTAATACGCGCGGCCCTGTTGCTTGCCTAACAACTGCCGGAGATGGCAGGCATTAATGGAACTGCACTCCACAACGTGGTAACCAGAAAATGAGTCGGCGAACGTTGCGTGTCAACATCAGTCCGCTTCATCCCATCGGGAAGGCCATCCACACGGGAAAGGGCGCGATGGCATTTGATTTTAGCGACTAAGAAGCACACTAGCAAGCAACTCAGTTCCCATTCAGGCCATTCCGGCAGGAATATGGGATGTCCTGCGGCCAGGTTCTGATAGGGGCCGGCCCCGCTTATGTCGCTGCCGCCGGCCGAGTGACGAACTAGCCCTGACCGCGACGCAATGCAACACACCACGTTGCGGTGGCCGTCACGCTGTCGCCCACTTTCGCAGGCAGTTATCTTCTTCTTGGCTGGGCCCCGAGGCTGGCGCCCCAGGCTTTTGTGCACTAGCGCACCACAACGTTCACCAATCTTCGCGGCACGACGATGACCTTCACAACTTCGTGACCCGCAATCGCAGCCTGCACTTTCTCGTCCGCCAGCGCCGCGCTTTGCAAATCTTCCTCAGTCACGTCCAATGGCGCCAGCACCCGCGAGCGCAACTTGCCGTTGACTTGAACGGGGATTTCCAGCTCCTCTTGCAGCGCCAGCTCACGATCAGCCACCGGCCAACTGGCGCCGCTAGCCAGCAAGCCGCCTCTGTGACCTAAACCCTCCCACATCTCCTCGGCCGCGTGAGGAGAGAACGGCGCCAGCATTACGACCAACGCGTGCAGAGCTTCCCGCACCGCAAACACGTCGGGCTCAGAGGCGGTCGCGGGTTCGGCGTTGAAATCCATCAAGGCATTAAACAACTCCATCAGCTGGGCTACCGAAGTGTTCAAATGCAACTCGTCGAAATCCCTGGTGATGCGCGCAATCGTCTGATGCGTCTTGCGGCGCAACTGGCGCGCGCCGGCGCTGAAATCTGCGCTCGCAAAGTTGTCCGAAGTTGGGGTGTGGTTAGACAGCCGTTCATGCCACCGCCAAACCATCGTGTAAGCCCGGCGCAGGAAGCGGATCGCGCCTTCGACTCCGGCTTCAGACCATCGCAATTCGTTTTCCACCGGCGCTGCGAACAGGACAAACAGTCGAGCCGCATCGGCGCCATAGGCGGCGATCATTTCATCCGGATCAACTCCGTTGCCGAGACTCTTGGACATGGCCTTCCAATCGTCGGTGCCTTCCACTCGATTCGTGACCATGCCCTGAGTCAACAAGCGTTTGACCGGTTCATTGAAAGCAACCAGCCCCAGGTCGCGCATGACCTTGGTCCAAAAGCGCGTGTAGATCAAATGCATCACAGCATGTGAGTCGCCGCCGATGTACTGGTCGACCGGAGTCCATTGGGCCGCCAACTGTGGATCAAAAGGCGCCACTGGATTGCGTGGATCGCAATAACGAAAGAAGTACCAGGATGAGTCAACAAATGTGTCCATGGTGTCAGTTTCGCGCTGCGCCGGCGCCGCGCACTCTGGACAAGTTGTATTCACAAACTCGGGAACGCTCTTGAGCGGTGATTCCCCTGTGCCCGTAAACTCGGCCGTTTCCGGCAAGAGAACGGGTAACTGCTCCATTGGTACCGGCAACGGGCCACATGCGTCGCAATAGATAACTGGAATAGGCGCGCCCCAGAAACGCTGGCGCGAGATACCCCAATCACGAATCCGATAGGTGACTGCCGCTTCGCCAAACCCTTGCTCGGTAGCGCGTTCTGTCATCTCCTGAATGGCAACTTCGGAAAGCTTTCCACCCCACTCACCGCTATTGATCAGGATCCCGGAGTCGACGAAGGCCTGGTGCATTTCCACCGATTGATCCATGGCCCCGGTCACGGGTTCGACGTGTGCCTGCGCATGAGAAACGGGTGCAATCACCTGTCTGATGGGTAACGTATACTTTTGCGCAAACTCAAAATCGCGTTCGTCGTGCGCGGGCACGCTCATCACGGCGCCGGTACCGTACTCCATCAACACGTAGTTGGCGACCCAGATGGGAACGCTCTCGCCACTGAATGGATTGACTGCCAGTGCGCCGGTGTTCAGGCCCTCCTTCTCCTCTACTACGGTGGGATCCTGCTTCGCCGCTCGTGCAGCTTTCACTTTCTCGGCAAACCTCAGTACGTCAGCCTTTAAGGAAGAACCTTCGAGCAGTTTGATCACCAATGGGTGTTCTGCTGCCAGCACAATTGCGGTCGCGCCGTAAATCGTGTCGATACGGGTAGTGAAGACGCGAATCCTGGCATCGCTGTCCTTAACCGCAAAGTCGACATACGCGCCTTCACTGCGCCCGACCCAATCACGCTGACGCTTCAAGACCTTCTCCGGCCAACCTGCCTCAATCTCCGCGATATCCTGGACCAGTTGTTCTGCGTAGTCGGTGATGCGCAGAAACCATTGTTCCAGGTCCCGCTTCTCGACAGCAGTGCCGCAGCGCCAGCAAATTCCCCCGGACGATTGCTCGTTGGAGAGAACAGTTTTCTCTTTCGGGCACCAGTTGACCGCGGACGTCTTCTTGTAGGCCAACCCGCGCTCAAGCATCTTCAGAAAGAACCACTGGTCCCACTTGTAATATTCCGGCCGGTGCGCGGCAATTTCACGCGACCAGTCATAACTTACACCCAGGCGGTGCATCTGCCCGCTCATGTGCCTGATATTTTCTTCCGTCCAGTCACGTGGGTTGACGCCGCGCTTGATTGCTGCCTGCTCAGCCGGCTGCCCAAAACTGTCCCAACCGATTGGGTGCAGCACGTTGAACCCCTGCAGGCGCTTGTACCACGAGAGGGCATCGCCGATTGAATAGTTACGCACGTGGCCCATATGCAAATAGCCCGAGGGGTAAGGCAGCATCTCGAGACAGTAGAATTTTGGTCGCGGATCGTCCTCCTTAACCTCAAACGCGCGCGTTTCTTGCCAGCGCTGTTGCCACTTTTTTTCTATCGCTGCGGGAAAATATTTTTCATCCATGTTTCCATCCTGCTCTCTGCAAACACCTGATAATCAGGGCCGCGCAAATTAAAACACTTCCGCGGTCGCATCCCAATTACTGATTTTGTTGTTTTTCGCCGCTCTGCGTCTGGCGCGGTTACTGGGCGCGGTGCAGCAGCGGCACCGTTAGGAGGAGTTTGTTCAGTGATTTATCTTTCGGCATTGCCTGCATTCTAGCGAAGGATAGAGGTTCTCGTCCAGTTTTGCTTCCGGGTGTCGTGCCCTAATGTCGCAGGTGTTTAGAGTAACGCCTTTTAGACGGGCTTTGACACTGGGAGAAAACCTAACTGCAGTCGGGACCAGAACGCCGGCCGCCAACCAAGACACTACGATTTAGTAACAAACGACCTTAAGGTCTCCAGATTCTTCAAATCCGCCCGCGGGTCGTCGTAAGGCGTTTCGAGAATGAAAGCCGCATGCGCCAACTTCGGATGTTGGGCCACCCGACGTAACGCCTCAGCCCCAATATGCCCTTCACCGATATGCCAGTGGCGATCGACACGAGAGTCGAAGGGCGCGCGTGAATCGTTGAAGTGTATGGCTCGCACATTCTTTGTACCCACCGTGCGCTGCAACCACTCGATGGTTGCTTCCAGTCCCTCCTCTTCGCGGATGTCATAGCCCGCCGTAAAGGCATGCGCCGTGTCAAAGCAGACTCCCAGCGGAAGTTTGGGACACTCATCCATGATGGCCCGCAGATGTTCGAAGCGATGGCCGATACATTCGCCCTGGCCGGCAGTATTTTCCAGCAGGATGCGGAAGCGACCCAAACGCAATCCCTTGCAGGCCAGCTTCAAGGTCCTCGCGCAGAGCGCGATGCCGTCCGCCGCGCAGGCGCCGCGCGAACTGCCCGGGTGGACCACCAGGTAATCGGCGCCCAGCAGCAAAGCTCGCTCAACTTCTTCGCGAAACGACAGGCGTGATTTCTCAAGCAACTCGCTGTCGAAAGCTGCAAGGTTCACCAGATAGTTGCAGTGAATGACAATCGGGTTAAGCTTCGTCGTGCGGCGGGTCTGGCGAAACAACTCGATGCTCTCTGTTGTTAGCGGTTTGGCCATCCACCCGCGCGGGTTGCGGGAAAAGATCTGCACCGTATCGCAGCCGATTTCCCTGGCTACGAGCAAAGCTTCATGCAGGCCGCCTTTGATTGGGGCGTGGAAGCCGATACGCGGTGATCTGGGTGAAGTTTTCGATACTTTCATGAGGTAGGAGCCGCCTCGTGTGCCCGCTGATCTTGATAGGAAGCTACTCCGCGATTGGAAGCAACTCTGCAGCGAACCATCCGTGGGCCTTTACTTCTGGGCCACTTCTTCCATCACCCGCAGGATGTTCCCGCCTAAAATCTTTTCTACATCGCCGGCCGAATAACCGCGCTTGAGCAATTCTCGTGTCAGGTTCGGGAGTTCTGCCACGCTTGAAAGGTCACTCACCGTGGCCTGGATGCCGTCGAAATCAGAGCCAATGCCCACATGGTCAATGCCCACCAGCTTCACAACATGATCGATATGGTCGACTACTCGGGCGACGGATACCGGCGGCAGCCTTTTGAGAAACTCCTCGCGGCGTACTCGATCGCGGGCCAGCTTCTTCTGGGAAATATCCCCTTTTTCAGCCTCGGAAGCCCGTTGGACCAGTCCGGCAATATCGTTGTCGACCTTGTCCTTCATGGCGCTCCAACCTGGTTCGAGAAACGGCGGGTAGAAAATCACACAGATCACGCCGCCAGTCTTTGCCAACGCCCTGATCATCTCATCGTCGAGGTTGCGGGGCACATTCGCAATTGCGCGGCAAGCGGAATGCGTAGCAATAACCGGCCTGGTGGACGTGGCCACAATGTCCCAAAAGGCCTTGTCTGAGAGATGCGACACATCCACCATCATTCCCAGCCGGTTCATCTCGCGGATTACCTGCTTTCCAAAATCGGTCAGGCCCCTCGTTTGTCCGGCTGCATCTCCGGACGAACCAGCCCAGCTCGTACTGACTGTCCAGGCCGGCGACATGTAACGCACGCCGAGCTTGTAATACCGCTCAACATTTTCCAGCCGCTCGTCAATCGCATAGCCGCCCTCAAGGCCCAGTAGCGCTGCCAACTTGCCCTCTCCCGCGATGCGCCGCACATCGGCGGCGGAGGTGGCCAGCTCCCAAAGTTCCGGATGTTTTTCCGCCAACTGTCGCACCGCTGCAATTTGCTCGTCGGCGCGCTTCATCGCCTTTTCGCCACCAACCCCATACAACTGAGGCTCGACCCAAATCGAGAAAAACTGAGCGTCCAACCCACCTTCTTTCGCCCGGACCGTATCAAGATGCCCGTCTCGCAGACGTTGGCTGAGGTCAACCTGCTCGTCGAGCATTCGCTGCGTCGTATCGGCGTGCAGGTCAATGGCGATCGCCCGCCGGTGTATCACCTCGGGGTGATCACTGCTGCCGGGGTGGTTCGTTTTTGCAGATTCAGACATGGAATTGGAAGAAGTATTAGAAGTTTTTTCCGGCATTTTGCAGTTGATCAACGATAATGACAGGATGGTAACGGCCGCGGGCAAAGACCAGCGGAAAGAGGTTTGACGATGGTTCACAGGAAAGCCGCAATGATTGACAGTTTTCTGCAGATCGAAATGCGTTTTGATGTTACGTCGCGGTCTTTCCTGAAATCAAGGACGCCTTGCCAATCGAAACTCATTTACGTTATTGTGCCCTGTCCCGAAGCAGGTGCGGCGCAGGCCTAAACTATATCCTGATGAACCGCTTTTACTGGAGAAAGCACAGTAATTTGACTGGGACCACCTCGCGCCCCCGTCTTGGACCGCTGCGATTTTCCTGAAGGAGTAAGAAACATGTTTTCAAAAGATGGCAAAACCAAAAACGTCAGCTCGCCGAAAATTTGTGACGTAGTTTGGCATGACGGAGAATTTATTAAGTGGAACGATGCGCGGGTACATGTCATGTCACACGTACTGCATTACGGTTCCAGTGTCTTTGAAGGTATCAGATGTTATGCCACCAAGAATGGTCCCGCTATCTTTCGACTCCGCGAGCACATGCAGCGTCTCCTGAATTCGGCGAAGATTTATCGGATGGACCACAACTTGTCGATGGACCAGTTGGTGGCAGCTTCGGTCGAACTGGCGCGGCGCAGCGGCCTCGAGCAGTGTTACATCCGACCAATCCTTTTCCGCAGTTTGGATGAGGTGCATCCAGCTTTTGGGGTCAATCCTTTCCCAAATCCGCTTGCCTGTTACATCGGCGCCTGGGACTGGGGCAAATACCTCGGCGATGAAGCAATTGAGAAGGGCGTGGACGTCTGCGTTTCGACCTGGAACCGTCTCACGCCAAATTCAATGCCGGCCATGGCCAAGAGTGGCGCCAACTACATGAACTCGCAGCTAATTAAGATGGAAGCTTTGGTCAATGGCTTTGCCGAAGGCATTGCCCTGGACGATCGAGGCTACGTTTCCGAGGGTTCAGGAGAAAATATCTTCATGGTTTCCGGCGATACGGTCCTGACGCCGCCGCTTTCGTCATCAATCCTCGCCGGCATTACTCGCGACAGCGTGATTCAGATCTGCCACACGCTGGGAATTCCGGTAAAGGAGCGCAGCATTCAGCGAGCGGCCCTGTATGTCGCAGATGAACTGTTCTTCAGCGGTACCGCCGCGGAAATCACTCCCATACGTTCAGTTGATCGCATCACCGTGGGCAGCGGCGAGCGCGGTACGATCACAACGAAGATTCAACAGGCGTTTTTTGAAATCACGAAGGGCGAGCGCCCTGCTCCCGGCCCGTGGTTGACCTATGTTAACGATAAGAAGCAGGCAGAATCTCCCACCCGGAAGGCGGGAGAAGGTGCGTCAGGCACGCGTAGCGGATCATCCGGCGAAGATTCTCAGGCCATCCTCGTCTATCAGACGGCCGGTGGCGACTGAGCACTTGAAACCGGCGATCTCCAGAAGAGGGGCACGCTTGGCGTGCCCTCTTCTTTTTTAGCCCTAGATGTCGGACACGGTGAGACGAAACCACTCCGCCCACCGAATCAGGTGCAGTGGCGCCCTTCCCTGACTTTTTCTGTTGTCACAACCTTCAGCGATTCACCGCGCCAGAAACGTTCTGCCAGTGAAGACAACCCTAACGGCCCTGCTTCTCTAGTGCCGTCGATATGGCTTCAGAATCAAATCGTTGACGTTTGCTGATTTCGCAAGCTATTATCAGGTGCGGTCGCTTTGACCGGCCCAAGGTTTCCTCCCAGCGCTCATCTGCGCACGACTAATTGCCCAGGACCTTTATAACGCTTCCCCCGAGAGTGTCTTCCAATGCCCTTAAAAATTGATGACTTATTGCGCGCTGCTACCAGCCACGGCGCCTCAGATCTCCATTTAAAAGTCGGAGCTATTCCCGTCATGCGTATCGGTGGCGAACTTCACACCATCGTGGACGCCCCAAGACTGCGTCCCGAAGATACCCTGGATATGGCTTTTTCCATCATGTCGAATCGGCAAAAGCAGCGTTTCAAGGAAGTGTCCGAGGTCGACATCGCTTATGGGGTCAGCGGTCTGGGCCGTTTTCGCGCCAACATTTTCCAGCAGCGAGGTTCAGTAAGCCTGGTGTTGCGCGTGATTCCCGATAATCCAAAAGGCTCAAGTGAACTGGGCATGCCTCCGGTAATCGATCGCATTGCCGATGAACAGCGCGGCCTGATTCTCGTAACGGGCGCTACAGGTTCCGGCAAGTCAACCACGTTAGCGGCGATGATCGATCGTATTAATGCGACGCGCAGTGGCCATATCGTGACCATCGAAGATCCGATTGAGTTTCTGCATCCTGATAAGAAGGCCTTTGTCACGCAGCGCGAAGTCGACGTGGACACCCGCTCCTTCTCTGAAGCCCTGCGCGGGGCACTGCGACAGGATCCGGATGTAATTCTGGTTGGCGAGATGCGCGACCACGAAACTATTGAAACGGCTCTGACCGCGGCTGAGACTGGCCACCTCGTGCTCTCGACTCTGCACACACTGGATGCCACGGAAACGATTACGCGGATCGTTTCTTCATTTCCTTCGCATCAACAAAAGTCTGTGCGGCTGCAGCTGGCCGGCATCCTCAAAGCCGTCATCTCGATGCGCCTGGTGCGCGCGGCCAGGGGCGGAGGCCGCGTCCCTGCGGTCGAAGTGATGATGACCACGGGACTAATCCGCGATTACATAATCAACGAAGAGAAGTCCAATCTGATTCGCGAAGCCATCGCCGCAGGAACCTCGCAGTATGGAATGCAGACCTTTGATCAGTCGCTTTTCAATCTTTTCCAATCGGGGTTGATCTCGCTGAACGAGGCCCTGCGAAATGCCAGCAACGCTGACGAATTCCGCATGCGCGTCTCCGGTATCCTTTCTTCCGAACAGGCCATGGAAGGGGCTCAGGAAATGCCGCCGGCACGCCCGCCCAAGGTAACGGCCGCGGATGAACGCTCGTTGATCGTGAAGCACTAGAATCCCAAATCAATTCACTCGCGTGCGGCGCATGACGCGGACGCCGGCGCGCCAATCCTCGTTGATGTCGAAGCGATAGATCTCGATGTCGGGTGCAATCGTCCGGGCCATCGTCAGCACAGAGGGATGAAAGCGCAGCGTAGGGGCCACCAGATAAACCAGTGGTGAGGCGTCGCTGATTTTCATTTCGCCAAACAGTCCGGCGCGGGTAATGTGCCCACGACGGCGATGCGCTTCCACCCGGCGCCAATAGTCAGCTCCCTGCAGCACATGCTCGCGATCTTCCGTAACCTTTAGTTCAATTACTACCAGGCGGCCATCGCGCCTGAGGGCCAGTAAATCGACCGGCCGTACACCCAAAGGCCCGCCGCGCGCGGTGCGAAACTGCGCGTGAAGGGGGGCGATGATTAGTCCGGGATCCAGTTTAGTGATGTCGCGGCGCAGAAGGGATTCCAGCCAGCTTTCAACGGCGGTGCGATAGAGCGCATGGTGATGATCGACGGCCGCGGCAGACCGATGCTCACGCAGATCCCGCAGGAGGTTCTGCCAATCGTGTTCACTGCTTGCATCCAGCACCCGACGTCGCGCGGCGTCGGTTCCGAACCAGACCCGGTCAACACCCAGAAGGTGGCGCACGCGGGCGAAGGGCAGGCCGTGATAGCGCAGTGTCTCACCATGACGAGCATGGACCAGATCGATCGCTTCGGGGGCCTCGGCGATCACATCGCGCGCGCAACTACTCGGCGGCCGAGCAGCCACGCGCGGAAAACGGGCCAGCCGTTTCTTGAAGACCTCGCTGCGCTCAGTGAGCGGAATCTCTGTCAGCTGTTGCCAGTCTCGGTCGATCTCGTAGACGTTAATTGCTCTCC
>Ga0209798_10001075_pt1 | contig 16719 bp, 13 predicted proteins | sample DOMMetBare3Fresh_FD_187475 | JGI IMG/M metagenome (GOLD analysis project Ga0209798, IMG submission 187475) | Wetland sediment microbial communities from St. Louis River estuary, USA, under dissolved organic matter induced mercury methylation -... | ecosystem: Environmental > Aquatic >...
CGCCGCATGACTCGGGGTCGTTACGGTTGGCTAGTCCTTTAACGTTTGAAACTTTCATTCAATACAACCTGCCGGTTTATCCCGGCGCACAAGGAGAACCGCTCATGCCTTACCTGCAATGCCCACAGTGCGGGTTGGCCAACTGGTCAACCCATCGCCAGTGTCTGCGATGCTGTACATCACTGGAAGCGCTGGAAGGCTTTCGCGCATTGCAGCCGGCGGTCGGACTTAATCTTCAGGATCTGCGAAACCGAAAGGTGCTGATTGGCGGCGCTTTGCTGGCACTGCTGGTCATTGGCGCAGGCCTCCTGACCTACAGCCGAACCAGGAGTTCGCTCAAAAAGGTTTTGAACCCCAATGCTGCTCTTGAAGCAGCGTTACGGGATTGTTCTGAGTTCAACGTACCCGTGGTCGTCGAAGCCGGCCGGTACAAATTTTACAATCAGGATGAGCGGCGTGTCGACCAGGAAGCGACTCCCGAAGCATACGTGCTGGACAGACTCGGTCTGATCTACATCCATAACGGTATGTACTCTGATGTCCCGATGACCAGGACTAAAGACGGCGGCTACTTAGTCGATCCACAAACCGGATTGGTTCCGTACCAGTATAGACATATAGAACTCGAGCTAACGCAGACCGGTCAGGCGCAATCCGCTGCCTGGGAGCCCTACGAAGTGAAAAGGGACGGCCGGGACGGCTGGAAAGTTCCCATTGGCGAAAGACAATTTGGACGTGTCGTTCAGGTGATGGCACTACCCGAAGGCCGGCCAACCGGTGACGCAGTCTTTGTTTCATTTACCTGGAGATGGAAGCCCAATGAGATTGGCCAGGCATTTGACAAACGAAACCCTTCGTTCCACGCACCAGACAAGCCGAAGAACTTTCCCCGCAGCTCCTTCGAACTCGTAGTCAACGATAGCCAGGCTGTTTATTGGGGCACAGCAGAGCTGCTGCGCGTGAACGGCGGGTGGGAAGCCCACCGCGTCTCATGGAACGGTCAAGGAGGAGTCGCTCTCTCGCCGAACATGAAAGACGAGATAGACAGGATGGTCCGGGAATCCCAGACTCAATAAGACAGATTGACAGTCTCAGGTCCGTACCGCTTTGTTAATCGTGCCGCGGCACGTCGCCGCGCCGCAGTAGCAGCGTTTTGAATCGGGATGAAGCGTCTGGTAGTAGTCGATGGTTATCTCGTCGCCCGGCTGGATATCACGCAGTGCGAAAAAAATAAGCTGACCATAAAGCGTGCGCGTAAACGCATTCGGCGTGCATGAGTGATTGATGTAGTGAGTGCCGTTGCCGCGGCGACTGCCATCAATGCTCCAGCGATGATCGATGCCGCAGATCCGCAGGACGCGGCGTCCAGCTCTGCGCCTGGCTTCCGCGTTGGAAATTTTTTCACCTTCATAGGCGGCAATTTTACGCCAACGCCCAAAGTGGCTGGTGGCAAAACAGCCCTTGCCGTTGATTGGTGATTTCTCTACCGCCAGACCGGGAGCAAGCTTAAGTTTCATCGGCAGGTTCGCGAGCTTCTCATTCTCGAGGTCTACTACTTCAACTTGAAGCTGCGGGCAATCGCGTCCGTCTGGTTGCGAATGCGCGCAATGCTATCGCGCAGTCCCGTGAAGTAGAGCACGTAGGCGGTGCGGGGATCGCTTTGCAGAAAGTAAATGCGGCCGACCATCGCTTTACCTGTCTGGGTAAACTCATAAGAAACCGTGACCCCATCAAGCCGCCCGTTGAACTTCTCTTCTTTACCTTCGACAAATCCTGGCAGGTAGCGCAGTTTTTGATCCAGATCGCGGCGGGCCAGATCCGACATTGTGGCATTTGCTTCGACGGCTTCTTTGCGCACTCTTAAATAACCGCTTAGGCGGTCACCGTTGAGGAACTCGGGATGCTCGTGCACCGCGTCGCGCCCGGAGATCGCCCGCCAGGTCGGCGACGGGAGTTCAAGCGAGTATTCCAGATTATCTGTTGTGTAAACCTGGCCCTGTGCCTGCAATGACGAGGCAAACGCAATCAGCGTAACCAAAGCCAACAAGATGGATGACCTGCGCATTGTCGTAAGTAACTCCTTCCAAAATCTCTCTGTCGGTTGCGAAATCAGGTTAAGCAGCAATTGTCGTCCAGCAATTGCTTGCTCAGATGAACCAGCGCAGCGGCCAGTTGTCTGAAAAGTGGCGGCCTCGCAACCCCTGCTATTTGAGATTGGCCAACGTTTCGCGCTGCACGTTGATCAGTTTCTCAATTCCCTGCCGCGCGAGGGCCAGCAACTGACTTAACTGGTCGTCGGTGAACGGCGCGCGTTCAGCCGTACCCTGAACTTCGATGAAACGCCCGTCGCCCGTGCAGATAATATTCATATCGACTGCCGCTCGCGAGTCCTCGTCGTATTTCAGATCAAGCAGGGGCACGCCATCAACTATACCGACGCTAACCGCGGCAACTTCGTTGGTAATCAGGCTGCCCTTGATTTTGCCATTACGCTGTAACCGGTGGTTGGCGAGGGCAAACGCTACATAGGCGCCGGTGATAGCGGCCGTACGCGTGCCGCCATCGGCCTGTAACACGTCGCAATCCAGCGTCAGCGTGCGCTCTCCGAGGACATTCATATCGGCGACTGCGCGCAAACTGCGACCAATCAACCGCTGGATTTCATGGGTACGTCCGGAGGGGCCTCCGCGTCCGATTTCCCTCGAGGTTCGTTGCTGCGTGGCCCGGGGAAGCATCGCGTATTCGGCGGTGACCCATCCTTTGCCCGAGTTGCGCAGGAACGGCGGGACTCGATCCTCGAGCGAGGCGCCACAGATCACCTTTGTGTTGCCCATCTCAATGAGCACGGATCCTTCGGCGTAAGGCAAGTAGTCGGCAGTAATCCGGACCTGCCGCAATTCATCAACGCCGCGGCCATCAGTGCGTACGTAATTCATCATGTCCCCAAACTTCCACCGCTTCCAAAACCGAGGGAGCGCTGCCTAAGAATCTCTCGGCCACCTTCGCGAATCGTTCTGCCGCATCGGTGACAAAAAAGTGGTCCAGATCGTCGCATAGTTTTCGCTCTTCAGCCAGACTTTTGCGCGGGCTGTGGGCGATTCCCTTGAGATCCAAAAGAACTTCAACTTCACGAGCCGTCGCCTCGCCCGAATCGATCAGCGGGACCTGGGCACCAATGGTTTCGCTAATCACTTTGCGGAGGATCGGATAATGGGTGCATCCCAGCACCAACGCTCCCAGATCTTTATCCACCAGATCCGATAAATATTTGGCAGCCACGCTCCGGGTGACATCCGTTTCAACCCAGCCTTCTTCGGCCAGCGATACAAACAATGGGCAGGCGCGTTCGCTGACATTCAGCGCTGGATCGATAGCGCTGATGGCTCGCGCGTAGGCTTTGCTTTGCACAGTAGCCTCGGTGGCAATGACTCCGATGGCTTTCCCGGCGGCGGCCTTGACTGCAGCCCGGGCTCCCGGCTCAATCACACCCACCACTTCGACCTGGACCGCGGCGCGAATCGAGGGCAGGGCGAGGGCAGAGGCGGTGTTGCACGCTACAACCAATAGCTTGATGCCGCGCGCTTCCAGAAACCTGGAGTTCTCAATCGCATAACGTTCAACGGTGGCCAGCGACTTAGTGCCGTAGGGTACGCGAGCAGTATCTCCCAGATAGACAAAGTGTTCGTTCGGCAGACGCTCATGCAGCGCACGATAGACGGTGAGCCCACCCACGCCGCTGTCAAAAATGCCGATTGGAAGCGAATTGCGGATTTCGGATTGCGGATTTCGGATTGAATTCAAGTGGCGAACATTCAATTGAACCGCGGGTTGCGGATTCCGATTAACGGAACATGATTTCAAATCCGCAATTCGAAATCCGCAATCCGTAATTCCAAAATGGTGGAGGCGCCGAGAATTGAACTCGGATCCAAGAGCCGGCGCCGCGGAATCTACATGCTTAGTCCCTTCTCTTGCTTGTCTGATCGAAACCAAACAAAATTTCGCACCCCGCCGAGTAAGTGAAGTGACAAGACCGCGGCGAGAGCTAGTCCGACTTTATCTCACCCAACCCCACGGACCGAAGGGTTGGGCCAGCTTATCTGAGTGACATCTCCCTCCGCGCGCATAAGCAACTTGCGGCGAGACGCTCGGTGCTAATTAGGCAGCGAGAGCCAATTCATTGTTATTGGCAATTGTTTTTCCCCTACGCTTTTTAACGAGCTGCATAAGGTAGCCCGGCATGCATCACATCGGTCGTCAGGATCTCCTGTCGAAGCCTGTCGCCCCCTTTGCGAGCCATTTGAGTATAGACGATGTAGCGCGGGCTGTCATTTGGGCGCCCAGGTCGTGCCCTAATTTCCCAGGTGTTTAGAGTACCGCCTAGGCGGGCTTTGACGCTGGGCGAAACCCGACTGAAATTAGTTACCCTGAGTGCCTGTTTGTGATTGGTTCGGTTTATCCGTCCCCTCTTGTGTATCGCCGCTGAAATTGCTTCCGAGTTTGTGCCGGGCGTGTACAATAGTGCGATTTTCGTCCGCATTAAGAACCAGAAAGGGGATTTCAAAAGTGGAAGCCGCAGACATGACACCTGAATTGGAGGCGCTGAAGTCAAGATTGAAAGCGACCTGGAGCGCCGGTGATTTTGGACAAATTGCTAAATCCTACGCCAGCGGCGCAGAAGACTTCGTCAGGCGCTTGAACTTACCACCCGGCGCCAAGGTACTTGATGTGGCTTGCGGAACCGGAGGTCTGGCCTTACCGGCCGCGCGCCAGGGAGCGAAGGTAACAGGAGTTGATATTGCACCTAATTTGATCGCCCAGGCGCGAGAGAATGCCGAGCGCGAGGGCTTGAAAATTCAATTCGACGAAGGCGACGCGGAAGCCTTGCCGTATAGCGATGCGAGTTTCGACACAGTGGTAACTATGTTTGGCGCCATGTTTGCTCCTCGACCTGAATTAGTGGCCGCGGAACTTAAGCGCGTCTGCCGGACCGGTGGCTCGATTGTCATGGCCAATTGGACCCCGTCGGGTTTCATAGGTCAGATGTTCAAAATCGTTTCCAAGCATGTCCCCCCACCTGCGGGCATGCCTTCTCCGGTCTTGTGGGGCGTTGCAGCAACAGTCGAGGAACGCCTGCGGGAAGGGATCTCCAAACTCGATACCAGCGAGCGGATCATGACTTTCAATTTTCCCTTTACGCCCGCACAGGTTGTCGACTGCTTCCGCAATTACTACGGTCCGACGCTCAAGGCATTTGCTTCGCTCGATCAAACCGGCCAAGCCTCCCTCACCAGCGATCTGGAGCAGCATTGGCGGGAAAATAATCAAGCGACAGGGGGCACCACACGGGTCGATGCGGAGTACCTGGAAGTTATTGCTGTCCGGGGTTAGACGGCGAGCGAGCAAGATTAATCGCGACACCGAGTGCGTTATCTACGGGACGATCTTCAAATTTACTTAAAGGCTACATGGGAACACTCAAGCATCTGTTCGAGAATAATCGCACCTGGGCTGCCGATATGACTCGGCAGGATCCCGATTTCTTTCGCCGCTTGTCTACGCAGCAGTCGCCGCGCTACCTCTGGATCGGTTGTTCTGACAGCCGCGTGCCCGCAAACCAAATTGTCGGATTGGTGCCCGGCGAGATGTTTGTGCACCGCAACGTCGCCAATGTTGTAGTGCACACGGATCTGAACTGTCTTTCAGCAATTCAGTTCGCCGTAGAGGTGCTGCGCGTGGAGCACCTGATCGTCTGCGGCCACTACAGTTGCGGGGGCATACTGGCGGCGCTGCAGGACAACAAGCTCGGGCTCATCGACAACTGGCTGCGCCACGTTCAGGACGTGCGCGTGAAGCATCGAGCGTTAATCGACTCGCTGGAGACCGAAAAACAACAACACGATCGTCTCTGCGAGCTGAACGTAATCGAACAGGTCACCAACCTGAGTCGAACGACGGTCGTCCGCGACGCCTGGGCGCGCGGGCAGGCGCTGGTCGTTCATGGCTGGATTTATGACATTACGGATGGGTTGCTGAGGGACCTTGATGTTTCGGTGGCCTCAGAGCAGGAGCTGGAAGGTTAGTTGCCGTCGTCGAAATGGCTGCTCTTGATCGCGGATCACAGCTAATGCGCCAGACGGGCTGATGCGAGACTTATCCTGAAACTCGACGACGCCGGCTTGCTCACTAGGCTGCATATTAGCCCGCAGGCAGGGAGATGAAAATGAAGCTCGCGGCTCTGGTTGTCATGGTCGTTGTCTTGTCGCTCGCTGCCCAGCCGTGCGCCGGACAGCAAAACATTTCAGCGAAGCTCGATAGTTACGTGCAAGCCGAGATGTACCGGCAAAAGATTCCGGGCGTGTCGCTGGCCATTGTTCGTGACGGCCGGGTCGTCATTCTCAAGAGCTACGGCCTCGCGAACGTCGAGCATCGCGTGCCGGTCAAACCTGAAACAGTCTTTCAATCCGGCTCGATTGGCAAACAGTTTACTGCGGCGGCGGTGATGATCCTTGTCGAAGACGGGAAGATCTCGCTCGAGGACAGAATCACGAAATTCTTTCCTGACGCGCCCGCGACGTGGAGCAATGTCACGGTCCGGCATCTTTTAAATCATACGTCAGGGATGGGCGACTATCCTGCGGAAGTAGAACTGCGCCGCGACTACACTGAAGGGGAATACTTTGAGTACTTTAAGAAAGCTCCGCTGAGTTTCGAACCCGGCGCGCGTTGGGAATACAGCAACGTAGGCTATGCGATCTTAGGCATCCTGATTCGCAAAGTGACCGGTAAGTTTTACGGCGACTTCCTACAGGAAAAGATTTTTCAGCCATTGGGGATGACAACGGCCCGCGTTATCTCCGAAGCCGACATCATTCCGAACCGCGCCGCCGGATACCGGCTGGTCGCGGGCGCGCTAAAGAATCAGGAGTGGGTTTCACCCTCGACAAACACCACAGCCGACGGCTCACTCTATTTTTCCATTCTGGATTTGGCAAAATGGGATGCCGCACTTTACAAGGGCAAGCCACTGAAGCAGTCGAGTCTCGCACAGATGTGGGCGCCCACGATCCTGAACGACGGCCGGCAAAAGGGTTATGGCTTTGGTTGGCACGCTGAAACCATCCACAACCGTCGCGTCGTTTTTCATGGCGGCGCCTGGCAGGGTTTTAAATCGCATATTGTTCGCTTTCTCGATGACCGCCTGACGATTATTTTCTTTGCCAATTCGTGGGAAACCAATGACTTCAAACTGGCCAGGGGACTTGCGGCCATCTTCTACCCCGAGTTCACTTTGCCGGCCATTCAGCCGCTTGAAGACAAGGAACCGAAAGTATCTGCAATGATCCGGCGCACTCTGTTGCAACTTGCCAAAGGTTCTGCGAATCCGGAATCGTTCGCGCCCGAGTTCCGTCTTCGTGCCGAAGTGTTTTCTGAGCTCTCCAACAAAGCTGGCGAGACTCTAAATTCACTAAGCCTGCCAGTCGCGGTGATCCACCTCAGCGAACTGGTAGAACGCCGCGACGAAAACGGACTGCGCGTCTATCGCTTCCTGCTAAACGACATGGCGAGAAGTCTGTCGTGCACTGTAAAGCTCACGAAAGATGACAAAATCGCCCATCTAGAGCTAGTGCAGGAATGAATTGGCGGGAGAGCGATAATTTGGAGGTTTGCTGCGATCACCCTCCGGGCTCTGGCTTGGGCAACGGTAGTGACACTGGGCGAGAGGCGATAACCTTCCACTGGCCCTTTCGTTTCTGGTAGACATCGCAGAATCGCTCACGCGCGGTGAACGGCCGGCCCTTGAAGGCGCCTTTGAAAGTGCCGACGCCGGTGGCGATTGCCGTATCCCCATAGACGAACACCTTCACGTCTTCAGTCGAGATCGTCTCGAATTTGATGTCGCCGGCCCGGTTGGGGGCCAGCTCCTCGGTTTTGCTGCGCGTGCGCCCATCGTCGAGGATGTATTGAAAATCCTCTGCCAGTATCTGGTCCAGCGTCGCCACGTCGTTTCGCTTCAAGGCGTCCACCCACTGTTCGAGACGCTCCCGAATCTCCTGTTCGGTCCGGGAACTCTCACTCGCCTTCTTCTTTTGTGTCCGCCCCAATGTCGCCGCAGAAAAGGCAACCACGAGGATCACTGATAGGACGACAAGTTTCTTCATTTGAGATTCTCCTTCGAAACAGGTTTCAATAAGATGCAGACCTTGCAGAATACACCGATTCAGGAAACAGCAGAAAAGGGACTCATCTAAGCTCCCACAGCAAGTTTGGCCATTAACCCGCGGTTAAGCGCAAGGGAGGAACCGTCGTGCGATTCGCGAAGATCATTCTGCCTCTGCTTATCACACTGAACGCTTGCGTCATCTCGCATTCAATTTCCGCCCAGACTACTGCGCCTAAGCGCACTGTGATTGCGGCGAGCACCGTGCTCGATGGTCGGGGCCGCGTGCTGCACAACGTGCGCCTCATCATTGAAGGCTCAAAGATCCTAGCGATTGAAAAACAAGCTGGAGTGAGAGCCGGCCCGGTTGATTACGACCTGCGCCGCCTGACGGTCCCGCCGGGCTGGATTGATGCCCACGTTCACATCGCCTGGAGCTTTGGCAAGGATGGCAAAAGCGGAAGCGGCGGCTGGACCGCGGAAGAGGCTGCTTATCAAACCGCTGCCAACGCCTGGGTGACGCTGCTGGCAGGTTTCACCACCGTGCAAAGCGTGGGCTCGCCCGCCGATGTTCCCCTCCGGGACGCCATTGCCAAAGGACTGTTGCCCGGGCCGCGCATCCTCACGGCGGTCGAACCGCTGATGGGAAGAGGAGAGCTGACGGGCACGCCGGAAGAAATTCGCGCGTTCGTGCGCCGGCAAAAAGAGGCCGGGGCTGACCTGATCAAGATTTTTGCGGCCGGGGGTCCGAGCCGGCCGGCAATGACTCTCTCGCAGCAGCAACTGAATGCGGCTTGTGATGAGGCGAAGAAATTGGGCCTGCGCACTCTTATGCACGCTTACAAGGATGCAGTGCGGGCAGCGACTCAGGCCGGGTGCACACAGATCGAGCATGGCGTGCTGGCCAGCGACGAAGATCTAAAATTGATGGCCGCTAAGGGCACCTACCTTGATCCGCAGGCAGGCCTGGTATGGGAGAACTATCTGCTGAACAAGGAAAAATTTGTCAGTACGCCAGGCTATCCAACTTCTTTGGCCGGGTTCAACACGATGGAGAAATTGCTGCCGCTGTATCACGAGTTTCTGCAAAGGGCACGTAGAGTTCCTGGTCTCAAGATCGTTTTCGGGACGGACGCTTTGGCGGGCTCGCACGGGCGCAATGCCGAAGAATTCATCGATCGCGTACGCGACTGCGGAGTCGATCCGATGGCGGCGATGATCTCCGCCAACTGGCTGGGTGCGGAAGCGCTGGGTCTGGCCAAGCAGATTGGAACGATCGCCCCGGGATTGGAAGCGGACATTATCGCGCTCGACGGCGATCCCTTGAAAGACATTACAGCGGTGCGACGGGTCATGTTCGTAATGAAAGGCGGCGTTGTTTATAAGAACGCCGCACGCCCTTAGTTGATTAGCCGCCAGATTTTATTCGTAGCAGCGAGGTGCCATCGTCAGCTCACTCGGTAGTGCTAAATTTACAGCACTACCCCGCACCCGGAGCCCTTGCCACCAGGCAAGTGGCAGTGATAGGCTGCGCCCGTTTTTCCCTTTTTGCCAACAAAACAACCTTTTCCTGTAAGGAGAAAGCCATGAAGAATGCACTCCGAATCTCGGCAGGTCTAACTACCGCTCTCTTGCTTTCACTTAGTTTCCTTTTCCCCTTGTCGACTTCGGGGCGGGCACAGATTGGCCCACTGGATCTTTCCGGGAGCCTAAACGGCGCGCCCTACCGAATTCGTGTGCCCGCTAACTGGAACGGCACGCTCCTGGTTTTTGCGCATGGCTACCGGGATAAGGCCGACCATCCGGGCGAAGTAGACAACCGGAACGCCGACATAGCGCCCAGCCCTGCACTCGAAGCGCCGCTATTGGCGCAAGGCTTTGCCCTGGCCGGCTCTGCCTATCGCGACAACGGCTGGGCTATCGGAGACGCGATTCTCGACACGAAAGATCTTGCTGTCTTATTCCGTGAAACAGTGGCCCAACCAGATAGAACAATCCTCTGGGCAGTGTCACTCGGGACCATCATCAGCTTTAAGAGCATGGAGCAATTTGGCGGCATTTACGACGGCGCACTCTGCACCTGTGCCGCGGGTGCCGGGGCGACCCGCATCTGGGACAACGGAGTTCCGGCCTATCTGGCTTACGACATTATTTTTGGAGTTCCCAGTGCCTGGGGAACAGTTGGTGAGGTCAGAAACGACCTGGACTTTGAAACTGAAGTCGCACCAAAACTCGTGGCGGAAGTCAGCAACCCTGCGAACTTTCCTAAATTTGAGTTCATACGCCTCGTTGCCGGGACGCCAGGTCGTGGCATCAACCCGCCGCCGCCACCGGCTTTTTATCCCGGCTACTTGTTCACGGATTTCTTCTTCCTCACCGAAGCGCGTGCCGAACTACAGCGTCGGGCAGGGGGACCGTTCGTTGAGAATGTGGATCATCTCTATAGCCTTACACCTGCTGAAAAGGGTTACCTGGCGGCATTAGGTATCCCCACAGTCGTTGTCGACGGCTGGCTCAATCAGATGAATGTGCGGAGAAACATTAGCGCTTCGCCGGCGGCGCGGAACTACGTGAGACTCAACACCGACTATAACGGCAAGATCAAACACCCGGTCCTGACAATGCACACCATACTTGATCCGCTGGTCGTGGTGGCAAACGAATCGGCGTATGCGGAGGTGAACGCGGCCGCGGGCCGAGAAGACAATCTTTTTCAAACCTATACCATCGGAAACGGCCACTGTGCTTTCACTGGCCCACAATTTCTCATCGCGGTAGGAGCAATAGACAGTTGGGTACGAACCGGCGTGCGGCCGACAAATGCTGCGTTTCCGGCAGTGCTCGGTTTCAACCAGGCCTTCGTGCCGCCACCGATGTTGCAGCCTTGAAGTCTTTCGCGGGCTAACCCGATAGCGGCAAACATTATTAGATTGGCAATTGCCCAGGCTTGAGGTCCGTGAGCGGGACACATGTGTGAGTTGCGGCAATCATTAGGCCAGTGCGCCGGTAGTTCTGGATTGCATTTCATCGACTCCTGGGATAAACAAAACTACACTAATCACCCGAACGCGAGGGGAGGTGACTTCATGGCATTCAAAATAACTGTTAACGGCCGGCCCAGGACTGTCGACGTACCTGCCGACATGCCTTTGTTATGGGTGATCAGAGAGGTCCTGAATATGCCCGGCACAAAGTTCGGTTGCGGGATGTCTCTATGTGGCGCCTGCACCGTCCATGTCAATGGTGAGGCCACGCGTTCCTGCGTCACCTCGATCGCGGAAGTTGCCGGTAAACAAATCGCCACCATTGAAGGGCTCTCAGCCAACGGCAACCACCCCCTGCAAAAGGCCTGGATGGATATCGACGTGGCCCAGTGTGGCTATTGCCAGGCCGGGCAGATAATGTCCGCGGCCGCTTTGCTAAAAAAGCATCCCCATCCGACCGACCAGCAGATTGATAGCGCGATGGAGGGCAACTTGTGCCGCTGTGGAACCTACCTGCGCATCCGCGAGGCGATTCATAAGGCGGCGTCGGAATAAGGATGGAGGTGCGCATCGTTCCTCAAAACCAGGACAATAGAATTCATCGTGACTGCGGCAGGAGGTCCCCGTGAAGAACAGTTCGCTTAGTCGTCGGGCATTCCTACAAGTGACAGCGGTCGGTGGTGGCGCAATGCTGCTGGGTTTGTATTTCAAACCCACCGCCTTCGCGCAAAACCAACCCCCTCCGGTTATTCCGGTTCCCAGCTCTTTCATACGCATCGCGGCCGACGGAAGCGTGACGATCATCGCCAAGAATCCGGAGATCGGGCAGGGCGTGAAGACTTCTCTGCCTATGATGATCGCCGAAGAACTGGATGTCGATTGGAAAGATGTGCGAATCGAACAGGCCGATCTCGATGGCACGAAGTATTCAGGTCAGTTCGCCGGCGGCAGCACTTCCACGCCCAACAGCTGGAATCCGATGCGGCAAGTGGGCGCAGCCGCGCGAGCAATGCTCGTCACCGCGGCGGCGCAAACATGGGGTGTGCCAGAATCAGAATGCGCCACCTCGTCCGGCAAAGTCATGCATCAGGCGAGCAAACGTTCCCTTGGATACGGCAAGCTGGCCGCGAAAGCCGCCGTCCTGACGCCGCCGGATCTGGAAAAGGTGAAGCTGAAAGATCCCAGGGACTACAAGATCATTGGGACACCGCAACGCGGAGTGGACAACCTGGCCATCGTAACCGGCAAGCCGTTGTACGGAATCGACTTTACCCTGCCAGGAATGCTGTGGGCGGTGTTTGCCAAGTGTCCGGTCTTTGGCGGCAAAGTCGTTTCCGCGAACCTCGACACGGTAAAGGCAATGCCCGGCGTTCGTCATGCCTTTGTTGTCGAAGGCGGCACTGAACTGAGCGGGCTATTGAGCGGGGTGGCAATTGTCGCCGATCGCTGGTGGCAGGCAAAAACAGCCCGAGAGAAATTGGCAGTAAAGTGGGACGAAGGAGCAACAGCCTCGCAGAGCAGCGAAGGTTTTGCGCGCCAGGCTGAAGCGCTTGCCAAGGAGAAACCAGCCAGATCTCTTCGCGCGGACGGTGATATCGACGCCGGTTTCAAGAGTGCTGCAAAAACCATCGAAGCTGCCTACTCATATCCCTTTATCGCGCATGCTCCCATGGAGCCGCAGAACTGCACTGCACAGTTCAAGGATGGGAAGCTGGAGATCTGGGCTCCCAGCCAGACACCGCAGGCCGGCCTTAACCTCGTCGCGCGGACGACTGGTTTGGCTCCGACCGATATCAAGCTTCATCTCACGCGCATCGGCGGCGGCTTTGGCCGGCGGCTGAGCAACGACTACGTGGCCGAGGCGGCGTGGATTGCCAAGACAATTGGCGTTCCGGTCAAATTGTTGTGGACGCGCGAAGACGATATGGCGCACGATTTTTATAGACCGGCCGGATTTCACTTCCTCAAAGGCGGCCTCGATGCCTCTGGCCGGCTGATCGCCTGGCGCAATCACTTTGTGACCTTTGGCTCGGGAGAGAGATTTGGCAGCAGCGCCGGAATCAATGCGACGGAGTTTCCTGCGCGCTTTGTTCCGAACTTCGCTCTCGATACATCGGTGATGGCCTCGGGTGTACCGACCGGAGCCCTGCGTGCTCCCGGAAGTAACGCCATTGCCTTCGTAATGCAATCGTTCATAGACGAACTCGCACAAGCCGCCGGCAAAGATCCAATTCAATTTCGCTATGCGCTGCTCGATACCCCACCGCTGCCGTTGCCGGCAACTGGTGGACCCGGCGTTGGATTCAACGCCAAGCGCATGCGCGGCGTGCTTGAGTTCGTGGCGGCGAAATCACGTTGGGGAATGCGACGGCTACCGCAGGGAACCGGAGAAGGCGTAGCCTTTCACTTCAGTCACGCGGGATATTTTGCCGAAGTGGCGGAGGTCAGCATCGACAGCGCGAATAAGGTGCGAGTCAACAAGGTTTGGGTAGCGGGAGATATCGGTAGCCAGATCGTCAACCCGCTGAACGCCGTCAACCAGGTGCAGGGCTCGATCATTGAGGGACTCAGCCATTTAATGGGATATCAAATTACCATCAGGAACGGCCGCGCAGTCGAAAAGAATTTTGATGAATACACACCAATGCGCATTTCCGAAGCGCCTCCTGAGATCGAAGCGCACTTCCTGAAAACTGAATTCCCTCCCACGGGACTAGGCGAGCCGGCGTTGCCTCCAATCCTTCCCGCAGTTTGCAACGCGATCTTTGTGGTGACCGGGAAACGCATTCGCTCCCTGCCGCTTTCAAAGCACGGTTTCAGTTGGGCGTAGTGCGGGTTGGGTCTTTGGTCTTGGGTCTTTGGCCTTGGGTCTTTGGCCTTTGGTCTGTGGTCTGTGGTCTTCGCTCCTCGGACCGCACGCTTCCAGCGTGCCGAGTTGACCCTGGTTCTCTTTGCCCTTTGCCCTTTGCCCCTTGCTTCTGGGACCGCACGCTTCCAGCGTGCTGACTTGCCCTTTACCCCTTGCCCCTCTCCCGCGTTTCGCAATCCGCAATTCTTCCCCGTCTGGGCTATAATCTGACCTGTTTCCCGCTCGGCCGCTGCACTGTGGATTTCCACGTTGTGCCTGGCTGCATATTTGCGCAATTCTTGGCCTCGAGGAAGGTCCGTTTTTATGGCTACAAAATATCCTGGTTCGAAACTAAAGGCTTATTCCCCCAGGGCAATCGTCAGCGCGACTCCGTCAGAACGGCGCCACCGGCTGCGCCGCCTTTGGCTGCCCGGAGTGTTGATTCTCGGTCTGGCCGCGGGTGGCCTGACCGGCATCCTCGCCGCCTACGAGTTGAATTACTCACGCGCGGCCGGTGAAGTTGCCGCCCTGGCGACATATCGCCCCAGCGTGATCACGCGCGTCTACGCCGACGACGAAAAGACGGTCATAGGAGAGTTTGCACTCGAAAAAAGAATACCGCTCAAATACGAAGAGATCCCGCCGGTGATGAAGAACGCAATCCTCGCGGTCGAGGATGCACGTTTCTACGATCATATTGGGATTGATCCCATTCGCATTGTTGGCGCCACCTGGAAAAATCTAACCACGGAAAAGGTTGAAGGTGGATCCACGCTCACTCAGCAGCTCGCCAAGAACCTTTTTCTTTCCAAGGAGCAGACCCTTAAACGCAAGTTCAACGAATGGGCCCTGGCACTCCAGATCGAGCGTTACTACACCAAGAGCCAGATTATGGAGCTGTACGCCAACCACATTTTTCTCGGCGCCAACGCCTATGGCGTCGAAGCCGGTGCGGAAACTTATTTCGGCAAACAGGCCAAAGACTTAACCATCGGCGAGGCCGCGCTTCTGGCCGGCGTACCTAAGGCTCCCACAGATTATTCACCGCTGAACAACCCGGCACGCGCCAAGGAAAGGCGAGATCTGGTTCTCGACTTGATGGCCAAGAACGGTTTTGCAACGCAGTCCGAGGTTGACGCGGCCAAGGCAAAACCCATTCAACTGGCGGACACCGCTTACTACCAATCCGCGTCCAAGTCATCACCATTTGATTATCCGGTCGAACATATCCGGCAGGATCTGGAGGACAAATACACGACCCGCGTCGCTCAGGGCGGTTTGGCCGTTTACACGACCATCAATGTGGAGGCGCAGAAGAAGGCTTATGAAGTCGTGCGCGCCGGGCTGCGCTGGTACGATCGCACTCATAGCGGCTGGCGCTCCAGCTATACACGCATCCCGACTGCGGCTGGCGGCGACGCCACTCCCACCGCGCAGGAATTAGCGAACTATAAGCACCCTGATTGGTATGGCAATGATTATCAAACCGGGCGCTATTTGATTGGCATGGTGATGAAGGTTGATTCGGGACGCAACGAAGCCACAGTGCGTTTTGGCAAGTACACAGCCACGGTCACTGCCGCTGACATGGGATGGTCACATCGACAACCACGCGATGAGTTCAAGGCCGGATACCTGGCGGAATTTGGCATTAAGGAAGTCAATCAAAAAGATCGTCGTTTGAAGGTCGAATTGTCGCAGGTACCGGCGGTGCAGGGCGCGATGATGACGCTCAATGCCAAGACGGGCGAGATTGTCACCATGGTCGGCGGCTACGACTTTTACACCAACAAATTTAACAACGCGACTCAGGCTTACCGGCAAACGGGATCCTGCTTTAAACCGTTCGTCTACACGGCTGCAGTGGAGTGGGGTATGACTCCCGACACAACTGTGAGCGGCGCGCCGATCTCCATCGGCTCCTGGCAACCACACAACTACGATGGCTCGCTGGGCTGTGGCGACATGCCTTTAAAGATGGCGCTCGCCAAGTCGATGAACATTCCTGCGGTCCACCTGCTGCAAACCGTGGGCATTCAGACAGGGGCCCAAATGGTACGGCGCTTCGGCATCAAGGTTCCGATGGCTCCGTATCTGCCATCGGCGCTGGGCGCGACAGAGGTGCCGCTGGATCAGATGGTCTCTGCCTATTCGGCATTCCCAAATAAGGGAGTGCGCGTCGATCCACACATCATTCGACGTGTGCTGGATCGCGACGGAGCCGTGCTCGAGGAATGGGAACGGACTACCTACAAGGTGGTGAACGAGTACGTGGCCTTGACGATGGTTTCCATGATGCGCGGCGTGGTCCAGTTTGGCACCGCCACGGCGGCCAGCGCAGTGGGCGTCCCTTTGGCTGGCAAGACCGGCACCGTCAACGATCACACTGACGTGTGGTTCATCGGCTACACGCCAACCTATGTCACCGGCACCTGGATGGGCTATCCGGGCCGTAAGAAGCCACTGGGAAATGACATGACCGGCGGACACGGCGCTCTGCCGATGTTTGTCGATTTCATGAAAGCGTTTCTCAAGGACAAGCCAAAGGAAGATTTTCCGAAGGCGCCGATCATGCCCGAGGACATGAAGGAGTTGTTTCGTCAGCGGCAGCGTGAGTTGGCTGCTGAACGGGCCGAGTTTGCCTCTTCATCGAAGAGTAGTGATCAGACTGATACCAACCTGCCCGCCACTTCGACCGCACCAACGATGGAGCAAGTACCGATGCC
>Ga0209798_10001076_pt1 | contig 16719 bp, 21 predicted proteins | sample DOMMetBare3Fresh_FD_187475 | JGI IMG/M metagenome (GOLD analysis project Ga0209798, IMG submission 187475) | Wetland sediment microbial communities from St. Louis River estuary, USA, under dissolved organic matter induced mercury methylation -... | ecosystem: Environmental > Aquatic >...
GATATGCTCCGTCGATGGGTCAGATGATCACCTTCCCGTCGAATGGGTCAACCGCCGGCGGTTACCTCGCGCTTCCGGCCTCGGGTGTGGGAGCAGGCGTGGTCCTCATCCAGGAGTGGTGGGGGCTGGTTCCCCACATCACCAGGGTGGCGGATCGACTGGCGGAAGCAGGATTCGCCACGCTCGCCCCTGACCTCTACCACGGCAAAGAGACAGCCGAGCCCGACGAGGCCGCCAAACTGATGATGGCGCTCCAGCTCCCCACCGCCGCCCGAGACATGGGCGGCGCTGTCGACTACATGAGCAGGCTCGACACACACCCCTCGGACCGGGTCGGGGTGGTCGGCTTCTGCATGGGAGGTGGCCTGGCGTTGTGGCTGTCGACGATGTCCAGCCAGGTGGCGGCCTGTGTTCCCTTCTACGGAGCGGTCCCCTGGCAGGTGGTCCAGCCGGACTACTCGAAGTCGGTCGCCGCCTATCTCGGCCATTACGCCGCCCATGACGATTGGGCCACGCCGGAGGAGGCGGCCAGGCTCGAAGCCGAGCTCACCGGATTGGGTCGGGAGGCGAGGTTCCACGTCTATCCGGGAACGTCCCATGCCTTCTTCAACGACGATCGACCCGAGTCCTACGACGCCGCCGCCGCCGAACTGGCCTGGGAACGGACGATCGCCTTCTTGCGGCGGCACCTGGGCTGACGTTCTCAGCCGGTGTTGCGCATGCCGGCGGCGATCCCGTTGACGGTGAGGAGCAGCGCCCGTTCCAGTTGGGGGTCGGGTTCACGCTTCGATCGCGCCCTGGCGAGCAGTGATACCTGGAGAGCGTTGATGGGGTCGAGGTAGTAGTCGCGAACGGCCAGGGTGCGCTTGAGCACCGGGTAGTCGTCGAGGAGCGTGTTGCCGGTGAGTTGCTGGATTTCCTCCACCGTCAACTCGTATTCGGCTTTGATCGATTCGAACAGGTGATGGTGGCGTGGAGGCACCAGCCGTTCGACATACCGGGCGGCGATTCCCAGATCCGTCTTGGAGAGGGTCATCTCGACGTTGCCGATGAAGGTCTTCATGAAGAGCCACTTGTCGAACATCTCCACCACCGAGTCCCACACTCCTGCCCGGCGCGCCGCCGCCAGACCGCTCCCGACCCCGTACCAGCCCGGGACGATTTGACGGGACTGGGTCCATCCAAACACCCACGGAATCGCCCGGAGATCCTCGAGCCCGGCTCCACCCCCGGGCCGGCGGGCAGGTCTCGATCCGATGTTCATGTCGGCGAGTTCCTCGACCGGGGTAGCCGAGAGGAAGTACTCGATGAGGCCATCGGTGTCGACCAGCGCCCGGTATGAGGCGAACGCCGCCGCCGAGATCGTCTCCATGACCTCGGTCCACCGATCGAGCACCTCCCGGGGTTGGCGGGAGACCCGGTGGAGGAGCGACGCCTCGAGGACGGATGCCGCCGCCAGTTCCAGGTTGCGTTCCGCCAGCGACGGCAACCCGTATTTGTCGTTGATGACCTCTCCCTGCTCGGTCACCTTGAGGGCGGCATCGATCGTGCCGAAGGGTTGGGCGAGAATGGCAGAGTGGGTCGGACCGCCCCCGCGACCGATGGTCCCTCCCCGTCCGTGGAAGAGCCGGAGACGAATCCCGTGCTCGCCGGCGGCGTTGCGGAGCAGGCGTTGCGCCTTGTAGATCTCCCACTGCGAGGTCGTGATGCCACCGAACTTGTTGGAGTCCGAGTAGCCGAGCATCACCTCCTGGACGTCGTCGCGGAACGCCACGATCCGCCGGTAGGCGGGATCTGATAGCAGCTCACCGAGCAGGTCACCGGCCCGCCGCAGTTCGTCGATGGTCTCGAAGAGCGGGACGAAGCCGACCCTGGCCAGCCCGGAGTGGACATCGATCAACCCGGCTTCCCGGGCCAGCACCGCCGCCGCCAGCACGTCGTCCACCCCTCGTGTCATCGAGATGATGTAGGACTCGATGACGTCGGCCCCGAATCGATCCTGGGCCCGACGGATCGCCTGGAAGGTCTTGAACGTCTCGACCGCGCTGCCCGCCAGAATCGTGGTGGGTCCGGAGAGGGGTCGCCGCCCGGCCAGTTCCTCGCCAAGCAACCTCGTTCGTTCGCCCCGGTCGAGGGAGGCGAAGTCGACGCCTACCCGGTCGTAGAGCTGGGTCAGAACCTCGTGGAGCCGCCCGGCGTGCTCGCGAATGTCCATCGTTGCCACCCCGAAACCGAACGAGGCGAGGTTGCGCATCAGACGCATGAGAACGCCGTCGGCGATCATCGCCCCGGAGTGGGCGAGCAGCGACGTGCGCATCAACTGGAGCTCGGCCATCATCTCGGCCGGGGTCGGATAGTCGAGGCCGGGGACATGGCGGGAGTCCTGAGCGATGCGAGCCCGGGTGTTGATCAGTCGCTGGTGGATGTAGGCACATTTCAATCGGTAGGGCTCTCCGGAGTTGAGGCGGTTGAACCGGCGCCACACCTCGGGGAGAGCCTCACGGTCGGCTTCCAGTGACTGCTGGAAGGCCGAATCGATGTCGACGATCGTGAGCGACGTCGACAGTTCCTCGGCGACGCGTTCCACCATCTCGATCAGGAGGCGCAACCCGTGGTCGTGCTGCATCTCGAGGACGTCCATCGTCACCTGGGAGGTGATGTTGGGGTTGCCGTCGCGATCGCCTCCCACCCACGTGCCGAACCGGATCGGGGGCCGGGAACCGACCGGGTCGAGCCCCAGCCGCTCCAGGCCGGTGGCGATCTCCTCGGCCAGGGCCGGCATCACATCGGTGAAGAGCTGCTGGAGGTAGAAGATCGCCGACCGGGCCTCGTCGATGGGTTGAGGACGGGTGGCCCGCAACTCATCGGTCTGCCAGATCTGGTCGATGAGTTCGGCGATTCGTCGATCGATGCGCTCCTGGCCCGTCTCGGGAAGCCGCCGTCGTTCGTCGAGGAGGTCGGAGATCCGGCGGAGTTTGGTGAGGAGCGTGCGCCGGGCTGCCTCGGTGGGGTGGGCGGTGAACACGGGCCGTATCTCGAGCCGCTCGATCACCGAGGCGACCAAGTCCTCGTCGAGTCCAGCCTCGATAACTCGATCGACGGTGGCGGCGAAGGTGCGACGCTCGTCGAGCAGGGCCAGGTTTCCGATTCGATGGGACTGCTCAGCAAGGTTGGCGAGGTAGAAGTAGGCAGAGAAGGCCCGGACCAGCTGGATCGTCTCTTCGAGGCCGATTGCCTGCAGCAAGGTGTCGAGTTCCTCGCTTTCGGCGCCCGGGTCGGTCCTGGCCGCCTTGGAGAGCGACCGTACCTCTTCGACCAGGTGCAGGAGCTCCGGGCCATGCTGACGGGTGAGCGAATCGCCCAGCTGCGCCCCGAGGCGCCTGATATCAGACCTGAGTAGTTCGTCGAGATCCTGCATGTGGGTCGATCAGGCTACCCCGGTCGGTCCCTGCCAGGTTTTCCTTTGGTCACAGTGCTCACCGTCCGATCACATGATCATGCACAGAGAGATCGAGGGCGTGTTGGGCCAGTGGATCGTGGCCCAGGTGGCCAAGGCGCTGCTGGCGATCGTCGCCGCCCTGGTGGTCGCCGACACCCTTCTCGCCTCCCACCGTGCCGCCGGCAACTTCCTGGTGGTGGTCGCCGGTCTGGCCGGGGTGGCGGCGGTAGCGATTCGCGTCGTTCACCGGACCGAGCAGGTCGCCAAACGAACCGACCGCCTCGACCGGCGCACGATCGGTGGCGTGATCGCCTCACTCGAGCCATCTGCAGAGCGTTCCGAGCTCGAGTGCCATCTGCTCGCCGGAGGATGGGAGACGGGCGAGGTGCCGGTGTCGGTCGTCCTGTCGGAGCTGCTACGGCTTCATCAAGATGTGGAGATCCGGTCCACCGCCGGTGACATCCGGATTCCGGCCGGGGCGCGATCGCTGGTCGAGCGTCTCCTGTGGGATGGCCGGGCGGCGGCCGCCCGCCGGCTGATCGTGGCGGTGCGAATCGTGGGCGATCGACTGGCTTTCGTGATCATCGATGACGGCCGGCACCGACCGGTGCCGCCCTCACTCGAGGCGTTGACCGAACTTGGTCTCGTCAGGGTGGACCGGCGGTACGAAGGAGGTTGTGTCGCCTCGAGCATCGAGTTGGCGGTCGGCTCCACTCCCGGCCTGCCTGCGCCTGGTCCTCGCCCCGCCCTCGCTGCTGCTCCCGGCCGGCTTGGCTGACCTCGCCCCGGGGCGGTACGGTTTCGAGCGATGTTCGACACCCTCTCCTCCCGCTTCGACGCAGTCTTCGGGCGTCTGCGCAGCAAGGGTCGCCTCTCCGATGCCGACGTCGATGCCGCTCTCCGGGAGGTTCGGCTGGCCCTGCTCGAGGCAGACGTCAACGTTGCAGTGGTCAAGAGCCTGCTGGGGCGGATCAGGGACCGTGCAGTCGGGGCAGATGTCGCTCAGAGCCTCACCCCCGGTCAACAGGTCATCAAGATCGTCCACGAGGAGTTGATCGCCACGTTGGGGGGTTCGGCGGTGCCACTCAACAAGGGAGCGGCTCCCCTCACCATCCTCATCGTCGGTCTGCAGGGCTCGGGAAAGACCACCTCGGCGGCCAAGCTCGCCCAACATCTCAAATCGACCGGGCGGCGGCCCATGCTGGTGGCGGCCGACCTGCAACGTCCGGCAGCCATCGACCAGCTGGAGACGCTGGGGCGGCGCATCGATGTGCCGGTCTACACCGAACGGGGTGGGAAACCCCGCAAACTCGTCAAGAACGCCATGAAGGAGGCGGCCCGTTGGGGCCACGACACGGTGATCGTCGACACCGCCGGACGGCTCCAGATCGACAAGGAGTTGATGGACGAACTGGTCGACATACGCAAGGAGATCACTCCCCACGAAGTCCTGCTCGTGGTCGATGCCATGACCGGGCAGGACGCCGTCAACGTGGCCAGAGGCTTTTCGGAGGCGACCCAGGTCACCGGGGTGGTGCTCTCCAAACTGGACGGTGATGCCCGCGGCGGGGCCGCCATCTCGGTGCGGGAGGTCACGGGGGTCCCGATCAAATTTGCCGGCGTGGGGGAAGGGCCGGCCGATTTCGAGCCGTTCCACCCGGAGCGGATGGCCAGCCGGATCCTGGGGATGGGGGATGTGCTCAGCCTGATCGAGAAGGCCGAGCAGAACTTCGATCAGGCTCAGGCCGAGAGCGCGGTCAAGAAGATGAAAAAGGGCTCGTTCACACTGGAGGACTTCCTCGAGCAATTCCAGATGGTCAAGCGGATGGGGCCCCTCAAGGACATCCTTGCTATGCTGCCGGGCGCCGGTTCAGCCCTGCGCGACGTCGACATCAACGATCGAGACCTCGCCCGGGTGGAAGCGATCATCCGATCGATGACACGCGAGGAGCGGCAAAACCCCAAGGTCATCGGGGGGAGCAGAAAGCGACGGATCGCGCTTGGATCGGGAACGACCCCCCAAGACGTGAACCGGCTCCTCAAGCAGTTCGCAGACGCCCAACAGATGATGAAAGCGATGGCCGGAGGCCGCGGCATCCCCGGAATGGGCCGCCTCGGTCGGCGCTGACAGCTCAACCGACAGATCAATCAACGAACGAAGGAACCTCAACATGGCTGTGAAACTGCGACTGATCCGCATGGGGAAAAAGCGCACCGCCTACTACCGAGTCGTCGTGATGGACGGGCGGTCCCCGCGGGATGGCCGCTATATCGAGCAGATCGGGGTCTACGACCCCCATCAGCAGCCATCCAAGATCGAGATCGACAACGAGCGAGCGATCGATTGGATCAAGAAGGGCGCCCAACCCACCGACTCGGTCCGCAAGCTCCTCGAGATCTCGGGTGCCATGTCACGGCTCAAGGTCGTCACCGGCAAGATCCATACCGTCGGCGCCAAGCCCGTCGCGGCCACCGAGGAACCGGCAGTGGCGCCTGTGGTCGTGGCGGATACCGAGGATACCGGCGCCACCTCCGAGGAGGAGTGATCATGCCAAAAGGTGACATCGTTCGAGATGTGGTGACCTATCTGGTCCGTGAGATCGTCGACAACCCGGACGAAGCCAGGGTGACGATGATCGAGCAGGGCCCCGACGAGGTCATCGCCGAGGTGCGCACGGCCAAGGGTGACATGGGAAGGGTGATCGGTCGCCACGGTCGGGTGGCCCGCGCCATCCGCACCGTCGCCCAGGCGGCCGGGGACGAAGAAGGTCTGAGCACCGGGGTTGACTTCGCCGACTGAGCTCGTGATCTGCGGCCGGGTGGGCCGGCCCCATGGCCTAGACGGCACGGTCGTGGTCCGCTCCGAATCCGACGATCCCGCCCGGTTCTCCAGAGGGGTGGTCTTCTGGCTCTCGGATGGGACCACCCGCACCATCCGCACCGTGCGGGCTACCGATCGGGAGTTCCTGGTCCGGTTCGAAGGGGTCGACGACCGATCCCAGGCCGAGGCACTCCAGGGTGAGTCTCTCATGATCGAGGCATCAGCCCGGCGAACGCTGGGACCGGACGAGTACTGGCCCGACGAGTTGGTCGGGCTGGCGGTGGAGTCGGTTGCCACCGGCGAGCGGCTGGGCAGGGTGCTCGCCTACATCGAGGGGGTCGGTCAGGACCGGCTTCAGATCGAGTGGGAGGGCGAGGCGGTGGAGGTCCCTTTCGTCAAAGCGCTCGTTCCCGAGATCGATGTCGAGGCGGGAGTGGTTCGAGTCAACCTGATTGAAGGGATCATCCCGCCACGGTCAGAGGAACGTTGATCTCGTCGATCGACAGGATCACGCCACCCGCCGGCGGATCGGCAAAGACATACGCGAAGGACAGCCACGAGTCGACTCCCCCGCCCTCTCCGGAGGCAGCCACCTGCCGGGATGACCCATCGGCGGCCGTGAGGGTGGGCAGGATCACCTCGGACGACCTCTGATAGCCGGCCACGGTGAGAGGGGCCGACACCTCGCCTCCGGTCGGGTCGATCACGACCACCCGGTCGGTCACGAGCGGCCGGGATGGATAGTCGTCGCCGGCGGAACGAAAGTCGACCACCACCATCGCCGGGCCGCTCGCCGCCAGCAATCTCGCCTCTGCGGCCGCCGCCAGATGGATGTCGACGAAGATCGAACCGTTCGGGTCGCGGACGACGAACACCGTCCGGATGAAGACACTGTCGACCAGTTGGTCGAGGACGGCGGTCTCCACCACATCGGGGCCGAGTGACAGTCGGAGCACCCCCAGGTCACGAAGCACCACCCCGGCGGCGGGAGGGGGATCGAGAGCGGGGGCGCCGCTGGAGGCGCTGAAGCGGATTTCCAGACGGTCGCATTCGTCGGTGGCGAACCAGCGAATCTCGCTCACCGAGGCGGCGTCGGAGCCGGATCCGTCGACGGTGCCCACGTTGCCACTCACTGCGAACCCCGGATCATCGGTGGCACAGACCGGGATCGGCCCACCTCTCACCGGGATCGTGGTGGTGGTCGTGGTGGTGGTGGTCGTGGCCGGCTTGGCCGGTGTGGTGCCCGTGGTGGCGGGGGCGCAGGCCACGATCATCAACACCAATGGGGCGAGTCTGCGCACGGCACAGAGGGTAGTGGGGGGTGTGCGAGCTGGCTCGACTCAGGCGTAACGTGACGGCATGACCCAGTCCGAGGCGCATCCGCCGGCTTCGTTGGAGACCACGCTGCTGCGGGTGGCGGCCGGCGCCCGGTCCATCGGGGTGGCGTGGATGGTCGTCCTGGGGGCGGTGGTGCTGGAACGCCGGTTCGAGTGGCGGGTGGGAGTGGTGCTGCTGGTTTCGATCGCGTGGGGGAGCGGGTCATTGCTCGTCTACCGGCGAAACCCTTCCTCGGCGACAGCGTGGTGGTCGCTGGCGATGGACCTGGCGGTGTCGGGCGCTGCCATCGCCGTCAGCAACCTCGGCTCGGATCAGAACCGGATCGTGGGAGGGTATCCGCTCATCACGGTGGCGATCGCCGCCGTCCGGGGCCGGCGGGCTGCCTGGGTGGCGGCCGGGGTCCTGCTGGCGGTGGTCATCGCTTCGGTGTCACGCAACCCGGAGCAGAATGTGATCGTCGAGAACCTCAGCGACATCATCTTCTATGCGGCGGGTGCCTTCACCTTCGGGTGGGCGCTGGAGGTCCTGAGGGATTCCGACCGGGAACGAATCGGCGCAGAACGGGCGTTGCTCGAGACCGAGGCCCGACACGCCCGGGGCGAGGAGCGAGCTGAGATCTCGCGCCGGTTGCACGACTCGGTCCTCCAGACCCTGGCGCTCATCCAGCGTCAGGCCGGCGACGAGCCGGAGGTGGTCCGGCTGGCCCGTGCCCAGGAACGGGAGTTGCGCGGATGGCTTTTTGCCGAGCCCGGGGCGGTCGGCGGGCGGTTTGCGGAGCGACTCCAGATGGAGGCAGCCGATGTCGAGGCTCGGTACCGGTGCGTCATCGATGTCGTCGTGGTGGGGGACTGTGACGTCACCGCCAAGGTCGAGTCGTTGCTCGCCGCCGGTCGGGAGGCGATGGTGAATGCTGCCGTGCACGCCCCGGGAGAGCGAGTCTCGGTCTACGCCGAGTGCGACGATGGCCGCTGCCGGCTGTTCGTCCGCGACCGCGGGCCTGGGTTCGATCTCGGAGCCATCCCGGCCGGCCGGGCCGGAGTGCGAGATTCGATCGTCGGCCGGCTCCGGGCGGCGGGAGGGAGCGCCGAGTTGGCAACCGGGCCCGGAACCGAGTGGAGGTTGGAGGTAGAGCCATGAGTCGAGCGCTTCGGCTGTTCATCGTCGACGACCATGACCTGTTTCGGGCGGGGGTACGGGCCGGGCTCCCCCCAGAGATCGAAGTCGTCGGTGAGGCCGCCGATGCCGAGGCGGCGATCGAATTGATCCTCGAGCGGAAGCCCGACGTTGTCCTGCTGGATGTTCACCTCCCGGGCGGCGGAGGCCAGCAGGTGGTCCGCCAGGTGAAGGGCAAACATCCCGACATCGCCTTTCTGGCGCTGTCGGCTTCCGATGCCGCCACCGATGTCGTGTCGGTGGTGAGGGCCGGCGCTCGCGGCTACGTCACGAAGACCATCTCGGCGTCCGAGCTGGCCGTCGCCATCCATCAGGTGGCGGCGGGGGACGTCGTCTTCTCGCCACGTCTGGCGGGCTTCGTGCTCGATGCCTTCTCGGCGATCCCGGTGGGGGACATCGACCCCGAGCTGGATCAGCTCACCGACCGTGAGCGCGAGGTTCTCCAGTTCATCGCCAGGGGATACACCTACCGGGAGACCGGGGAGGCGCTGTTCATCTCCGTCAAGACCGTCGAGACCCACGTTTCGTCGGTGTTGCGCAAACTGCAGCTGTCGAACCGGAGTGAGCTAACCCGTTGGGCAGTCGAGCGCAAGCTGATCTGACGTTGGCCCTACCCTGGCCGGTGTGAAGATCTCAGTTGTCACAGTCTTCCCCGGCTTCTTCGACTCGCCGCTGGTGGGGATCATCGCCCGGGCGATCGAAACCGGCCTGCTCGAGATCGAACTGGTCGATCCACGTGAGTTCGGCAAGGGCGTGCACCGTCAGGTGGACGATTCTCCGTTTGGAGGGGGGCCAGGCATGGTGATGATGCCCGAGCCGCTCGCCCAAGCCCTCGATCGTCTCGAAGGGAGTCACCGGGTGTACCTGACTCCGGGTGGCGAGCCGCTCGTCCAGGATCATCTCGACCGATGGGCCGGCCTCGAGCACCTGACGTTGGTGTGCGGGAGATACGAAGGCATCGATCACAGAATCGTCGAGCACTTCATCGACGAGGAGGTCTCGATCGGAGACTTCGTCATCGCCGGCGGCGAGGCCGCCGCCCTGGTGGTCATAGAAGGTGTGGGACGGCTCCTTCCGGGGGCGGTCGGGAACCCCGAATCGACCAGGAGCGAGTCTTTCCGGGAGGGCCTGCTGGAGGAGCCGCACTACACCAGGCCCGCCGTCTTTCGCGGCTGGAGTGTCCCCGAGGTCCTTCTGTCCGGCGATCACGCCCGGATCGAGGAGTGGCGAGCGGGCCAGCGACGGGAGCGGACGGCCCGGCGCCGACCCGACCTCGATTCGAATCGACCATTGCCCGAGAGCTGATACAATGTCGTGACCGGGCGCCAGGCGTTCCCGGTTCTCTCTACTCAGGAGTCTCCAGGTCATGAACAAGCTCGACATGCTCGAAGGGGCGTACCTCCGCTCCGACGTGCCCGAGTTCCGGGCCGGCGACACCGTCAAAGTCCATGTGCGGGTGGTCGAAGGAGGCCGTGAGCGCGTTCAGGTGTTTGAGGGTGTGGTCATCGCTCGCAACGGCGAAAGCCTGCGCGCCTCGTTCACGGTTCGCAAGGTGAGTTTCGGCGTCGGGGTCGAGCGGGTGTTCCCGGTTCATGCCCCGATCATCCAGAAGATCGAAGTGGTCCGGCGCGGCGATATTCGCCGGGCAAAGCTCTATTACCTGCGCGATCGGGCCGGCAAGTCCGCCCGAATCAAAGAACTGCGGGATTGAGGCTTTGGCCACCACGGCCGAACGCAAGACGACCGGTCGTCACGAGAAGCCGCAACGGTCCTTCCTGCTCGAGTTGCCCGGTCTGCTCCTCGCCGCCTTGCTGGTGGCGGTCGTCATCAAGACCTTCCTGATTCAGCCGTTCTATATACCTTCCCGATCGATGGTCCCGGAGCTGCTGGTCAACGACCGGGTGATGGTGTCCAAGGTCAACCTCTGGTTTGGGGATCCGACCCCGGGCGACATCGTGGTGTTCCGCAACCCTTCGACCCCGCTGGAGGAGGAATCCGTGCCGGAGCGGGTGGTGCGGGCCGTCCTCGAGGCGCTTGGCATCCGTACCAACGGCACCGAGGACCTGATCAAGCGGGTGGTGGCGGTCGGCGGACAGACGGTGGAGATTCGTGACAACCAGGTGGTGATCGACGGTACCCCGCTGGTGGAGGACTACCTCCCCGAGGGCGTATTCATGTCCGACATGGCGCCCCGCCTCATCCAGGAGGGACAACTGTGGATGATGGGCGACAACCGGAACGAGAGTTCGGATTCGAGGGTGTTCGGCCCCATCGACGAGGAGACCGTGATCGGAGAGGCGGTCGTGCGGATCTGGCCGTTCGATCGCATCGGCGGGCTCTGACCGGCGATTCTGTCGGAGGCCGCCGCTACAACGAGGCGAGGCTTGATGGAAGAAGAACTCGAGCGCTACGAGACCGAGGCGGAGCTGAGGCTCTACTCCGAGTATCGGGATGTCTGCAAGGTCTTCAAGTATTCGGTCGACACCGAGCGACGTTTCTATCTCGCCAACCAGGTCGACCTGGACGTCCACGAGGCGCCGGGAGGGACCTACGTGACCGTCGAGATGGAGGATGCCTGGGTGTGGGACGCACATCGCCCGAACCGATTCGTGAAGAAGGCCAGAGTCACGACGTTTGGCGACGTGGTGGTGGAAGAAATCGAGGTCTGAGCTTCCGCCCGGCGGTGGGAGTGCTCGGGGAACGGTTGGCGGCGGCCCTCCTGCGTGCCAATGGCCTGGTGGTCCAAGCCACCAACGTCCGCATCGGCCGGGGCGAGATCGATCTCGTCGTCATCGATCGAGGGATCAGGGTGGCGGTCGAGGTGCGTTCGATCACCGGATCCCGGCCGCTTCTCGAAGCGTTCGACGATGCCAAGGCCGATCAGGTGTGGCGACTGGCCGGGGAGATCAGACCACCGTGTCGGCGGGTGGATCTCGTGGCGGTGCGCTTCGGCCCCCGCTTCATCGATTTGCACTGGCTCCGGGCCGTCGCCTGAGTCAGTCTGGTTTCCCGAAACGCCGGCGCAGATCCCGGTTCCAGCATCCCCGATGCCAGTGACGGCGGAGATCGGGAGCGTGGTCGGGGACGACCACCAGGTGATAGGTCCCGGGTGGGATCGTGCCGTCACACCCCGGGCACAGGTAGGTCTTGCGGGCGGCGTAGGGCTGAACCGGAGTGACGATGGCGTCGTCGAGCAACCCCATCACCCCGTCAGGGCCCAGATCAGGCCGGCGATCGCCGCCGCCACCGCCAGCACCACCATCGCCATGTCGATGGGGGAGCGGGTGGCCGGTCGGAACGGATTGAATCCCATGCCGTAAGGCTATCTCCTGCGCGGGCACACTCCGTGTGATCCGCTTTCTCCCGGGTACGCTCAACCGGCATGAACTGGTTCGACCTCGAGGATCGGGGCCGGGTGCGCCGGCTGGTCCTGAACCGTCCCGAGCGGCGGAATGCCATCCCCGCCGACGGTTGGGAAGCGTTGCGCCAGGCGTTCGTAGAGTTCGAAGCCTCCGACTGTCGGGTGTTGGTGATCAGCGGTGCCGGTGGCGCATTCTGCGCCGGAGCCGACGTGCGTGAACTGGAGGAGTCGACGGGGATGGACGACCGCCGGCGAAGGATGGCCAGGGTCGGGGACGCCGTCCTTGCCCTCCACCGACTCACCAAACCGACCATGGCGGCCGTCAGTGGGGTGGCGGTGGGGGCGGGCATGAACCTCGCTCTCGGCTGTGATCTCGTCATCGCCGACCATTCAGCCCGGTTCTCCGAGATCTTCGTCCAGCGCGGGCTGACCCTCGACGCCGGTGGCTCCTGGCTGTTGCCCCGGCTGGTAGGACTGCAACGGGCCAAGGAACTGGCGCTTACCGGCCGCATCGTCGAGGCATCGGAAGCCCTCGAGCTGGGCCTGGTGCTCGAGGTGGTCGAACCGGGCATGCTCGAGGCCCGCGTCGACGAACTGGCCGGTGTGCTGGCGGCCGGTGCCCCGGTCGCCCAGATGTTCTCGAAGCAGGCCATCGACCGGGCGATGGAGTCCTCCTTCGAGCAGGCTCTCGCCCTCGAGGGCCAGTCACAGGCCATCTGCCTGTCGACCGCCGATGTGGCAGAAGGGGTGGCCGCCTTCCTCGGCAAGCGGCCGCCCCGGTTCGAAGGCCGCTGAGCCCCGCCGATTCTGTCAGACCGGGTTCGTACGGTCGGCTCCATGTTCGCTGCCACCGCCTCCGCCACCCTGGTGGGCGTCGAGCCGACGAGTGTGTCGGTCGAAGCCCACGTGTCACCCGGGAAGCCGGTGTTCACGCTCGTTGGTCTCCCCGACACTGCGATCCGGGAGGCGCGGGATCGGGTACGGGCCGCCATCCTCGGATCCTCGTTCCCCTTCCCATCCCGGCGTGTGACGGTCAGCCTGGCCCCCGCCGACCTCCCCAAAACCGGTTCCGCCTTCGACCTGGCCATCGCCATCGGGGTGCTGGTGGCGGCCGGGGAGGTCCCGGCCGAGGCCGGCCGGGTTGTGGCGGTCGGCGAATTGGGGCTCGACGGTTCGGTGCGATCTGCCCGGGGAGCGCTGGCCGCCGCCCGGATCGCCCGCCGTCTCGGGGTGGCCTGCCTCGTGCCGGAGGCGGTGGCTGCCGAAGCCGCCTCGGTGGAGGGAGCGGACGTGAGGCCGGTCGTCAGCCTCGTCGATGCGGTCGACCAGGCGCTGAGTGCCCGACCCCGCCGGGCGGGTCGGGTCGAAGCAGATCGCGTCGAGGTGGTCGGGCTCGACCTCGCCGAGGTCAAGGGGCAGACCGTGGCCAAGCGCGCCCTGGAGGTGGCGGCTGCCGGCGCCCACCATCTTCTCCTCACCGGCCCACCCGGCTGCGGCAAGACGATGCTGGCCAAACGGCTCCCGACGCTGCTGCCGCCGCTGACCACCGAGGAGGCGCTCGAAGTGGCGTTGGTGTGGGAGGCGGCCGATCGACCCCGCCAGGTCGGCGACCTGCGACCGCCGTTTCGAGCTCCCCACCACACTTCGAGCGCGGCGGGGCTGCTCGGGGGAGGGAGCGGCATCGCCACGGCCGGCGAGATCAGTCTTGCCCACCGGGGGGTCCTGTTCATGGACGAGATGGGGGAGTTCCCTGTGAATCTGCTCGATGCGTTGCGTCAACCGATCGAGTCGGGTGAGATCGTGTTGTCACGGCGGGGGCATACGGTGACCTACCCGGCGTCGATGGTGCTGGTCGGTGCCACCAACCCCTGTCCGTGCGGTTTTCGGGGTGATCGCAAGATCGGCTGCCGGTGTGGTGATCAGGCGGTTGAGCGCTACCGCCGCCGATTGTCTGGGCCATTGCTCGATCGATTCGATGTGCGGGTCAGGGTCGACCGGCCCGACCTTTCGGACGAGTCGGTGGGGGAGTCGTCCGAGGTGGTGGCCGGGCGGGTGGCGAAGGCGAGAGCCCGCCAGCGGGAGCGGGGTGTCCTCAACCGTGATCTCGGTCCCAGCCAGCTCAACCGGCTTGCTATGACCCGAGATGCCAGAGCGCTGCTCGTTCGGGCGAGTGTCGACCGGGCGCTCGGACCGAGGTCGTTCGACCGCATCAGGCGGGTGGCGCTCACCATCGCCGATCTCTCTGGGGCGGAGGTCATCGATGCGGAGGCGATGGGCGAGGCGATGGCTCTGCGGGGTGAGTGGTGATTCCGTCCCACCGGGTCGTTCCGCCTCACCACCTCCCGGGAGATCTGGCGGCGGTGACGCCTCGTCTCGGTCCGTTGTTCTTGCGGGGTGCTCTCCCGATCGAGCCGGCGGTGGCAGTCGTCGGCTCGCGCCGGGCCACCGGCTACGGGTTGTCGGTGGCCCGCGACATCGGCCGGTTTCTGGGTGCCTGGGGTGTGAACGTGGTGAGCGGCCTTGCCGCCGGGATCGATGGGGCGGCCCATCGGGGAGCCGTCGACGCCGGGGGTTTCACGACGGCGGTGCTCGGGTCGGGCATAGACGTGTGGTACCCGGCCCGGAACCGGGGCCTGGGGGAGGAGATCGTGGCGGCCGGCGGGGCAGTGCTGTCCGAGTACCCGCCGGGTACTCCTCCCGCTCCCTGGCAGTTTCCCGCCCGCAACCGGATCATCGCCGCGATGGTGGGGGCGGTGATCGTGGTCGAGGCAGCCGATCGTTCGGGTGCCCTCATCACCGCCCGGATGGCACTCGACCTGGGCAGGGATGTCTACGCCGTTCCGGGCGACATCGATCGGGAGACCTCGCTCGGGTGCAACCGTCTCATCCGCGACGGCGCCCATCCGATCGACACCGTCGAAGTCCTCGGGGAGTTGCTCGGTCTCGAAATCGCCAGGGAGGTGGAACCGGCCTGAAACGAACTGGCCTGGCCTGCCCGGTCGACCAGACCTTCGTAGACTCCGGACATGAGCAGGATCTTCGGTGTCAGCGTCGCCTCGGTGTATCCCCTCTACGTGACGAAGCTCGAGAGGAAAGGCCGCACACGGGTCGAGCTGAACGAGGTCATCCGCTGGCTGACCGGCTTCGACGGCGTGGAATTGGCCAAGCACCTGGAGGAGGGCACAACCTTCGAGGCCTTCTTCGCCGAGGCGCGGCTCAACCCGAGCGCCGAAAGGATCACCGGGGTGGTCTGCGGGGTTCGGGTCGAGGAGATCGACGACCCGCTCATGCAGCAGATCCGCTACCTGGACAAACTGGTCGACGAACTCGCCAAAGGCAAGGCGATGGACAAGGTGCTCCGCAACTGAGCTTCGACGTCTGATCTCGTCCCAGCAGCGGCCTCCATCGCTCTCCTTCAGGAGCGCACAGTCAGGACAGGACGACGGTCACTGCCAGCCATGCCTCGTAGAGAGCCTCGACCGAAGGGTGACGCCTGATGGGTTCTTTGTTGGTCGCCTTCTCGACGACTTCGAGGATCCCGGCCGGCCCCCGCCAATCGCCCTCGTCTGACCGGAGCAGGTGATCGGTCGCTCGTCCCAACCCGAACACGGTCGTCCGCCAGTCGATCGTCGAGCCGTGATGCCACTCCTCGGGGGCCATGAACGTACGCGAACCCGGCATCCGGTCGCCCGGAACGGCAAAGGGACCAAGCCGGTACTCATCGAGGTCGATGAGGTGCATCCGTTCTCCTTCGAAGTCGTAGAAGAGTGACCCGTCGTAGAAGTCGACGGCCACGAAGCCACGAGCTTCGATCACCCTGTGGGCGTCCAGCACATCGCTGATCGCTCGAACGATCTCCGCCACCGGTCGGCGCCGGAACCTGGACAGGGCGCTTCGATCCGATCCGCCGATGGTGGCCCGGTTCAACACCTCTCCGTCCAGCCACGGAAACACGAGGGCGTGAGCCTCTACGTCGGCCATGACCGGCCGGACGATGGCAGGATGTTCGATGGCGTCGTGAAACCTGATCGCACCGTGGAAGGACTCCCGTGCGGTGGAAGTGGTGGCGACCTTCACAAACCAGCGGCGGGCACCGATCTCCAGACCATACGAGTTGCTCCCGCTGTCCTGCTGCTCGAACACCGCAAACGCCGCGTCGAGTCCGACGCCCGATGAGGCCAGGAAGTCGCCGATCGAGCCCCGTGTGATGCTGCCGGCGGCGCCAGACCCGGATCCTGCTCCTCCCGGTGGACCATTCCAGTCAGCCACTCTCGGATCGTACCGAAATCGCCCAAGCCCGAGGGCTGATGCTGGCTGATGCCTGATAGCTGATAGCTGATGGCTGTCGGGCGCATGGCGCACGGCGCATGACGCACGGCGCATGGCGCTTGGCGCCGGCATGCGTTGCCGTTGCCTACCGCGGCCTATACACTCGCCCGGTTGCCCCCATCGATGAGGTTGTTGTTGTGACCCAAACGAGCCGGAACCCCGACGCCGGTTCGGGAAGCGAGACCGCCCCCCTCTGGGAGCGTTTCAAGGCGACGGGCGACGAGCGGGCCCGGGAGAGCCTCATCGTCCACTACTCAC
>Ga0209798_10001078_pt1 | contig 16714 bp, 16 predicted proteins | sample DOMMetBare3Fresh_FD_187475 | JGI IMG/M metagenome (GOLD analysis project Ga0209798, IMG submission 187475) | Wetland sediment microbial communities from St. Louis River estuary, USA, under dissolved organic matter induced mercury methylation -... | ecosystem: Environmental > Aquatic >...
CTGATCACGCCGATCGCGATGGAGGATGGTCTCCGGTTCGCGATCCGCGAGGGCGGCCGCACGGTCGGCGCCGGCGTCGTCACCAAGATCCTCCAGTAACGCGAACAGGGGAACACCGTCATGCGCGACCAGATCACGCTCGCCTGCAACGACTGCAAGCGACGCAACTACATCAAGACCAAGAACAAGCGTCTCCACCCGGATCGGGCGGAGATGAAGAAGTTCTGTCCGGCCTGCCGCAAGCACACGTCGCACAAGGAAACGCGGTAGCCGGAGGGCAGCGTGGGCCGCTGCGGCGGTTCGCGGACGTACAGGGTGGGGGGCCCGCTGCGGGACGGCGGTCCGTCGCGGGCGGAAGGCACTCGCGAACGCCGGCGGTCCGGTGCGGGAACGGGTAGGCCTGTAGCTCAACTGGCTAGAGCACCGGTCTCCAAAACCGGGGGTTGGGGGTTCGAGTCCCTCCAGGCCTGCCACCCCCGTTTCGAAGCAACCGCGGCGCGCCGCCGCGGAAGGCATCAGGCCGGCCGATCGGGAGCCGGTCCAGACCGAGGGTGACGACGATGTCGTGGACGAATCAGATCCGGGAGTTCGCCAAGGAAGTCCGGGTGGAAGTCGAGCGCGTCAGCTGGCCCACGAGGGAAGAGCTGCGGGACTCGACAATCGTCGTGATCGCGACGGTGATCCTGGTGGCGGCGTTCATCGGAGTCGTGGATCGACTGCTCAACGTCGCCGTCGGGCTGCTGTTCCGCTGATCGCGCGGGGCGCGGGCGGCGGTAGGCCGCGCGCGCGCAACCTGGCCGGCATCGATGCCGGCCTGCGAGAGACCGCATGGACAAGAAGTGGTACGTGATCCACACCTACTCGGGTCACGAGAACAAGGTGAAGACGAACCTCGAGAAGGCGATCTCGTCTGCCGGGCTGCAGGAACGCTTCGGGCAGATCCTGGTCGCAACCGAGGACTTTGCCGAGATGAAGGACGGGAAGCGCAAGATCTCGAAGCGCAAGACGTTCCCGTCCTACGTCATGATCGAGATGGAACTCGACGACGAGACGCGGCACCTGGTGCAGAACGTTCCGGGGGTCACGCGTTTCATCGGATCCGGTCAGAGCGCGATCGCCCTCAAGGAGAACGAGGTGCGTCGCATTCTCGGCCAGATCGAGCAGACGAAGAGCAAGCCGGTGCCGACCGTCACGTTCCGCGTGGGCGACCACGTGCGCGTGGTCGACGGCCCGTTCAGCGCGTTCTCCGGGGTGGTCGACGAGGTGAACAACGAGCGCGGCAAGGTGAAGGTGATGGTCAGCATCTTCGGCCGCGCGACCCCGGTGGAACTCGACTTCCTGCAGGTTCAGCCGGTGTAGTGCCCGGCCGCGAGCGGCCGGGGCGCGGATCCTCACGGACCGCGACGAGAAGCAACCGAATCGATTGACGGACGCGCGAGTGTTCCGGCGAGGAGTGAAGCGATGGCGAAGCCGATCCAGGCCATGGTGAAGGCGCCCGGCGGGCTGGTCGTCGTCCCGGCGAGGCGGCCGTACCGCACGAGCACGAGCTCCCAGCCGCCGCGCGCCGTCCGCAGCGCCGCGACGAGCTCCGGGGCGGCCGCGAGCGGCGCGAGCCGTTGGGCCCGAGCGGCTCCGCGGGCGAACGCGAGCAGCCTGTCGCGGGTCACCGCCGCCTCCTCGAAGCGCTGCTGGGCCGACAACGCCGCCGCCCGGTCGAGCAGCGCCGCGACGACGCCGCGCGCGTCGCCGGTCATCGCCGCGCGGGCCGCGCCGACGATCCCGGCGTAGGCGTCGGCGTCCTGCCGGCCGATGCACGGCGCCCCGCACCTGCCGATGTCGGCCAGCAGGCAGGCGGACGCCCCGGCGGGGGCGCGCCGCGGCAGCCGCCGCGTGCACTGCCGCAGCCCGAACGTCTCGTGGAGCGCGGCGACCGCCAGCTCCGCCTGGGCCGTCGAGCCGAACGGGCCGACGTAGGCCGACCCGTCGTCGCGCACCTCGCGGACGACCGACAGCCGGGGGAACGGCTCGACGGTGAGCTTGACCCACGGCGCCCGCTCGGGGAAGCGCGAGCGCCGGTTGTACCGCGGTGCGTGCTCGGCGATGAGCCGCAGCTCGCGGACCCGGGCCTCGAGCGGCGTCGCGCAGACGATCGGGGTCACCGTCTCGGCGAGCGCGACCATCTCGGCCATCCGGGTCCGCTGCTCGGACGCGGTGAAGTAGCTGCGGACGCGGGTCCGGATGTCGACGGACGTCCCGACGTAGAGCGCGCGGCCCACCGGGTCGCGGAAGACGTAGACGCCCGGCGCGTTCGGCAGCCCCTCGGCGAGGTGGCGCTTGCGGCGCGTCGTCTCGGGGACGCGCGAGGTGTACGTGGCGAGCTCCTCCAGCGAGTGGACGCCGAGGTTGCCGACGCGCTCGACGAGCCCGTGCAGGACGTCCACCGTCGCGCGCGCGTCGTGCAGCGCCCGGTGGTCGGGCGTCGTCGTGGCGCGGAAGAAGCGCGCGAGCGTCGAGAGCCTGACGTCGCGCGCCTCGTCGCGGGTCAGGACGTGCCGGGCCAGGCGCACGGTGTCGAGGACGGCGAAGCCCGGCCAGGCGTGCGCGGTGCGGGCGCACGCGGCCTTGAGGAACCCGACGTCGAAGCCGGCGTTGTGCGCGACGAGGACGCAGCCGGCGGCGAACTCGAGGAAAGCCGGCAGCACACCCTCGACGCGCGGCGCCGCCGCGACCATCGCGTCGTCGATCCCGGTGAGCAGCGCGATGAACGGCGGGATCGGCTCGCCGGGGTCGACGAGGGTGTGGAACTCGCCGAGGACCTCGCCGCCGCGGACCTTCACCGCGCCGATCTCGGTGATCCCGCAGTCGGCGGCCGAGCCCCCCGTCGTCTCGAGGTCGACGACGACGAACGTGACGTCGACCAGCGGGGTCCCGAGCTCGTCCAGCGTCGTCTGGACCGGTGTCGACCGGACCGGTGTCGACCGGAACGGTGTCGACGGGGACGGCACGGTGTCCTCCCGGGGCTCGGCGTCGGGGGCGGTTTGCTGGTCAGGACGCTAGGGCGGGGCACCGACATCCGGCCGCAGGCGCGACGGCGGGACGGCGGGACGGCGGGACGGCGGGGCGGCGGGGCGGCGGGGCGGCAGCGGGGTGTCGTGGCGTCAGTAGGCTCGGGGCGTGACCGTTCCTGCGCCGACAGCCACGACGCGGTGGCGCTGCACGTCGTGCGGCAACCTGACGCGCTTCGACGTCACGCGCTCCGTCCGGGTGACCGAGTTCGTCCACCTCGACCTCGGGGGGCGCTCGACGGTCGAGGACCGCACGGTCCACAGCGACCTGGTCGAACAGGTTCGGTGTCGGTGGTGCGACGCCGTCGACCGGATCGAGCTCGTGCCGCGGGCGGACGTCGAGGCGGAGGTCGCCGGCCGAGCCGTCGAGGAGGCGGCTCTGGGTGAGTCGCGCGCCGAGGGATGACGGCCGACGAGCGCCCGGGCGTCCTGCCGGACGGCGTCCGCCGGCAGCTCGTCGAGCTCGCTGCGGCCGTCCTCGGCGAGCTCGACGAACCGGCGACCCCGGCGGGCCTGCGGCGGGTGCGTGGGTTCGCGCCGGCACGGCGTGCGCGGGCGGGGGCCGTGCCCCTGGCCGTCGCACTCGAGGGTGACCCGGCCTTCCGGCAGCGGGTCGCCGCCGCGTGGCGCGCGCTGCACCCCGAGCTGGCCGAGACGCTGGACACCGGGACCCTGCCGCCGGCCGCCGACCCGCACGTCGCGCTCGCCGGGGCGTACCTGATCCGGCCCGACGGGTGGGCCGACCTCGTCGCGGCGCTCGCCACGGCCGCCGCGGACTCCGGCGGCGAGGACGCTCGGGCCGCCGAGCGTGCGTCGGCGCTGAGCGAGCTCGACGCCAGCCGTCGCGAGCTGACCCGGCTGCGGGCCGACGTCGCGGCCGCGCGGCTGCGGGCGGACGGGCTCGAGGAGGAGGTGGCCGGGCTGCGGCGCGAGCTGCGCCGGCACCGCTCGGACGCCGACCGGGCCAGGGCCGCCGCTCGCGTCGCCGAGCAGTCGGCCGAGCAGGCCCGGGCCGCGGCGGAGCAGGTGGCGCAGCGGGCCCGGACGGACGCCGCGCAGGCCGCCGAGGCGGTCCGGCAGGCCCGCGAGCGCGAGGACCATGCGCGTCGTGCGGCCCGGGAGGGGCGCTCGCTCGCCGACGTCCGGGCCCGGCTGCTCCTCGACACGATCGTCGACGCGGCGTCCGGGCTGCGCCGCGAGCTGGCGCTGCCGCCCGTCTCGGTGCGCCCGGCCGACCTCGAGGCGCCGCCGGGGGCCGGGCCCGACGGCTCCGCCGCGGAGGCCGCCGACGCCGCCCGGCCCCGGGCGCTCGCGGGCGACGACCCGGGCGCGCTCGAGGCCCTCGTCACGCTGCCGCAGGCGCACCTGCTCGTCGACGGTTACAACGTCACGAAGACGGCGTGGCCGGCGGCGCCGCTCGTCGAGCAGCGCCGTCGTCTCGTCGAGGGGCTCGTCCCGCTCGCGGCCCGCACGGGTGCGGAGGTGACGTGCGTCTTCGACGGCGCGGACGTCGACGCCCGGTCGGCAGGGCTCGTGCGCGGGGTCCGGGTCATCTTCTCCGAGCCGGGGACGAGCGCCGACGAGAAGATCCGCCGGCTCGTCCGGGCCGAGCCGCAGGGCCGGGTCGTCGTCGTGGTCTCCTCCGACGGGGAGGTCGTCTCGGGCGTCCGGGCGCACGGGGCGCGGCCGGTGCCGTCCGCGGCGCTCGTCCGGCTGCTCGCGCGGGCCTGACCCTCGCCTGACCCTGCCCCGACCCAGGCCTGACCGCCCGGGCCGGTTGTCGGTGGTGGTCCCTAGCGTCGTCGGTGCCGGTGGACCACCGGCCGGCGGCACCCGAGTCCGGTGCCGGCGACACCCCGACGAGGGAGATCAGCATGCTCATCGACTGCGACACCTGTGCGGTGCGCGGCCCGGCGTGCGGGGACTGCGTCGTCACCGTGCTGCTCGGGGCGCCGCCGGTGCTCGACCGCGGTGAGCCCGACGGGCTCGACCTCGACCGGGCCGAGCGGGCGGCGATCGCCGTGCTCGCCGGGTCGGGCCTCGTGCCGCCGCTGCGGCTCGTCGCCGCCGACGTCGGGCCCGGCCGTCCCGACACGTCTGCCGAGGGCCGTGCCGACAACGCGCCGGGTGCCGCACGAGGGCGGCCGTGCGAGCACGGCGAGGCGGGGCGCCGGACCGCCGAGGCGGGCTGACGGCGGGCTCGCACTGCTTCGGGAGGGCCGATGTCACGCTCCGTGACCGTTCACCTGCGAGAACGACTCGTGCAGTCACCGTGTGTCCCCACGGCTGGGACACGCGGTCATATTCCGTGTCGGAAGCGGATCGGAACTTGGAGGACATCCACCGTTCGGGCTAGGGTCTGGCTCGCTACATCACGACGAGGTCACGCGGCAGCCGCCGCAGCAGCCTCGGGCAAGCCGTCCGGGCTCGTCGCACCAGTGGCGACTTCCCCGCTCGGACGCGGCGCCGACGCCCACCTGCGGGGTCGAAGGTGACATGACGGTGCCGCGTGACCGTAGACCCGCTCGGGCGGGTCCGACGAACGGAGCGAAGGCACGTGTCGTTGCGCAAGCCCGACCCCGGTTCCCCCGTGCTCGCCCGCCTGGTCCGGATCGGTGTGGCAGCCGCGTTGATCCTCCCCGTCATGGGCCTGGCCACGACCGCCCAGGCGAGCCCGACCACCGACATCAGGACCGTCCAGGCCAAGGTCGACAAGCTGCGGCACGAGGCCGAGGTCGCGTCGGAGAACTACAACGACACCCGTGAGCAGCTCAAGGGTCTGCAGGTCCGCGTGACCGCGGCACAGACCCGGCTCAAGCAGCAGCAGGCCCGGGTGAACGAGGCCAAGCGCATCGTCGGCCGGCTCGCGGCCGAGTCCTACCGCAACGGCGAGCTCGGCACGCTCGAGATCTACCTCGGCGACGACCCCGACGCGCTGCTCGCGCAGGCGGGCGTCGTCGAGACGCTGGCCGACCGCCAGGTCGCCGCGATCACCCGGCTCAAGGGCGCGCAGCGCAAGCTCTCCGCCGACACCGCCGAGCTCGGGCGGCAGAAGGCGAAGATCAGTGCGGCCGAGACCAAGCTCGGGAAGACCAAGAAAGCGGTCGACTCCAAGCTCGCCGACGCCCAGGCCCTGCTGTCGAGGCTCACCGCCGAGCAGCGCCGGGCCATGGAGCGGGCGAGCCGCGCGGCGGACCGACAGGCTCTCGCGGACGCCCAGAGCGGCGACACCGGCGACCAGCAGCCGCCGTCGGGCGGTGGCGGCGGGTCGAGCATGTCGTGCGGCAGCGTCGGGATCACCGCTCCGACGGCGCGGGTCCAGAAGGTCCTCGACTACGCGTGCGCCCAGCTCGGCGACGCCTACGTGTGGGGCGCCGATGGGCCGAGCAGCTTTGACTGCAGCGGTCTGACGATGTCGGCGTGGCGGCAGGCGGGCGTCTCGCTCCCGCACAGCTCGCGGATGCAGGCGACCTACGGCACGCGGATCTCGTCGAGCCAGATGCAGCCCGGCGACCTGCTCTTCTACTACAGCCCGATCAGCCACGTCTCGATCTACCTCGGCAAGGGGATGATGATCCACGCGCCGCACTCCGGGGACGTCGTCAAGATCGCACCGGCGCGGTACACCTCGCTGACGGCGGTCGTCCGGCTCTGACCGGGCCTGCCCGAGGACACCTCGACGCCGCCGCCCGCACCGCGGGCGGCGGCGTCGCTGCGTCGGCGGCCCGTAGGGTGACGGCGTGCCCGACACCCGACGGAGCCGAGCTGACCGGGCCGGGGTGACCGAGCCCGGGCCCGAGGCTGCGAGCGCAGCGGCGGCGGCACGGCGCCGACGACGTGGGCGGGTCGGTGCCGCAGCGACGGCGGTGACGGCCGCCGTGGCCGCCCTCCTCGCTGGCTGCGGCGTCGTCGGCGGCAGCCCGGCAGCCGTGCGATCGCACACCACGCCGTCCGGGGCCGACGTCACGGCGGTCGCGGGTCTGCTGTCGGCCCGGGACCGGCTCCTCGTCGGGCGGCCGGGCCGGGCGGCGACGGTTCCGGACGGTGACGTCCTCCTCGAACGGCTCCGCGACGTCCCGCTCGTGTCGTGGACGTCGTCGGTGCGCTCGGTCGCGGCGTCGACCCCGACGTCGGTCACCGTGCGCGTCCGGGTGACGTACCGGCTCGACGGCGACAGCCGCGACGTCGAGCGGGACCGGCTCGTCACCGGGCAGCGGACCGACGGCGGCTGGCGACTGGTCGCCGACGTGCCGGACGGTGCTGCCCGCGACCTGTGGGACCTGGGTCCGGTCCGGGTCGTGTCCTCGCCCCGAGGGGTCGTCGTCGCCGCTGCGGACGTCGACCCGGTGATCGTCGCGGACGCCGCCCGGACGCTGGGCGCCGCGGCCGCCAGCGTCGACGCGGCGTGGGGGAGCGACTGGCGGCGGCGCTCCGTCGTCCTCGTCCCGGCGGACGTCGACGAGGCGGCCCGGCTCCTCGGCCGATCCTCGACCGCGGGTCTCGACCAGATGGCTGCGTTCACCGTCGGCGTCGTCGCGACGACGCCCGGCACCGATCGGTCCGGCGACGAGCGTGTCGTCCTCCTGCCCGGAGCGTTCGCCGCCCTCACGCCGGTCGGGCGCCGGGTCGTCCTCGCCCACGAGCTGACCCACGTCGCGACCCGGGCACGGGCGCGGCTCGCGCCGCCCCTGTGGCTCACGGAGGGGTTCGCCGACCACGTCGCCTACACCGGCACGGGGTTGGCGACCCGTGACGTCGTCGGGACGGCCCTGGACGCCGTCACCGCCGGGAGCCGCCCCGGCCGGCTTCCCGACGAGAGGTCCTTCGAGCCGACCGGGGGCGATGTCGCGACCGCCTACGCGCTGGCCTGGCTCGCCTGCGAGGTGCTCGCCGGCGACGGCGGGACCGCGCGGCTCGTCGCCGTCTACCGGGTCGCCGCCGGCATCGACCCGCCGCCCGGTGCCCAGCGACCGGCGGACGACGCCGCCACCGCCCTTCGCGGGGCGTTCGTCGTGGCCCGGACCGACGAGGCGACGTTCCTCGAGGCCTGGCGCCGGTCCGTCGTCGCCGCTGCCGAGCGCACGAGATGACATGCCGGCGCCCGGGGTAGGGCAGGATCGACGCGTGAGCCGGACCCTCGTCGTGACGAACGACTTCCCGCCGCGGACCGGCGGGATCGAGTCGTTCGTCCTGGCGATGACCCGCCGGCTTCCCGCCGGGTCCGTGGTGGTCCACACGGCCCGGCAGCGCGGCGACGCGGCGTTCGACGCCACGCTGCCGTTCCCCGTCGTCCGCGACCGCTCCCGGCTCATGGTGCCGACGCCGCGGATCGCTCGCCGGGCCGCGGAGATCGCCCGTGCCGAGGGCTGCGACCGGGTGTGGTTCGGGGCCGCCGCCCCGCTGGCGCTGATGGCGCCCCGGCTGCGCGGCGCCGGCGCCGGCCGGACCGTGGCGACGACGCACGGCCACGAGATCTGGTGGTCGACGGTGCCGGCGACGCGCCCGCTCATGCGGCGGATCGGCGAGGTGAACGACGTCGTGACGTACCTCGGCGAGTACTGCCGGCGGCGGATCGCGGCCGCCCTCAGTCCGGCGGCGCGCGAGCGGATGGTCCGGTTCACCCCGGGCGTCGACGACACGGCGTTCCACCCCGGCTGCGGCGGCGGCGACGTGCGCGCGCGGCTCGGTCTCGGCGACCGGCCGGTCGTCGTCTGCGTGTCACGGATGGTCCTGCGCAAGGGCCAGGACGTGCTCGTCCGGGCGTTGCCCGCGATCCGGGCACAGGTGCCGGACGCCGCCCTCCTCGTCGTCGGCGACGGGCCGCACCGCGGCGAGATCGAACGGCTCGTCGACCGGCTCGGGCTGCGTAACGACGTCGTCCTCACCGGACGCGTCCCGTGGGACGAGACCCCGGCGTACTACGACGCGGGCGACGTGTTCTGCATGCCGACCCGGACCCGGCTCGGCGGGCTCGAGCCCGAGGCGCTCGGGATCTGCTACCTCGAGGCGGCGGCGACCGGGCTGCCCGTCGTCGCGGGCGACTCGGGCGGTGCGCCAGACGCCGTCCTCGACGGCGAGAACGGGCTCGTCGTCGACGGCCGCGACGTCGCCGCGGTGGCCCGGGCGTGCACGACCTTCCTGGCGGATCCCTTGCTGGCCAAGCAGTTCGGCGCGCGCGGCCGGGCCTGGGTCGCACGCGAGTGGCGCTGGGACGACCTGGCGGTCCGGTTGCAGGGGCTGCTGACCGGCGAGCCCGTCACGACCTGACGGGGTCCCCGGCACGTTCGTCCTGGGGGAGCGCCCAGGAGAGCACGACGAGGGCGACGACGAGCCAGTACTGGTTGTAGAACGCCTGCTTGTTGACGAGGTTCGCCACGAGGAGCACGAGCGCGGCCCAGCGCAGCAGCTCGGCGGTGCCGGGCCGGCGGCGGTGGACCGTCCAGGCGACCCCGCCGACCGTCGAGACGACGACGAGGCCGGCGGCCCAGAACGGCGGGCTCCGGCCGAGGTCGTTGACCGCGGCCAGGTAGAGCGTGTCCGAGAACTTCAGGGCCGGGAAGTTCACGAGGTAGGTGACCGTGTCGCCCCACATCGCAGCGGGGGCCGTGAGGAACCAGGGGGCGACGAGCACGGCGGCCACCAGCCCGGACCCGACCGCTCGCCGGACGCCGAACCGCGGCCAGGCGGCGAGCACGGGGAGCAGGATCGCGATGTGCTGCTTGCTCGCGAGCGCGAGGCCGACGAGGACGACGGCGGTGACGTCCCGGCGGCGCTGCAGCGCGAGCGCCGCACCGGCGAGACAGGCGAGGAGCAGGGGTTCGGTCCAGGCCTGCTCGGCCTGGGTCGCCGTCCCCGGCAGGAGGAACAGGATCGCGCCCGCGACCGGACCGGCGGCCGGGCCCGGGCGGGACGATGCGTCGGACGCAGCCGGGGCTGCGCCGCCGGTGCGCCCCGCCGCGCGCAGCGCGAGCGCCGCGAGGAGCATGGCGGCGAGCAGCGCCCACCGGACGTCCCCGAGGAGCCAGCGTCCGGGCGCGACGAGGGCGCCGGTCCACGGCAGGTAGGTGAAGGCCCGCATGATCCCGGGCGGCCCGACCCAGACCTCGGTGTAGGCGTTGTCGCCGCGGGCGAGCGCGTCCGCGGCGCCCTGGAGGGTGTACCAGACGTCGATCCGCGGCGCCGGGTCGAGCCGGACGAGCGCCGAGACGACGGCCACGTGCCCCAGCGCTGCCACGAGCAGTGCGGCGTCCGCCGCGCGGCGCCAGGGGGTGAGCAGGATCGCCGCGGCCGCGAACGCCGTACCGGCGAGGGCGACCCGGACGCCGAGCGCGCTGGTCGCAGGCACGTAGGTGTACGCGGGGACGGTGAGCGTCACGACCCCGCACACGGCGAGGGCGAGTGCCCCCGTCCGCCGCCCGAGCCGCACCGGGGCGCCGTCCCGGAGCAGCCGGACCGCGAGGAGCACCGCCGCGGCCGTGTACACGGCGACGATCCACAGCCGGTAGCGCACGACGCTGTGGGTCATCGCCGCCGTGACGACCCCGAGCACGAGTACCGCGACCACCTCGGCCCGCCCGCCGCGCAGCGGGGTGCGCGCGGGCGCGCCGGGGGTCGGCCGGGTCAGCAGGGGCACGCCGCGAGCCTAACGACCGTCGCGCCGCCGTCAGGGCGAGGGCAGGAGCAGCACGTAGTCGCCGTCGCGCAGGTCGATCCGCCAGTCCCCCTCGCGGACGAGGACCTGGACGAGCGGGGTGTCCTCGGACAGGACGAACGCGTCCGGGTCGAACTCCTCGACGGTCTGCTGCCAGCCGGGTTCGAGGGTGGCGGCCCCCGTCACCCGGGAGATCCGCGCCTCGCCCCACAGGTCCGCCCGGCCGTCGATGGCGAGCCGGACGTTGCCGCCGCCGAAGGCGACGAGCGTCCCGCTCGCGTTGTAGGCGTTGAACACCCGGACCGGCTGCGGCTCGGTCGCGAGCCGCTCGGCGATCCGGACCGCTGGTGCGTCGGCGAGCGGGTCCGCGCGGGCAGCTCGGACGACCGCGGTGCCGACGCCGCCGACGAGCATCAGGGCGCAGACGACGAGAAGGGCCGTGCCCTCACGCCGTCCGGACGGCGCGGACCGATGCCGCGCGCCCGCCCCCCAGGCCCGGTCGACCGCCGCGACGACGACCGGCGCCAACATCAGGGCGCTCACCGCGACGTTCCGGAAGGCCATCGCCCCGAAACAGGCCCAGGCGAGCCCCCAGAGCAGCTCGACGCGCGGCACCGGGACCGGCGAGCGGACCCAGGCGAGGACGAGAAGGATGACGAGGAGCGCCAGCCCGACCGTGAACGGCCGGGTGAGCGTCGTCGGCTGCCACTCGCCGATGACGTCCGCCCCGGCGTTGCGCAGCCGCAGCGGCAGGAGCAACGACGCGGGGCCGAGCGGGTTCAGCAGGCCGGCGAGGCTGGCCGCCGCGGCGGTCACGGCGTGCCGGGCCGCGCGGGGCGCGGCGTCCGGGGAGCCGCGGTCGAGCCATGCACCTGTCCCGGCGAGGAGGAAGGCGGCCGGTGCGAGGACCCACAGGCCGTGGAGCTGGGCCCAGAGCAGGCAGCACAGCGCGATCACCAGCGGGGGTGGTCGCCGGTGGCCGGTCCAGATCCGGACGCAGGCGACGGCGAGCAGGACGACGAACAGGAGCGAGACGGTCTGCGGGCGGTCCTGGATCGCGGCCGTCACCGACAGCGCGACGGCGAGGACGACCGGTGCGGTGACGAGCGCTGGCCGGCGCGGCAGGAGCACGAGCCCCAGCAGGACGACGATCAGGGCCATCAGCGCGATCCGCCCCAGGACCAGGGCGCGCCAGCCGCCGGCGTCCACCGCGAGCGCGATCGCGACCTCGCTGAGCCACTGGGACGTCTGCCAGCCGGGGGCGGGGACGCCGAGCCACGACGTCCCCAGATCCGTCGTCCGCCCCGTGGCGAGGATCTCCTGGCCGATCTCGACGTGCCAGTAGGAGTCGATGTCGACGATCGAGGGGTGGGCCGTGGCGGTGAGCAGGAGGACGCCGAGCATGGCCACGACGTGCACCGGGCTCATGGCGGCGGTGAGGGCGGCCCACCGGCCGGCTGTCGGGTCGGACGAGGAGAGCGACCGCTCGCCGGCGCCCGGAACGCCCGACGGCCCCGCGGGCACTTCCGCGGGGCCGTCGGACGGCCGGGGCGCTCGACGAGTGTCTCCGCCAGGGACCGGCATCGATGATCCCCCTGCCAGACGCTCGCCGCGACGTCGGACGTTTCTCAGCAGGGCGAGGCAGCTCGAGACGTGATGCACATGCTCGTCCGGTCGAAGTTGGCCTTCACGACACCGCCCAGGGAGAAGACGATCGTGACGATGACCGCGGCGATGGCCGCGACCATGAGGCCGTACTCCACCGCTGTGGCACCGCGGTCCGCGAGACGTCGTGCGCGCATGACTCAGCAGTTGCCAGTGGCCGTGGCCGAGGCGTTGAGCTCGGAGCAGGCGTCGGTGAAGACGTTCGTGACGAGAGAGCCGAGACCGAAGACGATCGCGACGATCACAGCAGCGATCGCGGCGACCATGAGGCCGTACTCCACAGCCGTGGCGCCGGTGTCCTGCGCGCGACGGGTGGTCTTCCGGAGATAGGCGAGCATTGTGATGGGTGTCCTTTCAGGGTCCCCACGGCGGTCACCGCCGTGTAGAGCCTCTCATCTGCGACTGGGGGTTGTCCGGTCCGGAGGACCGAATCAGGAGAACGGTCGATCGGTGTCCCCATGGTCGACACGACTGCTCAGGTCCTCGTTCGGGGTCTGGGGGCGGTGAGTGTTCTGTTTGCGTGACGTGTGATCGACAGACCGTGCTCGACCACGAAACTAGCAGGAGACGTCACGGTGTGTGTGCAGTTCGCTCTTCTTCGTCGCCGTTCCACGATCGATGACGACGGGGGTGGAGGGCAACGCTCCGGGCTGACGATTCGCTGTCCCGCATCGATAGCAGACAGTCACTGATTCTCGGCCGGGATGACCGACCGTGAACGACACTCGCGGGACACGCCGACGTGGCACGCAGTGATCATACGGACGTGCCGGAGCCGGGCGGCAACGGTCGGCGACCTCGGGACCCGCCGTCGTGCGGGTCGGTCTCAGCCGGCGCTGTCGTTCGGCGGCACGAGGCCGAGCCGGACCGCGGCCATGACCGCCTGGGCGCGGTTGCCGGCGCCCAGCTTGTCGTAGATGTTCGCGACGTGGGTCTTCGCCGTCGACTCGCTGATGTAGAGCCGGCGAGCGATCTGGGAGATGACGAGGCCGTCGACGAGCAGGTCGAGCACCTCGCGCTCGCGCGGGGACAGCCGCGGGCCGGCGGGCGCGTTCATCCGCCGCTGCAGCGCCTCGCTGAGGTCCCTCGCGGTGAAGGTGCGCGGGCTCGCGGCGGCGTGCCGGGCTGCGGCGACGACCTCCTCGGCGGGGGAGTCCTTGCCGACGAACGCCGACGCGCCGGCGTCGAGCGCCGCGAAGAGCTTCTCGTCGCCGGCGTGCATCGTCAGGACGACGATGCCGAGCTCGGGGACGCTCGCCCGTGCGCGCTGCGCCAGCGCCACCCCGTCACCGTCCGGCAGCGAGATGTCGGTGACGAGGACGTCGGGGTTCAGCGTGCGCAGCGCCTCGGTGGCCTCGCCGACGGAGGCCGCCTCGCCGACGACCTCGAGGTCGCCGGCCCGGTCGAAGGCGCGCCGCAGCCCTTCCCGGATGAGCTGGTGGTCGTCCACCAGAAGGACCGTGATCCGGTGCTGGTCACCCCCCACGGCTCACCTCCCACTCCGCGGCAGGCTGCGCAGCAGCCGGCCCAGGGAGCTGTCCGCCTCAGCCGTCACCGTCTCCGCCGTCCCTGCCGTCACGACCCCGTGGTCATTCGCGAGTGAGTCTGTCACGGTCCGTGGCTCCTGGGGGATTTTCCCGCGGGACGTCGCACGGGCGCGACGCAGCGCGATGGCCGGGTCCAGCGTCACCTCGACGATGGTGCCCGAGCCCTGCGGGCGGTCACCGACGCTCAGGCGCGCGCCGACCCGACGCGCCCGCTCGTGCATGCCCGTCACGCCCATGCCACCCATCCGGATGCCCTGGACCGGGGTGAAGCCGGTGTGCCGGTCCTGGAAGCCGCAGCCGTCGTCCGTGACCGAGATCTTGGCCCGCGGGGAGTCGACCACGACCGACAGCCACAGGTTCGTCGCCTGGGCGTGCTTGCGGACGTTCGTGACCGCCTCCTGAACGATGCGCAGGATCTCGACCTCGACGGCCACCGGGAGCCGGCTCGACGACTCGTCGGTGGACACGTGGACCACGAGCCCGGACTGCGACCCGACCCGCTGCACGTAGTCGGCGAGGGTCCGGGAGAGCCCGACCTTCTCGTCGACCCCGGCGCGCAGGTCGAAGATGCTCAGCCGCAGCTCGCCGACGAGCCCGCCGATGTGCTCGCGGAGCTTGCCGAGCCGGTCGGCGACCTCGGGGTCGGCGTCGCGCGCGATGTCGTCGACGAGGTACCCGACCGAGGCCATGTCCTGCGCGATCCCGTCGTGGATCTCGCGGGCCAGCCGGACGCGCTCGTCGTCCGTCGCGAGCCGCCGGACGTCGTCGAACAGCAGGGCCGAGGCGAGCCGGGGGCCGGCCGCGGCGACCTTGCGCCGGGCGCTCGCGAGCTGGGCATCCATGAAGGGCTCGCGGCCGCTGAGGGCGAGGACCGCGACGACCCGCTCGCCCATGAGGACGGGCAGCGCGGCGCAGGACACGCCGTCGCGGGTCCGGCGGACGACGTCGGCCGACACCCACGAGTCGAGGACGACGTCCTCCGTCAGGCTGGTCGGGTGCTCGCCCAGCAGCGGCACGAACCGACCGGCGGGGGACTTGACGAGGACGGTGCCGGTCGAGCCGTCGACCTCCCGGGTCGCGTCGTCGACGAGCGCCGCGGCGAGCGTCTGGGGGTCGAGCCCGAGGCTCAGCTGCCGGGCCACGACGTGCAGCTCGGACAGCAGCCGGTGGGCGTCGGCGTAGGCCGGCTCGGTGGGCGGACCGTCCTCGAGCATGACCCGGCGGGCCCAGGCCGACACCAGGCCGACGGCGACGAACACCGCGATCCACAGGGCGAGGTCGCTCGTCGCGAGCGGTGTGGCGACGGACTCCTCGACGATCGCGACCCGCGAGGACAGCAGGAGGACCGCGGACGAGATCGCCGCCACGGACAGGGCGGCCCACACCCCGGCCCCGAGCCCGGCGACGATGAGCGGCACGAGCAGGTACGGCAGGAAGAGGTCGGCCTTGCCGGCCAGCGCGCCGACGACGATCGCCGCCCCGATACCCTCGGCGAGCGCCTGGATCGCCCGCGGCATGCCTTGCGGCAGCGGGATCGACGCGAGGGCGCCGATGAGGAAGAGCAGCAGGGTCGGGATGATCGCGACGCCCGGCCCGAAGCGGGGCACCAGGCAGGTGACGAGTCCGCTGATCGTGAGGATCGTCGCGCGGACGAGCAGCGGCAGGTACACGCTGTCCACACGAATGCGACGCATCATCGGGTCAATCTCCCACACCGGGCGACGTCCGCGGCAGCCGCGATCCGGTTTGTCCGGCCCGGGGTCAGACGTCGTCCTCGGCGAGCGGCGCGAGGATCCGCGCGAGCCGCCGGGTCGCCATGGCGGCCGACAGCAGGCCGACGGCGTCCTGCACCGGGCCCACCACCGCCTCGAGGTCGGTCTCGTCGAACGGCCGCCGGGTCCGCGACCGCGCGACGACGACCGCCGCGTTGACCTCGGGGACCGGGACGGCGAGCAGGTGCTCCCAGCCCGCCAGCGGCGCTCCGGCCAGGTGCGGCCGGACGGCCTCGGCATCCCCGACCACGAGCGCCCGGCCGCCGAGGGCCACCTCCGTGACGAGCCAGTGCGTCGCGGCGAGCACCAGCCGGCGCTCCATCGGCCGTAGGCCGACGCCTCCGTTGACCCGCCACACCGAGCCGTCGGGCACGACGATCGCGGCCGCGTCGGCCGCCGCACGCTCGACGACCTCCTCGGCGAGGACCTGGCAGGTGTCCGCGACGCCGAACAGCTCGCCGCTGCGCTCGTTGAGCACCCGGACCAGCTCGCGCGGCGACGGCGCCGTACGACGCTCCACGGTCGGCTCGGCCTCGGGCTCGAGGTCGGCAGCGGCCTCGACGGTCGGCTCGGGCTCGACGGCGAGAGCGGCCTCGGGTTCGACGGTCGGCTCGGGCTCGACGGCGAGAGCGGCCTCGGGCGCCGGCGCGTCGGCGGTCTCCGCGACAGGCGCGTGCACGGACGGCGCCGCGACCGGTGGGCCGCCGGCGGGGGGAACGAACGCCTGGAGGGGTTCCGCCTCGGGCGGCTCGAGCCGGAGGCGCTCCACGCCGTCGGGGACGACGGCGGGCAACGGCGGAGGCGTCAGGGTGGCGGCCGCCGACGGGGCGGACCACGGCGCGGCAGCCGGGCCGGCCACCGCGGGCCGGCCGGCCGGGGCGACCGGCGGCGGCGCGGAGCGCAGGTCGAGCGCCGGCGGGGCCCACGGCGGCGGGTCGACGGGTGGGCCGAAGGCCGTCGCACGGCTGCCGGGCGCGAGCTCGACCGGCGACGTCCGCGGCCGCGTCGACAGCG
>Ga0209798_10001079_pt1 | contig 16708 bp, 18 predicted proteins | sample DOMMetBare3Fresh_FD_187475 | JGI IMG/M metagenome (GOLD analysis project Ga0209798, IMG submission 187475) | Wetland sediment microbial communities from St. Louis River estuary, USA, under dissolved organic matter induced mercury methylation -... | ecosystem: Environmental > Aquatic >...
TCCGGCCCGGAATGGTCCTGGCGCTCGAGCCGATGGTGAACGCGGGCGGCCCCGACGTGCTCACGCTCGAGGACGGCTGGACGGCGGTGACGGCCGACCGGAGCCTGTCGGCCCACTTCGAGCACACGGTCGCCGTGACCGAAAATGGTCCTGAAATCCTGAGCCTGCCCTAGGGCAGGGCGAGCCGCCGGAATGTCCAGTCGAATCGGCGGGTTGTGGTCCGGGTGCAAGCGCCGGGCGGAGCGGGAGGGACGCCTCGCATGCGCGCTTGCAAGGGGAAAATTCCTGTGTTAGAGAGCCACCTTCGCGAGCGCCCGGCGGCAAGGGCGGGCGCGCCGAGAAATGGAACGGGCACGCGGGTGCGAGACGCCCCGAGCCAGTCCCGCCGGATGGCACGGCGGGGCTTTTCGTCTTGAAGCACGACTCGTTGGGAGGCGGTTCGTTCATGAAGGTCCGCGCGTCGGTCAAGAAGATTTGCGACAAGTGCAAGGTCATCAAGCGCAAGGGCGTCGTGCGGATCATCTGCCCGGCCAACCCGCGCCACAAGCAGCGGCAGCGCTAGCCGCCCATCGGAGAACCAGGAACATGGCTCGCATCGCCGGCGTCGATCTTCCTCGCGAGAAGCGCATCGAGGTCTCGCTCCAGTACATCTTCGGGATCGGGAAGACGACCGCCAAGAAGATCCTCGTGAAGGCCAGCGTCAACCCCGTCACGCGCACCAAGGACCTCACCGACGACGAGGTTCGCCGCATCCGCGAGACCATCGAGCAGCAGGTCGAGGTCGAGGGCGACCTGCGGCGCGAGGTGTCCATGAACATCAAGCGGCTCATGGACCTCGGCTGCTACCGCGGCCTCAGGCACCGCAAGGGCCTTCCCGTCCGCGGCCAGCGCACGCACACCAACGCCCGCACCCGCAAGGGCCCGAAGCGCGGCCTCGTCCGCAAGCCGGCGGCGGCGGCCCCCGCGCCCGCCCCCAAGGCCTAGCGCAGACAACGGAGAGAACGAGTGGCCGACGAGAAGCTGACGACCGAGAAGCCGGTGGAGAAGCCGCCGGAGAAGCCCGCGGAGAAGCCCGCCAGGAAGCCCGCGCCCGAGAAGGTCGAGGCGGCGCCCAAGGCCGACGAGGGCCCTCCCCCCGGTCCGAACCTGGGCGGGATGGAGACCGTCACCGCCTCCCCGGTGACCCCGAAGAAGGGGAAGAAGCGGGTCAAGAAGAACGTCGCCACGGGCGTGGTCCACATCGCGGCGACGTTCAACAACACGATGATCACCATCACCGACGTCTCCGGGAACGTCATCGCCTGGTCGTCGGCGGGGGCACGCGGCTTCAAGGGCTCGCGCAAGTCCACCCCGTTCGCCGCGCAGGTGGCGGCGGGCGACGCCGCCGCCAAGGCCATGGAGCACGGCCTGAAGACGGTGACCGTGATGGTGGACGGTCCGGGCGCCGGCCGCGAGTCGGCGCTGCGCGCCCTGTCCTCCGCGGGCCTCAAGATCACGCTCATCAAGGACGTGACCCCCATCCCCCACAACGGCTGCCGGCCGCCGAAGCGCCGCCGCGTCTAATCGAACGGAGATCGAAACGTGGCTCGTTACACCGAAAGCGTCTGCCGGCTCTGCCGCCGCGAGAATCTGAAGATGTACCTCAAGGGGGACCGCTGCTACACCGACAAGTGCGCCATCGAGCGCCGCCCCTATCCCCCGGGGCAGCACGGCCAGGGGCGCGTGAAGTTCTCCGAGTACGGCGTGCAGCTGCGCGAGAAGCAGAAGGTGAAGCGCATGTACGGCCTGCTCGAGGCCGACTTCCGCCATGCCTACGCCAACGCCGCCGCCGCCAAGGGCAAGACCGGCGAGAACCTGCTCCAGACGCTGGAGCTGAGGCTCGACAACGTGGTCTTCCGGCTCGGCTTCGCCGACACCCGCAACGAGGCCCGGCAGCTCGTGCGCCACGGCCACTTCCGGGTGAACGCGCGCAAGGTGGACGTGCCGTCCTTCCGGCTCAAGGCGGGCGACGCGGTGGAGGTGAAGGACCGCTCCAGGAAGGTCGCCCGCATCAGCGAGGCGCTCGAGGCGGTGGATCGCCGCGGCGTCCCGCAGTGGCTGGAGCTCGACAAGGGCGGCTTCAAGGGCACGGTGAAGACCAACCCCGCGCGGGAGGACATCACCATGCCCATCCAGGAGCAGCTCATCGTCGAGCTGTACTCGAAGTAACCGTCCGCCGGCCTCGCGGCCGGCGGGTCCTCGTAGCATCACAACTGGCCGCGCGCCTCACGGCGCCCCGCCTCCGCCGGGCCGCGGAGTCGGGGAGGGGGCGGCGGCGGAGGAAACGAGCCCATGGCAGACGCGATCGTCACGAAGAACTGGCGCGACCTCATCAAGCCCCGCGGGCTGTCGGTCGACCAGGAGTCCCTCACCAACACCTACGGCAAGTTCGTGGCCGAGCCGCTGGAGCGCGGCTTCGGCATCACGCTCGGCAACTCGCTGCGCCGCGTGCTCCTCTCGAGCCTGCAGGGCGCCGCCATCACCTCGGTCAAGATCGACGGGGTGGAGCACGAGTTCACGACCATGCCGGAAGTCGCCGAGGACGTCACCGACATCATCCTGAACCTCAAGGAGGTGCTCCTCCAGGTCCACACCAACGAGGTGAAGACCCTCCGCATCGAGGCCGAGGGGCCGCGGGAGATCAAGGCCGGCGACATCATCGCCGACGCGCAGGTGGAGATCCTGAATCCCGGCCACCACGTCCTCACCATCAGCGAGGGCGGTCGGGTCCGGATGGAGATGGCGGCGCGGCGCGGCCGCGGCTACGTCCCGGCCGAGAAGAACAAGGTCCCGGGCCAGCCCATCGGCACCATCCCGGTGGACGCGCTCTTCAGCCCCATCCGCAAGGTGAACTACCAGGTCACCAACGCGCGCGTCGGGCAGCAGACCGACTACGACAAGCTGACCCTCGAGGTCTGGACCGACGGCTCGGTGGCGCCGGCGGACGCCGTCGCCTACGCGGCCAAGATCGTCAAGGAGCAGCTCTCCATCTTCATCAACTTCGACGAGACCGAGGAGCCGGTGCTGGAGGCGGCGCCGGTGGAGGAGGCCGCGCTCAACGAGAACCTCTTCCGCTCGGTGGACGAGCTCGAGCTCTCGGTGCGCAGCGCCAATTGCCTGCAGAACGCCAACATCAAGACCATCGGCGACCTGGTCCAGAAGACCGAGGCCGAGATGCTCAAGACCAAGAACTTCGGCCGCAAGTCGCTCAAGGAGATCAAGGAGATCCTGGCCGAGATGGGCCTCTCCCTCGGCATGAAGCTCGAGAGCTGGCCGCCCAAGATCGCGCCGCAGACCCCCAAGGTCTAGCGGCAACCACCCGAGGGAGACCCCGAGATGAAGCACCGCGTCGCCGGCCGAAGGCTCGATCGCACCACCGAGCACCGCACCGCCATGTTCCGGAACATGGTGACCTCGCTCCTGCGGCACGAGCGCATCGTCACCACCACGCCCAAGGCGAAGGAGCTGAAGCGCATCGCCGACAAGATCATCACCCTCGCCAAGAAGGGCACCCCCCACGCGCGCCGCAACGCCCACCGCGACGTGCGGGACGTCGAGGTGCTCCAGAAGCTGTTCGGCTCCATCGCCGATCGCTTCAAGACGCGCCCCGGCGGCTACACCCGCCTCGTCCGCGTCTCGCGCCGCGCCGGCGACAACGCCGAGCTGGCCCTGATCGAGCTCGTGGACCGCGCCCCCGCTGCGGCGGAGGAGGGCGAGGAGAAGGCCGGGAAGAAGGCCAAGCCGGCGGCGGAGAAGGCCCCCAAGGCGCCGAAGGCCGCCAAGGCCGAGAAGGCGGAGAAGAAGCCGCCCAAGGGCGCGAAGAAGGGCGAGAAGGAAGCGAAGAAGAAGAAGTAACCGGGGCGGGGAAACCCGCCCTCACGTGAGGAGGCTTTCCAGATGGCTGTCGTTCTTCGGCTCTCGCGGGCCGGCACGCACAAGGCGCCCTTCTACCACGTGGTGGCGACCGACTCGCGCAAGCCGCGCGACGGCCGGTACCTCGAAGACGTGGGCATGTACGACCCGACCCGCTCGCCCGAGCTCATCCGGCTCAAGGTGGAGCGCGTCGAGTACTGGCTCAAGGCGGGCGCGAAGCCCAGCCCCACCGTGGCCAAGGTCATCGAGCGGGCGAAGAAGCAGAAGCCCGTCGAGAAGAAGGCCTAGAGGCGGCCATGCGCGATCTCGTCCTCTGGCTCGCCCGCGAGCTCGTCGAGAGGAAGGACGCGGTGCAGGTCGAGGCCATCGAGCGCGATCGCTCGACGGTCTTCGAGCTCATCGTGGACGAGGACGACCTGGGGCGCGTCATCGGGCGGGGCGGGCGCACGGCCAAGGCCATCCGGACGGTGCTGGACGGCGCCGCCCGGAAGGAGGGGCGCCGGGCGGTGCTGGACATCGTCGACTGACCGTGGCGCTCGTCCGCATCGGCACCGTGGTCCGGGCCCTCGGCCTCACCGGGCACCTCGGCGTCGCGGGATCCGAGGGAGCGCTGGCCCGGCTCGGGCGGGTGGCGCTGCGGCGTCCCGGGGGCGAGGCCGAGCGGCTGGCTGTCCTGGAGGCGCGGCCGCAAGGGCGGCTGTGGGCCATCCGCCTGGAGGGCGTCGAGGGCCGGACGGCCGCGGAGGAGCGGGTCGGCAGCGAGGTGCTGGCCGAGCGAGAGGACCTGGGCGAGGCGGGCGAGGGGCGCCACTACTGGAGCGACCTCGAGGGCCTCGAGGTGGTGACGAAGGACGGAAGGGCGCTGGGCCGGGTGACCGGGCTGTACGACACCGGCGGAGTGGACGTTCTCATCGTGGAAGGCGAGGAGGGCGAGCGGCTCGTGCCCCTCGCGCCGTACGTGACGGTGGAGCAGGAGGCGGGGCGGGTCGTGGTGGATCCGCCGGAAGGGCTTCTCGACCCGGAGGAGCGGAAGGAGGAGAAGGGAGGCCGCCGGACGAGGGAGTGAACGTGCCGAAGCTCGAGGTCGAGATCCTGACGCTGTTCCCGAGGACGTGCGAGGGGTACCTCGCCGAGAGCATCCTCGGCAAGGCGCGGGAGGGCGGGCTCGTGGCGGTGCGGGTCTCGGACATCCGGGACCATGCCGCGGGCAAGCACAAGGTGACCGACGACGCTCCCTACGGCGGCGGCGCCGGCATGGTGATGAAGCCCGAGCCGATCGGCGAGGCCATCCTGGCCGCGAAGGAGCGGCTGCCGGGCGCGAGGGTGGTGCTGACGAGCCCGCGCGGCCGGGTCCTCGACCAGGCGCTCGCCAGGGACCTGGCGGAACACGGGAAGCTCATCGTGGCCTGCGGGCGGTACGAGGGCGTGGACGAAAGGGTGATGCAGCTCGTGGACCTGGAGGTCTCGCTCGGCGACTTCGTGCTCACCGGCGGGGAGCTGGCGGCGCTGGCGATCGTGGACGCGGCGGCGCGGCTCGTGCCCGGCGTCCTCGGGAACGAGGCGTCGGCAGGAAGGGAGAGCTTCACGGGAGAGGGCGGGCTGCTCGAGCACCCGCACTACACCCGGCCCCCGGTTTGGAGGGGCATGAAGGTGCCGGAGGTGCTAGTCTCCGGCGCTCACAAGAGGATCGAGCGGTGGCGGCGGCGCGAATCGCTGCGCGCCACCCGGGATCGAAGGCCGGACCTCTTCGCGAGGCTCCGGCTCACGGACGAGGACCTCCGGCTCATCGAGGCCGGCGACGACGAGCTGTAAAAGGAGAGCGAAGTCATGCTGCGCAAGGCGTTGGCACACATCGAGGCGAAGCACGTCAAGAACGACGTGCCGGAGTTCCGCACCGGCGACACGGTGCGCGTGCACACCAAGATCAAGGAAGGCGACAAGGAGCGAATCCAGATCTTCGAGGGCGTGGTCATCGCGCTCCGGCGCGGCAGCGTGCGGTCCATGTTCACGGTCCGCAAGGTGAGCTACGGCGTGGGCGTGGAGCGCATGTTCCCCGTCCACAGCCCGCGCCTCGACCGGATCGAGGTCGTGAGCCGTGGCGACGTGCGCCGCTCGCGCCTGTACTACCTGCGCGACCTGCAGGGCAAGGCGGCCCGCGTGCAGCAGGAGGAGGGCGCCCTGGCGTCCGCCGCCCCGCCCGCCGCGCCCGAGGGCGGGTAGCGCCGCCCGTTTCGGGGCGAACCGCGCTTGGATGGGCGGCGTCCGGGCGGTAACATCGGCCCGGACGTGATCCTCCTCGAGATCGCAGCACAGGGCGTTCGTGGCGTGGCCCCGGCCGGAGGGCGGGCGTCGCTCCGGCCCGGCTACAACGTCGTCGCGGCCGACGGTCAGGCCCTGCGCCGGCTGCTCGAGGCGCTCTTCTATCCCGGTCCGCGCGACGCCGAGACCGTCCCCCACGCCTCGCTGGTGCCGGGAGGCGCCGGCGTCCGCGTCGGCGTGACCCTGGCCGGCAACGACGGCGTCACGTACCGTCTCGTCCGCGACCTGGGCGGCGCCGCCCAGCTCCACCGCTTCGACGCCGGGCGGCGCGCCTTCGCCCTCGTCTCCCAGACCCTGCCGGAGATCGCCCATTTCCTCGCCACCACCGTGGGCGTACCGCCGCGCGGCCGGTTCGGAGCGCTCCTCTCGCTCTCGGCGGGGGACCTCCCGTCCCGGCAGGCGGGGCCGGGATTGCGGGCCGGCCTCCCGGCCCCGGGACCGCGCAAGCCGCTCGGCCCGGAGGAGGCGCGCAAGAAGCTGGTGGAGCTCCGGGCGGAGCTGGAGCGGGCGCAGGCCGCCGACAAGCTCCAGTACCAGCTCGACGGCCTGCAGAGCCGGGTCTTCAAGCTGGAGGAGGTGATCCGCGCCGGCGACAAGATCCGCGAGGGGCTCGCCAGCGCCGAGGTGGCCCTGGTCGAGCTCCAGCCGCTCGCCGACGTCGCGGACCGCCTCGGCGACGTGGATGCACGGGTCGCCGCCTTCGAGAAGGCCGCGTCGAGGCGCGACGAGGCCCTGGCCAAGCTCGCCGAGGAACGCGGCGCCGGCGGCGAGCCCGCCCCGGAAGCGACCCCGTTCTGGAGGCGGCCCGAGTTCTGGGGCGGCGTCGCGGCGGGCGTGGGCGCGATCGCCGTCGCTCTGGCAGGGACGGCCTCCGGCTCGGGAGGCCTGCGCTACGCCGCCCTCCTCGACGTCCCGGCCTTCGGCTACGCCGGCTGGATCGCCCTCCGGTGGGTGGGGGAGCTCGAGGGTACCGAGAAGGCGGGGCGCCGCCGGCAGCGGGCGGGGGTCCGCGAGCGGAAAGTGCTGGAGCAGTACGAGCGGGACACGGCCGAGGTGAAGGGCGTCATGAAGGCGCTCGGCCTCGGCACCATCCCCGATCTCAGGGAGGCCCTGGGCCGCCTCGCCGACGCGCGCGCCGTGGCGGACGAATGGCGCCACCGGTTCGCGGAGTGGAAGTCGAGCCCGGAACAGGTGAAAGCGGCCGAGGAGAAGGAGCGGGCCCAGCGGGAGATCGACGGCATCGAGGCGAGGATCGCCGGGGAGGCGGGCGGCTACGTGCGCGACCCGCGCCAGGTGGAGCTGGACATCGCGCGCATCGAGGGCGAGCAGGCGGCCGCTCCGCCGCCCGTCGTGGCCGCCCCGGCGCCGCCGCCGGCGCCGGCCGGCGAGCCGCTCCAGGTCCTGCTCGGCCAGGCGTCTGCCGAGCTGAAGGCGAGTCCCGCCGGAGTCCTCCGCGGCGTGCAGCCGCGCATCTCGCAGCTCCTCCCCGCGCTCTCCGCCCAGCGGCTCGCCGGCTGCCAGGCCGACGAGCGCGGCAACCTGCTGGTGCTGGCCGCGGGCAGGAGCGCGCCGCTCTCGTCGCTCCCTCCCGCGGATCGGGACCTCGTCTTCCTGGCCGTCAAGGTGGGCCTCGTCGAGCAGGCCCTGGCCGGAGGGCGGACGGTGGCGTTCGCCGAGGACGCGTTCGCCGGTCTCGCCGAGCCGGCGCGACGCGTCGTGGCCCGCCTGCTCAAGCAGATGGCCCGGACCGGGCAGATCGTGCACGCGACGAGCGACCCCGTGTTCCGCGAGGCGGCGGACCACGCCGTCTAGGGACGGGAGGCGCGACGGATGCGGGCGCGGCGCGACCGGGAAGGGCCGAGCACCCGCGAGCGCGGGCGGGCCGCCGAGGAGGTGGCGGCCGGCTGGCTCGAGGCCCGCGGGTTCGACGTCCTCGCGCGCAACCACGCCACGCGGCGCGGCGAGGTGGACCTCGTCTGCCGGGAGGGAGAGACGCTGTGCTTCGTCGAGGTCCGCAGCCGCGCCCCGTCCGGCTACGGCACGCCCGCCGGGTCCGTGACGCGCCGGAAGGCGCGGCGCGTGGTGGCCGCCGCCACCGACTGGGCGATGCGCCACGGCGGCCTCGATCGGCCCATGCGCTTCGACGTGGTGGCCGTCACCACCGGTCCGGGCGCGCCCGAGGTGGAGCTCTTCCGCGGCGCATTCGACGCCACCGGCGGGCCGGGGTTCTAGGGTGGCCGGCGCCGAACGGCAGGGAGGCGGGGCCAGGGCGGGGACGCTCTACGTCGTCGCCACGCCCATCGGCAACCTGGGCGACCTCTCCCCGCGCGCCGCCGAGGTGCTGCGGAGCGTCCGGACGGTGGCCGCGGAGGACACGCGCCGCACGCTCCGGCTCTATGCCCACCTCGGCGCCAGGCCGCCCGCGCTCGTCTCGCTGCCGGCCTTCGACGAGCGGGCGCGCCTCGGGACCGTCCTCGCCCGGCTCGTCGCGGGCGAGGACGTGGCCCTGTGCACCGACGCGGGCACGCCGTCGGTCTCGGATCCGGGAGAGGCGCTGGTCGCCGCCGCCTGGGAAGCCGGCGTCCGGGTCGTGCCCGTGCCCGGCCCCTGCGCCGCGGTGGCGGCGCTCGCCGCCTCGGGACTCCCCACCGCGCGCTTCCTCGTCATGGGGTTCCTGCCGCGCAAGGGGACCTCGCGCGGCGAGGCGCTGCGCTGGATGGCGGCCGTGCCGGCCACCCTGGTCATCTACGAGGCCGGCAACCGCACGGCGGCGACGCTGCGCGACCTCGCCCGGGCACTCGGGGACCGGCCCGCGGCCGTGGCGCGAGAGCTCACCAAGCTCCACGAGGAGATCGCGCGGGGGAGGCTCTCCGGGCTGGCGGAACGCTTCGGGGGCGAGGTGCGCGGCGAGGTGACGCTGGTCGTGGCGGGGTCCGAGGCTGCGGGCGTCGAGGAGCCCTCCGAGGACCTCGACTCGGAGCTCCGGCGGCGGCTCGCGGCGGGGGAGCCGCCGTCGGAGATCGCCCGGACGGCGGCCCGGGCGCGCGGGCTGGCGCGTCGCGAGGTGTATGCGCGGCTCGAGGAGCTGAAGCGGAGTCGCTGAACGCCGCGGCGCCGGGCGCGGGAATCGCCGTCCGGGATCGGGCCGCAGGGCGGGGCTCGTCCCCCGCGGTTCAGAAGTTCAGCGTCAGCCCGGCGGAGAGCGTGAAGACAGTGGTCTCGCTCGCGCGGAAGCGGCGCCCTGGCAGGTCGTAGCGGAAGTCGAAGTTCGGGTTCTGCTGGCTGGTGCCGACGACCGCGGGGTCGTAGTTGCCCGAGCCGGGCCCGAGGCTCTCGCCCGAGAGATAGTGGTCGCGGTCGTGCGAGACCGTGGCCACCGCCTGGAGCAGGAGCAGGCTCGAGGTCCGGAGGTAGAAGCCGAAGAGGGCGTCGAGCGTCACGTACCGCTCGCTCCACATGAGCTTGCCGGTGGCGTCGGTGAGCTCGTTGTACCAGCGGCTCGCCGAGGTCCAGTCGGCGCCGACGCGCAGGTCGAAGGCGACGCGCTGGCCGTCGGGCTTGCTCTCGTAGGCGACGAGCTCCGTCCCGAACTTCATGCCGTAGATGGTCGGCGGCTGGGCGAGCGAGCGCCCCTTCCAGAAGGGGTCCTGGCAGTTCGCCGCGCCATCGGTCGTCAACCGGCTGGGGTTGTTGCAGTTGGAATAGGTCGTGCCCGAGAGCACGGGAAAGCTCGCGTGGAACTTGACGTAGGGGTCCACCGGCCCGTACTGCCTCGAGAGCGCGGTGAAGACGTCGTACTGCCAGATCTTGCGCCCCAGCGGCGCCGGATTGTTCTTGTCCGTGTGCAGCAGCAGGGACGTGGACGGGTCGTAGACGGCGGCGGTGGGCAGGGTCACGTCGAGGCCCACCACCCAGGTGGGCTTGGTGTCGTCCCGCTTCTCCGAGAAGACGCCCCAGGCCACGCCGGCCTTGAAGTCGCCGAGCGCCCGGCCGTGGAAGACGGTCGTGCCGGCGCCCACCGGGAAGATGGGGCAGGGAAGCGTGGCGCAGGCCGCGCCGTTCGCGTCGATCCCGCCGTTGTCGATGGTCGAGTTCGCCGCGGTGACGCCGGCGGCGTAGGTCCACCTCACGTCTTCGGAGATGACGTACGGCGCCTCCACGTGCAGCTCCAGATCCCGGTAGAGGCCGATGGCGAGGCGCGGGACGACGACGTTGGCCGTCCGCGAGTACTTGAGCTCGGAGAGGTCCTGGACGTAGCCGGCCGTGCTCATCCCCTCCTGGAGGATCTTGGCCGTGTGCTGGATCCGGTCGTAGCGGACGGTGAAGTCGAGCCCGAAGGGCTTGTCGACGTCGGCGCTGGAGACGACGCGGGTGACCTCCGCGGCGAGGGCGCCGGAGGCAGGCGCCAGGACGGCCACGGCGGCGAGAATGCGCAGGCTCGGGTACCGCCCCATGCAGTCCTCCGGAGTGCGAGCGCGGCCGCGAGGACGCGGCCGCCGACGTGCGTCCGACGCTAGCAGCGGCCCCCGGATGGGTCAAGTAAACGCGCGGAATCCCGAGTGCGTGGAGGTGCGACCTCCTACTCCTCGGTCCCCCGCAGCCCCAGCTCCTTCATCTTGATCTGGAGCGACTTGCGGCTGATCTGGAGGCGCTTGGCGGCGCGGGTGACGTTGCCCCCCGTCTCCTCCAGGGCGCGGCCGATGAGATCGCGCTCGAGCTCGGCCTGGGCCTGCCGGACGATCTCCTTCATGGAGGCGCCGCTCGGCGCGGCGATGGCCCCGAGCGGCCCCAGCGCGGCGATGGGAACCGGCGTCCCGGGCGCCCTCTCGCGCAGCGAGTCGGGGAGCGACGAGGCCAGGATGACGCTGCCGTCGGCGAACAGGACCGAGCGCTCCATGAGGTTCTCGAGCTCGCGGATGTTGCCCGGCCAGGAGTAGCCGAGGAGAACGTGCAGCGCCGCGTCCTCCATACGCTCGACCTTCTTGCCGAGCCGCTTGTCGTACTTCTCGATGAAGTGCTGCACCAGGAGCGGGATGTCCTCCTTGCGGTCCCGCAGCGGGGGCAGCCAGAAGGGCACCACCGCCAGCCGGTAGTACAGGTCCTCGCGGAACTTCCCGTCGGCGATGAGGGCCTTCAAGTCCCGGTTGGTGGCGGCGATGAGCCGCACGTCCACGCGGATGGTCTTGATGCCGCCCACCCGCTCGAACTCCGACTCCTGGAGGGCCCGCAGGAGCTTCACCTGCATCTCGACCGGCACCTCGCCGATCTCGTCGAGGAACAGGGTGCCGCCGTCGGCGAGCTCGAAGCGGCCGGGCTTCGAGCCCACCGCGCCGGTGAAGGCGCCCTTCTCGTAGCCGAAGAGCTCCGACTCCACCAGGTCCTTGGGGATGGCGGCGCAGTTCACCTTGATGAGGGGCTTGTCGCGCCGGCTCGAGCCGACGTGCAGCGCCTGGGCCACGAGCTCCTTGCCCGTCCCGCTCTCGCCGGTGATGAGCACGGTCGAGGGGGAGTCGGCGACCTTGGCGATGATCTCGTGGATCTGACGCATGGCCTGCGACTGGCCGACGAACGGCGGCTTCTCGCCGTCGGCCACGCCGTGGACGTTCTGTCGCTCGAGGTCGTGCGCCCGCGCCGCCTTGGCGATGACCTTCTTGAGCTCGTCCTGCTCGAAGGGCTTGGTGATGTAGTCGAAGGCCCCGGACTTGAGGGCCGCCACCGCCGTGTCCACCGACCCGTGCGCGGTGATGACGATCACCGGCACGTCGGGGTAGTCGGCGGCGACGCGCTTCAAGAGGTCGAGCCCGCCCATGCGCGGCATCACCAGGTCCGTCACCACCACGTGGACGGGGGTGCGCTGCAGCACGGAGAGCGCCTGCTCCCCATCCGCGGCGGTCGTCACCTCGTACCCCTCCCGCTTCAGCATCGCGGCGAGGACCCGGCGGATGTTGAGCTCGTCGTCTACGATGAGGACGTGCGCCACGGCAGCGTGTTAGCACGGTTCGGGGCGCCGTGGCACGCGGCCTCGTTCAGCCCAGGGGCGCGGGGACGAGCTCGAGCCGCCGCCAGGCGCCGCCGCGGAAGCGCAGCCACAGGACGAGGGCGAGGAGGCCCAGGTAGGCGGCGAGCCAGGCCACCGCGACCATCTCGCCGCCGCCGAGCCGGTGCACCGCGATCCAGCTCCCGGGCGCGAAGAAGAGCCACGCCAGGGCGACCCGCGCCCACATCGTGAAGGTGGTGTCCCCCGCGGCGCGCAGGGCCTCGGCGAGCGTGGCGGCCGCCGCGTCGAAGAGCTGCCAGGCCGCCGAGAGCACGAGCATGCGGCGGCCCGTCTCGAGCAGGGCAGCGCCGGCCAAGGGGTCCGGGGCGAACGGGCCGAAGAGGTGGTCCGGGACGAGGACGTAGGCGATTCCCACCGCCCCCTGCCAGGTCGCCGTGGCCGTGAAGGTGAGCCGGACGATCCGGGGCACTTCGTCCCGCGCGCCGGCGCCGATGGCCTGCCCGACCAGGATGGCGCCCGCGCTGGCGAGCCCGAAGGCGGGCATGAAGGACGCCGAGTTCAGCTGGACCACCGTGAGCAGCGCCGCGACCGGCGTCGTGCCGAGCCCGGCCACGACCACGTTCACGAAGAAGGCGTAGGCCAGGAACTCGAAGAACCAGTTCAGGCCGGAGGGGACGCCGAAGCGCAGCATCCGTACGAGCTCGCGACCGGAGAGGCGCGGAACGACGGCGCCGGCGCGCCGGCCGTCCGAGAGGAACACCGCGAGGAGCCCGGCGAAGGCGGCACCGGTCGAGAGCGCGCTCGCGAGCGCCGCGCCCCGCACGCCCATGGCGGGCGCGCCCCAGTGGCCGTCGATGAGGATCCAGTTGCCGAGGACGTTCACGACCATGGCGGCGACGCCGGCCCGCATGGGGAGCCGGGTGTTGCCGAGCCCGCCGTAGTAGTTGCCCAACGCCTCGAGACCGACCGCGGCGCCGCCCGACCAGAGCCGGACGGCGAGGTAGTCGGCCATGGCGGCGCGCACCTCGGGGGCGTAGTCCAGCCGGGCCAGCGCCGCGCCGGCGAGAGGCGCGCCGGCGACCCCCACGACCTGGGTGGCGGCGGCGATGGCGAGCCCGTAGAAGGCGTAACGGCGCGCTCCGGCCGGGTCGCCACGGCCGAAGAGCTGGGAGGAGAAGGAGGAGACGATGAACACCACGCCCATGGGCAGGATGAAGAGGGCGAAGGTGTTCATGGCGCCGCCGGTGGTGGCCGCGAGAGCCCCCTCGCCGAGGTGCGCCACCATGGCCGCGTCGCAGATGCCGACCACCACCTGGGACGATCGGGAGACGACGATGGGCCACGCCAAGGCGAGGAGACCCCGCAGCGACGGGGCCGCCCGCGGAGCGGGCTCCATTTCAAGCCCTCCGGCGCCTGCGGCGGCGCTGGCGCGCGGCGGCCGCGCCCGGGGCCGGCTGGACACCGGAGTCATCGAGATCCTGAGGACGCGCCTCCCGCAGGCCCGGCAGCGAGACGACGAACTCCGCGCCACCGCCGGGCGCCGCCTTGACGGCGACGGTGCCCTGGTGGGCCTTCACGATGCGCTGGCAGATGGCGAGCCCGAGCCCGGTGCCCTTCTCCTTGGTGGTGTAGAAGGGCACGAAGATGCTCTCCCGGGCCTCCTCGGGGACGCCGGGCCCGGTGTCGAGGAAGCACACCTCGACCGTGTCGCTCCGCGTGGGGGCCTCCCGCCACAGGGCGAGCTCGTCGCGCGCGCGCCGGGTGGAGACGGTCAGCTTCCCGCCCTGGGGCATGGCCTGGATGGCGTTCAGCGCAAGGTTCAGGAACACCTGCCTCAGCTGCTCCGCGTCGCAGCTCACGCGGGGAAGGTCCTCCGCGACCTCGAGCCGGACGTCCACCGACTGGGGCACGTCCCCCGAGAGCAGCTTCAGCGTGCGCTGCAGGATCTCGTTCACGTCCCCGGCGGTCATGGTGCTCTTGAGCGGGCGCGAGTAGTCGAGGAACTGGTTGACCACGCCGTTCAGCCGGTTCACCTCCTCGATGATGATCTCGAGGAACTCCTTGTCCTCCGGGGGGAGCTTCGCCGGGTCGAGGTACTGGGTGGCCCCCTTGATGGCGGCGAGGGGGTTGCGGATCTCGTGCGCCAGGCCGGCCGCCATCTCGCCCAGGGCGGCGAGGCGGTCGCGCTCCTTCATCTGCTGGTAGAGCTTGGAGTTCTCGATGACGAGCGCGCAGCGATCGGCCACCTCGATGAGGGCGGCGATCTCGTCGGAGGCGAACGCCTCGGACACGCGCTCGTCCCAGCAGGCGAGGAAGCCGACCACCCGGTCCGCAGCCGCGAGCGGCATGCAGATCCCGGCCTTCATGGTGGCCATGGCGGCCCGCGCGTCCGTGAGTCGCTGCAGCTCCTCGGCGGCGGCCGCCGAGGCGCCGGCCGTGCGCGGCTCCTCCGCCGGGCCCGGCGGGAGCAGCGCGCGGAGCTCGGCGAGCCGCCGGTCGATGTTCTCGAGCAGGATCGCCTTCTGGCCGCCCCCCGCCGCGCCCAGGAGGTCGCGCGCCGTCGCCGGCTCGAGGAAGGAAGCGGGCGGCGGCCCGCGGCAGTCGAGCAGCCGGTAGCCGGGCCGGTCGTCGGCCACGAGCCAGAGGGAGGCGTGCGTCACGCGCCGCGTCTCGGCGAGGCCGTCGAGCAGGACCGTGGCGAGCCGGCTCGGGTCGATGACGTTGGCGATCCGGTCGCGGAGGATCTCGAGCTGGCGCACCAGCTCGTAGCGCTCGCGGAACAGCGTCGCCACCACCCATTCCTCCACCTTCTCCCGGATGGGATCGAAGAGGGACAGGATGACGAGCGAGGCGACGAGGGTGTTGAAGTAGAACAGCTCGGGGCGGTCGCCCACCCAGGAGACCAGCCCGCCGTAGATGGCGACGAGCACGAGGCCGAGCGCCGTGACCACCACGATCTTGCCGAGGAACTCGTGCAGGTCGAGGAGCCGGTGGCGCTGCAGGGTCTGCGAGAGGAAGAAGAGGAAGAGGGTGAGGGAGATGAAGCCCAGCCCCTCGAAGGAGTAGGGGAGGCCGAAGCGGGGCAGGAGGTCGAGGGCGGCCAGGATCACCGCCACCACCGCTCCGATGACGAGGTAGCGCAGTCGGGCGCGCTCGACTCGGGTCGGGGCGGCGAGCAGCTTGCCCCACAGCACCGAGAGCACCGCGGCGAGGCCGCCCACCACGTAGACGGTGACGAGGACCTTCGCGACCCTGGAGTGGACGAGCGGCGAGACCGCCACCACGATGCCGGAAAGGGACCCGGCCAGCATGGCGTTGCGCGCGCGGCGCGCCGGCCGGCGGGCGACGCCGAGGAACTCGAGGAAGAAGGCGAGGGCCGCGGCGGGGAGGAGCGCCCCGGCCGCGACCGCCACGCGCTCCGACAGCGTGCGCAGGACGTCCGCGGGCGGCCAGCGGTGGATGAACTCGGCCGCCGAGTAGAGGAACAGGTCGAGCGAGAGCAGGGCGAAGAGCGTGAACACCCGGGGGCGGTTCGCGCGCAGCAGGGCCGCCCCGGCGAGCGCCAGGGTGACGATGGCTGCGAGAAGCGCGGCCTGGATGCGGATGTCCACCTGCTCCCATCCTAAGCCAGGACGGCCGCCGGCGCGCGCCCCGGGCCGCGAAATGCGCGGCGCGTTTCGGCGCTTGCGAGGGTGCCGGAGCCTGCCCGGAACTTGACCGGGGAGGCGTGCCCGCCGCACTCTCGGGAGCGAAGCATGCTGGCCGTCCCCCTCGCCCTCCTCGTCCTCGCCGCCGGCCCCGACGCCGTCACGGACGCGGACGTCCGCCCGCTCTGGGGCGACGGGCCGCTCGCCGCCGCCAGGCAGGCGTTCGAGGCAGAGCGCTGGGAGGAGGCGGCCCGCGCCTTCGCGGCGAGCCCCGAGCCCGAGGCCCGCTACCTGCGCTCGGTGGCGCTCATCTGGTCCCACCGGGGCGAGGAGGCGGCCCAGGCCCTTGCCGGTCTCGGCGAGGCGTTGCCCGCCATCGCCGACCGCGTCCACTACTGGACCGGCCAGGCCCTCGACGAGGCCGGCCGGCGCCGCGAGGCGGCGGAGGCCTACGCGCGCGTGCCGGAGGGCTCGTTCCTCTGGGCGGAGGCGCGGCTCGGCCGGGCCCGGGCGCTCCACGCCCTGGGCGAAGCGCCCGCGGCGGAGGCCGCGGTGGCGCCGCTCCTCGCCGGTGCCGCCCCGCCGGACCTCTCGCGCCCGGACACCGCGGCCACCGCGCTCCTCCTCGCCGGGCAGATCCGGGCCTCGGGGGAGGGGCGTGCCGCCGCGGGGGAGGCGCGCAAGGCGTTCCTCGCCTGCTGGGCCCGACACCCTCTCGCCCCCGAGTCCCGGGAGTGCCTCTCGCGCCTGCGGTCCCTCCCCGGCGCGGCGGGCGCGCCGCCCGGCCCGGAGGACGCGCTCTCCCGGGCGGAGGCCCTCCTGGAGGCGAACC
>Ga0209798_10001080_pt1 | contig 16700 bp, 11 predicted proteins | sample DOMMetBare3Fresh_FD_187475 | JGI IMG/M metagenome (GOLD analysis project Ga0209798, IMG submission 187475) | Wetland sediment microbial communities from St. Louis River estuary, USA, under dissolved organic matter induced mercury methylation -... | ecosystem: Environmental > Aquatic >...
CAGCAATACCATGAGCTGGGTTTCCAGAAGTCCTGCCTTGGCACGCAGTTCATGCAGGGTGGCGCTGTCGGTCTGCTCATCGCTGCTTTTGTCCAGCAGTGTTAGTATCTCCTTGAATAACTGCACTTCAAGCGGATCGTCGCTGAGCGGGACAGTCGGCGTGTCCTGCTTGTTCTTCGTTGTATCAGGAGCCCGTTGTTGCCATTCACGGATGCGTGCTTCTGTCAGTAAATTGAAAATCCCCATTTCAGCGGCTATCTGACATGCGGCTGATCGACAATGCGCGCTCTCTTCTTCGAGGGTTGGCGGAGTAGCTCTTCTCACCCATCTTTTGGGTGAGCGGCCAGATAAAGGCGTACCATGGCACCGGGGTTCCCCACATCCTTCCATATCGCTTCGGTTTGTTCCTGCTTTTCGGGCGTTGTCCCAGAGTGACGTCGGCTATGATAATCCCTTCCTCATCTCCCAGTTCAGCTCGTACTGTGCCGTCGGAATCGACAATTGACGATAATCCGGGAAAACTACTCTTCAAATACGGGAGATTGCCGGGAAGCTCCGTTTCCAGAAGACCGGCCCGGTTCGCCATAATGACCGGCACACCAAGGGTTTGGGCATACACACCCCTGCTGTTGACCAGTGCTTTTTCAAAGCGGGCAGTATCACCGGGGATAATCGGTTTTGGTCTCCCTGCGGCCGCAGGCGACAGTACCAAATCCACATTGCTTTCGTACAGTGAGCAGATCTGGCTGTAGAGAAGATTCTCGTAGCAGATGCCTACGCCGATTCGGCCAAGTTCCGTTTCTATGATATGACTGCCGTTTTCCGCCTTGAAGAAATAGGCTTCGATTGAGGCTGGCGGGTTCTTGCGTACACGACCAAGTAGTTTTCCTTCAGGGCTAGCCAGAACAAAAGAATTGTAAAAATGCTCTCCTTCTGCTTCAAGGTAGCTGAAACCGAGATAAATTTCATGGCGCTTGGCCATGCTGAATAACCACTGCATTGACATGCCATAGCCAGACTCGGCTGAATCCCAGATCGCTTCCGTTGCCATATATCCGCTTGGCATCAGTTCAGGGAGCAACACCAGACGTGCCCCCTGATCCGCCGCTTGTTTGACCATCTCCCCGGCGTGGGCAAGGTTGCGTGCGATCTCTCCCGGCACACAATCAATTTGTATGGCTGCAACTCGAATTGTTTGCGACATGGTCTTATCCTCCTTGCAAATCAGTTTTTGTCATCAAGACTCTGCCGTTGTCACCATCCACCATAACTTGTTCGCCGTCCTCCAGTTGGCTCATCACTCCACGAACATTGACAACTGCCGGAATGCCGTATTCACGCGCCACAATGGCGCCGTGGGAGATGAAACCGCCGGTTTCGGTCACCAGCGCTGCCGCCCTCAGAAAGAGCGGTGTCCAGGCCGGGTCGGTGGAGGGTGCTACCAGCACGTCGCCGGATTGAAGCCGTCCGCCATCCGTGGGGTGCGGGATCAGCCGGGCCGGACCTCGGGCATGGCCGGATGAAACCGCCAGCCCGGTCAGCCCGCTTCCGTTTGACTCCGGGAACGGCTCCGCATCGTATGAGTGCCCTTCCTGGATCAAATCCGGTGCAGGCATGGCTTCGCAGGCGGCATGCCGGACTTTCCGGTCTTTAATCCGCTCCATAATGCCGCTGCCATCCCACGCGCCGCTCATCAACGCTTGAATCTCGGGCCAGAACAGGAAAAAAATATCATCAGGGTCAGTCGCTATGCCGCGTTCAACCAGCCGTTGGCCAATTTCAAGAATGACGCGCCGATGGATGTCGCCGATTCGCACCAGTACGGATTTCGACATCTCACGGTTTGCGGCGTCAATGCCTCCCTGGGCCGCCATGCGCCTGATCATGCCGTGCAACAGGCGCGGCACCCTGGCGCGGATGGTGTGCCAGGCTTCAGCCTGCCTGTTCTGCTGGCGATCACGGTTTTCCTGAACGCTGGTGCCGCGCATGGAGCGGATGGTGTGCAGCAGATAGGACGGATCTTCGTGCCAGCGCGGATTGCGGTAATCCAGTTCATAGACGCAACGATGCCCGTAATCGTCCAGAAAGCATTGGAATGCCGCACGGAAGGGGGAATCATCAGGAAGTTGCGTCCAGTTGTCCGGCATGAATGGTTCAGCAGCGAAGTAGGCGGCGGTAGCCGGATCCTGCTCCAGCAGCGCCGCCAGTTCGGCCAGCCGGGTGCCGTGGTCGGCGCTGGTGATTCCTTCCTGGCCGCTCAGCAGCGCCATGGTGAGCGCCTGACCCTGGCCGGGTATATAGCGCTCCAGCAGAGGCGGCAGGGTTATAAAGACAGCCCCGCTGGAACTGAGCAACACCATGAGCGGTTCTGCCTGCCGGAAAAGTTGAAATGCTTTTTCAATGAGTTCGATCAGTGAACTGTCGGAAAGCGCCGCGAGATCGCGCTTCCGAAGCGCATCGATCTGTCCGGTCAATGTGCGGAAGATTTGCGGCGCCTGTTTTTTCAATCGGGACAGGGTGCGTATCAGGCGCAGGTTGTGTCCAATCCGGAGCGCGCGGCTGGTGAACGGGGTATGTTCCGGCAGGCGAATCTCCGGCTGGTGACCTCCGATAAACATATTGTAGCGTGCCGGGGAGATGCCGTAGGCGTCGTAGCATTCCCACTGAAGTTGGGCCAGATTGAAATAGGCCCGGCCATTGAACAGGTGTGAGCGGGTAGCGGAGCGGTCAATCTGGTATCCCGAAGAAACGTATTGAGTAAAGAATATGTGATCGATCAGCACTTTGCTGATGCTCCAGTTAAGCGGCGTCTGCACCATCGGCGTGGCGTCGCGCAGGTTGGCGTTTGACCAGAACACGGGCTGGCTGCGCAGGTGGGGATAGGTGTAGTGCGGCAGTGCGGTAACGGGGCGGGCCTGCACCAGTTGAAAATGTTCACCGTCATAGACCCACTCGATATCCTGGTGGGTTTCTCCATTGCCGAGGGCAAAAAATACCATCTGCACCAGTGCGGCCAGGCGCAGGATCTCCTGCTCCGTCAGCACCTGTTCGCTGTTTCTCGCCGTTGCCCTGTCCTGCGTGGTGCCACCCGCGGCAACGGTAATTGTCCGGAACTCCTTGCGTCCGAGGTGAACCTCTGTCAGTCGGGGCGGTGCCTGGTGTTCAAAAAGCACCAGATATTCATCCGGGTCAACAGCGCCACTCACCACCGACTCTCCCAAGCCGAAATTGGCCGAGATTACCATTCGATCTTCCTGACCGCTGCGAGGATCGCAGGAAAAGGCGACCCCGGCGCTGACCGCAGGCACCATCGCCATCAGCACCACTGCCGGTGCGATGTCGAAGTCGCTGATATTGAGCTTGCGCCGGTACGCAACGGCCCGTTCGCTCCAGAGCGAGGCATAGCATTTTTGTATCGCGGCCACAATGCAGGGCACGCCGCGTACGTTCAGAAACGAATCGTGGATACCGGCGAACGACGCTTCTGCCGAGTCTTCGCAGGTTGCGGACGACCTAACGGCAAGCGGGAGCTCCAATAATCCGGCTTCACGCAGAGCCTGCTTTACGACTACCACCACCGCCGGGGGCATGGTTCCGGCCATAATCCGCTCGCGCAGCAAGTGCAACTCTTCGCTGTGCCCACCGCTGTCGAGGGACTCCAGGGAAACCTGAGCGGCAACTCGTTTGATCAGGTCTCGCAGGTTGTTTTGTTCGATAAACTCTTCATACGCTATTGCTGTCAGCGCCACGCCCGGCGGCACCGTAAAACCGTAACGCGCCAGTCGTCCCAGATTCCATGCCTTGCCGCCCACAATTTGTGGGCCTGCGGCATATGCATCCTGCCAGTTCAGTACCAAGCGGTTTTGGGTGCTCATCGCCGGCTCCTATTTTTTCTGCCCGGTGGTGACGCCGGAGAGGAACATATCAATCATCTGTATGAATCTTTCGGTCAGATCGACGTTGTCATGCGCCAGCCATTGCAGAATGACGGTCAGGTAGCCGGATTGCAGGTAGCCGACCATCAACGCCAGCGGCAGGTCGCTGCGCACATCACCTGTCTGCTGACCGTGCTCGATGATCATAGCCAGGTTGCGGTCGAAACCGCTGCGTTGTTCCGGATTACGGAATGATGACAGCATATTCGTGAACCGGTAACCAAGATAATGCTCAAGCAGGTCGCGATGCGGGATTTGCCATTCGGCGATTTTGGTAAACATGATGATCAGCCGGACGCGGGTGTCGGCGGCATTTTTGAGCAGCAGCTCGACATCCGGGATTGCCTTGATGGCGGACAGGCGCATAAAAGCGCTGATGATCGCTTCCTTGACCGGGAAATAGTTATACAGCGTCCCCTTGGCGACATCGGCCACCTCGGCTATCTGCTCCATGGTTGTCCCGTCAAACCCCTGTTTTTCAAACAATTCCATGGCAACAGTTACTATCCGGGTTCTCGTTTCATCCTTCTTCCGCTCGCGTCGACTCTGATCGGTCATAACAATCTCCGTAAAGCATACGACATATAATTTTATACGTCGTATACTAATTTTGTTGGAGTGATGTGTCAATGGGGAAAATGATGCGGGCTGAAGGAATGTTTAAGGGAATGTAACACTAGCCCCGCTCATATTTGCTTCGGCACGCTGCTGACCGAGCTGAAATGCCGCACTATGCCGCGCTGGAAGCGGACGGCCGGATAACCAATGATGAAATCGTGCTGCTGCCTTGGTCGATGACGAAAACCGGCAGACGGAAACAGATGTGGTCTGGCTTGACTTTCGGACATTGGTTGTAGTGAACTCCCCTAACCTCGCCCCAGAAGCCCCGATTTTCTTTTCCAGAAATGACCTCAGAAGCCTGTAACTGTCGGCAAACCTTACAAAAACAACGTTATTAAGCTTTGCACACAATATAACACTGCAATATCAAAAAGTTACGCAGTTGGCATTGCGTTTGCTTTAATCAAGACATCTACAAATAATTCTTCTGAATCATTAGATTGGAGAAATGGTCATGAAAACAAAACTCTTGGCAGTATTGGCAACGGGATTATTAATGTTAGGCGCTGTTGGAGTAGCTCAGGCAACTCCCTTCACCAACGGAAGCTTTGAAACTTCAAGCATCACGAATGTAGGTGGTTTTACAACCTTAAACAATGGCAGCACGGCAATCAACTCCTGGGTCGTCGGCGGTTCAGTCGACTACATCGGATCATACTGGAATGCCGCACAAGGCTCACGCAGCCTTGATATGAGTGCCACGAGTGCAGGGTCCATCAGTCAGACCTTCGACACGCTGATCGGTCAAAAATATATCGTTAAATTTGATCTGGCCGGAAATTTTGCCGGGGGTCCAAATGAAAAAATTCTCCGCACCTCAATCACCCCAAGTATCTTCCACGATTATTCGTTTGATGCGAGCGGTAAATCGTCAACCAACATGGGGTGGGCTGAACAAGAGTTTCAATTCACCGCAGCCGGCGCCTCAACTACCCTTACCTTTACGAGTCTTATCAATACTGCCTTCGGTCCTGCGCTTGATGATGTTACCGTCACCACTGCCCCGGTCCCGGAACCTGGTTCCATGCTGCTGATGGGGATTGGCATGATTGGGTTGGCTCTCTTCGGTAAACGGCGCATAAGCAGCAAAGCCTGAAACCGATAGTTCATATATAGTCACAAGAAAGGCGTTGCTTCGGTGACGCCTTTCTTGTTATGTAAAATTTTACGACAGCCCCCCCCCGCTATCGTGCCGATGAATTTATGACAGTTGACAATCACGTTGATTTCAATCTACTCTCACAGCATGTTTCTCAAGAATCCTCACATACTTCATATTTGTGCCATCATCATGCTGTTGATGGCGCTGTTTGCTCCCGTCACCGGTGTTTGTCATGAGGGTGAACGAGGTTCCGCTCCGGAGGTTACGACCCTATCCATAGCACATGATCAGACCGGTACTCCCTGTTGCCCTGACAGCGAACATCATGATGACAACTACTGCGGCCACTGCTCCACCTGCCCCTGCCATGCTCCCCTCCCCTCAACGACCATACAGCTCTCAATCATAACTTCCACGTTCAAGATTACATTTTCAGAACCTACTCTGTATTTCCCCAAAGTTTATCTCTCTCTTTTTGACCCCCCTGACGTAACCGCCTAGTTTATCCACCAAGTACACGAAGAAACGGCAATAAACCTACATAAAGCGTTTGCCATAGAGACACAGAGGCGCAGAGACAATCAACAGAGTACGTTGAGCAATTTATGGGTGAGATGTTCTCTCTCCATCCCGGTTGTTCAATATTTTTCAAAAACTCTGTGATTTCCTCTGTATCTCCGTGCCTCTGTGGCCCAACGGCCGTCAAACTATTTTGAAAGTAACGACAACTATCAAGGAGGCTCTTTCTTTGAAAAAGCACGTATTTCCAACCATCGCGCTCGCTGCTGCCACGATTGCCTGGCTCATGAGCGCACCGGCAGCGCAGGCCGAGCTTCAGAAGCTGAACCTGGCAGAGCTGGTAGATTACTCGTTGAAACACAACGGAGAGCTGAATTCTTTCCGTGAAGAAAAAGGTATTCGTGAGGCGAATAAACTAAAATCGGGACTTCTGCCAAACCCGACCCTTGAGATCGACGGCAGCAGCGGCGCACTGACCGGCAGCAGCGCTGAAAGCAGCATTTCACTCGGCATTTCCCAGGAATTTGTTGTGGCCGGCAAGCGGGAGAAACGGCTTGCCATCGCCCGGTATGACCTGGAGATGCACCGCTGGCAACTGGCCGAACGTGAACGGATCTTGCGTGAAGAGCTGAAAACAGCCTTCTTCAGCTCACTGTTAAGCGAGCAGCGCGTTACCCTGATGGAACGAGCTATCGCAATAAACCGGCAACTGCTCGATGTTGCCGGAGAACGCCTGGCAGCCGGGGATATCCCGGAACTGGAACGCAACCTGGTGAAGATCGAATTGGCCAAAAGCGAGGGTTCACACCTTGCAGCCATCAGGGAAAACAAACAGCGCCTTACGAAACTAATGACCTTATCGGGAGCAGAATCCTCGGAGCAGATAGCTCCATCAGGAGATCTGGCCGCGACTCGGCAGCTGACCAACAGTCTGGCCGAATTGCAGAATCTGGCACGCAACAACCGCCCCGACCTCAAGAGCCTGGAGGCTGAGCGCGCCAAGGGAGAGGCCGAAATCCTCCTGGCAAAGGCGGAGAGCATTCCCAACCTGACTGCCGGACTGGCGCTGCGGCGCGACACCGCCGGCATGGAAATCGGCGGAGTGGAAGGGCGGGATACGAGCTATTCCATCGCTCTGAAGCTCTCGATACCGATCCCTGTTTTTGACGCCAACCGCTCGGGAGTACAGGAAGCACGGGCAAAGAAAAACAGCAGCGACTACCGTCTGGCTGCAACGTTGACCACTATCGAGAGAGAAGTCGAAAGCTCCTATAACGAACTCCAGAATTCAGAGCGTATCCTGGCGCTCTATCGCGACTCCATCCTGACCCAGCTTGACGAGAACCTGAAGCTGACCCAGGAAGCGTACCGTCTCGGTGAAGTCGGCATTCTGGCTGTCATCCAGGAACAGAAGAAATTCTTCGAGGTACACGAAGGGTATCTGACGGCGCTGTATGACCGGCAGGCAGCATTTGTAAGACTTGAAACAGCAGTGGCAACAGAACTTTCCGGAGGTATCAAGTGAATAAAAAAGTAATCATAGCAGCTCTTGTCCTGGCAGTGGCCGCTGGTGGCGGTTTTCTCTATCGCTCCATGAATCCCAACAACAGCGGCGCGGAACATGCTGAAAAACAGGAAGCCGGTCACAAGGATGAAAAACCGGGTGAGCATAATGAAGCTGGCCATAAGGATGAAAAGGGAGGCGCTGAGCACAAGGAAGAGAAAGAAGGACATGAGGGGCACGGCGAGGCGGGAAGCGTCAAGATGACAGCCGAGGTGCAAAAGCAGAATGGCGTGGTCGTTGCTCCCGCCCAGAAACAGAGGCTGGCCGGCGCCATCAGCGCCACCGGAAAGGTGGAAGCCAACGCCGACCGGATCGCCCATGTTTCGCCACGGATCAGCGGCAAGATCGTGGCGGTGCGCGCTTCACTTGGTGACAGTGTTGCCGCCGGACAACCCTTGGCAACGCTCGACAGTGTCGAACTGGGGGAAGCGCTCAATCGTTACAACCAGTCAAAAACCAAGCTGGCGCTCGCCCAGTCCAACCTGGAGCGGATCAAGGCGTTGGTGGAGAAGAAAATTGCGGCCCGCAAGGATATCTTCCAGGCCGAGACCGACTATAAAACCGCCCAGACCGAGCTGCATACGGACGAAGAGCGGCTCTCCCTGTATGGGGTTGCAGCGTCGGAGCTGAAAGCCGAAGGACGCCGGAAACCGCTCCTGGCGGTCCGTGCCCCGATCAGCGGTAGTATCACCGAGAAACACGCCATCGTAGGGGAGCTCTCCGATCCCTCCAAGAGCCTCTACACGATTGCCGATCTTTCCAATGTCTGGGTGATGGTTGACATCAACGAAAAAGATCTGGCCAAGGTTCATAAAGGGCAAGCGGCCAGCATCGCCGTCAGCGCCTTTCCCGAGCTGAAACTGAAAGGTCGTATCACGTACATTGCCGATCAGGTCAACGAAACCACCCGTACGGTCAAGGCGCGCATCGAGGTTGCCAATCCGGGGCGCAAACTGAAGCCGGAGATGTTTGCCACGGCGGAACTGGCGCTGGCGGCTGATGCGCCGGCGGTGCTGGCGGTGCCGGAAGATGCGGTTCAGGATCTGGACGGCAAAAAAGTGCTGTTCATTGCCGAAAAAGCAAACGAATTCGCGGCACGCCAGGTACAGTTGGGGCGTGCGGCGCAGGGGAAGGTTGAGATACTTTCCGGAGTGCAGGAAGGGGAACGCTACGCCATCAAAGGTTCGTTCATTCTCAAATCGGAAGTCAAAAAGAATGAAATGACCGATGAACACGGCCACGGAAAATAAAAAATCACACCTAACGGAAGAGAGGTTCCGATGCTGGAAAAATTAATCGCCTATACCCTGCGGCAGAAAGGGATGGTCATATTCCTGGCGCTGCTGATTATTGCCTTCGGATCGTACTCGTACCTGAAACTGCCGATTGATGCCTTTCCGGATGTGACCAACATCCAGGTGGAAGTTGTCAGCCATGCCAATGGTCTGTCAGCCATCGAGATCGAGCGCAACGTTACCTATCCGATTGAAATGTCGCTACGCGGCCTGCCCGATATCGAACAGATGCGTTCGGTGACAAAATTCGGCCTGTCGATTGTCACGATTGTCTTCAAGGACAATGTGGATATCTATTTTGCCCGCCAGCTGGTCTTTGAACGATTGGCTGAAGCGCGGGAAAAGGTTCCCAAGGGGGTCGAAGTTGCCATGGGACCGATCGGCACCGCCATGGGGGAAATCTATCAGTACACCCTGGAAGGGAAGATGCCGTCTGACCCGCAGCAGAAGATCGCCTGGCTGACCAACTTGAGAACGATTCAGGAATGGATCGTCACGCCACAGCTCAAGAGTGTTGCCGGAGTAAACGAAATCAACTCCTACGGCGGTTACTTCAAGCAATACCAGGTGATCGTGGATCCGGAGAAGCTGGTCAAGCATGCGGTTACCGTCGATGATGTCTACTCCGCCATCGGCAGCAACAACGAGAACGTGGGAGGCAACCTGCTGGAGCGGGGAACCGACCAGTACATCGTGCGGGGGGTCGGGCTGATCAAGGATGTCAGTGACATCGAAACCATTGTCCTCAAGTCATCGGGAGGGACTCCGACCTCTATCCGGGACGTGGCACAGGTCAAGGTCGGCGAGGCTGTCCGCATGGGCGCTGCCATGAAGGACGGCAAGGACGAATGTGTCGGCGGTATCGTCATGATGCTGCGTGGCGAGAACAGCCGCGATGTGGTGCGCCGGGTGGCTGCCAAAGTCATGGAAATCAATGAGAACAATGTCCTGCCGGAAGGGATCAGGATTGTTCCCTATTACGACCGGAGCGACATCGTCAAGGCGAGCGTCGGCACAGTCAACAAGGCGTTGCTTGAAGGTTCCGTCCTGGTGCTGATCGTACTCTACCTGCTGCTGAACAGCATCCGTGGCAGTATCGTGGTTTTGATCGCCCTGCCGCTCTCGCTTTTGACCACCTTTATCGTGATGAAACTGGCCGGCATCAGCGCCAACCTGATGTCGCTGGGCGGCCTGGCAATCTCGATCGGCATGATCATCGATACCACCATCATCCAGGTGGAAAACGTGCAGCGCCACCTGAGCGAAGAGGGAGGTCAGCATCCCCGGCTGTTTACCGTGCTGAAGGCGGTCATGGAGGTCAGAAAACCGAGTATCTTCGGTGAACTGATCATCGCCCTGACCTTTATCCCGATCCTCTCCCTGGAAGGGATCGAAGGGAAGATGTTCAGCCCCCTGGCCATAACGGTCGCCATTGCGCTGCTGTCATCACTGTTTCTCTCCGTGTTCGTGATCCCGGTGCTCTGCATCATCTTCCTGAAGCCGCATCCGGAAAAAGAGAGCTTCGTCATGAAGCACGCCACCAGACTCTATCTGCCGCTGCTCAACTATGCCATGAACACCAAGCGGGTGGTTTTGAGTGTTGCCGCTCTTCTGCTGATTGCCTCGCTCGTGCTGGTAACACGCCTGGGAACCGAATTCATTCCGACCATGGACGAAGGGTCGTTTGACATGGACGTATCCCTGCTCCCCGGTGTTTCCCTGGCCAAGGCAATGGAGGTGAATCAGCGCGCGGCGGAGAAACTGAAAAAATTCGATGAGCTCGGCACCATCGTATCACGCACCGGACAGACCGGGGTTGCCCTCGACACCCGAGGCTCGGACAAGACCGGCTATGTGGGGATATTCAAACCGAAGAGCGAGTGGAAACGTGATATTTCCAAGGAAGAAGTTACCAACGAAATGCGCAAGGCGCTGGAGTCGATTGCGGGAATTCAGGTCGGCTTCAGCCAGCCGATTCAGTGCCGAATCGACGAATTGGTGGCCGGCACCAGGGCGCAGCTGATTGTCAAGCTGTTCGGTGAAGACATCAACGTATTGAGTGAAAAATCGGCTGAAATCGCACGGGTACTCTCCACCGTCCGTGGTGGGACCGATCTGGCGGCGGAAAAGGTTTCGGGACAGCCGTACCTGACCGTCAATATCGATCGGGCAAGGATCGCCCGCTATGGGCTGAACATCAGTGACGTGCAAAAGGTGATCGAGATTGCGGTGGCCGGTAAAGCCGCTTCCCAGCTGTACGAGGAAAACCGCAGTTTCGATATTTCGGTGCGCCTGCCGGAAGAGAAACGCAATTCTCTGGAAGCGATCAAAAACCTGATGATCACCACCAAAACCGGGATCAATGTACCGCTGGAGCAGCTGGCCGAGGTAAAAATGATCGAAGGACCGGCCCAGATCAGCCGTCAGGACGGGGTGAGAAGGATCGGGATCGAGATGAACATCACCGGTCGGGACATCGGCAGTTTCGTGGCCGAGGCAAAACAGAAGATCAAGGCCAATGTCAAGCTCCCCTCCGGCTACTACCTCACCTGGGGCGGCCAGTTCGAGAACCAGCAACGGGCCATGAACAAGCTGATGATCATCGGACCGGTGGCCATCGGTCTGATCCTGCTGCTATTATACGTCACCTTCCGCTCGATCCGTCTGGCATTGCTGGTGATCTCCAACCTCCCCTTTGCCCTGATCGGCGGAGTCTTCGCGCTCTTTATCTCCGGGCAATATCTTTCGGTTCCGGCCTCCGTCGGGTTTGTGGTGTTGTTCGGCGTGGCGGTGCTGAACGGGCTGGTGCTGGTATCGCGTATCTCGCAATTACGCGACGAAGGGTTTGAACTGCAGGAGGCGATCAGAAAAGGAACTCTCGACCGTTTGCGTCCGGTATTGATGACCGCATCGATTGCTATTTTCAGTTTGATACCGATGTTGCTGGCCGGCGGGGCAGGTTCGGAAATACAGAAACCGTTGGCAACGGTTGTTGTGGGTGGATTGGTCACCTCAACAGTTCTGACGCTGTTGATTATTCCGTCGGTGTACAGCTGGTTTGAAAAAAGAACTGTCGAACAGGAAATGTAGTGTCAACGAGGGACATATAAGGGAGAAACCATGAAAGAGATAAAAGCAATCATACGACCGTCGAAGTTATTGGAAGTAACCGAAGAACTCCATGAAATCAGTGGGTTGCCGGGAGTTACGGTATCAGAAATTAAAGGATTCGGCAAAGGGAGAGCCCGTAACTCGCACGATAAGATTGTCTATGAAATGGTGGAGTTCATTCCGCGCATACAGCTGGAAGTAGTTGTCACTGACGAGATGGTTGATGAAGTTGTCAACATAATCCAGAAGTATGCCCATACCGGCAATACGGGTGACGGGAAGATATTCATATCGACAGTTGATGATGTCGTGAAGATCCGGACCAATGAGCATGGAAATGATGCGGTTTAGAGCTAATTTAACAACAAGGTGGTTTTGGCCAAAAGGATAAGAATCATGAAAACAGTGGCAAAAATTGTTGTATGTATGACTGCAATGGCATTGTTGTCAGCATGTGCCGGCAACATGAACATCGTAGTTAAAGCAGGTGAGTCATCACGGCGGGATGTTTTCACCGAGGTCTCCGCCTCAACAGCATCATCCGGCAAGGCGTTGCTTAAAATCGATTTTCGTGTCAAGAATATCAAGTCCAGAATAGTAAATACGTACATTAAACACAGTGATCCACCGTACACGGTACTCGTTAATGTAGATGGTCAGTCTGCTTTACTCTCCAACGAGCCGGTGCTGGAAGATTTGCAGGATGATTTCATGAAAAATCCTGAGGCAGGAACCGGGTGGAGATACAATTTCAGAAGAGAACTGTTGCTTGAACCAGGGAAGCATCATGTAACCATCGTTGTACCTTTATCGGATGTAACAGTAGAGAAGGATGTGACTCTGGAAGCAGGAAATAATTTGCTGCAGTTGTTTCCTGAATATAACGCATCCGTTTCAAGATATCCAGATTACCCCAGATTCAATCATGGATTGCGTAGCATGGCAGTAAAGTTGAATAATATGGTGCTGTAAATCAGCCTGCCCCCCCTTCTTCTGCGCCAGCAATGATTCCGGCCGTTGGCTGTCAGCATGGTGCAGCCAACGGCCGGTGACAGAAATGAGAATCACAAGGGGGAGTGGAAGCATCAACTCTCGTAAACCCTGCAGCTGAAGAACATCTTGCAGCCCGTGAGGCAGTTGAGAACCATAATAACCGATGGACAAACATGAGGGTTTGCATGACCTACGGCGATTTTCAGGAAACACTCAAAGTTCTTGGCTTGGGGAAACGGGCCATCCTCAACGAGATCAAGACCAAGCATGAATGTTAAGGATGAAATTTTATGAGCAACGATTGTAATAAAAATTCCTGCGGTTGCTGCACGTCAGGCCAGCCCCCTGCCCCACCAACACGGGAGCCGCAGGCGACAGCGTTGAATAGTAACAATGGCGTTACCACCCGCTTTCTGATCAGCGACATGGACTGTCCCACGGAAGAGGCCATGATTCGCTCGGCGCTCAAAAATTGCCGGGAAGTCCTCGCCCTTGATTTCAACCTGCTGGAGCGGGTACTGACCGTGCAACATCGGCAGGGCACCGAACCGCTCATCGTCTCGCATCTGAAAGGGATCGGATTTGAGCCGCGACCGTTGCTCGCCGGGACAGCCGGATCATCCGGGAGAGATGAGAACAAGGGAAGTGTGATCCCCTTGCGGCTGGTTATTGGCGGCGTGGCGGCAATTTGCGCCGAATCGCTTGAATGGTTTACACCGGATATACCTGGTGTACATTTCGTGGCGCCGGTTCTGGCCTTGCTTACGGTCTGCACGGCTGGCCTGGAGACGTACCGCAAGGGATGGGTTGCGCTGATCCATCGCCAACTCAACATGAATGTGTTGATGTCTGTTGCCGTGACCGGTGCTGCATTGATCGGGCAATGGCCGGAGGCGGCCATGGTGAGCTGGCTGTTTGCAGTTGCCAATCTGATCGAGCAACACTCACTTGACCGGGCACGACATGCGATACAGGGGCTTTTGCAGCTGGCACCGGTGGAAGCGGATGTCAAGAGTGCTGCCGGAGAATGGCTTAAACGGCCGGTGGGCGAGATTTCCGTGGGGGAGACCATACGGGTCAAACCGGGAGAGCGGGTTCCGCTTGACGGCGAGGTAAGCGCGGGAAACGCGACGATTAATCAGGCCCCGATCACCGGGGAGAGTATCCCGGTTGAAAAAGCCCCGCATGACCCGGTTTTTGCCGGCAGTATCAACCAGAATGGCCTGTTCGAGTTTCGGGTAACTGCTGCAGCCGGTGACACAACCCTGGCCCATATCATCAAGACGGTCGAGGCGGCCCAGGCCGACAAGGCTCCATCCCAACGTTTTGTTGACCGTTTTGCCGAGGTCTACACACCGCTCGTCTTTATCGCGGCCCTTGTTGTCGTGACAGTAGCGCCGTTTTTATTCGGCTGGAGCTGGCACGAAGCGTTCTATCGCTCCCTGGTGCTGCTGGTGATTGCCTGTCCCTGCGCGCTGGTGATCTCGACACCGGTGACCATCGTCAGCGGGCTGGCAGCAGCAACCCGCAAGGGAATTTTGATTAAGGGGGGGAGCTACCTGGAGAATGCCGCACAGATCAAGGTCATGGCATTTGATAAAACCGGGACTATTACGGTGGGGATTCCAAACCTGACGGATGTTGTCATACTGCGGGGGAATGAATCACGTGCCCTTGAATATGCCCTGGCTCTTTCATCCGGATCGGATCATCCGGTTTCCCGGGCAGTCGCCCATGGTTGCCGGCAACGGCTCACGACGGCCGGTTCATTACCGGTTGAACGATTAACGGCGATTCCCGGACTTGGTATGAGCGGAACCATTGCCGGTGAGACTTTCGTGCTGGCAAATCATCGCTTGATCGAGGAGCGAAGGCAATGCAGCGTGGCGCTGGAAGAGCGTCTTGAGTCGCTGGAACGGCTCGGGAAAACCAGCGTCATTCTTGCCGATGACCAAGGGGCGCGTGCCATCTTCGCTGTATCGGACGCCATCAAGAAGCAGAGTGCCAGCGCGTTGGCAGCACTTTCCGGTTTAGGCATCCATGTCGTCATGCTGACCGGCGACAACCCGCATACCGCTCAGGCTGTGGCCACCCAGGTCGGCATACACGACATACGGGCCAATCTTCTGCCCGAAGAGAAATTGCGGATCATTGAAGAATTACGGATAAAATTTGGTACTGTTGCCATGGTCGGCGACGGCATCAACGATGCGCCGGCGTTGGCACGGGCCGATATCGGCATTGCCATGGGAAGCGCCGGTTCCGATACCGCCATTGAGACCGCAGACATCGCGCTGATGGATGATGACCCTTTACGGCTTTTCACCCTGATCAGCTTGAGCCGTCGCACCATGTCGATCCTCCGTCAGAATATTTTGCTTGCACTGGCCATAAAGGGGGCCTTCCTCTGTCTGGCACTCACGGGAAGCGCCACACTCTGGATGGCAGTGTTTGCCGACATGGGAGCCAGCCTGATTGTCGTGGCGAATGGACTTCGCATGTTGAGAACGAATGGGGCGTACTAACCGGGATATTTGAAACATCTAAATCCGGTTGACCACGCCGTCAAGAATCGCTACATTCCTCCCTGTGGCAGACCAGCGCCTCCTGGATACACACTCCCTGAAAGAAAACATCTCAATGAAAATAAATAACCTGCTGATCCATCTGCACAACAATGTGGGCGCCTTTTCGCTCAATCCGCGACACATCGATCAGATCCGCGCCGCGCTGCCGGAGGTGCGCATCACCGTTGCCGAAGGGACACGCAACTTCCTGGAGAAACTCCTGGCCGCCGAATGCGCGTTGGTATGGGGCTTTAAAGCTGAATGGTATGACGCGGCGCCACGACTTAAACTGTTGTTCACCCCCGCAGCAGGGCATGACTGGGTAGCTGAAGACCCGTCCGGTCGCGTACAAACGCATTACGGAAGCTTCCATGGCCGCATCATGCGTGAGAGCCTGCTCTCCATGATCCTGTACTTCAACCGGCAGCTTGGCCGGTCACGAACGGACCAGCACAACAAAAACTGGGGCCGTCTGGAGTACAGCAGCTGTTCGGCGCTCTTCAGCCAACGGGTCATGATCGTCGGCTGCGGGGCAATCGGTCAGTCGCTGGCTGAACTGCTAAAAGCCTTTGGAGCGACAATAACTGGCGTCCGGCGCACTATGGCGGGAACAGGGAGCATGCCCAATATTGACCGGCTGACCAGCTTTGACCAGCTGGAAGAGGAACTCCCCCATGCTGACCACGTGGTGTTACTGCTGCCGGGTGACAGCTCCACCGACGGAATTTTTACGGCACGGCATTTCAACGCCATGAAATCGGGAGCGTACCTGTATAACCTGGGACGCGGTAATTGTTACCACGAAGATGAGCTTGTCAACGCTCTCCAAAATGGTCCACTGGCAGGGGCCGGACTGGATGTATTTGCCGAGGAACCGCTCCCGGCCACATCGTTATTGTGGGAACTGCCGAACGTACTGACCACCCCCCATTCCAGCGCCATCAGCAAGGAATACATCGATCTGTTTATTCAAGAATGGCTTGAAAGACTGCA
>Ga0209798_10001081_pt1 | contig 16674 bp, 17 predicted proteins | sample DOMMetBare3Fresh_FD_187475 | JGI IMG/M metagenome (GOLD analysis project Ga0209798, IMG submission 187475) | Wetland sediment microbial communities from St. Louis River estuary, USA, under dissolved organic matter induced mercury methylation -... | ecosystem: Environmental > Aquatic >...
CTCCGAACGGGTCGTCACCCGTTCCAAGCCGTGCGACAACAGACTCCGCCCCTGCTGCTGATGGAACTTCGTCGCCGCACCCGACGTTCGGGCTGTTTCACGCCGAGATCAGAGAGAAAAACGATGCCCCGCCCGATCGCGCTAGTGCTGATGCTGAGTGTCGCCGCTGTCCCGCTCACCGCGCAGGCACGCACCCCGGAGTGGCGTTCCTGGCGCGCCCCGTCGCTTGCGGCCGCCACCGGCCCGCGTACCTCCACGCGGCCGGCACCATCCACCGGCACCGCACCCCTGGTTCTGGCCGGTCTCGGCGGCGGAACCGTCGGACTCTTTGCCGGTGGGCTCGCCGGCTGGCAACTCGCGGGCGGGAACTCCATCTGCGGGGACGATGCCTGCGGGCTCGAGGGCGGCGCCTACGGGGCCATCATCGGGGAATCGGCCCTGCTGCCGCTGGGGGTCCATCTCGCCAACCACAATCGCGGCAACTACTGGCTCTCCCTCCTCGCCTCCGCGGGGATCGGAGCGGCAGGGATCCTGGCGGTGGACGCGGCGAATGACGGATGGCCTCTCATCGGCGTGCCCGTCGCTCAGGTGATCTCGTCCATCCTCATCGAGCGGGCGACGGCCAGGTAGTTCCGAGTTCCGAGTTCCGAGTTCCAAGTGCTTAGTGCTTAGTGCCTGGTGACAGTTCAGTCTCGTGGCGGCGTCGCGCGGCGTCGCCCCGATTAGATTCTCCTCGAGACGCCACCCAGCCGAACCTGTCCGAGGATAGTCGTTCCATCATGACCGACACGACCCAGCTCCCCACCTCTACGCTCCAGCAGCTCCGCGCCGACTACGAGGCCTTCAAGGCGCAGGGCCTCAAGCTCGACCTCACTCGAGGCAAGCCCTCGCCGGCGCAGCTCGACTTGAGCAACGAATTGCTCGGCCTCCCCGGCCCCGCCGATCACGCAGCTCAGGACGGGACCGATTGCCGGAACTACGGTGGACTCCAGGGGCTGCCGGAGGCTCGGCGGCTCTTCGCGGGGCTGATGGGCGCACCCGCCGATCAGGTCGTCGTCGGGAATAGCTCGAGCCTCGCGCTGATGCACGACTGCGTCGTCTACGCGCTGCTCAAGGGAACCGGCGACGGTCCGGCGCCCTGGGGGAAGCAGGGAGAGATCGCCTTCCTCTGCCCCGTCCCCGGCTACGATCGGCACTTCACGATCTGCAAGGACTACGGCATCCGGATGATTCCGGTCCGGCTCGGCCCCGATGGGCCGGACATGGACGAGGTCGAGCGGCTGGTCGCGGCGGACGCGTCGATCAAGGGGATGTGGTGCGTCCCCAAGTACAGCAACCCCACCGGCTCGGTCTATTCGGATGCGGTGGTCCTGCGGCTCTCGGCAATGAAGACCGCGGCGCCCGATTTCCGGCTCTTCTGGGACAACGCCTACGGCGTGCACCATCTCGGGGCCGAGCGTGTCGAGATCGCCAACATCCTGGAGTTGTGCGCCAGCCACGGACATGCCAACCGGCCGTTCGTCTTTGGGTCGACCTCCAAGATTACCCTCGCGGGATCAGGACTGGCGCTGTTTGCCGGCTCGAAGGAGAACGTGAGCTGGCTGCTGGCCCGCATGACCCCGCGCACCATCGGCCCCGACAAGATCAACCAGCTCCGGCACGTCCGCTTCCTGAAGAACGCCGAGGGCATCAGCCGGCTGATGGAGCGGCACCGGGCACTGATCGCGCCCAAGTTCGAGAAGGTGCTGAAGATCTTCGACGAACGGCTCGGCCACACCCCCGGCGTCACCTGGACCAGACCGAAGGGCGGCTACTTCATCTCGCTCGAGGTGCCCAGCGGCTGCGCGAAACGGGTCGTGGCGCTCGCCAAGGAGGCGGGGATCGCGCTCACGCCGGCGGGAGCGACCCACCCGCTTGGCAACGACCCGGACGACCGCACCATCCGGATCGCCCCGACCTTTCCCGACCTGTCGGAAGTGGCCCAGGCGGCGGAGGGGACGGCGCTCTGCGTGCTGCTCGCGGCGGCGGAGCGGTAGGGATGGGTAGGAGCGGAGCTCGGCTCCGCTCCTGCCCGGGGCACCACTGTGCGCCGGGTCACACACCTAACATCCGTAGTGCGCTGGCGTCTCCCCGCTGAACCCCAACGAGGAAGCCACCATGTACGCCCTGCTTACCGCTCTGCTGCTCACCGCCTGTGCCCCCGCGCAGCCTCACCTCGCGCCCGCCGCTCTGCGGGCAGACTGGGAACTGCTGGGCTCGCGCCGGGTCAGTTTTCGCGCCGAGAAGGACGTGATCGGCGTAACCGCGCGCGAGGGGCGCTTCACGGCGATCAAGCTCGAGGTCGAGGGCGGGAACATCGAGATGTACAACGTGCGGATCACCTTCGGTGACGGTGAGACCTTCTCCCCCGAGACCCGGTTCATCTTCCGTGAGGGGAGCTGGAGCCGGACGATCGATCTGCCGGGCAGGGCGCGGGTGATCCGAAAGATCGAATTCTGGTATCGCAGCGAGTTGAAGCGCGGCCGGGCGACGGTGCGGGTGTACGGGCGACAGTAGGCGTGGGGAAGAGTTCCGAGTACGTAGTGCTTAGTGCTTAGTGCTTAGTGCTTGGGGTTCACCCTGGTCTCCGCCCCGGCCCGAAACGCAATCTGGCGGAGCAGGCGAGCCTCGTCGGGGGTGAGCCAGCCGGCTCCCTCCCCGACCAGCACCAGTCTCCGGAGGGTCTCGGCCAGGTCGGCGAAGTAGAGTGGACGAATTCGTTCGGCGACGAAGCGCATCGGGCAATGTTACGGGCGCCGCGTGAGGCGGCGGTACCGAATCAGCGCACCAGGATCCGCAAATCCGCAGATTTCACAGATTACGCAGATAGGAAGACCGAGGGGGAGGTTCGCCGCTCATCCGAGCGAGGACCCTCCCCCTGACAATCTGCGGAATCTGCGGATCGATCAGCCGACCTGGGGCGGCGCGGCTTCCATCGCCATCAGAGGCTCGATGTGCTTCGGCTGCCGGGTGCCCGCGGTGGTCTTCGCTGCCATCTTCACCAGCGGGGTGCTCTCCGTGGTGCTCTTGAGATAGGCGTTCGGATCGTGCTCGAGCCCGCCCTCCGGCAGCCACTGGTACAGTGAGCCGAGTTCGTTCTTGATCCGGTTGAGGTAGAACTCCGGCAGCACCGTGGTCTCGCCTTCCATGTAGGCGCGGACGCTCTTGTCGGTGTCGAGCAGCTTGCGGATCGTGGTGTGGTACTTGATCCGCCCGAACCCCTCCGAGGAGATGGCGCGCATCACGTTCATCCACTTCGGGATGGCGGTCGGCGTCGCCGGAATGCGGCGGGCGATCGCCTTCCACGAGAACGAGTAGCGCGTCACATCCACGACGTGGTCGTAGAACTTCGTCCACGAGTAGTTGAGCGGCTTCACGTTCATCGCGTGATTGTTGTTCAGGAAGTGGAAGGGGAACGGGAGCAGCCGTCCCGCCCTCTGGTAGTCCAGATTCATCGGCGCCGCGCGGCCGAAGGCCGAGAGCAGCGAGTACGCCGGGAAGGCGCCCGGCGAGAGGTCGATGAACTTCTTGGTCAGCTCGAACGGCTCATCCCCGGAATCGCCATCCATGCCTACCACGAAATTGGTCTGGATGTAGGGGATGTAGCGGAGGATCATGTTCACGTGATCGGAGACCTGGCGCACCTTGTCCATGCCGGTGCGGCTGGTCTTCGACTTGTTGCCGAGGTCGTACCACGACTCGATGCCCGGGAGGATGGCCTGGAAGCCGTTCTGCCGGAGCCGCTTGAGGTGCGGCTCGGACAGCAGCGACAGGCTGCTCTCGGCGATGTGCCGCATGCGGCCCTGGGGGACGACCGCCTCGATGGCTTCCATGTAGTCGTCGAACCGGACGCCGAAGTTCGGGTCGTGCCAGCCGATGATCGGGTTCTTGAACTTGGTCAGCACGAAGGCCAGGTCGTCGCGCAGCTGCTGGAAGCTGAACGGCTGGTAGTCGACCGTGGAATCGATGCAGAAGCTGCAGGTGTAGGGGCAGCCCAGGCTGCCGAGCATCGGAACGATCTTGATGGTCGGGGCCTTGGCGAGGGTCGGCTGGATGAAGGTCCAGCGCTCCTGCAAGGACGGGATCTCGTTGGGCTGGTTGGCCGCGCTCAGGAACTGCCCGATGGGGCGGTGCTGGGAGCAGTCGGCCAGGATCTCGTCCACGATCTTCTTGTCGGTGAACCCGACGACGTAGTCGAAGTACTTGACCGCGTCTTCCGGATAGCAGCGGGCGTGCGGCCCGCCGAGGACGGTGACCGCGCCCCGGCTCCGGAAGAGCGCGCTCAGGGCGTACGAGAGCTGAGCGGACTGGGTGAAGGCCCCGATGAACAGCAGATCGAGGTCGCTGGGCAGCTCCTCGAGGAGGTCCTCCATGCCGGTGTAGCAGACGAAGCGCACATCATGGCCCGCCTGCTGGCACCACACCCCGATGGCCTGGGGCATGATGCTGGCCAGGTTCGGATTCATGACCCGCCCGTACAGGGAGGGGTTGGGGCTCTTCGTGACAAGATCCAGAATGCCGATACGGAGGCGGCGCAATCGCCCTCCCGGGATGAATGACCTGTGGGGGTTGGGGTGCCGTAGGGAAACTCACGGCCGTTCGGTGGGTGTCCGGTGGTGGCGAGACAGCCCTGATCACCCTGCAAAATCCCCTTTTGGACACTCGGGGTCAAGGTCTGAACCGATATTCATGCTCTTCTCACTCCCAGACATTTGACACGTCCGGACCCGGCCTGCATCATAACCCAACCCATACAAGGAGGTTGGCCCTATGCGGGTCTATGGCTCCAGCGCCATCCGCAACGTGGCAGTCGTGGGCCACGGTGCGGCTGGCAAGACAACCCTCGTTGACGCGCTCGCCTACGTCGCAGGCTCCTCCAAGCGGCATGGCAGCATCCTGGAAGGCACCACTCTCACCGATTACTCCGCAGACGAAGTCGAACGGAAGCACTCCATCTCCCTCGGGCTGGCCTTTGCCGAGTGGGCCGATACCAAGATCAACCTCCTCGACGCTCCCGGATTCCTCGATTTCCTCGGTGAAGCCACCGCCGCGCTCCACTCCGCCGACGCGGCCGTGGTCGTGCTGAACGCGACCGGCGGCGTCGAGGTCGGCACCGAGAAGGTCTGGGAGATCTGCGACCGGCTGCACCTGCCCAGGCTGCTGTTCGTGGGGCAGATGGACCGCGAGCGCGCCAACTTCGATCGGGTCTTCGACGATGTGAAGACTCACCTCTCGCCCAAGGTGGTGCCGGTCGAGATCCCCATCGGCAACGGGACCGATTTCCACGGCATCGTCAACCTGCTGACCGATGAGGCGCTCACCTACCGCAAGGGCACCAAGACCGGCGAGTACGACACCGTCCCGCTCCCGGACGACGTGAAGGAGACCTACGCCAAGTACCATGAGCAGCTGGTGGAAGCGATCGCCGCGACCGATGACGCCCTCCTCGAGAAGTACCTCGGTGGAGAGGAGCTGTCGCGGACGGAAATCGTCGCCGGCCTCAGGAAGGGTGTGCTGGCGGGGGAGATCGTCCCCATGCTCGTGGGCAGCGCGACGCTGACCTACGGAATGCGTCAGCTCCTGACGGAGATCGTCGATCTGCTGCCGTCACCGGTCGAGGCGCCGGTCCCCCTCGGCGAGGGTGACGGGAACGGCACGCCGCTGCTCGGCCACGTGTTCAAGACAGTCTCCGAGCCGCACGTCGGCGACGTGACGCTCTTCCGCCTATATCGCGGCACCGTGAAGACCGGCGAGGAGATCTGGAACCACGAGCATGGCGTCGCCGAGAAGCTCAACCACCTCTCTCTGCAGCAGGGGAAGGAGCGCATCGAGGTGCTCGAGCTGAGCGCCGGGGACATTGGCTCCGTCGCCAAGCTGCGGAACACTCACACCAACGACACGTTCTGCCGGAAGGAACACGCCGTTCACCTCGAACCGATTCCCTACCCCGAGGCGGTCGCCACGGCGGGCGTGGTGGTGAAGAACCGGGGCGAGGAAGACAAGCTCGCGGCCGGGCTGCACCGGCTGCACGAGGAAGATCCGACATTCAATTTCGAATACAGCTCCGAACTCGGTCAGACGCTCATCCACGGCATGGGTGAGCGCCACTTTGAAATCGTCCTGGGCCGTCTGGAGAAGAAGTTCGGGGTGCACGCCGAGCTGGTGCGTCCCAAGGTGGCCTATCGCGAGACGCTGAAGGGGAAGGCGGAGGGACAGGGGAAGCACAAGAAGCAGAGCGGCGGCCGCGGCCAGTACGGCGACTGCTGGATCCGGCTTGCTCCCCGCCCGCGCGGCGCGGGCTACGAGTTCGTCGACAACATCGTGGGCGGCGTCATTCCCAACAAGTACATTCCGGCAGTGGACCGCGGGATCCAGGAAGCGGCGGTACGGGGCGTGATCGCGGGCTATCCGCTGGTGGACTTCCAGGCGGAGTGCTTCGACGGCTCCTACCACGACGTGGACTCCAACGAGATGTCATTCAAGATGGCGGGCATACTCGGCTTCAGGAACGTCGCCCCGAAGGCGCGTCCGGTGCTGCTGGAGCCCCTGCTGGATGTCACCGTCTGGGCGCCGGGGGACATCATGGGCGACGTGATGGGCGATCTCTCCGCCCGCCGGGGCCAGATTCTCGGCACCGATCAGGACGGCCGGCTCACCCGCATCAAGGCGATCGTGCCTGAGGCGGAGATGTACAAGTACGCGACCACGCTGCACTCGATCACCCACGGCCGGGGAACGTTCCACCAGGAACCGCACGGCTATGCCGAGGCGCCGCCGGACGTGACGGCGAAGGTCGCGGCAGAGCACAAGAAGGACGACAAGGAAGAGGAGTAAAGGAACAGACATGGCGATCGAACCTCGCTTCACCACGACGGCGTTTCAGTTCGACGGGTACAGGGTGTCGCAGACCCTCGGTGTCGTCCGCGGGATCACCGTCCGTTCCCGTTCGGTCGTCGGACTCGTTGGCGCGAAACTCCAGACGATCTTCGGCGGGAACATCACGATGTTCACCCGGCTGTGTGAGGCGGCGCGGGAAGAGGCGTTCAACATCCTGCTGGTCCACGCCGAAGAGCTGGGTGCTAATGCCGTCATCGGCGTCCGCTATGACGCGGGCGAACTGATGCCGGGGGTGACGGAAGTGCTCTGCTACGGTACCGCGGTGGTCATCGAGGGCCCCTGACCGCCCCCGTTGGACCAACGGACTGCGTCACGTGCAACGCGCCGAGCCACTATGGCTCGGCGCGTTGCACATTAAGCGCCCATGAAAGGCGTAACCCGTTGCCGTTGGACGGGTTCTGAGAAGACGTCGGAGGCCTGATGATTGCAGTTGGTGCCGGCAAGGGATGGCCGTTGCGATTCATCGGCGGTTCATCGGCGATTTACTCAGCCGCGATACACTTCCGCTGGCACCATCCGCCAACCGGACAGGAACCCCATGAACGCCGCCCTGCTTGCCCTCGCTCTGTTGGTGCCGCCTCAGGATACCGTCATCGCGAGCCTCGCGACCGACACCGCGCCGGCGAGTTATGCCCCGACGCTGCAGAACACCTCCGCACTGGCCTCGGTCGGGCCCGTGGTCCTGGGGGACTCCGCGACCGTCGCTGACGATTCGGTCCGCCGGCGGCCCAAGGCGGTGCAGTATGGTGATCTGTATTACACCAGCCTGAAAGTCCACCGGCTTGCGAGCTATCTCACATTACCGCTCTTCGTGGGGCAGTACCTTAGCGGGAGCTACCTCTGGAACCACCCGGGCTCAGACGGGTTGGCCAGGGATGCCCACGGCCCGCTGGCCGCGGGCGTCGCGGGGCTGTTCGCCGTCAACACGGTGACCGGGGTCTACAACCTCTGGACGGAACGCAAGGAGTCGAAGGGGCGGACCAGGCGGTGGGTGCACGGCATTGCGATGCTTGCCGCCGATGCCGGTTTCGTGGTGGTCGGCGCGACCGCACCCGACGACGAGTACACCGGCGGTGGTCATACGTCAGGTGCCCGGACCCACCGGAATGTCGCCATAGGATCGATGGGATTGGCGCTGGGCAGTTACGTCATGATGCTTCTCTGGAAGGACTGACATGTCGCTCGTACACCAACTGGCTTCGATTGTCGCCCCCTGGGCCGATTTCTACAACGGCAGCATGGTCGCACAGTCGGCGGTCAACTTCGGGCACTTCGGCGGGATGATGACCGCCGGGGGATTTGCGCTCGCGGCGGATCGCGCGACCCTCAAGGCCGCCGCCGCGCCGGCGAGCGAGCACCCGCGGCATCTGAAGGAACTCGCGACGATTCACCCGATCGTCGTCGCCGCCCTCGCGGTGACCGGGGTCAGCGGTCTCCTCATGTTCGCGGCTGATCTCGAGTCGCTGATCGCCACGCCGGCCTTCTGGATCAAGATGGGGCTGGTCGGGCTGCTGCTGTTCAACGGGTGGGTGATGCTGCAGGCCGAACGCCGGCTCGAGTCAGGCGATCCCTCCGATGCCCGGGGCTGGAAGCGTCTCCGGACCGCCTCGCTCGTCAGCCTGGTGCTCTGGTTCGCGGTGGTGCTGGCCGGATCAATTCTCCCGAACGTCAGTTGAGAAGGGTCTCTCGTGACTGATTGTACCGACGGCTGCGGCCTCCCCGGCCGGCGCCAGTTTCTGAAGGAAGCCACCCTCGCCCTTGGCGCCGTGATGGCGGCGCTCGCCGCCACGCCGCGTGAGGCGGCGGCGCTGCCGATGAGCCTCGGCCGGGCGCTCCGTGCGCTCGGGGACGAGGTGACGTATCCGCTCCCCGCCGCCGATGGCGCGACCATCGACCGCGCCAACGAGGTCATCCTGGTGCGCTGGAAGGCCGCGGTCTACGCCTTCGCCCTTTCGTGTCCGCACCAGAATACCGCACTCAAGTGGCTGGACAGCGACCAGCGTTTCCAGTGTCCGAAGCACAAGTCCAAGTATCAGCCGGATGGCACCTTCATGAGTGGCCGGGCCACCCGGAACATGGACCGGTTCGCGATCCGGAAGGACGGCAAGAACGTGGTCGTCAACCTCGACAAGCTGTACGAGAGCGACAAGCAGCAGGCGCTCTGGGACGAAGCCCGCCTTGGGGTGTAGCAGCCACGCAGCGAGGGTGACTCCGGTCACCTGACAACGAAGGCCCATCACGCTACTGTGGGAGGGAACCTAACATCCCCACATGGAGTCGCGATGGGCCTTCCCGCTTTGCTGCTGGCGCAGGCGCTGGTCAGTCTTGCGCCCACGATCCAGAACGTGCGGACCCTGGACCAGAGCGAGTTCCGGGTTCCGAGTTCCGAGTTTCAGGTACTGGGAGCTCGGAACCCGGAACTCGGAATCGTTGTTGTCCCTGACTCCGTCCGCCGACAGAAGGCCATCACCCTCTCCGACGGTTACTACACCCGGCTCGACATCCACCGGTATGCCGGGTACGCCACCTTGCCGCTCTTCGCGATTTCCTACTTCTCCGGGCAGCAGGAGCTGGAGAAGGGAAGTGCCGCCCCGCTCTGGGCGGACAAGGTCCACCGCCCGTCGGCGTACCTGCTCGCGGGTGTGTTCACGGTCAACACCGTGACCGGTGTGCTGAACCTGGCGGAGGCGGGCAAGGTGAAGCAGGGCAAGACCCGGCGGTGGGTGCATGCGGTGCTGATGCTGGCTTCCGACGCCGCGATGATCTACGGGGTCGCGAAGGCGCCGAGTCTGAGCACGATCGATGCCCGGATCGCGGCCGGGAAACGGGGCGGGTGGACGCCTCACAAATCCTTCACCGTCGCCTCGATGAGCCTGGCGACGGTCGGGTATCTGATGATGTTTGTGTGGAAGGAATGAGAGACTGGTGGCTAGTGCTTAGTGCTTAGTGCGTAGTGCTTAGTGCGTAGTGGTCGGTACTAAGCACTAGGCACTAAGCACTGAGCACTATTGGTTCAGCAGATTCTCCATCTCGACTTTCAACATTTCCGCACCCAGCCGCTCGAAGAGCCGGGTCGCTTCCTCGCGGTGGATGCCGGCCTCTTCATCCCGGCCCAGCCGCTGCAGTGCGACGGCTGCGGCGCTGGCGCACTCGGCCTGCAGCTGCAGGATGCCGTACTTGCAGGCGACCTCTCGGCCGGCGAGCGCGAGGTCGACCGCGACGGCGTACTTCCCTTCCTTGAGTGCCAGCAGGGCACGCAGGCGCGCGACCTCGGCGAGGCCGACCTCGTCGTGCGCCTCGCGGCAGAGCCGCTCCGCCCGGGTGAGTTCCTGCCGGGCAAGATCGAACTCGCCGCGATCGAGGTGAATTTCTGCCCGACCCATTACCGCGAGCGCCATCAGGCTGCCCTCGCCGACCTCCTCCGCATGACGCACCGCCTGCAGCGCGGAGGCTTCGGCGTCCATCCAGTCGCGCTGCTGCCGGAAGGTGAGGCCGAGATTGTGATAGGTCTGCGCCGTTCCCCGGCGATCTCCGAGCCGCTGGTAGGCCATCAGCGCTGTCCGGTACAGGCTGAGCGCGAGATCGGGTCGGTTCCGCAGGTGCGCGACGGACGCCAGGTTGTTGGAGGCATTCGCCGCCATGCGGGTGTCGTCCACGACGCGCGCCAGCTCCAGGGCCTCCCCGAAACAGCGTTCGGCGTCCTCGAGTCTCCCCTGTTCAAATGCCACCGCGCCGAGCAGGTTGACGGCCCGCATGCGGCCATCGGAATCGGCGCGGGCGCGGAAGTGTTCCAGCGCTGACTCGGCGAGGGTGACGCTGGCGCCGAAATCCCCCAGGCGGGTCGCCGCCGTGGCCGCGAGCAGTTCCGCCTCCGGCCGCCGCCGGGCCGGCTCGACGCGCTGATGCGCGTCGAGGGCCTCGCGGAAGCGCCCCGCGTCCACGAGCTGTCGCAGCTCGCGGGCGGGGTCGTCGGAGTAGTCGGTCTGCTCGGTCATGAGCTTCGCTTGGTGTCTGGCTTCGGTCTGCGGGCGACCTCAGGGGTCGCCCGTACTGCGCTTCTTCAGTAGGCGATCGCGTAACGGCTGAAGCCGAGAATGTCGGCCTGGAACTCGTCAAATTCCTCCGAATGAATCGACCCGATCTGCGTCAGGCTGTCCCCAGGCTGTTCCTGCATCCAGAGGTGCAGGCGGTGCTCGATGGTCGTGTCGGAGATCTGCGCCTCTCCATACTCGATCTCCATCTTCGCAGGGCGCGAGGTGCTGAACCGCAACCCGCTCGGCTCGAAGTTGAACAGCACGCTGTCCGGGGCCGGCTTGATCCAAATGAAGATCGAGTCCACCGCGCCGAACGAGGAACCGTCCGGCCGCTTCGAGAGCGAGCCCTGCTTGACTTCGAACTTCATGAACTTCTCGCCCGGTGCACAGCTCCCGTCGTTGAACGAGATCGTGACCTCGCGGTCCTGGTCGGTACGGGCCCAGAAGCCGACGCTATCCTGGCACAGCGGCGGTGCGGTCAACGCAGGGAGCGTGACTATCGTGACCGCATTGGGTGGGACGACCACGGGCTTCGTCGGTCCGGAGGAGTCCGAGCAGGCGACGGCTCCCGCGGCGAACCCGATGGCGGTGAGCAGGGCGAAGCGATGCGTGCGGTTCATGGTCAGTTCCTTGTGTTGGTGCACCCCTGCGGGGCGCCCTTATGTGTCCCGTCCTCGATACCCGTTCGCACGGGTGACCGGGGACGTCCACTTCCCACCCCTACTCGTCATCGCCCTGTCCGTCGAGGATCCGCTGCAGCCGGGGCCGGGAGATGCCGAGCCGCCGTGCCGCCTCACTCTTGTTGCCGTTCACCAGTTCGAGCATCGCCTGGCACGCCGACAGGGTTATCGCCTTCAGCGTCGCCGGGAACGGCAGCGTCCCGTCGCGGGGAGGCTCGGCGGTGAGCCGACCGGTCGGCAACTCCGCCAGCTCAATCGTTCCTGGTGCGCTCAGCACCAGCGCCCGCTCGATCGCGTTCCGCAGTTCGCGGACATTGCCGGGCCAGCTGTGCGCCCTGATCGCCGCCCGCACCTCAGGGGAAAGCGCGGGATTCGGCAGTCCATACTGGGCCGACAGGCGCTGCGCAAATGTCTCGGCCAGGATCTCGATGTCTTCGCCCCGATCGCGGAGCGGTGGCAGCACCAGCGTCACCACGTTCAGCCGATAGTAGAGGTCTTCTCGAAACTCGCCTCGGCTGACGGCCGCACCGAGTTCGATATGCGTGGCGCCAATCACCCGGACATCCACCTTGCGTGTCGTTTGCCCGCCCACCCGGCGGATCTCGCGGCTCTCCAGGGCCCGCAACAGCTTCGGCTGCAAATCGAGCGGCAGGCCTCCGATCTCGTCGAGGAAGATCGTGCCGCCGTGGGCCAGTTCCATCAGGCCCGGCTTGGCGCCGGTCGCCCCGGTGAAGGAGCCCTTCTCGTGGCCGAACAGCTCGCTCTCGAGCAGGTTCGCCGGAATTGCGGCACAGTTGATCTCGACGAACGGCGCCGCCGCCCGGGGGCTGTCGTAGTGGAGTGCCCGCGCGAGCAACTCCTTGCCGGTGCCGGTCTCGCCACCGATGAGCACCGTAACGTCGCGGTGCTGGGCGACCCGGCGCGCCTGATCGAGCGACCGCTTGAGCGCCACACTCTGTCCGATGATCGCATCGAAGCCCGACAATCGGCGTTCATCGGCGGCAAACACCACGGCGTTTGCCTTGCCCGCGGCTTCATCTCTCTCCCGCTGCAGCGAACGGCGCAGCAGGTCCAGGTCCTCCGGTAGCGCGAAATAGTCGCGCGCTCCCCGCTGGATGACCGCCGCCGCGACCCGGTGGTCCGGTGAGGCGCCGATGACGTAGCGCGTCAGTCCCGGTGGCAGCGTCCCCAGCAGATCCAGCGCCTGGCCTTCCGCCCCTCCTGCAAGCAGCAGGGCGCAGGTCGCGCCACTGGCCGGGGCTTCACCGTCACCGGGCTTCCAGTCATGGATGCTGGCGCCTAGATCACCCGCCAGTTCGGCGATCGTGGTCCGGAAGCTGTCCGAGAGTCGCACCATGGCGATCTTCCAGGTCGTTTCGCTCAGGTCTCCGCTCCTTGGGCCATATGCGTATGGGCGGCCGGGAGAGCCGCCCATCCGCATCGGCCCTGCCGCTACCGCTAGTCGTCGTCGCTGCCGTCGTCGTCGTGCCCGTCGTGGTTGCCATCGCGGAAGGCGTGGAACGAGGCCTCGATGTTGTTGCGGACGAGGTTGTCGTTCGAGCCGCCCTTGATGCCCGTCGCCGGATCCACCAGGCCGCCGGCGCCGTCCGTGAACCAGTTGGAGACGTCCACCTTGATCGTAACGTCCACGTTCGTTGCTGCGTCCGCCACGGTGATCGGCGGGATCAGCCGGATACGCTGCTCCACGTTGAGGTCGGTCGTGAAGACAAAGGGCGTCCCGTTGTAGCTGCCGACCGCGCGGATGCTCACCTTGTCGAACTCGGGGTGCGCAGCGAGGAACGCGGCATCCTTTACGTCACCGCTGTCGCTCCGCGGCTTGTGGATCTTGATGCGCAGCTGGTCGTAGGTGCCGGTGTCGACCAGGACCGCAAAGGCGCGGTCCACGCCACCGCCAAGCGGCACATCGAGCAGGAACGGACCGGCGTTGAACGACTCGCAGGCGTCATGCTGACCGTCGGCACCGTTGTCATCGCCCTCGTGCCCGGAGCCTTCGCTCCCGGTGCTGTCGTCTCCGCCGCCGTTCACGTGCACGGAAGAGGAGCCGCTGTCGTCGGGGCAGGAACCATCCTCGACCCGCTTGAAGCGGAGGTCGCGGAGCACCAGCTGCACCGAGTCCAGCACCACGGTCGCGCCGCCACCGCTGATGGTGTCGGAGACAAACGCCACGTGCGAGGGTGACGCACCGAGCGCCTTGCTCGACAGACTAAACGTCACCTGGGTCTTGGCGCTCGGCGCCGTGCCAGTTCCACTGCAGGCAGCCAGGATGCCGGCGAGAGCGGTCAGTGCCAGCCGGCGCACGGTCTTCGAGATCATTTTCATCCTCCGGGAGGGTCGAGATTTCAATTGCTCTGCCCTATCCATGAGCAATCGAAGTGCCCGCGCTACCGGAGTCATAACATACTGCTGTCAAATAACTTGCGAGAACTACTGAAGCGTTCTGGCTCCATCGAAACGATCAAGCTGCAACGGAATGTTACACCTCATGTGGCTCCATGTGAATCAGCACACCCGATACCTCGGGGACGGCGCTGCGGATCGCCGACTTCACCCGGCCACTCAGATTGTGGGCTTCGCGGAGGGTCATCATCGGTTCGGCCTGGACGTGGAGGTCCACGTAGTAGCCGAATCCGACCTTTCGCACCTTGAGCTTTTCGATGTAGCGCACGTTGGGGGTCGCGGTGGCGGCGGCGCTGATCCGCTCGATGAGGTGGACGCCGGGGCTGCGGTCCATGAGGTCGTCGATGGCGGGTCGGATGAGCAGGATGGCGTTGATGACGATGACTCCCGAGGCGACCAGCGCTGCCCAGTCGTCGGCGGATTCCCATCCTGGCCCGCCGAGCAGCGCGATGCTGATACCGATGAACGCGGCGGCAGAAGTGATGGCGTCACTGCGATGATGCCAGGCATCGGCCTTGACCGCCGTGCTCGAGACCTCCTTGCCCACCGCGCTCACCCGGCGGAACAGCACCTCTTTGACGAGGATGACGCCGATCAATACGGCGAGCGTGAATGGCGCAGGGGTATGGTGTGGCTGGTGGATTTCCCGGATCGCTTCCACCGCGATGCCGGCGGCGGCGCCGATGAGCATCAGGGAGACGACGGCCGCGGCGAGTGGTTCCGCTTTCCCGTAGCCGAAGGGGTATTCGTCGTCGGCCTGCTTGGACGCGATGCGCAGCCCGCCCCAGACGATCAGGGAGGAGAAGATGTCGGCGGAGGATTCCACCGCGTCGGCGATCAGAGCGTACGCGTTGCCCAGCACGCCCGCGAACAGCTTGATGATTGCCAGCAGCGTGTTGACGAGCAGGCCAACCTGCGCAGACTGGATGCCGCGGCGCGCGGGGGATTTCATGGGCCGTAAGATACGGCGCACGCGGCGGCTGCGCACCGCACGTCTCGGATCGACGCGGCCTCGTCGCCATCAGGGTCAGCTGGTCGGCCCCCTCGGATACCGGGAGCCCCCCCCCAATCCGCGGGGAAGCCCGAACGCCGAAGGGTCCCTCCGGCACTGCCGGAGGGACCCCTGGGTTACTGCGGTGACGTCGGTCGCGAGACTGTGTCTCAGCTCGAGCTGTGGTCGTCGTGGCCGTCGTGGTTGTCGTCCTCGAAGGCGTTGAGCGATGCCTCGATGTTGCTCTTGACCTCGCCCTCGGCCTGGCCACCCTTGTTGGCCGTGGCGGGATCGATCAGGCCGGTCGCGCCCTGATTGAGGAACCAGCTGTTCAGGTCGACGAACAGGGTCAGGTTTGCGCCGGCCGCGTCGGTGACCGTGATCGGCGGCACGAAGCTGTGCTCCTGCTCGACATCGAGGTCGGAGGTGTAGGTGAACGCGACGCCGTTATAGGTGCCGGTCATCATCACGCTGACGCCATCGAAGCTCGGGTTGGCCGCAAGAAAGGCGGCATCGTCGCTGCTGGTCGGCTTGTGGATCTCGAACTTGATCTTGCCGTACGAGCCAGTGTCGATGGCCACGCTGAAGGTGCGCTGGGCTCCGGCACCGAGGGGCATATCGAGCAGCACGGGGCCGGCCTTGAGCTCCTCGCAGTCATCGCTGGAGGGGGCCAGGCTGTCGCAGGCTGCCGACGGCACGGACCGCTCGAGTTCGATCCTGCGAAGGACCAGCTGCACGCCGGTCACCACGATGGTGTCGTTGCCGACGGCGATCGTCTCCTGGCCTGCGAGCGCGGCACCGCGGATAGCGGCACCTGCCGGCTTGGTCGCAAGCTGGAAGGCTACGGAACGGCCGGCAGTGCTGGGGCCGCTGGTGCTGCTGCAAGCCGCCAGGAAAGCGGCCGCGGCGAGGGCGGTGTAAGAGAACTTGGTCGCGGACATCGTCATCTCCTGAACGGGTTGAGTGCATCACTGCTGCTTCCGTCGCGCTGTAAAGGCAAGCACGGTGCCTCGCCCATGCCATCCATGCAGATCGTTGTAAGTCTTGGAGTTAGCTGGCGAGAGTGAGGCCGATTACACCGTCTCGAAACTGTTCATAGCGATCCAACTGCCACGAAACGTTGCGAATGCCGCACCCCATGAACGGTCCGGTGGTCTCTCGCGATGCGCCTCCGAGTCCCATACATTCCGGTCGTTCATCTATCTGCGTTGTCCCAGCCTGCCGACCTGTGCACGCATCGAGGTACCATGGTCATCAGCCGACCCGAGCCCGGTGAGTTCGCGCCCTACTACGCCACCTACGTCAATGCGGTGAGCGGCACCGACGCGCTGCCGGTGCTCAAGGCCCAGCGCGAGTCGACCAGCCGCTTCCTCGCCGCCGTGCCCGAGAGCCGCGCCGGATTCAGATACGCCGAGGGGAAGTGGAGTTTCCGGGAGGTCATCGGGCATCTGAGCGACGCCGAGCGGATCTTCGCCTATCGGCTGCTCCGGATCGCGCGCGCCGATGCGACGCCGCTCTCGCCCTTCGACGAGAACACCTATGTGCCGGCCGGCGAGTTCGAGCGCCGGAGCCTCGCGGACGTGGCCGCCGAGTTCGCGGCCGTTCGCGATGCAAC
>Ga0209798_10001082_pt1 | contig 16670 bp, 15 predicted proteins | sample DOMMetBare3Fresh_FD_187475 | JGI IMG/M metagenome (GOLD analysis project Ga0209798, IMG submission 187475) | Wetland sediment microbial communities from St. Louis River estuary, USA, under dissolved organic matter induced mercury methylation -... | ecosystem: Environmental > Aquatic >...
TGGCTGCGTACAGGTCTTCCAGCCCGACGTCGAAGCGTCGGGCGTGCCGGTAGGCGCCGATGGCCAGGGTCGACATGTGCGCGGCGCCTAGCCCGTGGCCCATCGCGTCGATCATCGCCACGTGCAGGACGTGGTCGTTGAGGACGTAGTCGAAGCTGTCCCCGGCAACGTCATAGGCCGGTTCGAGGGCGCCGGCGACGGCGACCTGCGGGGTGTCCATCATCAGCGGCGGCAACAGCTGCCACTGCATCTCCGCGGACAGGCTCATCGGTTGCTGGCGCCGGGCCTGGAAGAACCGGTCGGTGTACATGCTCTTGGTGACCAAGACGTCGGCTATCAGACCAGCCAGCCTTCGAGACAACCGCCGCCCATCATCGTCAATGGCATCGAGCGTGAAGCCGAGCACCCCGACGCGATCCGTGCCGTCCAGCAACGGGACATAAAGCCGCACCCCGTCGTCTTGTGGCTGCTCGACCGACTCGTCCGTTCGAAAGGCACGGCCGGCCAACGACTCGTCGATCGACTGCGGTGCCCCCACCAGCAAACGTGCCCCTGGCAGCGGGACCAGGGTCATCTGGTCGTAGTCCTGTAGGAGAACCTCGACGTCGCGGCCGCCGATAATCGCGATCTCCTGCTCGATGATCGTGGCAATCAGGTGCGGCGGCATCCGATGGGCCCGGTCCAGCAGCGAACCCAGCAACCGCTCTCCGAAACCCTCCGACCTGTCCACCACCACTGAGGACCGGGCACCTTCACCGTCGTCGACCATGATCTACATCATCCGCGCCCAGCCAGCCCGGCGTAAGTAGTTGCGCGCCGCATCATGGCATGGGCATGCCATGGCTCACCTCAGATGAGGTCCCCCGGTTCAGCTCACGGCATACGGAGAGATCACGTAGCCGTTAGGCTGCCGGACGAACCGTGCAGCCTGACCGTGCAGCTCAGCTCAGAGCTTGTGCATCTTGCTGGTCGGAGTGGACACACGTCGTGTGCCAGAGCCGAAGTCGGCGTCGACAGCAACTGTGCCGCTGACCGAGAGGACGCGGCCCAGGCCGTGGCGGTCGTGAGCGACACGGTCACCCACAGCAAACACCTCGTCGGGCGGGATCGCATCGCGGGCCGCGTTGAAGGGACTTCCGGGCAGTCGGCGCCTGGGCGCAGGTGAGGCCATACGCCCATTATCCTCCTGTATCGTCCGTTCCGCTGACAGCGACCCTCAGACTTGCCTCTGCCGGTGCTCTGCCGGGGTGACGACTGCCTCGGCCGAGGCCCCAGAGTCTTGTTCAGATCTCAGTCGCCCTGCTGTCATCGTCCACGGTCGCCCTGCTGTCATCCTCAAGGCTGAAGTCAAGTCTACGTTCAACGACAGCCCTGGCGATCGTGGCCATGGAGGTGCCGTCCGCGTAGGCATGGGCTCTCAGCAGGGCCAAGGCATCATCAGGACCCACCCCGAGCTGCGCGATGACCATCCCTGCGGCCTGGTGCACCTGGGCTTGTGTTGACCAAGGTCCGTTCCCCATATCGTCGTACAAGCCACCGTCGCGGAGCAGCGCAGCCCCCAACGTGTCCGCGACGAACTGCGCGACCTTCGACTCTTTCTCCAGAGGTCTGACAGGAAGCTGATAGAGCGTCAGGACGCCTAGGACGTCAATGCCGGGCTGAATAGGAATCGCCGAGATCGCCACCGGCCCCAGCTCGGCATGTGCAGCCGCGGCGAAGGCCGGCCACCGGCGCATCGCGCGTTCACCAAGAGCGGCGCGAACCATCCGTCCAGTCTTGTAGGCGTCAGGGCTCGGCCCCTCACGCAGGATGTCCTGGAGGTCCTCCAGCTTCGCCGCGATCTCGTCGGTGGCGCAGACGGCCAGCCGCGTGGTCTCGGTGTTGCACAAGGTGATGGCCGCTCCGTCAGCGCCGAGGATCGTGGCGGCCGCACGGGACAACCGCAGTGGCAACGGCTGGTCCGACCCCCCGCTGGCCACCACTCGAACGAGCTGTGCAAGAACGATCGACTTCGCGGTCATTCGTCCCTTCCCTCCGACACGAACTCCTTGGCGGCGTCCCGCAGACTGACGTGAGACTTCGCGGAGTACATCTGCAGCAACGCCAGCGCCCGCCTCTGCGAGAATCCGTAGCGATACCTCATCATGCCTTCGGCCATGCCCACGATGCTTCTGGTGGACATCGCAGCCTCGAATCCCGAAGCCCCACCTGCGGTTTGGATCGCTCCGAGCACCCCGACCGCATATGAACAGGCTTGGTCCACAGACCGTGGCCCGAACCCGTACGCCCGATCGGAGTACAGGTTGAGCGCGGAGAAGGTCTGCGTCCCCCCGGGCAGCCGAACACTGATGAGGGAGCGCATGCCCAGCCTGACCACCTCGGGCCCCCACCGCGGCCAACGTTGACTGGTGCTGAGGTCGTCCACCATGACATGGTCCGAGATCCACATCGGCTCCAACGACGGCCCCTCGTCCAGTGCGATCTGGATGGCATCGGCCGCCCACACCCCCGGAGACGTCCAGGCAGGCGTCTGCACCTCACCCAGGTGGGAGCGCAGGGAGATCCCGGCATGACAACAGCCGTCGACGCCCTTGACTGCTTGTCTGACCGCTCGCTGGAGGATCTGCGCGCCGGAGAACTCCGCGGACAGCTCGCGGCCGATCCTGGTCTCTCTCGCGCGGTCGACCGCGGCTTCGGGTGCGGGGTCGATCGAGGGGACAACCACGACGCCTCCAGACTCACAACAGGAGTTCTCGCCGACCGGGGAGCAAGAACTGGCGGGGCAATAACTCTCAAATTTAGTCTGAACCGGACAAAGGGGCATCGTCATAAAAGACGAGCTGCATCAGAAAAGACCTCATCCAAAAGGACGTGCACAGTCACGGAACGTACCGTCGAACAAGGAGCCGGCACGCAGATCCCAGAGGTCGGACAAGACGACCCCACAGGCCGGTTCGCGGATGCTCAGCCGCCCATGAGCTCCGCGATCACTGCCTCGAAGACGCCGTGGTGGAGGTCAACGTCCGCTGTGGTCGTGACAGGCGACATCAGCGCCATGTTGTGGAACGGGGTCAGCATGATGCCGCGGTTCAACAGGTAGAGGTGAAGGAGGTCCTCGAGCTCGCCGTCGGCACTGGCTGCGGCCTCGGTGCCGTTGCGGGGTGCGGGATCGGCAAAGCGGTACTCCGCGCGGGCACCGAGCTGACTCAGCGACCAGGGCAGCGAATATCGATCAATCACGGACTGCACGCCCAACGCGAAATACGTTGCGGTGTCGATCATCTGGCTGAAGGCACCGTCGGTCAGGACGTGCTCCAGCGTTGCGCGGGTGGCGGCGATCGAGAGCGGGTTGCCCGCCAGGGTGCCGCCCACGCCGCCCATGTCGATGAGGTCCAGATCGGTGCGGGCCAGGGCTTGGTCGGCGAGCTCTGCGCTCAGCCCGTAGGCGCCCATCGGGATCCCGCCCGCTATCGACTTGCCTATGACCAGCATGTCGGGCTCCAGCCCCCAGGCCTTCGTCGCCCCACCGGGCCCCGCGGAGAACGTGTGGGTCTCATCGTTGATCAGCAGCACGGCATACCGGCGGGTGAGCTCGCGAACGCCATCGAGGTAGCCAGGCTCGGGCAGGACGATCCCGATGTTGGTCAGCGCCGGTTCCATGAGCACGGCCGCCACGTCTCCATGTGCGAGCTGACGTTCGAGGCCCTCGAGGTCGTTGAACTCGGCGACCCGCGAGGTCTCGGTGACGTCAACCGGCTCGCCGACGTTGCCCGGCCGGCTCATGCCTTCACCGTCGGGGCCCACCACGATCAGCGACTCGTCGACGCTGCCGTGGTAGCAGTAGCTGTTGAACAGGATCTTGGGCCGACCGGTCAACGCCCTCGCGAGACGGATCGCCCAACGATTGGCGTCGGTGGCGGTCAGCGAGAAGCTCCAGCGCTCGAGCCCGAAACGGCGGGTGAGCTCCGCGCCGACCCACTCGGCGTCCTCGGTGGGCAGCATCGTGGTGATGCCGCCCTGCGTGGCGATGCGGTGCTGTACGGCGGCCACGGTCGCCGCGGGCGAGTGCCCCGCCATGGCGCCGGTGTCCCCGAGCGCGAAGTCGACGTACTCGAAACCGTCGACGTCCCAGACGCGGTTGCCCAGCGCCCGATCAAGGTAGACCGGGAAGCCGCCGGCGTTCTTGTTCATCCACGTCATCGGCACCCGACCGAACAGGTGGTCGGCGCGGTCGTACGCCGCTGCCGACCTCGGGTGCCGGACGACGAAGTCCCCACGCTCGCGGGCGTACATCGCGGTCAGCTTGTCGCGGTCGATCATGACGAGCACCCCTTCGAGTCCTGGTGATCCACCGAACTCTAGTGCCGGGGAAGTCCGTTCCGAGCCGACTCGAAACCCGTACTTTTGTCGCGCCAGAAGCTCAGGACTTCAGGTCGGTGAAGGTGGCTCCGTCGTCAACCGACTGCAACACGGCCGTGTCAGTCACCACCAGGATGTCCAACGCACCGGCCTTGTCGCGGCTTGCTGAGATCGCTTGACCGCTCGCCAGCTGTGCGGGGCTGGTCTTCCAGGAGCGGCCGGCGTCCGCGCTGATCGCGAGTCCTCCGTCGGTGGTGAGGCCGACGACGGTCTTCGAGTCGGCCCAGGCGGTCAGGACCAATGGCGGTGCCGAGGCCAGCGGCGCCCAGGTGCCGCCACCATCGGTTGAGCTGAGCACGCCCTGCGCGGTCGTGGCCAGCACCTGCGATCCATCCGGGGCCGAGGAGAGGCAGCGCGGTTCTGCGGTCAACCCACCCTGCGCCCAGGTCTTCCCGTCCGATGTCACCTTCAGGGCGCCGTCGAACCCCATCACGCCGCGGGACGAGGCGGTCAAGGCGTGAAAGTCCGACTGACCGCCAAGGGACTGGACGCTCCAGGTGCGCCCGGCGTCCGTTGACTTCATCAGTCCCACGGGCGCCGGTAGGTCGACCCCTTCGGCCGGGTGTCCGGATGCATAGAACACGCCTGGCCCGGTGACCGCGAAGCTCATGAAGTCGACCGTTGGACCGACCTGCAGCCAGCTCGCGTCAGGCTGCAACACGAAAAGTCCCTCGTGGGTCGCAAGGTTGACCTTCCCGCTGCCCGGGTCCCTGCTGATGCCGTGAACATGCTCACCCGGCAGCACCCCGGCAGCGACACTCTTGGGCTCCGGCGCGGCGCCTTGGCTGCTGCAACCGGACAGCGCGAGCGCGGCAGCCAGCCCGGCACCGATACCGGTCAGCAGCGTGCGTCTGTTCATCGGAAGGCGTCTGGTCAGGCGTGTGGCTCTGGGGGCCTGGTTGATCACGGTTGTACTCCGAAGGTTGGTTGGCAGAGCGAAGGTTGGTTGTCAGAGTCAGGTCATCATTGACTTCATCTGGGCGATCTCTGTGGACTGGCCGTCGATGATCGCCTGAGCGAGCTGTTTTGCCTCGGGGTTGGCCCCCTGAGCCAGCTCATCCTTGGCCATCGCCACGGCACCCTGGTGGTGCTCGACCATCATCTCCAGAAACATCCGGTCGAACGCCGGTCCTGTTGCTGCGCCCAGGTCGGTCATCTGCCCCTTGGACATCATCCCGCCCGTCTGCTCGCCCATGCCGGACATACCGGCCATGTCAGATCCTTCATCGGGGCCGGGGATGGGCGCTCCCCAGCCGGTGAGCCAGCCGGACATGCGGGTGATCTCCGGGCCCTGGGCCCCCTTGATCTTGGGCGCGAGGGCCTCGACCTTGCTGTCGGTTGCCTGGGTGAGAGCCAGATCGGCCATGGCAACGGCCTGGGTGTGGTGCGGAATCATCATGGTGGCGAAATAGATGTCGGCCTTGTTCTTGTCTCCGGTGGCAGGGGCGCCACTGGCGGCCGTGGCGTTGGACGACGCGCCGCCCACGCCGGCCTTGTCGGGGACACCATCGGAGCCGGTCCCACAGGAGGCCAAGGCCAAAGTGGCTGCCAGTGCGGCGATGGGCAGGGCGAGCTTGCGCAGAGTGTGGGCGTGCGTCATTCGGAGTGAGTCCTTACGTCGTCTGTCGGTTCTGGGCTGTGGTCCGCGCGCAACCATGCGTCGCGCCGGTGTAACGAACCTACGGTCCGTATGTGTCGTTGGGCCCGAGTTTTCTGTGAAGGTTCCCTGAAGGTGCCCTTGGACCACGCGGCAACACCTCAACCTCCTGAGGGCAGGCGATCAGCCGGTCGTCGTCGAGCTGGGTGTCGTCAATGGGGAGAACCGGCGCAGGCGCAGGCTGTTGCTCACCACGAACACGGAGCTGAACGCCATCGCCCCGCCCGCGATCAGCGGGTTGAGCAGGCCGAGGGCGGCCAGGGGGATGGCGGCCACGTTGTAGGCGAAGGCCCAGAAGAGGTTGCCCTTGATGGTCTTCAACGTCGAACGGGACAGCCGTATCGCGTCCGCTGCCGCCCGAAGATCGCCGCGGACCAGGGTCAGGTCGGAGGCTTCGATGGCCACGTCGCTGCCTGTGCCCATGGCCAGGCCGAGGTCGGCCTGGGCCAGTGCCGCGGCGTCGTTGACCCCGTCACCGACCATCGCGACGATTTTTCCCTTGTCCTGCAACGCTTTCACCGCCGAGACCTTGTCAGCAGGCAGGACCTCAGCGATGACGTCCTCGGCGTCGATGCCCACCAGGGCGGCGACCGCGTGGGCGGCTCTGGCGTTGTCGCCGGTGAGCAGCATCGGTCGCAGCCCGAGTGTGCGGAACTGGGCGATGGCCTGCGCTGAGGTGTCCTTGATGGTGTCAGCCACCACGATGATGCCGCGGACCGCACCGTCCCAGGCCACCCAGACCGGAGTCTGGCCGTCGGCTTCCGCCGCGTCCGCGAACGCCATCAGGTCGGCGGGCGCGGCGAGGGACCACTCCTGTGCGAGCCAGGACTGGCGGCCGACGAGGACGGCGTGCCCGTCGACGACCCCTGAGACGCCTCGGCCGTCGTGATTGCTGAAGTCCTCGACCGCGGGAAGCATGCTGTCAACGGCCGACCCGGCCGGCACCGCTGACATGGCCGCCTTGGCAGTGGCCGCGATGGCCTTGGCGATGGGGTGTTCGGAGGCGTCCTCGAGGGCGCCGGCAAGGGTCTGGATCTCGGCCGCGTTCTCGCCGGCGGCGGCGTGGACCGCAGCCACGCTCATCCGGCCGGTCGTGATGGTGCCCGTCTTGTCGAGCAGAATCGTGTCGACCCGTCGGGTGGACTCCAGGATCTGTGGGCCCTTGATGAGGATGCCGAGCTGGGCTCCACGTCCGGTGCCGACCAGGAGTGCGGTCGGCGTGGCAAGGCCCAGAGCGCAGGGGCAGGCGATGATCAGGACCGCCACGGCCGCGGTGAACGCCGCCGTCGCGGAGTGTCCGGTCAGCAGCCAGACCGCGAGGGTGGTCAGGGACAAGAGGATGACGACAGGGACGAAGATGCCGGACACCCGGTCGGCCAGGCGCTGGACCTCGGCCTTGCCGTTCTGGGCGTCCTCGACCAGGCGGGCTATCTGCGCCAGCTGGGTGTCCGCGCCGACCCGGGTGGCACGCACCATCAGCCGCCCGCCGGCGTTGACGGTGGCGCCGACCACGGCGTCGCCGGGGCCGACCTCGACCGGCACGGACTCGCCGGTGAGCATCGAGGCATCGACCGCGGAGGTGCCCTCGGTGACGATTCCGTCGGTGGCGACCTGCTCGCCGGGGCGGACGCTGAAGATGTCTCCGACGACAAGCTGGTCGGTCGGGATCCTGACCTCGACCCCGTCGCGCAGGACGGCGACGTCTTTGGCGCCCATGTTCAACAGGGCGCGCAGCGCCGCGCCGGAGCGCTTCTTGGCCTTGGCCTCGAAGTAGCGACCGGACAGGATGAACACGGTGACCACGGAAGCGGCTTCGAGGTAGATGTGCGCTGTGCCGCCATCGCGTGAGGGCAGAAGGTCGAAGGTCATGCGCATGTCGGGCATCCCCGCGCCGCCGAGGAACAGCGCCCACAGCGACCACAGCCAGGCCGCGCCCACGCCCACCGAGATCAAGGTGTCCATGGTCGCCGCGCGGTGGCGGGCGTTGGTGAACGCGGCGCGGTGGAACGGCAACGCACCCCACACGACGACCGGGGAGGCCAGCGTCAGGGACAGCCACTGCCAGTTGTCGAACTGGAACACCGGAATCATCGACAGCAGCAGCACCGGCAGGCTCAGGACCGCCGAGATCACCAGCCGCTGTCGGAGCGCGGAGACCTCGACGTCATGCTCGTCATGCTCGCCGTGCGCGGCGTCACCCGTCGTCGCCGCGGTGGCGCTGGGGACCTTAGGGGCCGGCAGCGCCGCGGTGTAACCGGTCGCCTCGACCGTGGCGACAAAGTCCTCGGGGCTGAGGGACCCGACATACGTCACCTTCGCCTTTTCAGTGGCGTAGTTGACGGTCGCGGTGACGCCCTCGAGCTTGTTGAGCTTCTTCTCGATCCGGGCGGCACAGGAGGCGCAGGTCATGCCGCCGATGACGAGCTCGACGCTGCGGGTCTCGTCGAGCTGATCTGGTGTGGTGGTCATGAGGTTCCTCTCCTCCTGCGCGAAATCAGTTGGTGACACTCAGTCAGCTGGTGACGAGCTGGTATTCGCCGGCCTCGTCCAGGGCCGCAAGCACCTCGGCGTCGGTCAGCGCCTTGTCGGCGGTGACGCTCACGGTCGAGGTCCCCTTGACGACCAGGTCGACCTGCACGTCGGTGACGCCGGGAAGTGCCTTCAGCTCGCTGGTGATGGCGCCGACGCAGTGCCCGCAGGTCAGTCCGGTGACGGGGAAGGTCTGGGTGCTCATGTGGTTCTCCTTGGGTGTGGTGTTGCTGGGATTGATCTGGTTTGGTCAGGGGCGGTGGTCTGGTCAGGACTTGCGGATGGTTCAGGAACGCACCAGACGCGCGATCGCGGCCGAGGCTTCCTTGAGCTTGTCCGACGCCTCGTCGCCACCGGCCTGGATGGCGTGGGTGACGCAGTGGTTCAGGTGCTCGTCGAGCAGGGCCAGAGCCACCGCCTCCAACGCCTTGGTGGCCGCGGAGATCTGGGTCAACACGTCGATGCAGTAGGTGTCCTGCTCGACCATGCGGTGCACGCCCCGGACCTGCCCCTCGATCCGGCGAAGCCGCCTGAGGTGGGCATCTTTGGTGGCGTGATAACCCGGTGTGTCGGTGTGCACGATCGTCCTCCTTCGCAGGTACCCGGTGGGGGTATCCCTCACGATCGCAACCATACCCCCGATGGGTATATTCCGCAGCATCCGGGTGGGCCAAGAGCTCGTCTGCGCCAGGTCCTACGGGTGAGCGGAAGGCTCATGGGCAGCGTGGCTACCGGCCTCGAACTGGATGGTGGAGTGCTCGACGTCGAAGTGTCCGGCCAGGCACTGCTGGAGCTCGTCGAGGAGGCTGGGCAGGTGTCCGTCGCGGAAGCACGAGTCGTCGACCACGACGTGGGCGGTCAGCACCGGCAGGCCCGTGGCCACCTGACTCGCGTGCAGGTCGTGCACCGCCCGGACGTGGGCGACCGTGAGCAGATGCTCGCGAACCTCACCGAGCTCCAGTCCCTTGGGAGTCGACTCGAGCAGGACGTCAACGCTCTCGCGCAACAGCTTCAGGGTGCGCGGGATGATCAGCACTCCGATCAGCAGCGACGCCAACGCGTCCGCCCGTGACCAGCCGGTGACGGCGATGACAGCGGCGGCGACAAGGACGGCCAGCGACCCGAGCGCGTCGTTGACGACCTCAAGGAAGGCGGCCCGCATGTTCAGGTTCTCCGACCGCGACCCGGCCAGGACGGCGATACCGATCATGTTGCCCGCAAGTCCGACGCTCCCGAAGATCAGCATCGCGGCCGAAGCCACCTCAGGAGGATCGAAGAGCCTGCGCAGGCCTTCGACCAGAACGAAGCCTCCCACGGCCAGCAGCACTGCTGCCTGCCCGGCGGCTGCGAGCACCTCGGCACGGCGAAAGCCCCAGGTACGGGACAGAGTCACCGGCCGCTGAGCCAGTGCGGACGCGATCCAGGCCAGGGTCAGGCCAGCGACGTCCGTGAGCATGTGACCGGCGTCGGCCAGGAGCGCCAGGCTCCCGGACACCAGTGCGCCGATGACCTCAGCGGCCAGGACTGTGACGGTGATGACCAGGACGGTCATGAGGCGCCTACTCACGGACCGAGCCTTCCAACATGCCGGCGATGAAGTGGCGCTGAAGGACCAGATAGAGAGCAACGACAGGCGTTGCGACGATGACCGCACCGGCCGCCAGCAGCGTGAATCCCTGGGTGTACTGACCCTGGAAGAAGGCCAGACCCAGAGGGGCGGTGCGAAGAGACTCGTCGGTCACCATGACAAGCGGGATCAGGAACTCGTTCCAGGTCCACATGAACACCAGCACGGTGAGGGTGACGACGGCGGGCCTCGCCAGCGGCACGAGCACCTGCCAGAGGATACGGCGGTTGGACGCGCCGTCCAACCGTGCCGCTTCGACCAGCGACCTACTGCTGGAACGGAAGTAGGCACGCATCCAGAAGGTCCCGAAGGCCACAGACTGGGCGACCTGGGGCAGAGCCACGGCCCAGAAGGTATCGGTGAGACCGAGGGTACGTAGGTCGAAGTAGAGAGGAACGACGATGGCTTCACTGGGCATCATGATGCCCAGGAGGAAGAGGTAGAAGAGCGCGGTTGATCCACGAAAACGCATGGTGCCAAAGGCGAATCCGCTCAGGATCGAGAGGCCGACGCTGACGACCACCACTGAGGCAGACACCATGAAGCTCATCCGCATGTAGCTCCCGAAGTGACCGACCTGCCACGCCTCCGTGAAGTTGCCGAGGTGTAGACCGGCAAAGGTGGCGGTCTCCCCCGTGCCGGCCGAGTCGCTCGGACCGAGAGCCGCCTGAAGGATGGTCAGGATAGGGATGAGGGCGAACAGGGCGAAGGCAATCAGGATGACGTAGTTCGCCGAGCGCTCCGCGCGAGAGACCCTCATGAGGCGTCCCGGTCAGCGATCCTGGTGATAGCGAACGAGATCACGAAGATCACGATCGTCAGGGAAACGCCGATCGCCGCCGCGGAGCCGACCCGGCCCAGCTCGAACGCACGGTGATACACCTCGTATGACGGCACGGAGGTCGAGTTGCCCGGCCCGCCTCGGGTGGTGACGTAGACCAGGTCAAAGGTGCGCAGTGCGGCGATCACCGTCAGGGTCAACGCCACGGCGATCTCGCCGCGCACGGAGGGCAGCGTCACCGCGAAGAACTCGCGGACGGCTCCGGCGCCGTCGAGTCGGGCGGCCTCATAGAGCTCCCCGTTGATCCGACCCATGCCCGCCAGGAGCAGCACCGTGACCAGGCCGGTCTCGAACCAGCTGCCCACGAACCCCACGGCCGGCAGGGCGAAGTCGTAGTCGCCCAGCCAGCCGCGGGTCAGCGAGTCCAGGCCGACTGCGCCCAGCAGTGTGTTGAGGCTCCCGTCCGGGGCATAGATACGACGCCATGCGACGGCGACGACCACCATCGCCACGACCTGGGGCAGGAAGACGACCGTGCGGAAGAAGGACAGCCCCCGCACCTTGGCCCGGTTGAGCACCGACGCCAGGAGGAGCCCTACGACCGTCGGGATGATGGCGAAGAAGACCATCAGCACGAGCGCGTGACCGAAGGCGCTGCGGAGCCCCTCGTCGGTGAGGACCTCTCGATAGTTGTCGAGACCGATCCAGCGCCCCAGAGTCAGCCCGTCCCAGTCATAGAACGAGATCTGCACCGCCCGCAGCAGCGGATACAGCAGGAACGCCGCGTAGACGACGAAGGCCGGCAGCAGGTAGAGGTAGGCGATCCGTCTCGGCTCGCCGGGCGGACCGGCTTCGCGCCCGATCCCGGCCCGCTTCGGTGGCCTCACCACGGGCATACCTAGCCCTTGGCTGAGGCGAAGGCTGCGTAGTCCTTTTCGAGCCTGTCGAGGAACTGCTCGGGAGTGGCCTTCTTCGCGAGCAGGTCCTGCAGGGCCGCGCCGATGGTGTCGTACATGGTGGGCGTCGCGTAGTCGAGGTACGGAACCAGCCCGTCCTTCTCGACGATCGTGCCGAAGGCGGTGAAGACGTCCTTCTGCAAGGTTCCGGTGACCACCTGGGCGCTGGTGTCGGCTATCGGCAGGTTGCCGGTCTTGGCGAGAACGGCCATGGCGTCCTTGTTGGTGATGAAGTTGATGTAGGCCGCTGCGGCATCAGGGTGCTTGCTCTTGGACGTGATCGCGAACGGCAGCCCGGTGCCACCCGTGGCCACCGGGTTGTCGCCGGCGGCGGCCCCGGGCGGCAGCATGAAGCCGACGTCAGCACCCATGGCCTTCTCGAGGTCAGCCTGCAGCCACGTGCCGGCGATGAGGTAGACGCCGGTGCCCTTGGTGAACGACTGCCAGGCCGGGTCGTAGTCCTGGCCGTTGACGCCCTTGTTGAAGTACCCCTTGTCCACCCAGTCGACCAGCATCGCCGCCGCCTTGAGGTTCTCGGGCGACTTCCACGTTGCGCCGCTGCGACCGAACGCAAGCGACTTGATGGTCACCGCAGGTGTCGTCCTGCCCTGGACGGTGCCGAAGACGTGGATGGCCGGCCACTTCTCGAGGTTGCCGAGCACGAGGGGAACCTCGCCCTTGCCCTTGAGTGTCGCCAGGGAGGACTGGAACTCACTCCACGTGGTGGGTGCCTGCAGGCCGGAGGCGTTCAGCTTCTTCTTGTTGTAGAAGATCCCAACGGTCTCGCCGACCTGGGGCAGGCCATAGAGGTTGCCCTCGCCGAACGTCTTCCCGTCCGGGCTGTACGAGGAGTACTGACGCACCGACTCCGGATAGCGAGCCTCCCATCCGTACGCCTTGGAGTACGCGTCAAGAGGACGCAGCTGTCCGGCCTTGACGAACTCGCCCATGTCGGAGCGGCCGTTGTTGGCCTCGACGACGTCGGGAGGCTCATTGCCGCTCAACGCCAGGCGCAGTGTGGTCTTGAGGTCGTCGAAGGATCGCGATACCCGCTTGATCTTGATGTTCGGGTACTTCGCCTCGAAGTTCTTGATCAGCTCAGCCATCTGGGCCGCCTGGCCGCCGCGGACCTCCTGGTCCCAGACCAGCAGGGTCACGGCGCCCATCTTGGCCGCATCGGTCTGCACTGCTGACGCGGACGCCGGTGGGCTTGTGCTCGGCGAGGTAGAGGATCCGGGTGCACACGCCGCGACCGAGGCGATACCCAATGCGCTGGCAACAAACAGGATTCGGGGAGAGCGGATCATGTGGTGCTCCTTCGTGCCTGGTGAGACCTGCCTAGGCGTATGTCGGAAACATGGGTCATGGTGTCTGGTCCACGTCTGCCCGACGGGCGATGGTGGCCGCGGCGCGGTGGACCGCGCCGATGGGAACGGTGGGGACAATCTCCTCGAGGAAGGCGTACCTGCGTTTCAGTGAGCAGCCGTAGCTCGAGTGGTCGTCGGAGTCGCGGACGTCGTGCCACCAGTCCGCGATATCCCCCCAGCCCGGCGCCGCGAGAGAGCCACCGAACTGCTGGACCGCCAGCGCTGAGCACAAGGTGGAGAAGGCGAGCCGGTTCTCAAGGGGCCATCCGGCAAGGGTGCCGACGACCAGAGCGGCGCCGAACACATCCCCGGCGCCGGTGGGGTCAAGCGCCGTCACGCGAAGCGCCGGGACGTTGGCTTCCTCGCCGGTGGTCGCGTCGATCGCGAGCGCGCCCTCTGCACCGTTCGTCACCACGGCCAGCGGGACCAGGTCAGCAAGGGCATACAGCGCGTCGTGTGCGGTCTGGGTGCGCGTGTAGGCCATCGCCTCCGTGGCGTTGGGCATGAAGGCGTCACAGCTGGCGAGCTGGTCGAGGATTCCCGGCGACCACACTCCGCTGGGATCCCAGCCCACGTCCGCGAAGATGAGCGCGCCATCCCTGCGGGCCAGCTCGGGCCAGGACGGTCGGTCCGGAACTCCCATGGTGTCGACATGGCTCAGGTCAACGATGACGGCTCGGCAGCGCGGTGGCTGGCCAATCATGTCGGGAGGGGGCACAGGCGAGGGGTGCGCGTGCGTCACCATGCTGCGGTCGCGATCGACTGCCATCGAGACCGTTACCGGGGAGTGCCATTGGTCGAAGCGTCGCGATCGGCTCAGGTCCACGCGCTCCTGCTCGGAGAGGGTCTTCCAGCAGAAGTCGGCGTAGTCGTCGTCGCCGAAGGCCGCGGCCAGGGACGTTCGCAGGCCGAGCCGGCTCGCGGCGATCGCGAGGTTGGCGATTCCGCCCGGGCTGGAGCCCATGCCTTCGGCCCAGACCTCCGTGCCGCTGGTGGGCATGGCCGCCATGCCGGTGAAGATGATGTCCAGGAAGACGGTCCCGCAGAGGAACAGGTCGAACTCAGGGCCTTCTGCAGTACGCAGGCTGGCCAATGGGTCGTACATCGTGTCCGCCACAGGTGTGACGCTACCTTGGGGGCCATGCGAAACGAGCGCAGACAGCCCCTGCAGACGCGCAGCGAACGTGGCGTGGAGGTGTCGAGAGCATGAAGCTGGCGATCCTGGGGGGCGGCGGATTCCGCGTCCCCCTCGTCTATGGAGCGGTGCTGCGTGATCTCGGCAGTCCGCGGGTCGATGCCGTCTCCCTGTATGACGTGTCGCCGGATCGCCTTGAGGCGATGGGTCAGGTGACCCGACAGATGGCACACGAGGAGATGGCCAAAGGCCATGACGGAGCTCCGACGGTGGAGACGACCACGGACCTCGACAAGGCTCTGGAGGGAGCGGACTTCGTCTTCTCAGCCATCCGTGTGGGCGGCCTCGAGGGACGAACCACGGATGAGCGCGTCGCCCTCGACCTTGGCCTCCTCGGGCAGGAGACCACCGGACCCGGTGGCCTCGCCTACGGGATGCGGACCGTCCCGGTCGCCATCCATATCGCGGAGCGGATCGCCGAGATCTGTCCGCGTGCCTGGGTCATCAACTTCACCAACCCCGCCGGGATGATCACCGAGGCGATGCAGCAGGTGCTGGGCGAGCGCGTGGTGGGGATCTGTGACACGCCGATCGGCTTGGGCCGGCGAGCCGCCCGAGCGCTGGCGCTTGACCCCGACCGCACCTCCTTCGACTACGTCGGCCTCAACCACCTGGGGTGGCTGCGCGGTCTTGACCACGACGGCCGCGACATGCTGCCGGACCTCATCGGCGACGCCCAGCTGCTGACGACGATCGAGGAGGGCCGGCTCTTCGGGCCCGAGTGGATCCAGCTGCTGGGTTGCCTGCCCAACGAGTACCTCTACTACTACTACTTCACCCGCGACGCGGTCGCCGCCATCAAGGGCGACGCACAGACGCGCGGCGAGTTCCTGCTCGACCAGCAGCGCGCTTTCTATGACGCGGTCCGGGTCCGCCCGGACACAGCACTGCACGAATGGCGCCGGGTGCGTGAGGAGCGCGATGCGACATACATGAAGGAGAGCCGGGCGGAGCTGGAGACCCGCGACGCTGCGGACATCGAGGGCGGAGGCTACGAAGGTGTTGCCCTGGCCATCATGGGCGCCATCGCGCGCAACGAGCGAAGCACCATGATCCTCAATGTTCGCAACGGGTCCGCAGTGCCAGGTCTGCCTCCGGACGCGGTGGTCGAAGTGCCGTGCGTCGTGGACGCCGACGGACCCCGTCCCCTCGCGACGCTCCCGCTCGCCGGCCACCAGCTCGGACTCGTGCAACAGGTCAAGGCCGTGGAGCAGCTGACGATCGAGGCGGCTCGCGGTCGGTCAGCTTCGTTGGCGCTCAAGGCCTTTGCGCTTCACCCGCTGGTGGACTCGGTCTCGACGGCCAGGGTGCTCCTGCAGGGATACCGGGACCGTCATCCCGACCTGGGCATGCTCCTGCGCTGAATTCACTCCATCACGCGCAGGGTCGAGGGGACGTCCATGTCACGTAGACGGCGGATGGTCAAGAAGGGCGCGAGGGCCACGGTGATGATGCCCAGGATGAAAGCCAGGACCACCGTCCCCGTCGACAGGGTCGCACTCACTCCGATCTCTGGCAGGACTGCGGGAATCGTCGTGCTCGCCATCCAGCCCAGCACGCCGTAGCCACCGACGATGCCAACAGCCGTCGCGATCGCACCAACCAGCGCTGTCTCCACCACGATGAGCGCGAGAACGGACCGGACGGGCAGCCCGAAAGCAAGCATCGTCGCGTGATCACGTGAACGCTCATCCATCCCGATGCTCGTGGTGTTGAAGGCGATGAGCAGCGCGAGCAGGAGCGTTACCAGCGCCGCGATGCTCAGGATCCCCGTGTACTCGTCCAGGCTGGCGCGCATGCCCTCGGTGGTTGTCCGCACCGCTTGGGCAGAGGCGACCCCTGGCACGCCGAGCAGCGCGCGCTGGATCTCGGAGGTGGTGGCCCCGGGTGAAGGGGTGACCGTCAGGAGGTTCGTCATCGCGGGAAGCCCGAAGGCGGCAGCTGTGGGCGGGTCAGCGTAGGCAAACATTCGCATCGGGTTGGGGTGGATGCCGACCACCGTCATGGCGGTGCGAGTCGTCCGCATTCCGCGCGCGGTTGCCTGCGGATGATCGACCTCGATGGTTTGGCCGACCCTGACTCCGAGGTCGTTGGCTGCCTCGCGCGCCAGGATGATCCCGCCCTCGGCGTGGCCCGACG
>Ga0209798_10001083_pt1 | contig 16648 bp, 15 predicted proteins | sample DOMMetBare3Fresh_FD_187475 | JGI IMG/M metagenome (GOLD analysis project Ga0209798, IMG submission 187475) | Wetland sediment microbial communities from St. Louis River estuary, USA, under dissolved organic matter induced mercury methylation -... | ecosystem: Environmental > Aquatic >...
GAAAGGCTCAATACCCATATCTAATAGACGCGGTAAAACGCCAGCAGCACTATTAGTATGGAGTGTGCTGAACACTAAGTGACCAGTTAAAGCAGCCTGCACGGCCAAATTGGCTGTTTCAGAGTCGCGAATCTCTCCTACCATCACCACATCAGGATCCTGCCGCAGGATAGACCTTAAACCACTGGCAAATGTTAGACCCACTTCATCATTAACCTGAATTTGGTTCACACCGTTCATCTTGTACTCGACCGGGTCTTCTAGTGTTACAATATTAACCGAATCGTCCTTAATCTCTTTAATGAGTGCGTATAGACTGGTGGATTTGCCGCTACCTGTCGGACCAGATGTAAGAATCATACCGTTAGGCTGCTTGATGCCCTTGCGTATGTTGCGAAGTGCCCGACCAGCATAACCCATCTCCTCGATATCAAACGAGTTGCCTGATTTATCTAAAAGACGAATTACAACCTGTTCACCCCAAATAACTGGGCTAATCGCTATACGAAGATCGACTTCCTTATTGGCAATTCTTACAGCAAATTGACCGTCCTGTGGCGATCTGTGTTCGTCAATCTTTAAATTAGATAGAATTTTAATCCTACTAACCAAGGCTGGTTCTATGGTTTTTGGCAACTGCATGATTTCACGCAATATACCATCAACCCTGCATCTGATTTTCAAGGCAGTTTCGAGTGGTTCAATATGGATATCACTCGCCTTAGATCTAATGGCATATTCAAGTATAGTCGTAAGGGCTTTACTTATTGGCGAATCTTGTACGATAGTTTTGACTTCTTTGTTATTTTCCTGCACCGCTTCGGCTTGTGATACCTCGGCAGCCTCACCCACACTAGATAGATCTGTTTTATATTGGTCCAGAACGTGCCTTATACCCGTTTCAGAAGCGAGAAAGACTTTTAGTGGCCTTGATATGCGATTAGATAAGTAATCTACAGCCTGAACATTGTTAGCGTCAATCATTGCGACGGCTAGGCGATTTTGAACCTCAGCTAGCGGAACGGCCATGAATCGCTCTGCTATATCAAACGGCAACAACGCTAAAAGCGACTGATCAATCGCACTATTGCTTAGATTTACATATGGAACTCCAGAGACCTGAGCTAGCGCATGCGTAAGCACCTCGTCTTCGACATTACCCTGATCCGTTAGTATACTTAATAGCGGTTTATTAGTAGTTGAAGCGAACAATCTGGCATCCTGTAGTACATTGTCAGCTAATAGACCTTCGCTTACTAGCAGGTTGACAATTTTTTCTTGGTTGTCAGATGTCAGTAGTGCCACCCACTACCTCCGTTATTGACTATCCGTCTTGCTGTTGTCAGTAATTTCAACCTTGACCGATGGATTGATAGCGCCCTTGTAGAATATCTCTGAGCTTGGTTTATCGATTGTTTCCTGTATTCTTTCTATCGTCTTGACTTTTGCTTCACCCTTATAAGCATCCCCAAAGAATACTTTCGCTACAAGAAATGAAACTATGACACTCGTAGAAGCGATAAATATAATCATTGCGATATCTGTCTTTTTCATTATTTTACCGTAGTATCCTTTAACTTGATGTCTTTAAACGGCTCATAGTAAGCGCTGCCCTCAACATGCAGATTTAGAGAAGTCGGATTTTGATACTCTATTTTTAACGTATCAATATGAATTGTTCTAATCGACTTTTCTAGATTCGTCAGAACATTCAATAAAGCCTCCGGGCTTCCGCCTACGATAAATCGGAATCGGATTTGATTTAATGTTGATGAATCAGCCGATGCGTCGACAGTCGCTTCACTATCTATAAGTGTTTCGACTCCGGCAACCTGTTCAACCGACAGAGATTCAATGTTTAGACCATCTATTCCAAATAGCAACTTATTCTGAAGTGAAGCACCTAGTGCCAACGAGTTAGCTTCCGATGGTAGTGCGTCTAATATTACCTGCAAAGCTTTGTCGGTTGGATCTGATTTGCTATCTATCAAAGACTGGTTCTGCTCTAATAGCTTAACTTCATCTTTTAACTTATTGACCACCTTATTATTATTTTCGAGATTTGATATTGTCTTACCTTTTTCAATTAAAACTTTCTCGTTGAAAAAAAGAATCTGGCCAAGAAATATCGACACCACAACTGATATACCAACAACTACCGATACACCAGCAACCCACAAAAACATCGTCTTGTTAGTGTTGTCAATCTGCGTACGTTTGCGGATGGCCTTATCGGGTTTCATATTACCGACCCTCCTTTAAATCGTTTGCTTCGTCAACAAATAAACTCTTTGGAAGTCCGAGGTATGAGTCGGTGACGTTACCCTTGTTTCCAATCTTTATCGAAATATTTTTCGACAATGGCGAAAATACTGCTTCATCATATTTAAATGATAGCTTGAATCGCAGAACCTTCTCTCCAGACGTTGAATCTTCACCATAGCTAGTATCACTAGTGCTGATATCAGAGGCCAGGTCAACTTCTTGTTCGCTCTTGTCGTCTCGATTGCTGTATTTAAATTTCGCACCAATTAATGTCTTTTTAAATATCTCTAAAGCAGCATAACTGTTTTTTGCCTGTCCATTTATTGTAATCGTAGATGTCGGCGCGTCTATTGATATGTCGTATAGTTTTATGTCGTTAGGTGCAGGCGGTATAACCGCAACGAGTACCGCAAACAAGCGAGAATCCATCTTTTTACTGTCATTTAGAGCGGATATTTTACTTAATTGATTTTGAATTGTAAGTACCTTTGATAAATCTTCGTGTTTTGACAGCTTTTTACTTTCGTCTGTTATCCTGGTATCACTCCATACATTCCTTCCGGCCTGCACAGCAAATATCCAGACAGACAATGCGATAACAATACCGATTGCTACAATACCGATAAACATTGAGGCAGAGATAACAACTGACCGAATACGCCTAGCCTTTAGAAGTTCTAGCTTAACTGTAGGGATTAGATTGATTTCTATCATCTTCCAAGCCCCTTTCTTTGCGCAAGGCCAATAACGGTTGCAAATTCAGAAGCTACGGTAGCTAACTGTTGCTGATCAGACTGTGCAACTCTGACCTTTTGCCATGGGTTAGCAATTGAATAAGAAACGCTTGATTTTGCAGACAAATAATCACCGAATTGTGGGATTACCGCGCCAAATCCCGACAATAGCATGCTTCCAATAGGTACATTAGGGTATCGAGTCTGGAAGAATTTAATCGACTTAACTACTTCGGAGGCAAAATTATCTAATGTGCCCTCAACTGCGCGATAAACCTGTCCCTCTAATCTGTCAGGAGCTAGACCAAATTTCAAGATAAACTGTCTTGCTTGATCATCCTGTACGTTCAGGTTCTGAACAGCTGCCTTAACTAGTGACTTGGCGCCCATAGGTATAGTCCTGATTAATCTAGGTGCATCACCATATGTTATAGCTAGATCAGTTGACTGTTCGCCAACATCAATTATAAGACGAGCGTCCATTATGCCATTTGGCAGTAAAGATCTTATCATTGCTATAGGATCAGGTTCGGCAGCGATTACGTTGAAACCTAGACCCTCAATGAACTCGAGCCTCTCTTCAGTGTATGAGTTAGCTGTACTTGCCAGTAAAACTTCCTGCATCTTTGCATCATGTAGCGACTGTCCCAGCAGAACCCAATCTACTTTGGTTTCGTCGATATTAGTGGGGACATACTGGTCTATTTGATACTTTATAGTGTTATGCAACTCTGCTTCTGGCATTATTGGCATGTCTATTACGGTAGTAAAAGTTTTCGTAGAAGGCAAACCAACTACAACATCTTGCTCCTTTATGCCGCTTTGTCCGACTGCAGTCATAATAACTTCACCCAGACGTCTGGTGGCCTCTGGAGAGTTGCTACTGGACGTCTTTTCGTCAACGGGCGCATAGCCATATCGGACCAGATCCCAAGTATCAGCACCTGATGGATTAAGTTGTACGACTCGAACAGCTGTAGTGCCGATATCAAGCGCGAAGAAATTACCCATTACCTTTAGTGGTGCCATATTAAGCACTATTATACATAAGCGACATCAATAAAAGCAAGGAAATTGTATACTATAATCGCGGTGGAGTGTTAGTAGTATAAGTTGTGCGCACGCTGCCATTGTCAAGGGATAGTGATCGAGCCCATAGATATGCGTCTGCGCGTAAATTGAATTTCTCAGCAGGGTTGCCCTTGGTTGCAATCGTGTCAGAACCAGCCGTCCGACTGAGATATAGATGATTTGTGATAACCGGGCCATTGACACTTAACTGCTCATTACACTTATTAATTGTTAAAAATGTATTGGAACTTAGACCACCACGACACGTTTCGACCATGTTTTCGGCCACCAGCCATGCATCTACTTTTTTTACTCTATTAGATATTGTTATGTCATTAGAAATGATAACAAGTTGCGGTATGTCCGTAATCTTTGTAAAGGTTCCGTCGTCATAGTTTTGATCACCATCAATAGTTACCGTACCGGACGTTTTTATGATAATTCGCTTGCCAACTGGTAGTTGACTGGCTTGCAGTGTAATATCGGCACCACCCGCATTATAAGTACCACTATTCAAATCAGACGGAGTTACTGAGCCACCTATGCTACTACCGCCCGGGAAGAATGCACGGATATTCTGAATGACTGGACTTGGTGGTATATAGTAACAACCAACGCCACCACTGCAAGATGAGTTGTTGTAATTGGCAAAACTCAAAGTGCTATAGTCACCAATTGAAGAAACAGGGACCCCATTCGTATTGTTTAGCGCAGATCCCGAGGCTATATCTCTAATAACTCCTCTTGCGAACATCGAGTACTCCACCCAGCTACCAAATGTATTACCAGATCTGGTTGAAAATCGGGCAATTATGTTTCCACCCGAGCCAACATCGCCACCTAAAACTTGGAACTTTGGTATTTTACCAACAACTACACAATTATTATTCTTACTAAAGCTTGAGTGGTTCCAGTCGGTATCTCCCGTTTGATCCCAACCGGCCCGCCAACTGATCGAGAATACATAACAATACTTAGTTCCAGCCGGATCGTCACCAATATTTAAAGTGTAGCCAGGACTACTACCACCTACAGCATTGCCTGCGGTTCCAAAAACTGCAGTACCACTAATAACACTGCTGCTGTCGGCACCAAGTGAACTAAAGTGTACAGAAGGACTTACCCCGTTCGACTCGTTATCCATAGTGTCGCTAATCGTATTGTTTGGCAGAAACTTTAACTCTAATATCTGCCATGAAGTATCTCTACTTTTTGTGTGTGGCGTACCGTCATCATAGTAAGAATCACTGTTTACATAAGGACTAATACTAACGGATGAACCCGGTTCCACGACATTGTACGCATTATTTACTCCAGCAGTTAATTCGTAGTTATAGCAAGGACCAATTGTTTTAGACCAGGTATTAGGAGCGGCCCAAAGCGATTCATCCCATGTGGTGTCAACTGATTGTGAATATGTAGGTGTCCACTGTGCTAAGTCAGCATTAGGCGCCCTACCCGAACCGTCGTTAATGGCTACAGCATTACCTGTTAAACCGTTTTTTGCGCCATCACTAGCTAGTAGTGGTCGCCACGGCCATGCCAAAGGCGAACTGGACGAATATGAATACACAGATTCACTGGTTGTAGTGTTACCTGTAGTTGGGTTGTAGTAGTAATAGCCGTAGTGTGTTTGATGACCATAATGCCAATAGCCACCACCGCCACTACCCTGCTCTTTCCACCAAACCGTCCAGGTATCGCCAGTCGTGTGATTAGCTGTAGCATCAAATTGCGTGCTGTAATACCACTTTGGTCCAGTAGAGACAATTGAATCAAATGAAGGTGGGCTATAATAACTTCCAGATGTAAAATTCTGATTATTACTCCAGACTGACCCTATCGGTATAACACCGTAGTCTGAACCAGCATGAGAGTTGGTGTTGCCAGGTTTTACTGTAAATAGTATTGGATGACACACATTTTCTTCCATTGGCTGTGGTCCTGCACTCTCCCAATGCGCCCATAGAGTTGCGCTACTTGTTGCCATAGATCTTGATTTAATTTCAGATCCACCAGACTGTTTAGTGAACCAACCCTTAAATACCTTGCTTCCGTTAGTCGGCACAGGAAATTGATCAGCTGCAGAGTTGTAGTTCGGCACATACTCTCTTAATAAATTTGAACCAGACATATGTGAAACCGCAGTAGCGTTATCACTAGGATTATCGGTAACAGTACCGCCGTTCGGATTAAAAGTCAAAGTGTAAAACGGTTTTATGATAGGTCCCCTATGCCAATACTCATGATCACTAGAACCGGCGCTATTACCCAAAGATATGCTAAAATCACCCGAATAACTTGGGTCAAATTGGACAAATACCGAGCAGTCGTCACTTTCATCTGGGTTTTCAGGAGTATCGCATCCGTTGGCGCCCACTTTTGCTACTATTTTCTGGCCACCATTAGTAGGACTGTTGGTGCTACCCCCGTGGTCAACAATCTTACCGCCGCCGACAGTCATGGTCTCGCTGTGGTCAAAGTCACCTATCTTGTAGGTATAATAAGCCTCTTCGAACCAGGCATCTGACCCTGAATCCTCTTGAATCGTCAACGATTTGCAATCCGTGTACTCCTTATAACTTATGAAGCTCATCTTTCCGCCGGAGGGACTAGAGTTACAGCTGCCTTTAGTAATATAGATTTGCGGAGCGCCACTGCGGAATTTAAAACCACTAGAACCACCTTTAGTGTAGTAGTACACATAATTATTTGATTGCTTGTACACATAGTGTTTCCAGTCGATGGTGTACGCCGATACGGGTTGTTCGTAAAAGAAGTTGAAAATTATCGCAGATATGGCAAAAATAGATGTTATAGCTAATAGCCTCGATATATGACTCTTAGGTAGATTAACCATCGCGACGCCCCCCGTTAAGTTCATTCTTAATTCTAAGAAGGTCGCTAACCGCTCTGTACTCGTAGTCAGTAATATTATCCTTATTCTCTTCCGAAACAGTAATGTGGGACTTAGGGTCATTTGCCAAAGTAAGATAAAGATCGATATATTTTATCTGGTCTTTGTAGGTGTCTACTATTTTACCGTCATCACCCTTGTATTTATTATCGGTCAATTGCTGAAGATTATAGACTAGAGTTACGTACAGCTCTCCCTTCCAGTAGTTTACTTGGGCTTGGTCTGGTATATCGGAATTATATTTAAACCATAGTGAATTCTCATGGTTCTCTAGAAAATCTTTTAGAAATTCAGATAGTTGGTCTTTTCGGTCATTATTAGTAGTGTTAGATAGGACTCCCGCAAAGATTTTAACTGTATCAATCGGATTCTCTTTAGCGTCAATTTGCTTGTTTATTTTAGCCTTTAAATCTTTTTTAAGGCTATTTACTGAGGCATCAGATGTATCAGGATCTAAAACAACATTTGGGTCATCAAGGTCGCTAATTGTCAGTACATTACTATTATTTGTGTTAACTGTTAACTTAGAAAAGACTAAATAACCTATGGTAGTTAGCGCTAAAACAGCCAAAATAATGGCTACTTTACGTACTAATTTATGTTTTGCGCTACGCGATGATTTTGATTTGGACGAACGACTACCTATTGCCGCTTGTTGGTTGCTCATACTATCCCTCACCTAACAATAATGACTATATTTTATCACTAATTGTCATAAAGGAGTTAAATTTAGTACCTTGGAGGTAGTTGAGTAGTGTAAACGGTTCGAATGCTACCAATATTAATAGACTTTGATCTAGCCCAAAGATAGGCATCAGCTCGCATGTTAAATCTCTCGGCAGGATCACTATCCTTAATGCTAGCACTCTCCTCGGCGCCGAAAGTTCGGCGTAACCATATTTGCGTTGACACGACCGGACCATTCACGATAAGCTGTTGGTTACATTTGTTACCAGTTAGCCTATTAGTACCAGTTAAAATATACGTACTTGAACCGGTATTGCAGGTTTCTATGACTCCAACCTGGCTAGGATTGTTGCTACTATTCGGATAACCCGCCAACAACCATCCATCTACCCTCTTTACGTTCGAGTTGATGATTATTTTGTTAGCAATTACAACCAATTGTGGTAATTGCTGGATATTAGCATATGAACCATTACTATAAGTTTGATCACCGGCTATTGTAACTGTTCCAGATGACTTAATTATCACGGACTGTCCTGATGCCAAGTTACTGCCATTAATAGTTACGGTGCCGACTTTATATATACCACTACCTAGTGATGACGGAGTTATTGTCGAACTGCCTAAATTAGTGCCATCAGGGAAGTTTGCTGCAATATTTGGCAACACGACTGATGGTAAGTAACAACCGATATTACTAGCACCGGCAACACTTGGCACTGGACATGTATTGTTATAGTTCGCAAAGCTGAGTTTGCTGTATATATTCTTATCAGCATTTTGCAAACCCGATAGACTAGCGAAGGACGAGGCCGAGCCCGTGGCGTTGATTGAATTGACGCTTAATATACCGTATTCTACCCAACTGGCGAAACTGTAGTTAGATTTTTCTACCAAATTAGACATCACCGACCCGCCCGATTTTAGATCACCACCCCAAACTTGGAATTTTGGACCCTTGCCTACCTTGGAACAATCGATAGCGTGCTGCCAACGAGAATCTGAGCTTGACCTATCCTTGACCGACAATGAATAACAAACTATTTGACCAACATCTAAACCTGGGTCAACTACATCGCTTTGACTACTTAGAAAATCATCTCCACTTATTTTTGTTATTGTATTGTAGGTGTGAAAGATTGCCGTACCTGTTTTGTATAAAGTGCACCCACTAAAGAAAGAGCATGGTGCGCTAGAACTAGCACCGCCGCTCGGTACAGCCGACCCAACCGGTAGAACAATCCTTGATAACTGCCATGTTGTTGTTTTACTTCTTGTCGGACCCGGGTTACTGACCGATGGTTCGATGTTTACCTTGGCACCGGCCTCGACTATTGGTGGTGCGACATTTATCACTGGTGTTAGTACATAATTATATGGTACATCTGTACATGCACTACCGGAAGTAATCATACCGCTGTCGTCTGAGGCCCTAGGCCATGCCCTTGTGGCCCTGCATAACCTCTTACCACCGTCATCTGATATTACGGTGTACGAAGAATTTTTACTATTTTTATACGAATTCCCGACCATCCAGCCAGCAGCAATAGCCGTATCACTACCATCGGCATAAGGAGTTGGAAAATCAACCTGGTTTATATAGTCATAACTTACGATTAGATGCGTGTTGTCTGGACCGTTATTAACTACTGAGTGCGTCCAAGTAATCAAATCACCAGGTTGAGCGGTAGCCCGATCAACAATAGCATAGGGGCTTATGTCCCAATCAATCCAAATCGCATAGAGGTCTTCATCGCTACTCATCACCCTAGAACTCTTCCAGCTCCCCCCGCCATCAGAGCTGGTGTTCCAGCCCACAAAATAATGTCCAGACCAAGAAGCTGTTGGATAGTTGCTAGATGAAGTGTCTTTCTTATACTCCCTGTATAAATCAGAGCCTGACATATGCGCCCAAATTTCGGAATCAGCCGGACTATTGGAGACAGTCGCACCACTACCATTAGGATGAAACCTAAGTGTTCTATATTCAGCCTCCTTCAAACCGTCATACCAAAACTCGTGCTTAGTTTCAGTACCGGGTGCCTCGAAAAATATGTGAAAATCGGTAGTATCAGTAGTGGATTTAAATAGCACAGAACAATGATCGGTTTTATTCGGATTATCGGTGTCACAGCTATGGTCCCAACCAGTATATGGACCGTTACCCGATTTGGCCTGTATATTATGGCCACTATTGGTCGGGTCATTAGTACTTTCACCATGAGCCGTAATAGTACCGCCACCAACTTCCACCTTCTCCGCCCAGTCGACATCTCCTAATTGATAGGCGTAATTTGCCTCTTCGAACCATTTACCGTTCCCAGCCGGTGCGCTTGCTGAGTTGTCTTCTTGAATATATAATCCGTGACAATTCCAGTATTGTTGATAAGAGTTGAAATCACGCGGCCCCTCACTCCCGCTAGCATCACAAGCATCTTTATCTACAGTAACCCTAGGGATAAATTGCACTATATCAAAAGAGTTTAATACTCTATTAAAATACAGTGTATAGCCTGATTTAAAGTATACAGTGTAATCGTCACCTACACTGTACGCAGAAGCAGACTGTGAATATAAGGTATTCAGACATAGCATAGATGCGAAAGATATAAATACAAAAGCAATCAAACCATTTCTTCGAACTTTATTGGTAAATAAGTCTGATTTAAACAGCATTAATTTCATCCTTCAACCTTATAAATTCGCTTGTTTTACTATATTTATAGTCGATGGTAAATTCTTTGTTTTCTTCAGTTATGACTATATGCGACTTAGGATCATTTGCTAAATTCAAATACAAATCAATATATTTCAACTGATCTTTTTTTGTATCCAGCAAACTACCGCTTGAATCCATAAATTGATTATCCATCATATTCTTAAAGTTAAACACTAAATATGCGTAAAGCTCACCCTTCCAGTAGTTAACCTGTGCCTGATCGGGTTTATCGCCTTGATAATCCAGTAATAACGCATCCTTTCTATTGGATAAGAAATCTTCAAGGAAATCTGTTAATTGATCCTTGCGTTGAGCGTTGGTGGTGTTTGAAAGCACTCCTGATAATTGTTTGACTGTATCAATCGGGTTCTCCTTAGAGTTAATTTGCTTATCTATTTTTGCTCGAAGCTCTTTGTTAAGATTTGTGACAGAAGCACTGGAGGTGTCAGGAGATAAATCAACTTTAGGATTTTCGAGATCCTTAGTAGTGAGAACTTTCTCGGAACCAGAATCTTTAATAATATTTACTAAATTTGAAATCAGTAAATAGCCTATTGTCACCGTTAATAAAGTAAGAAATACTAAAATTAACCTACGCGCCAGAAGATATTTGGGGTCATGTAATAATTTTGATTTCTTCTTATTACTCTCGCTACCAAATTTTAGCGTACTACTCATGAAGAAATTATAGCATAAGAACTTAGCACTGTACCTATGTTAATTGAATAGTAATACCACCTCTGTTATAATAGCACTATGAGTTTATCGATTGGAATCGTTGGTTTGCCTAATGTCGGCAAATCTACCCTGTTTAATGCCCTGACTAATAATGATATCTTGGCAGCTAATTACCCTTTTGCTACTATCGAGCCGAACACTGGCATAGTACCGGTCCCCGACTCGCGCCTTGCTAAATTAGCCGAGATTTATGGTTCAACGAAGCTTCTGCCGGCAACCGTCACTTTCGTTGATATCGCCGGACTAGTCGCTGGCGCCAGTAAGGGTGAAGGTTTAGGTAATAAATTCCTAGCTAATATTCGTCAATGTGACGCAATTGTTCATATCGTACGCGCATTTCATGACGAGAATGTAGTACACGTTTCTGACCGCGTCGACCCTAGTGAAGATATAGAAATCATCAATACTGAATTGATTCTAGCCGACATTCAAACCATCGAAAGTCATCTAATTAAAGCCCAAAAAGATGCCAAAGCCAACCCCAAAGCACGTGAAGTTTTGGGATATTTGAATGAATTATTAGACTCCCTAAATAAGAGTGTTCCGTTATCAAAAATCGTCGATTTAAAGCTAGACTTAATTAACGACCTACACCTACTGACTGCTAAGCCTGTCATCTACGCATTTAATGTCGACGAGAACACATTGGTCGATAGCGCCAAGAAAGACGAACTGTCAAAACTAGTCGCACCAGCCCGAACAATTTTTGTATGCGCTAAATTAGAGGATGAGATTAAGGGCTTAACGCCAGAGGATTCAGCCGAATTACTGGAAAGTTACGGTGTTAAAGAAACTGGACTTGAACAATTAATTCACGCCGCCTATGACACCCTGGGTTTACAAAGCTATCTGACAGCAGGACCCAAAGAAATTCGCGCATGGACTATCAAGCAAGGTTCAACCGCTCCGCAAGCAGCCGGTGTTATTCACACTGATTTCGAGCGAGGTTTCATCGCCGCCGCCATAGTCGACTACAACGACTTAGTTGCCTCAGGCTCTGAACTGGCCGCCAAAAACGCCGGTAAGATGCGCACCGAAGGCAAAGACTATATCATGAAACCAAATGACGTAGTCGAGTTTCGTTTTAACGTGACCAAATAACTATTGTTTTTTAATTTTCAAAAGGTAGAACCTCTCTTGGTTACCTTTGGCGCCGGCCACTTCACTATCGCGCTTGTCGATAATAACGAATAAATTCTTTGCCCAGTCTTCAAAATCCCTAAGGATTTGACGGCGTACTGAATCATTTTTTATAACACCTTTATTGACCTGGTTTCTACCCGCTTCAAACTGCGGTTTTACCATGGCGACTATTTGCGTATCTTCAACCGATAGCGAATTGTGAACATGCGGCAAGATGTCGCGCAAACTAATAAATGACACGTCCATTACAATAATGTCGGGTTTGTCGACTTGCAGATTAAAATCGCGAATATCTGTTTTTTCGTGAAGCTCAATTCTGTCGTCGCTACGCAAACTAGGATGAAGTTGGTCTGTACCAACATCAACAGCATAAACTTTTCTTGCACCATGTTGCAAAGCATAGTCAGTAAATCCGCCTGTACTACTGCCAATGTCTAGAATTATTTTGTCCTTAAAGTCTAGTTTCAGAACCTTAGCCACTGAAGCTAGCTTTAGCCCGGCCCGGCTAACATACTTTTCTTCGGCTACTAATATAATCTCTGATTGCGGACTAACAAAGTGACCTGGTTTGTTAATTATCTTTCCATCAACCGTGACGTGGCCTAACTTTATCCAATTCTCGGACTGAGAACGAGACTCGCATATACCTCGTCTGACAATCTCTAAATCTAATCTTTGTTTACTCATAACTAGTCCTCCCAGCCAAAAACTTCTTCGGCTCGCCACTTCCCGCCCCTTTTGACGAATAGCGTGAGTGAATCAACTGCTAAGCGCCCCTCTAGGACGGACAAGTCGTGCTCGGCCTCGGAAACGTGTAGCTCACCTAACATCCAGTCTTTCGTGCTCTCTTCGCCGCAAACTTCTTCGGTAGCCTCTTTTATCCACTCACGTAATGTCAGAAAATCGCTTTCCTCTATCTCGCTTGGAATATTGATTCGCCTGACTGGCACTGGATATTCTGGCGTACCAAAAATAGCCGTATCTTTGGCGGCGCTCATCTCTGTAGATTCGCCGTCTTCATATAAATAACTAGCCCAAGGTGAAATCATATCGTAATAAGCGTGGACTAAGTCATATATTTTACCCTCTTCAATTTCAAAAGGTGGCGCAACCGTTATATGTAAAGGCTGTCCATTCTCAAATACCTCATGAGGCTTCGGGCGCTCAAAAGTGGCTGCTAAGGTACACTTAACTACTTCGCTACTTTTTTCGCTCACGATAGCTACCATCCTCGGTGCTAACACTAATTACATCGCCGGTCTTTATGAATGCCGGTACTTTGACCGATATACCAGTCTCTAAAGTAGCATCCTTTAGTACGCTGCTAGTAGTGTCACCCTTGACGATATTTTCGGTATAAGTAACTTCCAGGTAGACATTCTTAGGCAATTCGACATTAATTACCCTACCGTTGAATGACTGTAGGTTTACACTATCGCCCTCTTTTAGGTAGCCCGCCGCGTCCTCCAATAGGTCTGATGATAATTGGAATTGCTCAAAAGTCTCGGGATCCATAAAGTGATAGTCACTACCGTCCGAATACAAGTATTGCGCATTACGGCTAGATACTTCAGCCGAGTCAATTTTATCCTGACCTTTATAGGTCTTCGGTATTAAGCTACCGTCAATCAAGTTTTTTAGCTTGACGTTAACGATACTACCGCCGCGACCCATCACCTTTTGGTTGTAATCAACTACTCGGAAAGGTTTGCCGTCAACTTGGATGACAGTACCTTTTTTTAAATCGGTTGGCGAATATGCCATAACCCTAACCCTGGCTTACAAATGGTAGTAAGGCTAGATGACGAGCACGCTTAATTGCACCCGCTAGCTGTCGTTGCTGTTTGGCGCTAAGGTTCGTCTTGCTAATTGGCTTGATCTTGCCATAAATGTCGATGTAACGTTGCAAAGTTTTGACGTCTTTGTAGTCAAAATATGCAGGACTGTCTTTTTTAAATCTTTTAATTGCCATAAATTGCTCCTAATTTCCTAGAACGGAATTTCACTTAAATCAATTGGTTTGTCGTCGATATCTTCAATAACGATATCTTCGGTTTTCTTGCTGCTGGTCGAGGCATTACTGCCACCGTCGTCATTTGATGGACCGTCAAGGAACGTAATATCCGTTGCAGTAACCTCAATGCGACTCTGCTTCTTGCCGGTTTCTTTATCATCCCAGCGGTCTTGGCGTAAACGACCTTGAACTAGAACTCGTCGTCCCTTGCCCAAGTATTGCATTACTAATTCGCCAAGTTTTTCCCAGGCGTTTACATTAAAGAAGTCAGCGGCGTCCTCTTGGCCACCACGATCAACGGCGATACTAAAACTAGCAATTGTCTTGCCGGTTGTAGTAGTTCGCTGTTCGGGGTCTCGGGTTAGACGACCCATTAGGATGACTTGGTTGATGCTTTTTGCCATAAGATTACTCCTCTTCGGCTACGTCTTCGCCAGACGCATTTAGTTTTGCTTCCTTTGCCTCTTCAAGAGCCCTGCGGCCCTTTTCGTCAACAGTAACTAATAGATAACGTAACACTTCGTCGGTAATATTGAATGTGTTGCTGATTTTTAGTGGCGCATCTGCTGGTAATTTTACGTCAAAATAGACGTAAACAGCGAAGTCTTCACGACCAATTTTGTAAGCAAGTTTTTTCTTGCCCCAGTTATCTTCTTTGACAATTTCACCACCGGCTGTGGTGACAATTTCTCGAACCTTTTTCAAAGGCTTTTCAATATCAGCCTCTAAATCAGGATGAATCAGAACTGTTAGTTCGTATTCTTTCATAGATTTCCTCCTCTGGAATCCGTTTGGATGCTTACGTCTGGCGCAAGCCGAGTTAATAACAGATTGATTATAACATTTTTATTGAATGAAATCTAGAGGTGAGTACAGGATTTAAATTTCGTCGTCTTCAGTAACGCCATCGATTTCATCGAGGCTACTAATTAGTACTTCGCGTGAACGAGAGCCGTCAGCTGGACCGATGATACCACGCTCTTCCATCATTGCTATAATACGTGCTGCACGAGAATAGCCCAGTCTCAAGCGAGTCTGCAACATACTGGCACTAGCTTTGCCGCTGTCAATCACCAGCTGAACCGCTTCATTAAACCTATCGTCGGTATCGCTCTCATTAAAGTCCATCACCACCCCACCCTTGCCGTTCAGTTGTACAGGTTGAGCCACCACTTCATCGTTATACTGTGGTGGTGATTGCATACGTAAATAATCCATAACCTTATGCACTTCATTGTCTGTCACCCAAGCGCCCTGGACGCGTCTCATTTGACCCTCGCTAGGAATACTTAGAAGCATATCGCCATTACCGAGTAACTTATCGGCGCCCTTATCATCCAAAATAATACGACTCTCTAATTGGTTTGATACGGCAAAGGCAATTTTCGCCGGGACATTTGCCTTGATTAAACCGGTAATAACGTCTTTGCGCGGACTTTGCGTAGCCAGAACTAGGTGAATACCAGCAGCGCGACCCTTCTGGGCTAAACGGATAATAAGGTTCTCGAAATCCTTAGGTGCGGCAGCTTTAAGATCACTCAACTCGTCAATTACGATTACGATATATGGCATAGCACCATCTTCATGGTCTTGCGCATGTCCATTTTCATCAGTAACTGAAATCTTATGGCCTTTTGAATGCACAGATTTGTTGTAGTCACCAATGGATCTAACTCGATGTTCTTGCATAAAAGCATAGCGCCTTTCCATTTCTTGGACTGACCACTTTAAGGCGCTAATTGTTTTCTCTACCTCAGTAATAATCGGTGTCAATAAATGCGGAATGTCTTCGTAAGCCGTCATTTCGACTCGTTTTGGATCAACCAGAATCAACTTCATATCACTTGGACTATTGTGATAAAGCAAACTAGTTAGAAGTGTGTTAATCATAACCGACTTACCCGCTTTGGTCTGACCAGCAATCAGTAGGTGTGGCATGTCGTTTAATTCCGCGACAACAGCATTGCCGGATATATCTTTACCAATCGCAAAGGTCAGTGGCTCGGTCTTTTGAGCCCACTGTGGGCTAGTTAGGATTGAATGCAGGCGAACATCGGCTGCTTTGCGATTCGGTACTTCTACACCAACAGCGCTCTTACCGGGAATTGGCGCTTCGATACGCAGACTCTTGGCAGCTAAACTAAGAGCTAAGTTGTTTTCCAATGCTGTGATACGGGTTAGCTTAACACCACTAGTTGGTTTCATAACGAACTGGGTCACGCGTGGACCGATATTAGCGCCTTCCATCTCGACTTCAATAGCGAATTCCTGCATAGTCTTTTTGATAACTGCAGCATTATGCTTCACATCACCGGCATCGGCTGGCGCTTGTTTTTTCTCGAGTAAGTCGATACTTGGCG
>Ga0209798_10001084_pt1 | contig 16616 bp, 12 predicted proteins | sample DOMMetBare3Fresh_FD_187475 | JGI IMG/M metagenome (GOLD analysis project Ga0209798, IMG submission 187475) | Wetland sediment microbial communities from St. Louis River estuary, USA, under dissolved organic matter induced mercury methylation -... | ecosystem: Environmental > Aquatic >...
GCAAGTAACGATGCCGCCGCCGCCCAAAGCGGAGACCACTGAACACCCGGCAGCAAAGCCCGAAAACGCGACCCCTCGGACCGAAGCGCCACCGCCCCCGGCCACCCGTCCCCGCGAAGTCGAACCCCCGAAGAAGAAGGGGAAAAAGGGAGATGGGGAGCCGTAGAAAGGCTGAAGGCTGAGACGCGGGGAGGGGGGACGCGGAGACACGGGGACCTGTTAACAGAAAGGTCTGGATTCTTACTGATGACTTTCTATCTGAGGAAACTGATTCCTGCTTGGCGCGTCAACTAACTTGTCAACGAATGATCCACTGTTCGTGCCCGGTGATCATCTTAACCAATTGAGCCAGAATTCTGTCGTAGGTTTCGTCCAGTTCCGTGGATTCTAACAATGTGAGGTATTTGCACCGAAAAGCAATTTCAATCCAAACCCGGGTTTCTTCGGCCTCTGCCTCCGAATCACTGAGCTTACTCACAAAATGCGCAGGATAACGGCGCTTGCGCCAAGCCTCTCCAATATTTGCGCATACCGATCTAGAACATCTTCTTACCTGATCCGTAAGTGAGTACCTCTCCTCTGCTGGAAATTGCTTAGACAGTTCAAAAATTCTCATGGCTGCGTCCATCGCAGCTTGGTACACGCGCAGTTCCTTGTAACTTCTGACGCTGCCCATTGTCGAAGCCTCCTTAGCTTTTCTACAGTCTCCTTGTCTCGGTGGCTTCGCATTCTTTCTAATCCGTTTTTCCTGGGTCTCTACGGATCCCCGCGTCCCCCTGTCCCCGCGTCTCCGCGTCTCCCCTCCCCGCGTCTCAGTGGTCTTTACACCAATCTCCCCAAGGTATGCGGGAGCATTTTTCGCCACCAGGGCCAATCGTGGTTTACGTCCTTGCCCCAGAGCTCAAGCGCATGCGGAATGCCTTTGGAGTTTAGAACGTTCGAGAGCTCGCGGCTGCGCTCTGGCGCTTCGTAAGAACCCTGTCCGGAGAGGATCACAATCGCGTCCGCCTTTTGCAGCAGCGGCAGAAAATAATCGTCGTTCAGGGCCGGCAGGTAATCGAGCGGATTATTGAAATAGACATTCTCGTCAAAGTAGCCGTGCAAATATGATTTGATGTCATAGCTGCCGCTCATGGCGATCGTGCCACGAATAACGTCCGGATGTTTGAAGTATGTATTCGCCGCGAGAAATGCACCCAAACTGGCGCCGGTGGTCAGCGGCCGGCCGTCGTCGCCGCCGCATTCGTTGCGAATCAGCGGTAACACCTCATCGGTGATGTAGCGATCAAACTGTGTCAGCAGCTGCGCCTTCATATGCGGCGGCATATGCTCGTTCAGGAGACTGTATTTGTTGACGCTATTAATTGAGTAAGCGCGGATCTTGCCGCTGTCGATGAATGGCCTGATGGCATCGACCAGATGAAAGCGTTCATATTCGAGATAATCTGCTGCCGCGGTGGGAAACATCAACAGCGGATACCCCGCGTGACCATAAGCCACCAGCGGCATCTCGATATTCAAGTTAGGACTGAACCATCCAGTTATTCTGCGTTCCATACTCTCTTCCCCTCAATTGACCGGCGTGGCGCACGGGCGTCCGTCCCTGGCTCCAGTCCCGGTAAAATCCGAATTTAGTCTTTCTCTTAGCCTGTTTATTGGCGGCGAGGATATTCTCGCAGTTCAACTGGCAGTGCAAGTGGCGGCAGTGAGGAAGGATGGAAAACGGACGCGGAGACGCGGGGAGGAGAGACGGGGAGACGCACGGACGCGACGATACGGCGGTTGCGTCTCCGCGTCTCCGCGTCTCCGCGTCTCCGCGTCTCCGCGTCTCCGCGTCCCTCCTCCCCGCGTCCCCGCGTCCCCGCGTCCCTCCTCCCCCCGTCCCTCCTCCCCGCGTCCCCGCTTCCCTCCTCCCCGCTTCCCCGCGTCCCTCCTCCCTTCATCCTTCGTCCTTCATCCTTCGTCCTTCATCCTTCCCAATCCCTTCCTCTTCTTGACGGTCAAATTCTCATCTGTTATAAAAAACGTCCGCGTTCTGAGCATGGTTTCACTATGCAAGGGGCGCTTATTCCGCAGTAGCTCAATGGTAGAGCATTCGGCTGTTAACCGAAGGGTTGTAGGTTCGAGCCCTACCTGCGGAGCCAGTATTTGTTAGCGAAATTGAAGGAAAAGGCCACGGCGACTTGTGGCCTTTTTCGTTTTGTGCCGCGATTTGTGCCAAACGGCTATTTTGTCCCATCGTACGACCAGGTTTTTGGTATGCTGTCAGCCTATGTCATCAGTTTCGGGTTCGAACGCAGTTACGCAGTTCCGACCACGTCGGGAGGGGCCGGAAGCCCTCATGCAGGACATTGTCGCCTGGCATGTTCCGGCACTCTTCAATCGGAACATAAATTCATGGACCGCCGCTTCCCTGCCCCTTGGCGCCGGTATTCCCGATCTGGTCGTGGTTTCGTATTGCCCGCAGGTATTCGCGTTGTCGAATGTAGATCTCAACGACGCACAGATACTCGCGTATCTTCGCGCGGTCGGAAAGGCCCGGCTGGAAACGATCGCCGAGCGCATCGGCACTTCCCCCACAAAACTGAGCACGCGACTCTCCAGCCTTATTGATGCAGAAGCAATCAGGACCACGTCGAACACCTTTTCCCTATCGCCGCTGTGGCGACAAATTCTCCCTGAAATCATCTCCATCGAAGTAAAGATATCAAACTGGCAAAAAGCGATTGAGCAGGCAGCGCGCAACAGGATTTTTGCCCATCTTTCATTCGTGGCGTTGCCCGAAAAGGTTGCGGAGCGCATTCGAACGGAGTCACTCATTCGCGATCTTGGCATCGGACTGATTTCTGTATCCGAAGATGCTGTACCCACCGTCATCCGGAAACCCCGCCGCACGCGCCCGACTGTTTGGACGTACTACTATCGGCTTGCTTCAATTCTTGTTAGGAGTCGCTCCCACTAGTGCCCTATACCATCGACATCAAGGAGGCAGAGAAGTTGTTCCCGGACTACACCTTTGTCCGGCCATTGACCCCCAGCGAGCAGAAAGCCGCCTTTCACGTCAAGGATAAGGCAACGGGAACCGATCTCTGCCTCAAGATGATTGCTCCCAACTATGAACGCGTTCGCCTCGACCGCGAGATTCGGGCCCTCCAGGACATCAGTCATCCGAATGTCGTCAAGCTCATCGAATATACGTTCTCCTCGAAACCTGGAAGCCAACGCCATTACATCGTCGAAGAGTTTGTTGAAGGGCAAGACCTGACCGCGACTCTGATCCCAGGGGAGCCGTGGACCATCAAGGCTGTCGCAGAGTTTTTTTCCTTACTGTGTGACGGCCTCTTCGCAATGAAGGAGAAAGAAATTGTCCATCGCGATCTTAAACCCGCAAACATTCGCGTCAGACCCAACGGATCTCCGGTCATCATTGATTTTGGTCTCGCGCGTCACCTTAGCCTTCCTGACGTGACGCTGACTGTTGCGGGTGCGGCTATAGGCACACCCCGTTACTTTGCGCCTGAACAGTTTGATGGGACAAAGCATGACATCGACCATCGCACAGATTTGTTTGCGGTAGGAATTTTGATCTATGAAGCGTTGACTGGTGAATCTCCTTTTTACCACTCCGGCATGACGGCCTTAACCCAGCTCCGTCAGGCCGTGTGCGACTCTACCGTCCATCTGACGAAAGCATCTTTTCAAGCGCGTGACCCGAAGTGGAAAATTCTCGTCACGCGTCTCCTCGAGAAAGAACGTGCGAAGCGGCCGGCCGACGCGCGACAAGTAAGCGCCGTGCTAAAGAAATTAGGAGGCATTTGATGAGACGGGGCGCATGGCATCAGTGCGGAGACCGCAGCCAGAAGCTCGTGAGAGAACAGCTTCAGCAGGGTGCCGGCGTCGGCGTTATTATTAGTCCGCGGGACCTTAGCCGCACGAATTCGATCACGTTTGCGCAAGAGTATCGAGATCTTGGCGCCGAGGTTCTTCTCGATCATCAGTATTACATTCCCGAATTCACAAACAGACGCCTCGACTCCTATCCGATCTCGTGCTTTCGCCAGGGCGTGTCATCTCTTAACAAGATTTCTGATCAGGACCTAACGAAGTTCAAAAATGAACTCCGTGTAGACAATGAAGCGCTCAAGACAGACGCTGTGATTGCGCCGGCAGTCGTTTACGAGGCCGGCCGCGCGGACATCGAACAATTAAATGTGAGTCTCTTTGCCGCAGCCAAAGGTGTTGCCGAAGATTTGAAAATCCCTATTTACGCAACGGTCGTACTCGGCCGGTCCGTCACGGCCTCAGACAAGACCCTTCAGACCGCGCTTTCCCAGGCAACGGCATTGAACTGCGATGGATGGTATTTTGGATTTGAATTCGAGGACGAGCGTATCCCCAGCGTGCGGGAAACGGTGCGCCGATGCTGCGTTGCCGGGTTGACTCTCGCCTGCACGGGCAAACCCGTGCTGCATGCCTACGCGGGTCCAATGGGATTATTGTCGTTCGGATTCGGCGCTACCGGCGTTGCTATTGGTCATAGTCAGAATCTCTGGAAATTTACACGAGACCGCTGGATGCCTGCTGCACCGCAGGGAGGCGGCGGCGACGCGCCAGCGCGCTTCTTTTCTAGTGCCTTGTGGGGAACAATAATTTATCCTGACGAAACTAGTCAGCTTTCAGCTACGCTTCGCAATCAGGTCTTGACCCACTCACCCTTCTCTGGACCCGTCGCATCGAATTTGCCGTGGCCACGTTGGGAGTCCGGAAAACATCTTGTGTATCTGCTCGCTAAGCAATTCTCAACGATGGCTGCAGAGACGGACCCGCGAAAGAATGTGAGCGCAGCCATCACGGTCCTGGACAATGCCCTCTCCCTTCATGCAGCCATTCAGGCAAGCAATGTGTTCCTGAGCGACAACACCAATGCCTACCAGGCCAACTGGAAGGCTGCTCTTGAAGACTTGCTGAAAGACAACCAAGCCGATTTTGATTTCTACGATCTCTTGATCTAGTTCATAGGTTCGCGATTGCTCAAGTTTGACCTTGTGAGACCGACGATCCTATCTAGACGGCATATCCATCCTGCCTCAGAAGTTCAAAGGTTATCCTCATCTCCGCCGTGGGTGCGTAGAACAGGTTGCGGAGAGTGTCCACTGCGGGGAGCCAATATTTCTTAGGAATCTAAGAGGAAGGCCACTCTCGACGGGTGGCTTTTAGCTTTTTGTGATGTGGCTTGTGACGTAACTCTCCGTTTCAGCCCCTTTTTGCGTGGTTGACTCCCACGCGCCAAGATCCATGGGACGACTATAGACGGTTCGGGCTTGAAGACGCGCTCACAGACCCGTCCTGCGTTCCAATTCTTCGGGATAACGAGCCCCTTGCACTTCGATCTTTGCGGCGGCGCTATCAATTTCACGAAGATCGTCAGAGGTAAGTTCGACGGAAGCTGCTCCAATGTTCTCTTCCAGTCGATTCAGTTTCGTCGTGCCCGGGATGGGAACAATCCATGGCTTCCGGGCCAGCAGCCAGGCCAGCGCTAACTGTGCCGGTGTCGCATTCTTGCGCTCTCCGATCGACCGCAGCAGGTCAACCAGTGCCTGATTCGCTTTCCGGGCCTCAGGCGTAAAACGAGGAACGATGTTGCGAAAGTCAGAACTGTCGAACGTAGTGCTTTCATCGATCTTTCCCGTGAGGAAGCCTTTGCCAAGTGGACTAAAGGGAACAAAGCCGATGCCGAGTTCCTCGAGAGCCGGTAACACTTCCAACTCGGGCTTTCTCCACCACAACGAGTATTCGCTTTGCAGCGCTGTGACGGGCTGAACGGCGTGGGCGCGACGGATCGTTTGCACTCCTGCTTCAGAAAGTCCGAAGTGCTTCACCTTACCGTCCTGAATCAGGTCCTTGACCGCTCCCGCCACGTCTTCGATGGGCACGTCCGGATCAACGCGGTGTTGATAGAAGAGATCGATGCGCTCGATCTTCAGTCGCTTGAGCGATGCATCGGCGACCGCCTTAATGTGCTCCGGCCGGCTGTCCACGCCCAACTGCTCCCCGTTGGGACCAAGTTTGAAACCAAATTTGGTGGCAATGACTACTTGGTCGCGGAAGGGAGCGAGCGCTTCGCCCACGAGTTCTTCGTTGGTGAACGGCCCGTAAACTTCAGCGGTATCGAAAAAGTTGATGCCGCGTTCTATGGCCGTTCGAATCAGTGAAATCATCTCCTGCTTGTCTGCGGCCGGGCCGTAGCCATAGCTCATTCCCATACAGCCAAGGCCCAGAGCCGAAACTTCCAGGTTCCCATTTCCAAGTTTGCGCTTCTGCATTGTTGCTCCTTTCCCATTACTCAGATTTTAGTGAAGCCATGTCGATGGAGAACCGGTACTTCACGTCCGACCTGAGCAGACGCTCGTAGGCTTCGTTGACTTTCTGGATGGGGATGATTTCCACGTCGGCAGTGATATTGTGTTCACCGCAGAAGTCGAGCATCTCCTGCGTCTCGTGGATACCGCCGATACTCGAACCCGAGAGACTGCGGTTACCCATGATGAGGCTGAAGGCGGAGACGCCCAGGGGCTTCGGAGGCGCCCCGACAAGTGTGAGATTGCCATCGACACTGAGCAGGTTGAGATAGGAGTTGATGTCGTGATCGGCAGAGACTGTGTCAAGGACGAAGTCGAAGCTCCCGGTGTGTTGCTGCATCTCCTCGGCGTTTCGGGAGATGACCACTTCGTCCGCGCCAAGGCGGAGCGCATCCTCCTTCTTGTTGGGCGAGGTGGTAAAGGCAACGACGTGAGCCCCAAACGCGCGGGCGAACTTCACGCCCATGTGGCCCAGGCCCCCGAGGCCGACCACGCCGACCTTCTTGCCCTTTGTGACACCCGAGCGGCGCAGGGGCGAGAAGGTTGTGATCCCCGCGCAGAGGAGCGGCGCGGCTCCTGGCAGATCGAGGTTTGCAGGAACACGCAGAACGAAGCGTTCATCAACGACGATGCCCTCTGAATAGCCGCCATAGGTAACGCCATCAAGGTGCTGGTCCGAAGACCCGAACGTGAGAACCATGTTCGGGCAGAACTGCTCAAATCCGGCTTTGCATTGGGCGCAGGTACCGTCTGAGTCAACCATGCAGCCGACGGCGGCGAGATCACCGGCCTTGTATTTTGTAACCTCAGCACCAACCTCGGTGACGCGGCCGACGATTTCGTGGCCAGGTACTATCGGGTAGACGGTGGCGCCCCACTCGTTACGCACCGAATGGAGGTCGGAGTGACAGATGCCGCAGAAGAGAATCTCGATCTGTACGTCGTGTGCGGTTAGATCGCGCCGCGCGATTGTGGTGCGGACAAGCGGCGCTGTCTCGCTTGCAGCAGAATAAGCTTTCAGCTGGTGCATTAATCTAAACTCCTAAATCAAGTTTTCTTATCTAATTTGTCCCGGCCTCGTACCCTTCGTCACTTGAACCACGCTCTACATGTTTGTCGCGAGCCTGCATCAAGGTCTGGAGGGATCTTACTTCGGATTTGTCGTGGAGGCCTCACGCGCTCGTGCTCAACCGGTCACGATATGGCAGGAAACCGCGAATTCTGGACCAGAATGAGTTGCCGGAAACCTCGAAGAAAGATGACGGGCAGCAGCCCGACCCTGGAGATTTCTTCTTTGCGACTGCGAAATGAAGGTCCACGCTGGCGGCGGGACGCGCTCGAACGCTCTGCTTCGTTTCGCAAAACAGCCGTCGCGCCACCTCTATCCGCACAGTATTGTGATAGCGCAAAGGTGAGGCACCCATGACACGCTTGTGCAGGCGATGAAAGTGAAAGTTCGCTTCCAGTTTCGAACAGTTAACCCAACGCCAGTCAGCGGCAAGCTAATTCCTGGGCCATGGCCAGTAGTTCCGAGCGGCGCAGCATACCTGGATCGTGATGCCAGGTGGGTGCCTGGTGCGGGGCTTCGAGGTGGAACCACCATCCCTGTTCGGTGTCCCAGAGTCCCTCGGCGGCAAGTCGGCGCCGCGGATTATTGGTTGCCAATCTGGGACAATCGGAAAGGTCGTCGGCCCACTCGTTCGGCGCCCTTAAGGGTATCCCCCAATGGTTCGCCGCATAGGCCATTAGCGCCACCGTTGGCAGCAACGTAGCCTCCTCGGGCATCCAGGATTCAGTGCTGCAATACCCAACCATCTCAATCTGCACGTAAGCGCGACTATTAGCTGGAGCATGCAACGCCGAAGCCTGAACCCCAACCGGCCGGCACTGAATTATGCGGCCCTCGCCGGCAATGAAGTGAGGTGCGGAGAATTCCTTAGCCAGGGTGGAATAAGCTCCTTCCACGCTGGGGCCTTCGGTTGTGTGCAGAACTCCCACTCCGGTTGGTTCCATCGGGTAGTAGGGCTTTCCTCCACGACGTCCAATCTCGCGACGTTCCACTGTGAAATCAAAAATCTGATCCAGCCACTCTTCAGCCATTTGAATTCCTTTCAAAATTGCGATCATGGCCCAGGTCTGGGCCAGATAATTACCCTGAGGGTTCGGTAGGACGCCTCATGCTGCCAGCCGAAGACGTTGTTTGTCAATTTGCGAAGCGGGCGCTTCACGATTCAAAAGCCCGCCCGAAGGCCGTACCCTATGCGCCGGTATTGCGGCCGAGACACTCGCTTAATTTCGCGGCCAGTTCCGTCACGTAAGGCTCCTTGATCAGGTTCAAGTGATTGCCGGACACTTCGTGAATTTCCATGCCGCCACCCGCCAGTTCGCGCCAGCCTTCAACTAAGTCAAAAGACCCTCGCAGGTCGCCGCTTGCCCAGAAGAGCGTGACCTTTCCCCCAAATACTGTTGGCACATAATTGAGTCGGGCCATTGTGTTGAACTCTTTGACGTTGGCAAGCGAGCGCGGCAAGCGACGCCCAAAACTGTGAAACAGGTGATAAGCGCTCCGCCACAGTGCAGCTTTGATCTTTGCCGGCAGATACTGGACTTTTTCCGCTGCATAAACAAACTTACCGCGCCACGCCAGCAAGCTTACGTTCGAGTGATGAGTACGCATTCGCTTGACGAACAAATTGACCTTGCTCGACATGCTCTCGGCGCCGAGTAACAACTTCACGTAACCGGAAGGATAGGTATCCAGTAGCGCCAGCAACGCAATTTTCTCCCCCATGCGCTCGAGCTGGCAGGCCATCTCAAAAGCAATCGTACCACCCATCGAGCGCCCGCCGATGTAATACGGACCCGCGGGCTGAATCTCTCGCATCTCCTTTATATAATGCGCGGCCATGTCCTCGATGCGCATCTGCGGCTCATGACGGCCGTCCACGCCCAGCGATTGAAAGCCAAAGAACGGTTGTTGCGGCCCCAGATGGCGGGCCAGATCGTAATACTCGAGCACTGTTCCGCCCAGAGCGTGGACGCAAAAGAATGGCGGTCTGGAGCCGGCAGGTTGAATAGGAATCAGTGACGACCAACGCGGAGCCCAATCGCACTGAATCGTTTCCGCAAGTTGGGCCACCGTTGGAGTCTGAAAGAGAGTGGCCAGGGGCAATCGTTTCCCGAACTGACGCTCGATCTGTGTAAACAGGCGCACGGCCACGAGAGAATGGCCGCCGAGTTCGAAGAAACTGTCATTGACACTAATATCTTTAATGCCCAGCACGTCTGACCACAGTCTGGCCAGGAGTTTCTCTACAGTCGTTTGCGGAGACAAAAAAGGAGCCTGTGCCTGCCCGCGTAAGTCTTTCGGTTTGGGCAGGGCCGCACGATCGAGTTTGCCGCTGGCCGTCATTGGTAACGAGTCCAGAACTTCAAACGTCGCCGGCAACATGTATTCAGGCACCTTTTGTCTTAGAAACGAGCGCAATTCTTTTTCTTCAAGTGCCTGCCCTTGGTGGCAGACGACAAAGGCGGCCAACTGCTTCTCGCCAGAGGTGCTTTCGTTCAACACAACTACACTCTCGCGAACAGCCGGGTGCTGTGCCAGAGCTGCCTCAATCTCGCCCAGCTCGATTCTGAAACCTCTGATCTTGGTTTGGAAATCTCTGCGCCCTTCAAAAATTATTGAACCGTCGGCAAGCCTTCGTCCGATATCCCCGGTCCGGTAAATCCGGCCACCCAAGCCATCAACGGCAAACACTGCGTCGGTCGCTGCGGGGTCGCGCCAGTAGCCCACGGCCACATGCTCGGAGCGAATGGCAATCTCTCCGCGCACCTCGACTGGTTTGCCGGCCTCGTTCAGTAATAAGACTTCCGTATCGGCAACCGGATAGCCGACCGGTACTCCCTGACCGGCAATGTTTGTTTGCTTGTCAATAAAGTACTGCAGGCAAACCGTTGCTTCAGTTGGCCCAAATCCGTTTACCAGCAGGCAGTCCTCGGGAAAATGTTTCTGGTACAGTTCGACGTCGTTGCGAGTCACCTCTTCGCCCCCTAAGACCACCAATCGCAGTCGAGAGAAGTGCTCTGCAGCGGTCAAAGAATTGGCGAAGTAACGGTAGACTGTCGGCGTTGAATGATAGATCGTGATCTCTTCCTTTTTGATGACTTCCGTCAATCCGCCCAGTCCGTCCTTTTTGATATCGACCGGGTAGAGCGTCGCTCCATTCAGGAGAGCGCCGTAAATGTCCATCACCGCTGCATCGAAGCAATATGACGAGACCACCGTTAACCGGTCAGCGGCACCGATTTTCAAATTGTTCGTGTAAGCACGGATGAAATGCAAAACATTACGATGGTTCTGCATTACGCCTTTCGGCTTGCCGGTCGAACCGGAGGTGTAGAGTATGTAAGCCAGGCGTGAGGGAGGTACTTTGAACGAACCGGCCAGGGTCGTGGCTGCACGATGCTGCGAGACGTCGATCAGATCAATGCCCTGCGCGGTTAACTCTGTCGCCAACTTCCTTTGCGGGGCATCAGTCAGCAGCGCTACTGCCTGGGCGTCGGCGAGGATATATGCCAGGCGTTCAACGGGACATGAAGGATCGAGCGGGACATAGGTCTTGCCGGCCTTTAAGCAACCCAATATGGCGGCCAGCATGGGAGCGTCGGGGTCAAACAAGAGCGCAACTCGCTCCTCTCCTGTGCCACGCCGATTAATGATTTGCTGAGCCACGCCATTGGCCCGCTGATTCATTTCCTCGTAGGTCCATTCGTGGTCCCTGCTCTTTACCGCAATGTGCGCAGGATACCTTCGGACCTGACTTTCAAAGCGTTCACCTATTGATTGCTCGATTTCGTTTTTTGGAAATTCTGAAAATGATTTTGCGAACTGAATAGGACTGCCGGCTTTGCTCTCGTCAGTCCCAGTCCCCAGCGGATAATCCGAAATGTGGCGCTGCGAGCCTTCTGCAATACCTGCGAGCAAAGCTTGGTAGTGAGAAAGCATGCGCGTGAGAGTCGCAGTGTCGAAGAGATCGCGGTTGAATCTGAAGCGACCTACAAGCCCTTCAGCTCGATCATCCAGCTCCAGGTACAAATCGACCCTGGCGATGCCGGCGTCCACATCGACCTGGCACAGCTCCCATCCGGAACGAGGCGCCGGTAAAGGGGGCTCCATGACGAACATCACCTGAAAGAGAGGATTGCGGCTCGGGTCTCGTTCGAGGTCGAGCTCTTTGACCAAACGGTGTACAGGGACGTCACTGTGGGCCAGCGCGCCCAAGGTCGCCGCTCTTACCCTTGTCAGCAGCTGGCTGAAGGAGGGATCTCCAGAAAGATCTGTGCGCAAGACCAGCGTATTGAGAAAAAACCCAAGCAGTTTTTCCAATTCCGGGCGTTTGCGGCTGCTCGTAACCGTACCGATAACGATGTCATCCTGATCCGTATAGCGCCGCAGCAGCACTTGAAACGCGGCCAGGAGTGTCATGAACAGGGTAGTTCCTTCCTGGCGGCTCAGGGTTTTCAGTCTCTCGCTTAACTGTTGCGGCAGCGTAAATGACAACTGCTCGCCTCGGTAGGTTTGGGTTGCTGGTCGCGGACGATCAGTCGGCAGATCGAGCGCTGTGGGTGCACCGGTCAACTGCTGTTTCCAATAGGCGAGTTCTTCATTGAGTACTTCGCCTTCCAACTGGTTGCGCTGCCAGGCAGCGTAGTCTGCGTATTGGATGGGGGGATGCGGAAGCGCAGGCAGCTCGCCGTTAACAAACCCTTCATATAACGAGGCCAGCTCGGGCAGGAAAACACTGTACAGAGAAACACCATCGAAAATAATCTGGTGCAACGTCAAAAATAAGCGATGGTCGCAAGCGCCCAGGCGCACGAGCAAAGCCCGAAACAATGGGCCCTCGCTGAGGTCAAATGGGCGGCGGGCGTCTTCCGTTGCCAAACGCAAGGCTTCCGCCGCGCGCTGGGGTTCTTCCAGGTTCGTTAGATCGACTACCGGGAACTCAAAGTCGGTAACCGGGTTTATCAACTGAACCAGCTGACCATTCTGCACGGCAAAGTTAGTGCGCCACGCTTCATGACGACGAACGATCTCATTAAGACTCTGTTTCAGAGCCTTAAGATCCAGGACGCCTTTCCGCAGGACCGTCACCGGCTCGTTATAAATAGTTAAATCAGGTGCAAGTTGGGCATGTATCCAAAGCTGCTCCTGGCCAAGCGATGTGGGTGCGGGACTTTCGACGGGGCGAGGTGGGATGACGCGAGATTCCGGCGAGAGACTAACCAGCTCTCCACGCAGGTATTTATCGAGCAGGACTCGCCGCGCATCCGTTAATGCCGGCGAGTTTGCGAGTGGTGTTTGACTAGGCAATTCCGAGCTCATGAAAACTAGATGCGACTCTGGCGCAGTTGATTCAACGCTGGCCGGCAAAAGTGGCTGACATGTCGCAGCGGCAAATTCAGGAGCTCAATCTCACGGAGTTTGAAACATTCCCGTCATGCGGCTCCATGAAACGGGCAGCCACCGGGCCCGCTTTCCTTCGCAGGCGCCGCAGCTACCGCGGCATTTCCCTGCCCAAAAGTTATTGGCAGCGAGGTCAACCCTCGCAGCCCCAGATTATCTCTCCACTTCAGTGGACCGCCGGCGAGCGCCATACCAGGCAGGCGGCTCACAATCGCCTCGAGTGCCAACTGCCCTTCGATACGCGCGAGGGGAGCGCCGAAACAAAAGTGGCTGGCCCATCCGAACGCCAGGTGGCGGTTATCCGCGCGCGCAAGATCCAGCCGGTCCGGATCGGGAAAGCGTTCGGGATCGCGATTCCCGGCGCCCATCACCGCAATTACTGCCTGTCCCTTGCGAATCTGTTTTCCTCCAAGCTCCGTATCCTGCGGCGCGAGGCGCGCCGTGTGTTGACTGGGACTTTCATAGCGCAGGAGTTCTTCAACGGCAGAAGGAATCAAGCTCAAATCCGACCTCAGTCGCTGCAGCTGGTCCGGATTGCGCAGCAGGGCCAGGACTCCGTTCCCGATCAGGTTCGTGGTTGTCTCCTGTCCACCGACCATGGTGACGATGGAGTTAGCGATAATTTCCTCTTCCGTCAGTCGATCGCCCTCAATCTCGGCGTTCATCAGCGCGCTGATCAGTCCCTCGCATGGTTGAGTCTTCTGGCGCTGAATCGCGGCGCGAAAGTAAGCTGACATTTCTTCAACGCACTTCAAGGTGCGCGAGGCGCGATCTGGATTGTGCTGAAAGTTACCGAGCACCTCTGCGAAATCAGCCGACCAGGCTTTCAACTGATCGCTGTCCGCAGTCGGCACGCCAAGCATTTCCGCGGTCACAATCGCCGGGAGCGGCGCTGCCAGATCCGCGATCAGATCCAGGTGGCCTACAGACACCAGCGGGTCCAGCAAAGCGCTAACGATGGCGCGAATGTGCTCACGCAGCACTTCGACCCTGGCGGGCGTGAACGCGGTCGAGGCCAGGCTGCGCAGCCGCGTATGGTCCGGTGGATCCATGAAAAGGATCTGCTTGACCATCATCCGGGAGACGGGAGCCAATTCAGGCAATCCCAGTGCTGCAAACTGTTCGGGTGTCGGGGTGCGATTGGCCGAGAAATGATGCAGCACCGTAACTACGTCCGCATAGCGTGTGACCACCCAGGCGTGCAGGTATGGATCCCAATAGACCGGCGCCTCCTCGCGCAGGCGCGCGTAAAGCGGGTAAGGATTAGCCAGAACCTCGGGATCCAGCAGTTGATATAAGCTGAGTGTTGGTTTCCGCGGAGCGCTGGTCATGGTCTTCAGATCATCCAACTATTTTCCATCTAACGTTTTTCAACTCTCATTGTGATTTGCCGGCGGGCAAGGCAGTCTGCGGGAAAAGCTGACAGACGGCCAGGGAAAATGGGTCTGCTGTCCGCTTTCGCTGAATGCTCACCGCAGCAATCGTTGAACTTCGTCGTCAGCCATTGCCTCTACTCGCGCCAGCAGCAGGCGTTCAATCTCTCCGGCCAAATCCGCCACCGTCGGTGAATCAAAAAGCGAGCGGAGCGCGAGGTCAACACCAAAAGCACTGCGAATCTGACCAATAAGTTGCGTACCGAGCAATGAATGGCCGCCCAGCAGAAAAAAGTTGTCGTGGACACTCACGGCCTTGACCTCCAGCAACGCGGAAAGCATCGCTGCCACTCGCTCTTCAAGTGGTGTGCGCGGTCCCAGGAACGTCTCAGCCCGCAAGGTATTTTCCTCATCCGGCGGCGGGAGCGCGCTCTTATCAATCTTCCCGTTGGGTGTCACAGGCAGAGAGTCCAGCCGCACAAAAATGGCCGGCACCATGTATTCCGGCAAGGCTGCGCGGAGAAATTCACGCAGGTCGCCGGCGATCAAAAGCTCTTCCGCGACCGGAACAACGTAAGCAGTGAGTTGTTTCTCGTGGCAGTTGAGTTCCCGTGCGACCACGGCACTCTCTCGCACAGCAGCATGACGATTCAGCACCGCGACGATCTCGTTTGGCTCAATGCGATAACCCATGACTTTGATCTGGTCATCAACGCGGCCCAGGTAGGCTATCTCGCCGTTGGGCAGGTAGCGCGCCAGGTCACCCGTGCGGTAAAGCCGCGCTGTGCGGTCTTGTTCAGCGTGCTGGCCGAAAGGATCCTCAATAAATCGTTCAGCGGTCAGGCGCGGACGGTTCAGATAACCGCGCGCCACTCCGGCACCGCCAATGTAGAGTTCGCCAGCCGCGCCAGCCGCCACTGGCCGCTGCTCCTCGTCGAGAATATAGACCTTGGCGTTGGCTATCGGCTGGCCGATCGACGGCAAACCTTCAGAGCTGGCTCCGGCTGCCACGATTCCGGAAGTGGTGACGACGGTGCACTCAGTCGGGCCGTAATTATTAACGACCTTGAATGGCAGCTTGGCTGAGGGGAAGTGATGCAAAGTATCAGCGCCAGTCAAGAGAAATCGCAAGGCAGGGCGACCCGGCCAGGACAAACTCATCGCTCGTTCCGCCAGCGCCGTGGGCAGAAAGGCCATGGTTATCTCCTCGTTCACCAGCCAGTCGCGCAGTAGTTCCGCCGAGAGTCGCGTCTCGTCATCCGGCAAATGCAAGCTTGCACCGGCTGTCAGGTATGGCCAGGTTTCCCAAACCGAGGCGTCGAACCCGGTCGCAGCAAACTGGCTGGCGCGATCTGCCGGGCTCACGTCAAAGGTCTGCTGGTGCCACGAGATGAGATTGATCAAACTACCATTGCAGATCTCCACTCCCTTTGGTTCACCGGTCGAACCCGAGGTGTAGATCACATAGGCCAGGTCTTCGAAATGGGATCGATTAGGGGGCGCAGCCTCAGAAAAGCGTTCAATCGCTGAATCCTCAAAATCCAGGTCAACAAGGTGCCAGCTACCCTCCGGAAGTTGCCCGCTGGTTGATTGATTCGCGATCAGGACCGCCGGGTGAGCGTCACTCAACATGAAACTAAGCCGTTCGCGCGGGTAAGCCGGATCAAGCGGGAGATAGGCGCCTCCGGATTTGAGAGTCGCGAGCGCGGCGACGACAAAATCCACCGAACGATCAAGGCAGATGGCGACGATAGATTCCGGACCAACTCCCAGCGAGATCAGGTAATTGGCCAGGCGATTGGCGGCTGCTTCCAACTCGGCGAAAGAGAGCGACCGTGAACCGGAATTTATCGCCAGGGCTTCGGGTGTGCGCCGCGCCCAGTCCGCAATCATTTGCGGCACGAACAACCCTGTTTGCTGCGCTGCCATTTCTTCCAAGCCGCTCGTGGAAGGAAATAGCTTTGAATCGTTCGCCCTGAAGGAACTGATTTGCTTGGACATAGCTATTACACTCAGAAAACTGCTACCTCTGAATAGTATTTCGAGAACGGCTGGATAGGGGTTTCCACTTAGAGCGTAAAGGAGTAATAAGAAAGGATTTCCGAGGAACGTGAGTGCGCCACAGATTCAGGCAATAGCACGAAATTAGCAATTTCTCGTCGTTTTCTGCAGCGGCCATCCTGGCGTGCTCGCTTTGGGGTTGGAATCAAAACGATGCCGCGGGCACCAGCGCGCAAACGCAAGCTGGCAGGCAGACGCACGTTAATCGGCCAGCGCTTCAGTAGCGGCAACAACCGGCGCGGATCGTCGCAGTCCCAGGGCAGACAGGGCATAGAAGATTAGCGCCACCAGCACTACGTACTGAAATCCCAGCAACATTGAACTATATTCCGCCAATCCTCCCATCATTGCGCC
>Ga0209798_10001085_pt1 | contig 16610 bp, 10 predicted proteins | sample DOMMetBare3Fresh_FD_187475 | JGI IMG/M metagenome (GOLD analysis project Ga0209798, IMG submission 187475) | Wetland sediment microbial communities from St. Louis River estuary, USA, under dissolved organic matter induced mercury methylation -... | ecosystem: Environmental > Aquatic >...
GCAAGGTTAGATAAAACGGGGATATAAAAAAACCTGAATGATCTGGAACCCGGGATCAACTTTTGTGAACTGCCATTGCTTTATCAATGGCCTGGCGAAGGGCCGCATTAATTTCATCTACTGAGCCTTCGCCCTGTATGGATTTGAATTTCCTTGCTTTTTTATAATAATCAGCTACCGGCGATGTTTCATTTGTATAAACTGCAAATCTTTTTTTGATGACATTCTCATCAGTATCATCACTGCGGCCGCTGGTTTTACCGCGGTTAAGCAACCGGCCTATCAATTCAGCTTCCGTCACATCAAGAGCAAGCACAACGGCTATATCTGTTTTTTTCAAGGTCAGTAATTTATCCAACGCCTGTGCCTGCGCCACTGTGCGGGGAAAACCATCAAATAAAAATCCGTTTGCGTTTTTATGTTTATCAAAAAAAGAATCTACCATGCCAATCACCACTTCATCGGGCACCAGTTGTCCATGATCGATGAATTTCTTTGCTTCAATACCAAGAGGAGTTTTGTTTGCGATCTCTTCACGCAGCAGGTTACCTGTTGAAAGATGGATAAGTCCATATTTCTCAACAAGCCTGTCTGATTGCGTGCCTTTACCGCTGCCCGGAGGACCAAATAATATCAAATTGAACATGTGTACTTACATCCCTTGTGTGAACGACAAATATAATGCGAAGATGCCAAAAGCAAAATGATAAGGCTAAGATTAAGTTTAAGGTTAAGATTGAGGCTGAGGTTGAGCAAACGGTCGTTTTATTCTTTGCCTAAACCTCAATCTCAACCTGACCTTCTTTAAAGTAATGTTAAGCCTTCAAGCTTTGTCTGCTTAATGACAAACCGCCCAAACATATAAAACGTAAATTTGTTATACCAAAGAATTGAAGAAAATGAAACAGATACTAATACTATTAATTGTTGCCGCTGCTTGCCAGCAATGCAGCTATTCCCAATCATCAAAAACAAAAATTGCAAAAATGGATACCGCTATTAATAAAAAGAATAACCCTGTTTATTCAAACACTGATACTTCTAAAGTGAATATAAGTGAAGAAGAATGGAAAAAAATTCTTCCTCAGGATATTTATTACATAGCCCGTATGAAAGGAACCGAAAGACCCTGGACCAGCAAGTATGAGGACTTTCATGAAAAAGGAACTTATTATTGTGCTGCATGTGGTAATGCATTGTTTCAAAGTGATACAAAATTTGAAAGCGGTTGTGGCTGGCCAAGTTTTTATGAGCCTATCAGTAAAGAAAGTATCATTTATACTGAAGACCGTACTGTTGGAATGGTAAGAACCGAAGTACAATGTGGTCGTTGCAAGGCGCATCTTGGTCATGTGTTCGATGATGGCCCGAAACCTACAGGTTTGCGATACTGCATCAATGGTGTGGTGCTTGATTTTGCAAAAGCAAAAGAGGCTGAAAAGAAATTTAACGAGAAGAAAGAAGAAAAGCCGAATCAATAATCATTGAATATTTCCATTGAACTATGACTCCCTTCCACAGAGGGAGTTTTTTATTTTTCTTAAACCAAATGAAGTTATATTTACCGCCCTAAAAATCATCTCATGAATCAAAAGCTTAAGCCTTTATTCTTTGTCGCATTTATTCTTTTCTATGTAGTTTCTATTGGCCAATATAAACTGACCGATCCGTTACCAAAAGATCCCAATGTTAAGATCGGTAAGCTTGCCAACGGTCTTACTTATTATATCCGCAAAAATGTAAAGCCTGAAAAAAAATTGGAGTTGCGACTTGCAGTAAATGCAGGTTCGGTTTTAGAAAACAATGATCAGCGTGGACTTGCCCATTTTATGGAACACATGGGCTTTAATGGAACAAAGAATTTTCAAAAGAATGAATTGGTAGATTATTTACAAAAAACCGGTGTTGAATTTGGCGCTGACCTGAATGCCTACACTGGTTTTGATGAAACTGTTTACATCTTACCAATACCAACCGATGATCCTTCAGTTGTTGAAAAAGGGTTTACAGTTTTAGAAGACTGGGCTTTCAACAATTTGTTTGATAAAACGGAAGTTGAAAAAGAACGTGGAGTTGTACTGGAAGAATCAAGATTAAGCAAAGGTTCATTTGAAAGAATGAGCCGCTTGTATTTTCCAAGATTATTCAATGGTTCTAAATATGCGGACCGCTTACCGATCGGAACAGATGATGTATTAAAGAATTTCAAACATGAAACACTTAAGAGTTTTTATAAAACATGGTATCGCCCCAATTTAATGGCCGTGATCGTTGTTGGTGATATTGATCCTGCAGAAGCAGAAAATAAGATCAAAGCACATTTCTCAAAATTCACTAACCCCCCAAATGCGACACCAAGACCATCAATTACTCCAATCAAACAAAGAACAGCTCCTGATGCAATGGTGGTAACGGATGATGAAGCAACAAATACATTCCTGCAGATCTTCAATTTCGTAAAACCTGCAAAAAAAGTAAAGACCTGGGCCGATTATCGTGAAAGCACAGTTGAAGGATTGATAAGTTCATTAATTAATCAACGATTGACCGAACTTACACAAAAAGCAAATCCACCTTTTGTATTTGCAAACACAGGTTTTCAATCTTTCCTTCGTGGTTATAATTCATTCACATCATTTGCATTATTGGGTGAAGCGCCATTGCAGGATGCCATCGATGCATTGCTTTCTGAAACCAATCGTGCAAGACAGTTTGGGTTTTTGCAAGCTGAGCTTGACCGTGCAAAAGCAAGCTTGCTGAACGCAGCGGAAAAATCTTTTAATGAAAAAGACAAATCAGAATCAGGTGCTATTGTTCAGCAATACGTAAATAATTTCCTGGAAGGCAATCCCGTTCCCGGTGTTCAACATCGGTATAAATTTTTAAAACAAGTTTTACCAACGATCACTTTAGCGGAAATAAATGCGATGGCTACAAAAATGCCATCAACCGCAAATGCATTTACACTGGTACAGGCGCCAGCAAAGATGAAAGATAAATTGCCTAATGATGCTGAACTTCTGAAAGCCGTTGTTGCAGCAAACAGCAAGACAGTGAAAGCTTATGAAGAAAAAGCAGTTGCATCTTCATTGCTTGATAATAAGCCAATGGCTGGAAAAATAACTGCAGAAACAAAAAATGAAAAGCTTGGTACCACTGAACTTACTTTAAGCAATGGCGTTACTGTAACTATAAAACCAACCACGCTGAAGAATGATGAGATACAAATGGATGCATGGCGCTGGGGTGGTTTTCATAAATATGATCTCGCTGATAAAGACAATGCACAATATGCTGCTGTGCTTGTAGGGCAAATGGGTGTGAAGGATATGTCGCCAACGGATATCAGGAAATTTCTTGCTGGTAAAACGGCTAATGTTTTTCCATATATCAATGCACATGAAGAAGGTATTGAAGGCCGTAGCAGCGTAAAAGATTTTGAAACCTTTTTACAAATGATGTATTTGTATTATACACAACCAAGAAAAGATGAAGGTTTATTCAAATCATTTGTTACAAAAAATAAAGCAGGGCTTCAGTTTGTAAAACAGGATCCGCAAACATGGTTCCAGGATACTCTTGGAAAAATTGTTTACAATAATAATCCATGGGCAAATGAAATTCCTTCACCGGAAGATTTTGATAAGATGAATCTTGACAGGTCATTTGCTATTTACAAAGAGATATTCGGCAATGCAAATGGTATGCATTACAGTTTTGTTGGCAATATAGATGTTGAAAAAGCAAAACCTTTGTTGGAAAAATATCTTGGATCATTGCCTTCTGCTCCAAAAGAAAATAAATTCAAAGACAACGGTATCCGGATGATAAAAGGATCAACAGAAGCCAATCTGAAAAAAGGGAAAGAATCACAGGCAATGATCACCTTGATGTTTGAAGGTGAAACGGAATATAACCGTGAAGAAAAAATGAACCTTGCTGCATTGCTCGAAGTGCTGAATATTAAAATCATTGAAAAACTTCGTGAAGAGATGAGCGGCATTTATGGTGGTGGCATTGGTGGTACTGTTTATAAAAGACCCTACACTCATTATACGATCACTGCAGGTTTACCATGCGGACCAGAGAATGTTGAAAAGCTGACCAAAGCATTGCTTGATATAATAAAAGATGCACAGGAAAAAGGTGTTGAGCAAAAAGATCTTGATAAAGTAAAAGAAACCTGGAAGAAACAATATCATGTAAACCTGCAAAGCAATGATTGGTGGCTTTCCGGTTTATCAAATGCATTTATCGATCAAACAAATGCAGAAGGTCTTTTAGATTATGAAAAAAGAGTGGATGCTGTCAAACTTGAAGACTTACAAAAAGCAGCAAAGAAATTTTTGACCTTGAATAATATGGTGAAGGCGGTTCTTTATCCTGAAAGTTCAACGATCAATCCGGGTGTAAAGACTGTGAAGCCATTCTAAGCTAAGAGTTTAAAAGAGAGAAGGAGAAAAAGAGGCAAACTGAAATACTCCTTGTCTCTTTTTCTCCTTTATTCCCTTAGCCCACCGTTCAACCATTTTTTTCACTCAATGATAGTTTTTAAGTAAGTTTATTTTTTTAAAACATCACATGCAATGAGAAAAACTATTCTGCTTGGTGCTTTCAGCACTTTGTTCTGCTTATTTACTACCGCTCAAAAAGCAACTCTTGAACAATTTAAAAACTGGAAACCCCGCAATATCGGCCCAGCCGGTATGAGTGGACGTATTACAGCGATTGACGCTGTTGCTTCAAATCCCAATATAATTTATGTTGGTGCCGCTTCCGGTGGTGTTTGGAAAACTGAGAACAGTGGTCACAACTGGACCCCGGTTTTTGATGATCAGCAAATCCAAAATATTGGCTCAATCGCCATTCAGCAAAATAATCCAAATATAGTTTGGGTGGGAACAGGTGAAGGAAATCCACGCAACTCACTCAACCTTGGCGCAGGTATTTATAAATCATTGGACGCTGGTAAGACATGGAAAAAAATGGGGCTTGATAAAACCATTTGTATTCATCGTGTAGTTATTGATCCGACAAATGCAAATACAGTTTATGTGGCTGCGATTGGCAATCCCTATGCAGAACATCCCGAAAGAGGTGTTTTTAAAACAACTGATGGCGGAGAAACATGGAGCAAAATTTTATATGCAAATGATACTACCGGTTGTGCAGACCTTGTGATGGACCCTTCAAACCCAAATAAACTGATCGCTGCAATGTGGCAATTCAGAAGAACACCATGGAATTTAAAAAGCGGTGGCGTCGGAAGCGGTCTGCATATTACTGTTGATGGAGGTAAAACATGGAAAAAACTTTCAAGTGAAGATGGTTTACCTGCCGGTCAATTAGGAAGGATCGGTGTGGCATTTGCACGCAGCATGCCAAGCAGGGTGTATGCAAAAGTAGAAGCAACAAGAAATGGTTTATATAAAAGTGATGATGGTGGTTTTAAATGGACTTTGGTAAATAATAATGCAGACCAGATAACCGACAGGCCATTTTATTACCAGGAAATTTATGTTGATCCGCAAAATGAGAATCGGATTTATGATGTGCACTCAACAATAACATTCAGTGAAGATGGGGGCAAAACATTTGCAACCATGATCCCCTACTCAGGCATCCATCCTGATCATCATGCATGGTGGATCAATCCTAACGATCCAAATCATATTATTGAAGGTAATGATGGTGGTATCGGTATTTCAAGAGATCGTGGTAAAAATTGGGTATTCGATGAAAAAATCCCTGTTGGACAATTTTATCATATCAATGTTGACAATGAAATGCCTTACAATGTAATGGGCGGTATGCAGGATAATGGAAGCTGGCATGGGCCGGGCTATACCTGGACAAATGGTGGCATCAGAAATTATTACTGGAATAATGTTGGCGGAGGCGATGGATTTGATGTGATGCCCGATGCTGAAGATGCAAATTGGGTTTATAGTATGAGCCAGGGAGGGAATGTTGGAAAACGAAATTGGAAAACCGGTGAAAGCTGGTTTATTAAACCACCATCGTTAGATCCAAATCTTGTTTTACGCTGGAACTGGAACTCTGCTATTGCACAAGATCCATTTGATAAAAAGACAATTTATTATGCAAGCCAGTTTTTGCATAAGAGCACAAACAAAGGTGTAAGCTGGGAAACAATTTCACCGGATCTTACAACAAATGATTCTGTAAAAATTAAAGCTTACCAAAATACAGGTGGATTAACACTGGATATTACCGGAGCAGAAACACACTGTACAATACTTGGCATTGCTCCATCTCCAAAAGAACAGGGAGTTATTTGGATCGGAACTGATGATGGAAATGTTCAACTAACAAGAGATGGAGGAAAAACATGGACAAACTTCCGTGGAAAAATTCCGGGCATGCCTTTGAGTTGCTGGATCCCACAGGTTGTTGCGTCGCGTCATAATGCAGGGGAAGTTTTTGTTGTAGCAAATGATTATCGTCGTGGCGATTTCAAACCATATATTTTCCGTACTACAGATTATGGAAAAACATGGACAAGCATGGTTGATGAAAAAAAGGTAAAAGGTTATGCTTTGTGTATGATACAAGATCCTGTTGAACCTAATTTAATTTTTGTTGGAACTGAAAATGGTTTATGGGTAAGTCTTGATAACGGCTCATCTTATGAGCAATGGAAAAATGGATATCCCTCTGTTTCTACTTATGATATGGCAATACAGGAAAGAGAAGCAGATCTTGCGATCGCCACTTTTGGAAGAGCATTATGGATACTGGATGATATTCGTCCTTTAAGAAAATTGGCTGCGAACAAAGGAATGGCTATTACAAGTCCTATTACAGTTTTCTCTGCCCCTGAAGCATACCAATCACAATACAAAGCAGCTACCGGTTATGAATGGAGTACTTATGGTTTATATGATGGTGAGAACCGGAGACGTGGAGCACCAATTTCATTTTATATAAACAGACCGGCAAGACCAGCAAATCAAACTGCACCGCAATCCGATAATCAGCCAACCCCAGCTATGCAACCACAAGGCGGCGGAGGTGGTGGTGGAGGGCGAGGTGGCGGTGGATTCGGCGGAGGATTTGGTGGCACCGGTAGTGTAAGAAGAGGCGATAGTGCAATGGCGAGAGTGTTCAATGATAAAAATGAATTGATAAGAACAATTCGATGGAGTGTTGACAGCGGTTTCAATCGTCAATATTGGGGAATGGAGGAAAGAGGTTTTCGTCAGCCCGGCTCACCGAAGCCGCAACCCGGTTCACCAGAGCCAGGGGGATTGCAGGTTTTACCAGGTACATATAAAGTCGTGGTCACTTATGCAAGGGCACAGGATTCAACATTCGTTACGGTAAAAGATGATCCGAGATTAGGAAATCGAAATGATATTAAGATGGCTCAGCGAAAAATGTATGACCGGTTTAAAAAAAGCGCTGATAAATTAACGGAAGGAATGGATCGTTTGACTGAAGCAGAAGAAGTTTGTACAAAAATGCAATCCCAATTAAGAGGTATTGAAGGAAAGGAGGCCGACTCTTTAAGAAAAACAACAACAAAAATGACGGATGAAATAAAAGTGATCCGCGAATTCATAAGTGGTAAATCATCAGATGCACAAGGTATTTCAAGAAGCCCCTTCCAGGTAACAGTTATGACACAGATGCAATTGGCGCAGCAAACTGTTGGAAGTAAAATGGTAGCTCCTGGTCAACAAGAAGAAACATTGGTTGCAAATGCCGAAAAAGCAGTGATTGAGGCAGTGCAAAAGATCAATACTTTCTTTGATGGTAAATGGAAAGACTATCGCAGCCTGGTAGAAGGAACTAAGGTGAATTTATTCAAAGATTATAAGCCGATTCAATAAAGCTAATAATCTCAGTCTTAAAGGTTGAAAGCGATCAAGAAAGCTTTCAACCTTTTTTTATCCTAACGACTGTTCTTGTTTCGCATCTTCCATTTACTTTTGCTGCAAAGAAAAAAGGATATGAAACTGTCACATTTATCTGAGACATTAATTGGTTCCGAAATTGTAAAGCTTGGTGGAGAGATACGTGAAAAAATGAGGCAAGGTGAACGGATCTACAATTTTACTGTGGGTGATTTTGATCCTTCCATTTTTCCAATACCAAAAGAGCTGGAAGATGAAATTGTAACTGCTTACAGAAATCATTTCACCAATTATCCTGCAGCAGAAGGTAATCTTGATCTGCGTGAAGCCATTGTTTCTTTTATGAAAGAATGGGAAAAGCTTGATTATTCTTTAAGTGAAATTCTTGTTGCTTCCGGTGGTCGTCCGTTGATCTATGCTACTTACCGTGCTATTTGTGATAAAGGCGATAAAGTAATTTATGCAGTTCCTTCATGGAATAATAATCACTACACACATTTTGTAGAAGGCGAACATGTGGTGATAGAAGCAAGGGCAGAAAATAATTTTATGCCAACGGCTGATGATATTCGTCCGTTTATTAAAGAAGCAACACTTATTTCATTATGCTCACCGCAAAATCCAACCGGTACAACTTTTTCTAAAAAAGAGTTAGAAGCTATTTGTGATCTTGTATTGGTAGAAAATGCAAGAAGAAGTGATAAAGAAAAGAAAGTGTTTATTATGTATGACCAGATGTATTGGCATTTAACTTACGGCGATATCAAACATTATAACCCTGTTTCTTTAAGACCAGAGATGCGCAACTACACCATCTTCATCGATGCAATCAGTAAAGTATTTGCAGCAACCGGTGTAAGAGTAGGCTGGAGTATGGGACCTTCTTCCATTATCAATAAAATGAAAGCAATACTTGGCCATGTCGGCGCATGGGCGCCGATGGCAGAACAAAAAGCAGTTGCAAATTTTTTAGGCAAGAAAAAAGAAATTGAAAACTACCTGCTTCATTTTAAAAATGGATTAGAAGAAAGATTGCGTGGCATTCATGCAGGTTTCATGAGGTTAAAAAGTGAAGGACTGCCCGTTGATTGCATTGCACCAGAAGCGGCAATTTATCTCACTATTAAAGTGGACGCAGTGGGCAAAAGAACAATTGATGGCAAAATACTGGAAACACAAAGTGACGTAACGGCTTATATTCTTAACGAAGCTGGTTTAGCTGTTGTGCCTTTTTATGCATTCGGGAGTAGCCGGAGCAACCCATGGTATCGCCTTAGTGTTGGTACTTGCAAAAAAGAAGAGATAAATGAAATGATCGGTAAGCTGGGCGAAGCGCTGAGAAAATTAAAATAAGATTTGCCCACGCAGGAGCTTCCCCCAAACCGCTCATATATAAAATTTTTTCCGGGTAAAAAATTGTCTTAACTTCTCCCATACTAAAATTTATTGCTATGAGAAGTATTGCCTTGACGGGTATATTATTCATTGCCTCTGCAATCGCAATGCATGCCCAAAAATTTTCCTTAACACCACAAGTTGGTTTTGAAAATTCAAAAACATCTGTCAATTACAACGATCTTGGATCGTTTGCTCCGCTTGGAGGAGAATTTAATCCACAGATAAGTCTGCGTCTTGATTATAAATTCAAACAAGGTTTCGGACCTTATCTTGGGGTAAGCACAAGCCGTTCAGTTGTATCATATAACTTTAGTGATATAGAAAATGGGATGAATTTTTATTCTGCAACAAAGGCAAATATGCAATTGCGTATGGAAGCAGGTTATCAATTTACAACCAGTCAGCTTTTCTTTAATAAAACAAAAACAGCTAACAGTTCAGCATCGAAGGCAAGATCCTCCAATAAAAGTTCATGCGGCAGTTATTCTTCCCGAAGCAATTGTTCAAAAAATTATTCATCTCAATCAAGACGTTGCCAGGGTAAAAACAGTGCAGCGAAAAAAATAGAGAACAAGAATAAAGGAGCATGGGTTCGTTTACAACCTTCGGTTGGTGTTGGATTTATACCTTCTCCAAAAACTGATGTCGTTACAAAAATGCTGGGCGGGCAAACAACTTATGAATACCGTGCAGGCAACTGGAACACTGCTTTACTTACAGGAATGGGTTTTGAATTTGGAAGAAACAAACAAAGACTGGTGAATGTAAGTGTAAACTATTTTACCGGTATTGGAAACATGAATAAGCATACCGTTTCCACTGTATCAGGTACAAAAACAAGTGTAGCCAATCTTGAATCGAATGCTTCCGGCTGGAATATGAGAATTGGAATTCCTTTTACACTTGCAGAAAAGAAAGCAGGCAGGCACCATAATCAATACAGAAGTAAAAAAACAAACTGCACCGAAAGAAAAGTGATCGAGTATAAATATCGATGCAGACAATAATTATTTTAAGAATAAACAAAAAGGAGAAGGCCGCCCTTCTCCTTTTTTATTTTAATATGCAAGCATCACTAATAGTGTAAATATTCCCGTTTTTTTGATGGGGTTAAGTGAGGAAATTAAACAATGTTAAGAATAATCAGTTTTTGTTCAACAGAAACCAGAACGGTTTTAATTTATGATCGTAGTAGATATTGATAAGCTTTGTTTTCTTTGAAGTAATTCCGTTTCGCAGCACCAATTCATGAGTTTGACAAAAGGCGGCTTCCGATTCTGCATATTGAAAGAGTTCCTCAAGGCTGATCAACTCTTTTTTGAGTGCCTTTTCACTCATCAGCGCTGTTTTTGATAACAACACCAATTCTCTTTCTCTGTTCGGGGTTTTCATTTCAATTACACATTAATAGCCAACCATCCCTTTTTTATTAGGACAGCCGCAATCGTTGTTTTTGGCCTTACTTGTATAAACATTTTTATTGCAGCCCACCGCAATAATTGCTATTATAAACAACCCAAATATTATTCTGTTTAATCTTATCATAAATGAATTTCTAAATTAAACTATTTTACGTGCAATTTAGTATCCAAACCGATAAATGGCTGTAAAAAAATATATGACCTCCCTGGCTGGTAAAAAGCTGCTTGTGGCTCCGCTTGACTGGGGTCTTGGCCATGCCACCCGTTGTGTGCCGGTTATCAGGGATTTACTAAATACCGGTTGTAAGATCTCGCTGGCAGGCGAAGGGGCACAGGAAAAAATACTTAGGGAAGAATTTCCATCACTGCCTTTTTTACCATTAAAAGGTTACAGGATAAAATATGCAAAAGCAGGCTTGACGGGCAAATTGCTTTTACAAGTACCGTCAATCCTAAAATCAATAAAAGAAGAGAATAAATGGTTGAATGAACAGGTAAATAAATATGGGTTTGATGCAGTGATATCCGATAACCGCTATGGCCTTTATCATGAAAAACTATTTTCTGTTTTTATTACACACCAGCTTTGTATCAAAAGTTCTTTTGGAAAATGGAGTGAATCATTTTTACAAAAATGGAATTACAAATTCATCAGCCGTTTTAATGAATGCTGGATACCGGATGAAGAAGGAGTAAATAATTTAGCAGGAGAGTTGTCACATCCGGGTAAACTTCCGGCTATACCGGTAAAGTATATCGGTGCTTTATCAAGGTTTCAACAAAAGAATATTGAAACAAAAATGGATCATTTACTGATAATACTTTCAGGACCGGAGCCACAGCGAACCATTTTAGAAAATAAGGTCATTGACCAGGTTGTAAGTTATCCCGGTACCGCTACTATAGTAAGAGGATTGCCTGCAGAAAAAAACATCATCCCTTCAACAAATACAATTCATTTTTATAATCATCTTTCAGCGGAAGAATTAAATAACGAAGTAATGAAAGCTGAATTTTTGATCAGCAGAAGTGGTTACAGTACAGTTATGGACATTGCCGCTTTGCAAAAGAAAAGCATTCTGATCCCTACACCCGGGCAAACGGAACAGGAATATCTTGCTGAATACCTTATGAAAAAGAAATTTGCTTTTTGTATAAACCAAAAGGAGTTTTCTCTGCTGAAAAATATAAGTGAAGCAAAGCAATTTGAATATTACATTTAGGAAAGAGGCTCACTCAACAAGAGCCTTGGGGTAATCGAAGAATAAGAATTTCTTTTTAGCTTCTTTGAATCTATTCCATTTTCTTGCTTCGATGGACACTGCGAAAATACCGCAGGTAGGAATGTTATCTACCCTTGCATCATCGGTAAGACTGTTTGCAAAATCAGTAATGCCGGGGTTGTGAGAAAAAACAGCTACGCAATCAAAATCATCATTTAGTTTTTCAACCACACTGTTAAAAGCCTCATCACTTGCCATGTACAATTCTGTTTTCAAAACCAGCGAATCTTTTTCTTTCTTATATGTTTTGGCAAACTGTTCGGCAGTTTTTCTTGCACGTCTTGCGGGGCTTGTAACAAATGCATCGATCTTTATTCCTCTTTCATATAAACGTTCAGCCATTGCGGGTGCATCTTTTTTACCACGTTCATTCAATGGCCGTTCATAATCACTCAGGCCGGCATCATCCCAACTGCTTTTTGCATGACGTATGAGAAGAAGAGTTTTCAAATTTGAAATTTCGTTTATTAAAATTACAAATATCAAATTCCAAATTCCAAATAAAGTTTCCAATGTGGAATAAAAAATCAAATAAGCCCGAATGCCATGACGGATCGACTCTGTAAATTGGAATTTGTGATTTGTTTTTTGGAATTTACTTTAGTATCCACGAACATTTTTCCCTTCCATATAATTCATGAAAGCTTTGTTAACAGTTTTATTACCTCCGGGTGTAGGATAGTTGCCGGTGAAATACCAATCACCAAGATTGCTTGGACAAGCCGTATGAAGATTTTCTATTGTCTGGTAAATAACCTGTACCGGAATCCCCAGGTTTTTCGGAGTAATTAATTCAGCGATCTTATTTGTGATCTCGTCAATAGTAAATAGCTTATAGATTTTTTTTACAACATTCTCTGTATGCAATTGATTGCTGCGGCTTAGTTCTTTACAATGATCATAAATCTCCTGAAGACAGCCTTCTTTGTTTCTTTCTTTCAGTAAAGCCGCCACCGCCTGGAATGCAACAAACTCTCCCATCTTGCTCATGTCAATACCATAACAATCAGGATAACGGATTTGCGGTGAAGAAGAAACAACAATGATCTTTTTCGGCTGCAATCTTGACAACATACGGATAATACTTTCTCTCAAGGTGGTACCACGAACTATTGAATCATCGATCACCACCAATGTATCCACATCTTTCCTTACTGTGCCATAGGTTATATCATAAACGTGTTGCACCATTTCACTGCGACTCGAGTCCTCCGTGATAAACGTCCGCATCTTCACATCTTTGATCGCTATTTTTTCTATCCGGATACGGCGATTGACCATTTCTTTCAACTTCTCAGGATCATAATCCCTGCCCCAGCTTAAAATTCTTTCGATCTTAACTTTATTCAAAAAATCTTCCATCCCTTTCAGCATTCCATAAAATGCCGTTTCAGCTGTGTTGGGTATAAAAGAAAAAATGGTGTTCTTCAGATCATGATCAATTGCATTCAATACCTGTTCGGTCAAATTATAACCCAATTGATTTCTTTCACGATAAATTTTTTCGTCGCTGCCACGGGAAAAATATATCCTTTCAAAGCTGCATGCCTTTCTTTCTTTTGGCTCTAATACTTGGGCTATTTCAATTACTCCTGTTTCATCAACTATCAATGCCTGCCCCGGCATCAATTCTTTCACTTCATTTTCGCCGACATTAAAACTTGTGCGGATGGCGGCACGTTCCGATGCTGCCACTACCACTTCATCATTTACATAATAATAAGAAGGACGAATGCCATGTGCATCACGAAAAACAAAACCAATACCATTACCTGTAATTCCGCCAACATGAAAACCACCATCTAATATTGGTAAAACTTTCTTCAGCACTTTTTTAATATCAAGTTTTTCAGGAGACGCTTCATCTTCACGGCAGAGATATGTATGCATCAGCTCGATCATTGCGGCAAGATCACTGAAACGTGTATTCTCATGTGGTTCTTTACCTGCAAGAGCAAACAATTCATCGGAGTTAACGATATTAAAATTTCCTGCAAGTGCAAGGTTGCGTGCAGGGATCGTATCACGATTAATAAAAGGATGACAGTATTCTAATTTATTTTTTCCTTGTGTGCCATAACGAAGATGGCCTAATAACAATTCACCTAAAAAATTTACATGACCCTTCATCAGACCAGGGTGATTCCTGATACCGGGATGATATTTTTCAAGCTCTTCCAGTTCTTTTCCAACTTGTTGAAAAATATCAGCGATGGCCTGCGTTGCATTGCTGCGCATACGGTTCATAAAAGGATAACCGGGCTCTACATCTAATTTTACAGTAGCAATACCGGCGCCATCCTGTCCACGGTTATGTTGTTTTTCCATCAGCAGGTAGAGCTTATTAAGCCCCCACATCACTGTGCCATATTTTTGATGGTAATATGAGAACGGCTTCCGCAGGCGGATGAATGCAAGGCCACATTCGTGTTTGATAGGATCGCTCATGAATCAGAGGCGCAAAGTTAAGGGTTGATGTGCAGAAAACAGGTTTGTAAATTTTCGATAATGGAAGAATTAATATTGGGGCAGTCAGCTATAGAATAGATCTCAACTACAGTTCCGGCTGTTCGCTTGTAGTCCTCGCCCCGCTGTTGGCGGGGCTGTGGGCTACCGCTTCCATCCGGCAGCTTTTGAGCAAAAGAATTTCTATTCAGCTTTTCTTACTTTCGGTAATTCATCCACCATTATGGCCTTATTTCAAAAATCTGTTTTAAGAAAATTTCTAAATGACCTTGATAAATCAAAACTTCAGGAGGCCTGGCAGTTATTTAAAAATCATTTTCACAACCCCGATGTACAGAAACACATAAGAGATTCCAAAGAAGAAGAATACCAGGAAGGTTTTGTCCGGGATCTTTTTGTAAATGTTTTAGGTTATACTTTAAAACCACAGCCCAATTACAATTTTGTATTGGAAAAGAAAACAGAAGCTGATGCCACCAAAAGCGATGGCGCCATTCTTCGTGGAGAAGCTGTAACAGGTGTTGTTGAACTTAAGGATACCGACACTACAGAACTTGACTCAATAGAAAAACAGGTCTTTGGTTATAAGCATAAGCATAAAAACTGTGTCTATGTCATTACTTCCAACTTTGAAAAACTTCGCTTTTACATCAATGACTCGATTGAGTACGAAGAATTCGATCTTTTCAATCTTGCTGAAGATGGATTTGCACTTTTATGGCTCTGCTTGCAACAAAAAAATATTCAACAGGATATTCCACTTAAAATAAAACAGGCTTCGGTAGCTGAAGAAGAAGGGGTAACAAAAAAATTATATGCCGAGTATTCCAGTTTCAGGCAACAGTTATTTACAAACATAACAGCGCTGAATCCGCAATACAATAAGCTTGACCTTTTCCGCAAAACACAAAAGCTGTTTGACAGGTTTCTGTTTATTCTTTTTGCTGAAGACCGCCTGCTTGTACCGCCTAATAGTGTAAGAGATATATTAAAGCAATGGGAGCAGTTAAAAGAGCTGGATAGTTATGTACCGCTTTATCATCGCTTTAAAATGTATTTCGGCTATCTGAACAAAGGCCATACAGGAAAGCACCATGATATTTACGCCTATAACGGCGGTTTGTTTGCCGATGATGAAATTCTTGACAACATAAAAATTGATGACAATCTGCTTTATGAAGGCGCAAAAGGGTTAAGCAATTATGACTTTCAAAGCGAGGTGGATGTAAATATCCTTGGGCATATTTTTGAACATAGCCTGAGTGAAATTGAAGAAGTACAGGCCGAGCTGGAAGGCAAAGCAGTAGAGAAAAAAAAGACCAAGCGAAAGAAAGACGGCGTCTTTTATACGCCACGATATATTACCAAATACATTGTAGAAAATACAGTAGGCGAACTCTGCCGGCAGAAAAAAGAAGAACTGAAAATAACCGATGATGAATTTGCTTATCGTAAACGCAGTGATGCAAGGGAAAACAAACTGAACAAACTGAATAACTACCGTAATTGGCTGCTTGAATTGACCATTTGCGACCCGGCCTGTGGCAGCGGCGCATTTTTAAACCAGGCATTAGAGTTCTTAATTGCAGAACACAAGTACATTGATGAGCTACGGGCAAGACTGCTTGGTGAAAAAATGGTGATGAATGATATGGAGACTGAGATACTGAGTCATAATCTTTTTGGCGTTGATATAAATGAAGAAGCAGTAGAGATAGCGAGGCTTAGCCTTTGGCTGCGTACAGCCCAAAAAGGAAGAAAGCTAAGTGATCTGAGCAAGCATATTAAATGTGGCAATAGTTTGATTGATGACCGAGCTGTTGCCGGAGATAAAGCATTTAGCTGGCAAAAAGAATTTCCGGAAATATTTAAGAAAGGTGGTTTTGATGTGGTGATTGGAAATCCGCCATATTTAAGAGTTCAAGGGTTGAGAGAAAATTTCGAAAAGGAAAGCTTATTCTTTGAAAGCCAATATAAAACAGCAACGGGTAGGTTTGATATTTATGTACTATTTATTGAAAAAGGATATTCCATAATAAATGCAAAGGGTGTAATCTCATTTATATTACCTCATAAATTTATGGTAAGCGACTTTGGTGAAGGCATTAGAAATTTTCTTGTTTCAGAAAAAGCAGTAAAATCAATAGTAAGTTTTGGCGCTG
>Ga0209798_10001086_pt1 | contig 16607 bp, 18 predicted proteins | sample DOMMetBare3Fresh_FD_187475 | JGI IMG/M metagenome (GOLD analysis project Ga0209798, IMG submission 187475) | Wetland sediment microbial communities from St. Louis River estuary, USA, under dissolved organic matter induced mercury methylation -... | ecosystem: Environmental > Aquatic >...
TTGATCCCCTGGCATGATTACCGTATGGGGCTAATATTTTGAATTCATCCACTTTAAGAACCTGATGAATACATTCATTATACATTTGTTTTAAAGCTTCAACTTGCAAGACATATCTTGGCTCCTGCATTATCAATTCTAATAAAGAAGATTTACCATCACCAATAACACACATAGGTTCTTTTGCAACAATTCCTGTTACAGTTCCATTTTCTGCATTTGGATAACGGAAATAAAAAATTCCAACTTCAGACTTATAAGGTGAAAATTGCTGAATTAAAAAATCAACAGTACAAACATCAGCATAATGTGCAAGCTCTTCTTCACAAGTAATTTTTTTAACTGCTTTGCCTTGCATGCCTATAACCGGTTTTGCAATTAATGGATAAGTAAAGTGAAGATTTTTAATTTCCTGTTTAATTGAAATTATTGATGTTCCGGCTTTTACAAAAAAATAGGCCGGGTAATAAGATGACGGAATTAGTGGGAAAATATCCTGCTTCTTTTCCATTAAAAATCCTCCGTTTTCAATTGAAGGGTTTGATGCAGGGTAAAAATATCTAAAACCAGCTTTTATACAATACCATGCAAAAACAGGATACATAAGAGCATACACTGTATTAAAACTCCAATACTCCCAATGAAACAAACGAATAAAAATAGGATGATGAGAAAATAATTTAAACCGATTCATGAATAACCGTTGACGGAATTGAATGATCTGTAATTTCTAAAAAATCTTCATTTTCCCGGATATCAAAATAATGCATAGTTGAAATATCCTGATCCCTGTAAAGCATTGTAATACTTACTGTGAACAATTCATTATTGCGGTTCATTAAAACATCATTTGCTTTATCCCCTTCGCCTGCAAAACGGTGAAAATTCAGAATAGCCGGTTTATTTATTTCAATGTTATTATGATTAAAATTCTGAAACCACTTTCTTCTGTTATTAATAACCAGCTCAGGATATAAAGTTACAGAAGACCAAATAAACGACTGCTTAGCATCTAATTCTTTTATGACTTTTTCATTTCCATCCCAAACAGCTTCAAATAATTGTTGTTGCTGACGAATAATTAATGTGAATGGCTCTATTTTAGTTAAGTTGATTTTTTCAAAAGCATCAATAGGCCTGGGGTGATCAAAAATATCCAAATAAATTAATCCCCTGCTTTTTCGGTAAGGAGGAGAGTATTGATGGTTCTGGAAACCACCGTTTAGCAAAACCATCGCATTTTTGTTTTCATGCAGAGCCATCCACGTACCTCCTGCATTTCCATCTTTGGGAAACAATATTTTCCCTGATGCAAAATCATACCATTTAGGAATATCTGATTTTAGCCGTGTAGCTTTTTCATCCCGGTTTGAAGTAAGATAAAATCCGTTTTGTACCGGTATATATGTTACTGTGCACATTGCTGCTCCCTATGTTTAATTGTAGATGAAGCAAGCCCGAAGTTTTCCGGGATATCAAATTCAATGCACTCAGTTAATCCCGCTTTAATTAAAGCATTATGATGTACAGCATGTTCAAGGTTGTAAACCAGTTCACGAAAATAATTACTTGGCAAAATAATATCAGTTGCGTTATTGATGCCATAAGAAATCCTTAATTTAATTTCTTTGTTCTCAAGTTTAAAAGCAGATATAATTTGTGCAATTTTATTTTTAGCCATTTCTTTTTGAGTTTCAATTTCAACATCTCTCTTACGATCATCATAGCAAACAACTCCCGATTCATATTCATTTACTAAGCACTCATACATTTCAATAATATGCCTGGTGTGTTGCCCGATTGATGCGCCCGAAAGTGTATTCAACTTTTTACAATACGCTTCATCACTTAACTTATCAATGACTTCTGTAAGTTGATTAAATGAATCCTCAATTGCTGAAAACAGATTTATAAGCATGCGTTTAAAATTAATTCTTTTTTGCTAATACATTTAATTTCACAATAAGCTCATTTGATACTGTACTATTTCCACCAACATTAAAATCCTTTCTTTTTATTTTAAAATCCCCGGTAAATCTATTTCCTTGCTTTTCAGTTGTAAATTTAAATGGAAATACGATATCTGAAGTTTTTCCTTTCATTGAAAGGGTTCCAAAAAATACGTAGTAACCGGGTGTTACAGATTTTGAAATTTTAGTTGAACTTATTTTAATTGTTGGATATTTTAATACATCAAAATAATCTGCCTCCTTTAAGTGTTTATCCCGGGTATTGTTATTTGTGTTGATTGTAGCCGTATTTACCGAAGCCTGAAAACTGGCATTTGGAAGATTATTTTCATCAAACTCAATTAGTCCGGTTAAACCATTGAAGGTTCCTTTTACATCAAAACCAAAATTCTGAATAATAAATTGAACAGATTCGCTTTCATCTATTGCTAAATATTTTGTGCTTTGAACCTTTGTTGTAATAAGGAAAGAAATAAATATAAAAATTATTTTACTCACATGATTTATTTTAACTCCGCTGAACCAAATAATACACTAAACTGCTGACACCAAATAAGCACAAATTTGTACTGATTAAAATCAGGCATTCCACTTATATCATAAACCTGCTGGCCGTTTGTTGATTTTAAAGAACCGAGATTAATAAATGTACTTGCTTCACGTGAAGTAGCAATATAAACTTTGAGATCAGGACCACTGTTACTTGAAAAGCCTTTTAAAACAAGCTGTTTCTGATTAACATTATTGACTATTTCTGCAGTTCCATTTACACTATAGCTCATATTGCCGGAAAAATTTCCTTTTGCTAAAACTACTGCGTCTTGATTTACAGGATCATTAATTGTTTGAGTATTTGTATTGTTTTTTTTACAAGAAATTACTCCCACTGAAATGATTAAAAATAAAATTAACTTTTTCATTGTTTATTTTTTAGTTGATAACGTACACCTATTAAAAAGGATGATGACTTATATCTGAAACGATCGTTTGGCGAGGGAAACTGTTGCACTTTTGCAGCTGTTGTATATTCTGAGAATAAAAACTGATAACCTGTTTTTACTGACCAATTTGAATTGAATTTATAATTTAAATAAAATTCAGAGTTTAAACTTCCTAAATCGTTATCACTTATCAGCAACAAATTAAACCCGGTTGGTTTTGCTGAAGTATTTACAACTGTATTTCCATTTATATATTTTCCATTTTGATTTTTACCAAAAGTGAAGCCTATTGCATCAATATTAAATCCTGCAGTTATTTTTTTTGTGATGTGATAACCCAGGTTAATTGACAGATTTAAAGAGTTACTGTTGGAAGATGCTAATAATAAAGAATCCAGATTGCTGTTTATATTTTCTTTAAATAACACAGCAGGTCCCGTACTACCACTGGTAATTTTAGCAGGAGCTGTAACAAAGTATTTGTTACTGCTAAAAAAAGAAGAGAATCTTGCCCCGGCTCCTATTTCAAATTTTTTATTTTTCCCCAACTGCCAATTATAGACATATGATAATGAACCACTTCCTTGAGCATTGCCAACCGATGCTGACAAATCAAATAGTTGATTATTTTTTTGCGCAAAAGCCTGTACAAATACAAGCTGCAAAATAAGAATGCCGATTACTGTTTTTTTCATTTTTAATTAGTTTCTACTTATTAAAGGAATTAATATTATAATTTGTTTCCAATGTATTATTATCAAAAGAAGGCAACTGATCATAACTACCAAGGCATAGGTAAAAAGTAGCCCGCCATCACCCTGTACATCTATACCAAGCTTTGTAAAGTGAAAAAAGAGTGCACCACTCATTAAACCCACCCCAAGTATTGCTCCAAAATGTGTTGTTCGAGGCCACAATAAAAGAACAGAAGCTATGAGTTCAAAAACACCTGTCCCAATTCTGCCCCAGGGTTCCATTCCTATTTTAGAAAAAATATAAACCGACTCTTCACTTGCAGTAAATTTGAAGAACAGAGTTTGTAACAATATCAGAGCAGGTATTACCCGTAATACCCATATCAGTATAGTTTTTATTGTCATCTCATAACTTTTTAATGATTAAAATATTTTCTTCCAGTTGGCATCTGCTTTTAATTTCAGATTGGTTTCATCTTTATTCCACTTGGTTAAAGTGTTATTGAAAAGGCGATTGTAAAAAAGGTATAGCTTTCCTTCTGCAATTTTAAATGTACCGGGATCAATTTCTACTTTTTCAGCACTTGCCCCCATTGCATAGGCACACCAACCTCCATATTGAGGTTCAAATTTTGCAGGATTTTTTTTAAACGCTTCTTTGTTTGCTACTGTAGCAAATTGATATTTTATTCCTTGGTATAAAACTGTATTTGCAGGTGACCCTTTTATAGCTCTATTTTCAGTAAAATAAGAAACCACGTCGAAACCCTGTACTGCCAGATTATTTTCAAGATTGAAATGGTTAAGCCTTTTCTGATCCTGTGCAAATACAACAGTAGTAAAGAATATGAACAAAAAAAATATGACCAACTGCTTCATTTGTATTTTATTACTTTTTTTAAAACAAATGTAGAGTGTATGCTAGCTTCCGTATGTCGGCTAAACGACTTCTAAACTCTTTTGCAGTTTTTTAACAGAGGGGATTTCTATCAGCTTTCGATTAACATTGATTAACTGTTGATGTTCCAGTTCATTAATCAGGGTAGTAACTGTTTGCCGGCTACTACCTATTAATTGGGCAATATCTTCATGGGTAAGAAAATTCTGAATCCAGTATTTATCCTGATCTTCTGTTTCACCTTCTTCTTTAGCCAACATAATTAAAAAACCAATGAGCCTTGTTTTTACATCTTTATTCAACAAGTTCATTAACCGGTTCTCTAATTTACGTAATTTTTGACCTACCTGTTTGCTGAAATGAAAAGCAAGTTCCGGCTTTTTTCTTAGTAATTTTTCAAAATCACTGATATTAAATGCACAGAGTGAAACTTCTGCTTTATGAGCTTTTGCAAATTCACCATTCAAATTATTTTGTTCCAGAGAAAATTGCCCAAATACTTCTCCTTCCTGTATGATTTCCTTTATAATTTCTTTTCCCTCTTCATTAATATACCCGATCTTAATTGCACCTCCTTTCAGAAAATATAGTTTATTGAGGTAATGAGAATCAAAATAAATGTATTGATCTTTTTCTGCTTCAATAAAATGATGAACAAGGTTGAGCTCTTCATATTCCTCATCAGATATGTATGAAAATAAATTGTAATTACGTATAAGAAGAAATTTTTTATCTGATGTCATAACTTAAGAATGATTTAATCATATTCCTGCAGCAATTTAAAATGCTGTTGAGACTCTTTTAAAAACCGGTACCCTTTTCTGAAACTCCAATACGGGTATCCATTCTGATGATTATATTTACTGATTTGATATAAAGCTTTCCAGTGTTTCAGAATTTCAGTATATGCATCTGTCAACTTCATATTACAATCATAAATGTGGTTTGGTTCGGCACCACAGCCATTATATTCAAGAATCATAAAGTTTCTGCCAGCTTTTAAATCTTCAATACTGCTTGTTTTTATATCATAACGGCCATAATAAAATTTTCCGGAGTAATTAAAAAGCTCATCAAATACTTCATGCAGTTGATTATCGATCTCAGCATGCAGATTTGTAAAATGTGCACCACGGTTATGGTTGCCTGCATAAGACAAATAAAATACATGATCTTTTTCTATAACTCTGTCAAACCGATGGCCATGCCTGTGTTGCATTTCATTTATACGATGCTTTGCACGTGGATGGATTTCAATTAATTTTTTAAGTGTAGAAATACCATCGCCAATTACATGCAACAACTCTTTATGTATAAAACCACTCACAGTTCCCTTTTGATGCGCCGGATGTCTGTAATAGAAAACACTCACTTCAACCGGCAATTCTATCAAATCCTGTACAATGTACTCAACAGGAATACGTTCATGATATTTGTGCAGTTGTTCTTCGGTATCAATTTTTCTGAACAAAATTCCCTTCATTCCCACATCAGGTTTAACAATAAAAGGATATTGAAAGCCTGCGTCGTTAATTTTTCTTTTTACTTCTTCAAAAGGGAGATCGTGCATCACATAAATTGTACGTGGTACAAATTGAGGAGGCAATTGATCATACATTTCTTTTTTTCCTTCTCCTTCAAATCCTCCAAAAGCTATAGTAGGATTTGATGGGGTAAAAAACCAAACCGATTTACTTTTAATAATATACCATACCCATACTATACTGATGGGAAAATAAATGACCGCAAATGGCCATAACTCCCAATTTGTAATCTTGTTAAAAAAGTTTTTAAGCATGTTCAGCAAATATAGCAATCAGCAGCAATGAATTTAGCAACAGTAACCAACCAGAAATCTTGGTTGTTATTAGTATAAAAGAGACTGATGCCAGCTCCTTTTATGTATAAGAATACCTGCATATAATAATGTGATGAACCGGATGGCTATTAGTTTTTTAATTTCAGGCATCGTATCAATTGTCTTCAGTATTTTAGTAATAAATGAAATTGTAGTCTTTTTTGGAAGTATTTTTGGCAGAGGTTTATATAAATTACAGATCAATGCAAATAAAATCAATGGCCGAAGTGGCCGCAAATAATGAAACAGTTGAAATATTGTTTTGGGTAGGATGTGCCGGTAGTTATGATCAAAGAGCTCAAAAAATAACCAAAGCATTTGCTTCGATTTTAGATAAAGTGGGAATACAGTTTGCCATTTTAGGAAAAGAAGAAATGTGTACAGGTGATCCGGCACGCCGTTCAGGCAACGAATTTCTATTTCAGATGATGGCTTATAATAATATTCAGGTATTAAATGGTTATGGAATTAAAAAAATTGTAACTGCCTGCCCTCATTGTTTTAATACGCTTAAAAATGAATATCCGGCTTTAGGAGGCTCTTATGAAGTTATTCATCACACAACATTACTGCAACAGCTTATTGATGAAGGAAAGTTAAAATTGAAAGAAGGAGGTTCCTTTAAAGGCAAAAAAATCACTTACCACGATAGTTGTTATTTAGGCAGGGCCAATCAAATTTATGAAGCACCGAGAAAAGTACTGGAAGCCCTTGATGCTGAATTAGTAGAAATGAAACGTTGCCGTTCAAATGGTTTATGTTGTGGTGCGGGAGGGGCACAAATGTTTAAAGAAGAAGAAAAAGGTGATACACGAGTAAACTGGGAACGCAGCCGGGAAGCTATTGACACAGGTGCTGCCATTATTGCGTCTGCCTGCCCTTTTTGTAATACTATGATGACTGATGGTGTGAAAGTAGCTGAAAAAGAAGACCAGGTAAAAGTGTTGGATATAGCAGAACTTATTGCAGATAGTATTCAATAACCATGAAAAAACTCTTTCGAACATTCAGCTGGCGGAATTTCCTGGAAAAGACATTCTTTTTCTTTTTTATTTTTTTTATTACCCGTTTGCTTGCAAATCTTTTAGAAGATCAATTTTCACTGGATTGGATGAATGCAAGGAGTTTGCTTTTATTTCTTTTAGTATCTGTAATCATTGGTTTGGTAAGTTCAAAAACCTGGAAATCGGCTGAGTTAATAAAAGAAAATGAACCGGTAAAATTCAAATCCCTTGTTCATGCATTGTTTCATTATTTAATTGTAGCATTGGTGGTATCAGTTTTATGCGGGTTGGCGCTGGCTTTTATTTTATTCCTTCAGTTTGTATTTATAAAATCGATTTCCGGATCCAATGCCGTCTCTATACTTCCCTGGTATAAATTGTTTGTTGTTTCATTTATTATCGGATCCTGCTTTTCAATCTATTCAGCCTTAAAGAATCACTTCGACAACAAACGAAAATCTGATAAAGCTTGATGAATCTTCCTGTAACTTTGTTCAATGAATCTTGAATATAAACATTTGCTGCCTGCTGATTTTTCTCCTGATTCCCGCTTATGGATTTACCAAAGCAGCCGTTTATTTTTTTTAAGCGAAGCCATTCAGATTGAGGATCTGTTAAACGATTTTATAGCTAAATGGAACAGCCACGGTACCCCCGTAAAAGGATTTGGAACTTTATTTTTTGGTCAATTCATTGTGTTAATGGCCGATGAAAATGCTACCGGTGTAAGCGGGTGCAGTACAGACAGTAGTGTTCATTTAATGAAAGAGATAGAACAATTGTACAAAGTTTCTTTATTTGACAGGCAAAATCTGGCCTTTGTAATAAAAGAAAAAATCCAATTACTACCCCTCAACCAGTTACAATATGCATTTGAGAATCAGTTTATCAATGTAGAAACGCTTTACTTTAATAACCTGGTTCAAACAAAAAAGGAACTGGAAACAAACTGGCTTATACCGGTAAAAGAAAGTTGGCTTAGTTCTAAAATTCTCAAAACAAATTTAAAAAATTAAAAAGCCTTTCCACTTATCCTGCACCCATAACCTGTAACTCTAATCAACCTTAAAAACTACCTCTTATCCTGAATATGTTCAGTTGATCATCACTTGGTTTTGCTTAACACTTTATTTGCACCACCTATCCTTTATTAACTCCGCTCCACTTTAATTTGATACCATCTTTACCATGCAGATGTAACATAAACCACAGATTTACGTCTCATTTTCTATAAGTTCTTTGAAAAAGAAAGCCAAATATTAGCACCGATCTATCAGTAAGTTTATAATTTTCAAAATTTATTGAAAATATAGTTGGTTCCTATTTTACCTTTTTGTAGCTTTGCAACGTCAAAAGAAAAGGTACCCCCAAAGCTCCGGTTATTAATAAACACCGCCTTTACAGTTTACTTAGAGACCATTCCTGCTAAACTGCCTTTTAAAGAAGGTACCAACAAAAACGGTTCTTTTAAAAAATTGAACTTTCTGAATGACCAGTCAAATTGAAAATTGACCGCTCATCAGATTATATGACCAAACAAGATACTATGTATTGCAAAGTACTGGCTTTCATCCATATCTTTGTTATACAATTGAACGAATAAAAATCCCGAAAGGGCAAACAAACAAAAACCTTAACATCATTTAGAAGATGAAAACATCATTAAAAACAGTGAATTCCTCAACCAAAGGAACACTTAAACAGAAAAGAAACCATTTAGTTAGTAAACTGGTAAGCATGATTGCTTCAACATTTATTGCTTTTTCAGCTTTAACAATTATGTCCTTTACACAAGACGACACAACCAGAATGGTAGAAGAAAAAAACACTACAACTAATACACAATTAACTGCTGATAGTTGCTGCACAGTAACTTATGTACAGGGAGTGCAAAATGTAGTGATTATTAACAGAAATGCTTTTACAGCTGATATCAGAATCAATAACATGGATATTCAGTCATGGCTCAACAGTTTAAAAGCCTATTCTTTTAAACATATAAATGTTCAGGCAATGATGCATGCAGACCATAAAATGGATGAGGCCTTTATAAAAGCTGAACAGATGAACCGCAAAATGGCTGCTGGATTTTCAAAAAGAATATTTGCAGGAGCGCAAACTGCTGACGAAGAATTAAACGATCTGTTTTTAAAGAGCGTAGCATCAGTACAATACAGCAAATCATTAATTTCTGAAGTACAAAATGCCGATAACCAGATAGATCAGTCTTTTATGAATGAGGCTGAGCTTAATGCATTAGCTGTTCAGTTCAACAAATCTTTAAAAACCGAAAAAGAAAATGCGGATGATGAAATGGATTTTATGATGCAGTTAAGCAGTCTGAAAAATTTTACACCATCCATCGGTATAAACAGTGACCGTGAAATGGACATGATGATGTTAAATGAAACTCGTTTAAACAAAATACCAGTTTCAATCATTGAAGCCGATGTAAGAATGGATGAACTTTTTCAAAATTTAAACTAAGAATTTCTCATATAAAGTTGATTTAGATTTAAGGGCCGATTTCTATCGGCCTTTTTTTTATATGTTAAGCTTTGCCCAATTACACAAACGGAAAAAGAATAAGACTGTCAGCATCGTAAATTTGTTGATTAATAATTCCCGATCATGAAATTGATTTTTACAACTCTCCTTCTTGTATTACTAACCGGAGTTTTACAAGCCCAGCAAGTAGTAAATGAAGCAATCATTCAGATGAAGATTGAAACAACTAATCCCAACGATGCTGGTGGTGCCGGACCATCTGTAAATGCTGAAGGTGAAGGCCGTATGATGATTAGAATGGGTGATGGAGAAATTAAATCAAAATTGTTTTTCAAAAACGGGATGACCAAAATAGAAAGTGATTTGGGAATGGGTACCAACCAGGTAATTGTAGACAGTAAAACAAAAACCACTACTACCCTATTTGAAGCTATGGGTAGGAAAATGGGATTTTATACTACCGAAGATGATATGAAACGAATGATGAGTGGACCAGATTCAGGAAAGCAACAACGTCCGCAACAATTTAACCCAGAAGTCTTTATTGAATATTTAAGTGAAAACAAAAAAATTGCAGGGATGGTTTGCTATAAGGCCATCATACGTTATAAAGACAGAAAAAATGAAGATATACAACAAATTGTTTGGTATAGTCCGGAATTTATTCTGGGCGAAGGCTTTAAAATAAGAGATATGATGCGAATGGCAAATGTACCGGGGTTAAATAAACTCAAAGGATTTCCTATGGAGTTTGAGTTAATTCGACAGAACGGCACCAAAGTAAATTACCTGGTTACTAAAGTTGATATAAACGCAAAAGTGGATGACAAAACATTTTTAATACCTAAAGATTATGATATTAAGCCAATGAGTGAAATGAACAGAGGTGGCAGAAATGGCGATGTGCAGATAAGAGTGAACGGTTAATGTAAACTCTTTCATAGAAAGCCCCCCGATTGATCGGGGGGCTTTTTGTATAAAAAAGTAAGAATAAATCATTCATCCATGCTTATTAGTATTTGATGTATTTGAATAGTCTGTTGCATGGTACAATTCATTTATTTTTGCCGCTCAATAAGAAAGTATGGCAATTCAGCAACAGATACAACAGGCAGCAATTAGTAGTCTGGAAAAATTATACGGCAAAACATTTACAGAAAAAGATTTTCAGATTAATAAAACCAAACCTGAATTTGAAGGTGACTATACCATTGTGTTATTTTCACTTTTAAAGCCACTTTCAAAAAGTCCTGATGCACTTGGAAACGAATTGGGGAAACATCTATCTGAAAATTATTCACAACTCTTTAGTTCTTATAATATCATTAAAGGATTTTTAAACCTTACTGTTTCTGATGATTACTGGATGAATACACTCATCACAAATTATCAAAACACATCATTTGGAAAAGGAAGTACAAAAAATAAGAAAGTGATGATTGAATATTCATCACCCAATACAAACAAGCCATTACACCTTGGTCATTTAAGGAATATCTTTTTAGGATGGAGTATTGCAGAAATGATTCATGCAAATGGAAATGAAACTGTAAAAACCTGCATTGTAAATGACAGAGGAATACATATTTGCAAAAGCATGATTGCCTGGCAACTTTTTGCTAATGGAGCTACACCCAAATCAACCAATACAAAAGGAGATCATTTTGTTGGTGAATACTACGTAAAATTTAATGATGAATACAAAAGACAGGTAGAAGAATTAGTTGTTAACGGAACCGGAAGGGAAGAAGCAGAAAAAGAAGCACCTATCATGAAAGCCACTCAACAAATGCTGCTCGATTGGGAAGCTGGCAAACCGGAAGTGATGGAACTGTGGAAGGAAATGAACAGTTGGGTGTATGCAGGCTTTGATGAAACATACAAGCGCATTGGCGCTGATTTTGATAAAATTTATTACGAAAGCAACACTTATCTCTTAGGAAAAAAAACTATTCAGGAAGGTTTACTCAAACATGTTTTTTATCAAAAAGAAGATGGAAGTGTTTGGATTGATTTAACAGCTGACGGATTAGACGAAAAAATTGTTCAACGTAAAGATGGCACATCGGTTTACATTACCCAGGATATTGGTTTAGCAAAGCAAAAGTATGATGAATATAAAATTGACCAGAGTATATATGTGATTGGTGATGAGCAAAATTATCACATGAAAGTGCTGCAGTTGATTTGCAAAAGACTGGAGCTCCCCTATGCCAATAGTATTTATCATTTAAGTTATGGGATGGTTGAGTTGCCCTCAGGTAAAATGAAGAGCCGTGAAGGAACAGTAGTTGATGCAGATGATTTACTTGATGAAATGGAAAAAGTTGCTCAACAAAAAACTGAAGAATTAGGAAAAGTAAAAGATTTTACTGCAGATGAATTAAAAGAACTTTATAAAATAATAAGCCTGGGTGCTCTGAAGTTTTATTTGTTACGTGTAGACCCGAAAAAGAAAATGATTTTTAACCCTGAAGAATCAATTGACTTTCATGGCTATACCGGACCATTTATACAGTACACACATGCCAGAATAAAATCGATTTTAAGAAAAGAAAAAGCAAATGCTGAGATTACAACATCATTCGGCAGTTTATTACCTCTTGAAAAAGAGTTGTTGATTGAACTGGAAAGTTATCCAACAGTTATTGAACAGGCTTGCACTGAACTTGATCCATCACACTTAGCTAACTATGTTTACAATATTGCTAAAACCTTTAACTCCTTTTATACGGAGCATTCTGTAATGAATGCCGAAAGCGAAGAGAAAAAACAATTACGCCTGCTAATTTGTGAATTTACTGCTCATGTGATATCAAGTGGTATGAGTCTTTTAGGAATACACGTTCCCGAAAGAATGTAATTAATCAATATTCAACCGCATTCCAAACATAGCTCTTCGTCCCATCATAGGTGCATAATTGTAAGAAGGATCGAACGTATAACCATACGGATTATTCACAGGATCATTTATACGCTTATCAAATGGATCTTCCGGACGAAGGATAGGGTTCTTAGGTATAAAGTTGAGCAGGTTTTTGATTCCGCCATAGATTTCAATTTTTTTACCTACACGTTTGGTCAATTGCAGATTGGCTAAAGTAAACCAGGGTGAAAATTCAGGGCGAAAATCATTAGGCACAATCGGCAATCGTTGCGGACCAAATACTTTTCCAGTCAGATCAATCATCAACTTCCACTTTGGAATAGTATAACTCAAAGCATAATTTCCTGAAAACTTTGGAGCAAAGAGTTGCTGTTGTTTTACCTGTATTCCATTTTGATTTTTCTCTTTTGTAAACACATCCATTAAGGTAATCCCGGCTATAATCTTCAAATGTTTTTTAAATGAAAAATCCGTATTCAAAGTAAAGCCTTGTGAAACCGCATAACCATCAATATTCTGATAAATAATTTTTTGAGGGTCAGTTATATAATCAGGCACAATCTTATTGGTGAAATAAGTATAGAACAACGTTGCATCAATAGTAAAAAAACCAAATGAAGGGGTATAGGTTGATGTAAAATTCAGATTACCGTTCCAGCTTTTCTCAGGGTTCAATGTTTCGGTTATCACTACTTCTCTTGCTCCACTTAAAGCAGCATGATCTTCAGTAAATAAATTTACAACACGGAAACCGTTTCCAATACTTAAACGAAAGATCTGATTTTGTAATGTTTGCCACTTTATTGCAATGCGTGGAGATGCTATCCCACCGTGTAAACTGGTTAATTCATAACGTAACCCGGCCAGCAAAGTAAATTGATTATTGAGTTTCAATTCATCTTGTATAAACAAGCCCATCAATTTATTTACTGCTGGTTGATTCGTTGTTCCATCGGGTTTTGCTGTAACTGCAGTATTATCATCATACCATGTAAAACGATATGGCAAACCTGCTATGATTGAATGTTTACCTGCTTCTTTATTCCATCTTAACTGGGCAAAAACACTATGCTGTATAGCAAAATAAGGAATATATCCATAATAAGAATCCTGGTGATGAAAGTTATAAGAATATTCCAGCAACAGTTTTTCTGATCCGGCTTTAATTCCATAGTTGCCAATTGCTTCTACTCTTTTTGTATAAATACTTTCGCCATAAACACTATCAGTACCACGCCATGTTTTGTTCCATTTCATTTCACCACCCCAGCGGTCTTCTGCTAACAAACGCACTCCAATCTGAAAAGGAAGATGATTACTTCTTTCAAAACTCCATTTATTAAAAAGAGAAATTCGTTTTTGCAAAGTAACATCTGTAAACTGATCGTTGTTTAAATCATACTGTTTCCCAAAATGAAATACATTTAATCCAAGCAATGAATTTACTTTACCCATTCTAAACCTTGCGCTCACATCAGCATTAATTTCGTTATAGGAGGTAGTATGTACATCGGCATTAAACATCGGTGCTGAAGAAGGATCTTTTGTGATAATGTTAATTAAACCTGCTACTGCTTCACTACCATATAAAGTTGAAGAAGGGCCTTTTACAATCTCAACACGTTTTATCAAGCTTGCAGGTATACCGGAAAACCCATACACCGTTGCTAGGTTACTCACTACAGGCATGCCATCAATCAACACCATCGTATACGGACCTTCCATTCCATTTATATGAATATCCCCTGTATTACAAACATTACAATTTAACTGCGGTTGCACGCCGTTTACAATTGATAAAGCTTCAAAAACGGATGAGCTTACATTTTTTTTAAAAAACTTTGCAGAATAAGATTCAACAGCAATAGGGCTGCTCGATTTTTTTATTTCTCTCATTGTTCCACTGATTACTACTTCACCCAGTGATTTGGTAACAGGTATTAACTGAACAGAAATAAAATGGCCGGGTGTGTTGATTAACAAAGTATCAGTTAAATAGCCAACAGATGTAACTATCAGTGTATCTTTTTTTGAAGCTGTTATAGCAAAGCTCCCTTCATTATCTGTAAACACAGTTTGATTTGTTTGCAGATTTTTCACGGTTGCCTGTTTAATTTTTTCCTCCGTTTGCAGATCAGTTACTTCACCTTTAATCGAAAAATTCTGACCAAAAGAATTAACTGCATTCAACACAAAAACAAGAATAAATATTCTATATCTCATAATTAATTTTTAGACTGGTCTAAATTTTTATTTAGGTAAATATAGAAAATTTCTGAGATTCTTGCTTTATTTTTTAGGAGAAAAATTCCAGGCGATCCATGCAAAGGCAATGAGGGCAATTGCTGCAGCGGAAATAAATACAATTTGGGGTGAAAATTTATACCACAACAATCCTGCTACTGTGCTGGCGCATAGTGCAGCAATACTTTGCAAACCTGTGAATAACCCGATAGCAGAAGCTGTTTCGGTTTTGGGAACAAGGTTGCTGATCCATGCTTTGGCAATTCCCTCTGTTGCTGCAGCATATATACCATAACAAAAAAACAAAAAGAGAAAAATGATGATCGAATGATTGAAAGCAAATCCGAAATAGGTAATACAGAAAAAAATAAGCCCTGTTAAGAAAATATTTTTCATTCCTAACCTGTCGGCCAGTTTACCAATTGGAAAGGCAAAGAAAGCAAAAACCAGATTATAGAAAATATAAACTCCAATTACATAGGTGTCTGCTAATCCTGCATCTTTCATTTTCAATAAAAGAAAAACATCTGAACTATTGAACAATGCAAATAAGAGTAACCCGATTACTAATTTCCTGAAAGAAGAAGGGGCTTGTTTCCAATAAGAAAATGTTTGATGAAACGGAACTGCATTTTTAGGTTGATGAAGCGTTTTCTTTTCTTTTACCAGAAATGTAAATAGAACTGCTGCTGCACCGGGAAGAAAAGCAATCAGGAACAACGTTTTATATTGACCTGGATAAAAGTACAGATACAACAAAGCAATAACCGGCCCCAGTACAGCACCAAACGTATCCATCATACGGTGAAAACCAAATACTGTCGCTTTTTGATCAGTAGTTGTTTCATCACTCAACAATGCATCACGGGGTGCAGTTCGTAATCCCTTCCCTGCCCTATCAAGAAACCGGGCAGAAAAAATCCACCACAGCTGAGTACTTAATGCAAGCATTGGCTTTGAAATGGCACTGAGCATATATCCCAAGCGTACAAAAGGTAAACGCTTTCCACTTGCATCACTTAATCTTCCAAAATAACTTTTACCTAAACCGGCAACGGCTTCTGCAAAACCTTCCAATATTCCAATAACTAATACAGAATAACCAATACTTTTTAAATAAACAGGCATTACCGGGTAAAGCATTTCACTGGCCATATCTGTAAACAGACTAACCAGTGAAATAAGCCAGATAGTTCTTGTAATTGCTTTAAACATATTCCTGTTTCACAAATGTAACTTACCTGAAGTTTTAAAAAGAAAGTCTGTTCTTTATGAACAGACTTCGCATTTTACTTACAACAATCCTTTTTCTGAAAGAGTGATAAGATAAATAACAATATCGTTTTTACAACTTTCACTTTAATGTGTTTAAGAAATAATATTCAATACTGATGAAGTATGATTCTTTTGCCATGCGGTGAGCATTGCCTGCCAATTGAAAGCGGGCACCTGCATTAAATCTTGTACTGCTATTAAAGATAAACTGAATAGCGGGCGCTATATCTATAAAACTTCGTTTAATATCTGTATTCTTCATTCCTAAAAATTCACAATACAGGTTAAAATTGGTTTGTTTATAACTTTTATAACTACGTGGAAACA
>Ga0209798_10001087_pt1 | contig 16601 bp, 9 predicted proteins | sample DOMMetBare3Fresh_FD_187475 | JGI IMG/M metagenome (GOLD analysis project Ga0209798, IMG submission 187475) | Wetland sediment microbial communities from St. Louis River estuary, USA, under dissolved organic matter induced mercury methylation -... | ecosystem: Environmental > Aquatic > Freshwater...
CGCCGTCAACCGGTGGAGCGCGTCGGTCGCCTCCGAGCCCATCCCGACGCTCGGGTTCGCGCTGTCGTACAGCGGCCAGCTCAGCCAGCTCCGGACGGGAACCGTCATCGCCAACACGGCGGGCCTGCTCGGCCGCGCCGACCTGTACACGGGCGTGAGCCTCTCCGCCAACGTGACCGGCTCCGTCCAGCGCAACGAGATCGGCCAGGACACGCGCGGCGTCACTGCCACCGGCAGCGCCACCTTCGTCCCCAACCGCATCTTGACGTTGAGCGGCAGCTTCGCCTGGTCGGACAGCGTGACCACCGGAGGCGGAAGGGAGGAAAGCGTCGATCGCCGCTCGCTCCTGCAGGCCGCGGCATCCTTCACGCCGTTCCCCGCGGTGGCGCTCTCCGGCGGGATCACCCGGACGACGATCCTCGGAAGGGCCTCGACGCTCGCGAACTTCGCGGGCAGCTTCTCGCCGTTCCCCGGAGGCGACCTGCAGCTCCGGTACGCGTACACCGAGACCCTCGATACCTCGAGCGACACCCGCACTCGCTCGCACGGGCCGGGCGCACGCTGGAACATCCGCGCCGGCTGGTTCCTGGACGTGTCCTACGGGCTCGCCGACACCTTCGCCCCCGTCGCCTCTTCCAGCTCGCGGACGCTCTTCGCGAACCTGCTCGTCACGCTTCGGTGATAATCTTGGCCCCGAGGACGCCACCATGAAGATCGTGCTCCGGATCGCGCTCGCGACCGCGGCGGCGCTGGCCGTCACCACCTGCTCGCATGGCGCCGGCCAGAAGTACCAGGACAAGAACATGGACTTCGGCTCCATCCGGACCGTGGCGGTGCTGCCGTTCGGGAACCTGAGCCGGGACAACCTGGCCGCCGACCGCGTGCGCGACGTCTTCTCGAACATGCTGCTCGCGTCGGGCGCCATCTACGTCGTGCCGCAGGGCGAGGTGGCGCGCGGCGTCTCGAAGGTCGGCATCCCCAGCCCGACGACGCCGAGCGTCGAGGAGATCACGAAGCTCGGGACGGCGCTCAAGGCCGAGGCGATCATCACCGGGGTCGTGAAGGAGTACGGGGAGGTCCGTTCCGGGACGGCGACCGGGAACATCGTCTCGGTGAGCGTCCAGATGTTCGAGACCGCGACCGGCAAGCTCGTCTGGGCCGGCACCACGACCAAGGGTGGCGTGACCTTCGGGGACCGGCTGCTGGGAGGCGGGGGCCAGCCCCTGAACGACGTGACGGAAACCGCCGTCGATGACCTCCTCAACAAGCTCTTCAAGTAGGTCGATCGCCCACGCCGCAATCGGGGCGGCGCTCGCGGCGGCGCTCCTCGGCTGCGGCCACGGATCGGCCCCAGCCCGCGCTCCCGGGGCGCCGGGGGGAGGAGAACGGCTCCGCGTCGCCTTCATGCCGATCGAGAACCTGACCGGCGGATCGGCTCCGACGAAGGACCTCGCCATCTCGCTCGAGCGCGCGGTGGCGAGGCACGTCGACGTCGTCACCGGCGATGCCGTGGAGGAGTTCCTGGCGCGCCACCGCATCCGGTACACGGGCGGCGTCGACCGCGAGGCGGCGCGGGCGGCGAGGGAGGAGCTGGGCGTGGACGGCGTGCTCGTCACGTCCCTCGAGATCTACGGGATGAGCCCGCCGCGGTTCGGGCTCGCCATGCGGCTGGTGGCGGCCGGCGAGGACCCGTTGATCCTCTGGGTCGACGCCCACGCCCGCGCCGGCGACGAGTCCCCCGGGCTGCTCCGGCTCGGCGTCATCGACGACATGAGGAAGCTTCAAGATCAGGAGGTGGCGCGCCTCGCGGAGTCGCTCGGCGCCTTCGTCGAGGGCAGGCGCGCCACGGCCACCTGCGGCGCGAGCGGACGCTTCGCACCGAAGGTTCGCTTCCGCTCGCCGGCCCTGAACACGGCGGCGCGCCCCCTCGTCGCCGTGGTGCCGTTCCTGAACCAGACGGCACGCCGCGGCGCCGGAGAGGCAGTCTCGCTCGAGTTCGTCCGGCAGCTCGTGGACTCCGGGGCCTTCCGCGTCCTCGAGCCCGGTATCGTCCGGGACTTCCTCCTGCGGCACCGGATCATCATGCAAGGCGGCGTGCACCTCGAGGCGACGCGCCTCATGCTGGGCGCGCTGGAGGTGGACCTCGTCCTGGGCGGCGTGGTCCTCGACTACCAGGACAAGGGGCCTGTGCCGAAGGTCCGCTTCACGGCGACGATGCTCGACGGCGGGAGCGGCGAGGCCGTCTGGTCGTCCTCCTCCTACAACCAGGGCGACGACGGTGTGTGGTTCTTCGGCATCGGGCAGGTCGCGACGGTCGGCGACCTCACCTGCCGCATGGTCGCGAGCGTCACGGAGCGGATGGTCCCCGACGCCGCGCGCGCCCGCAAGCTCCGGCGGACGCCGAAGATGGGCAGCGGGCCCAGCAGTATGGCGGCGGGAGCCAGCCAGCGTGCGTCGGGGCTTCGCCTGGAGGCGCCGCCGCGGGCAGCCCAATGACCGTGGCCGGGCACCCGGCGCAGGCTTGGGCTCTGTTCGGTGGCCCGTGCGCATAGGTTGCGCGAAACGTGCGCCGAAGTGTCGAGATTCCCTCGTCACGCCAGGTGGTTGGGCGTCCTGGGCGGGGGCACACCCATTGCAATCTGCGCCGGGCAGTCCCGTGTAACCGCGCGAACACTGAATCCTTCTTCCGCTCTCCCGGCCGAGAGGGGTAATCTGCGCGCCCGGAATCGACCCGAAAGGAGCAACATGGCGAGGAGTTTCTGGGTGGCGGCAGGTCTGGGGCTCGCGCCCGCACTCGCGCTGGCGGGACCGGATGCGCCAGCGCCGGAGAGGACGGACGAGGTCACCTACGCGTACGTCCGAAAGGGCCCGGATATCGCGAAGGTGCCGCTCTTCGCCGCGACCTCGGCGGCGACGCCGATCGCCCAGATCGACGACGACGTCGTCCGGCTCGAGGAGTTGACCGAATCGCTCGCGGCAGCCCACGAGGCGCAGCACGCGCCCGGGGCGAAGGCCGGGGGGAAGGACTTCACGCCCATCCTCGAGCGGTTGATCGACGCGCACCTCCTCGTTCGGGAGGGGCGGGAGATGGGCATCGGCGATCTGCCAGAGGTCAGGCAGGCCGTCGACGAGTTCAGGGAAGCGACGGCCCGCCAGATGCTGCAGGAGCGGGCCTTGAAGGGCGTCGCCGCCGATCCGTCGGAGGTCGAGAGGCTCTACAGGGATGGCGTCCGCGAGTGGAAGGTGAAGTCGGTCCTGGTCGCGAAGGAGGCGGACGCGAAGTGGATGCAGGCGCAGCTCGAGGCCGGCGGGAGCTACGACGCGCTCGCGAAACGGCTCGTCGGCGAGAAGAAGGCCAAGGGCGGCGAGCAGGGCGAGTTCCTTTCCCGTAGCAAGATGCTCCCCGAGGTCCTGGCGGCCCTGCAGAAGCTGAAGGCCGGCGGCGTGAGCCCGCCGGTCAAGCTGAAGGATGGCTTCGCCATCCTGAAGGTGGAGGAGATCCGCTACCCCGAGGACCCGCAGGCCCGCGCCGAGGCCGAGAAGTCGTCGCTGTCGGGGCGACAGAAGCAGGCGCTGAAGAAGTACTACGACGGCCTCATCTCCAAGCACGCCACGATCGACCGGACGCTCTTGAAGAAGCTCGACTTCGAGGCGAAGAAGCCGGGCATCGCGGCGCTCGCGAAGGACCAGCGGGTCATCGCGCGGATCCAGGGGGCGAAGCCCATCACCGTCGCCGAGCTGACGGCGGAGGTGCAGCAGGGCTTCTACCACGGGGTCGAGGGCGCCATCAAAGAGAAGCGCGTCAACAGGGAGAAGCTCGGCATCTTCGACGCGGTCCTCTCGCGGCGAATCGTGCCGCTGGAGGCGCGCGCCCAGGGGATCCCGGAGAGCCCCGAGCTCGAGGGAAAGGTCCAGCGGCACGCGAACCGGCTCGTGTTCTCGAAGTTCATCGAGAAGGCGATCGTCCCCGGGCTGAAGGCGCCCGAGGAGGAGCTGAGCAAGTACTACGAGCAGCACAAGGCCGAATTCGCCTACCCGGTGTTCTACAAGCTCGACGCCGTCGTGTTCGCGGACGTGAAGGACGCCCAGTCGGTGGTGGAGAAGCTCCGGTCCGGCACCGACTGGAGGTGGCTCGCCGCGAACGCCGAACGGCAGGTCCCGGAGTCGAAGCGCACCGTGAACCTCGACGGGAGCACCGTGAGCGAGCGCGCGCTCCCCGCGGATCTGGTGAAGGCGCTCACCGGCGCGAAGAGGGGCGACTGCCGGCTCTACGCCGCCTCGAGCACGGAGTACGCGGCCGTGTACGTCCTGGATGTCACCGCGTCGCGGGAGCAGCCGTTCGCCGAGGTTCGCGGGGAGGTCACGCAGAGGGTCTTGGCGATGAAGCTCCAGGAGGCGGTGAAGACCTGGGCCGACAAGCTGCGCAAGGGGAGCAAGGTGAGCGTATTCATCACCCGGATCGGCAGCTGAAGCGCGCGACGGGCAAAGCGAGGATGGCCGTGACGACGAAGACGTGGAGCATCGTGTCGTGCTGGGCGCTCCTTGCCGGAGCGCTCCTGCTCGCGCCGGCGTCCGCCGCCGCCCAGCGGACGTTCAAGCAGAAGGACTGCCTCGAGTGCCACCAGAAGTTCGCCGAAAAGTACGACCCGGCGAAGTTCCAGCACGCCGCGGTCAAGCAGCGCAAGTGCGAGGAGTGCCACCTGCGCCACGGCATCGTCCCGGCGCTCGTCCTCAAGAAGTCCGGGAACTCGCTCTGTTACTCGTGCCACGAGCGCAAGACGATCGGCATGGACAAGCCGAACGTCCATGCGGTCCTCCTGGCAGGCAAGTGCACCCAGTGCCACGACCCCCACGGGTCGAGCGCGAAGCACATGCTCAAGGCGGAAGGTGCCGACGCCTGCTACCGCTGTCACAAGCGAGAGCCGTTCGAGCGGAAGGTGGTCCACGCCGTGATGGCGAAGGACGGCTGCCGCGCCTGCCACGTGGCCCACGCCTCCGACCAGAAGAACCTGCTCTCGGCCGGCGAGACGACGCTCTGCACGAAGTGCCACGCCTCGACGGCAGCCGGCTTCAAGAAAGCGCACGGCGAGTACCCGGTGGCGACCAAGGGCTGCACCCTCTGCCACGACCCGCACTCGTCCGACGCCGGGAAGCTCCTCCGCGCCTCGGTGCACCCCGCCATTGCCGGCGGCGGCGGCTGCGACTCCTGCCACGTCGAGAAGACGGCCGCGAAGCCCTTCGCCCTCACGGCCGCGGCGGGGAAGCTATGCGCGAGCTGCCACGATCTCGCGGCGCTCGCCGCGGCAGGCCCGGTGCAGCACGCGCCCTTCAAGAAGGGCGAGTGCGTCTCCTGTCACGACCCGCACGCCTCGAACGCGGCGAAGCTGACGCGCGCCGCGGGCAACCAGCTGTGCCTTCGCTGCCACAAGCAGATGGGCGAGGTGGTCGGCATCCAGCACAAGGCGGTGACGGCCGGCAACGGCTGCCGCTCCTGCCACGCCCCGCACGCGAGCAAGAAGAAGGCGCTCCTCGCGAGCGACGTCGGGCCGCTCTGCCAGAGTTGCCACGCGAAGACCTTGGCAGCCGCGAAGAAGAAGGTGGTCCACGCGCCGTTCTCCTGGGGAGACTGCGCCTCCTGCCACAGCCCGCACGGCTCCAACTTCCCCGGGATGCTGAAGGCGCGCCCGGACCAGGTGTGCTACGGGTGCCACCGCGACGCCGAGACGCGTTTCATCAAGACCCACACCCACAAGCCGGTGCTCGACGGCGCCTGCGGTGCGTGCCACGACGGCCACGCCACCGACAGCCCCAAGCTCCTCAAGCAGACCGGCGCGAAGCTCTGCCAGGGCTGCCACGACGATCTCATGAAGGCGCCGGGGACCGGCTCGAACCACCCGCCGTTCGCCAAGGGAGACTGCCTCGGCTGCCACGACCCGCACGGCTCCAACGTGCGCGGCATGCTGGTCGCGGACGAGAAGGCGGTTTGCCTCAAGTGCCACGAGAAGCAGGGCAAGGAGCTCGCGGGCGCGAAGAGCGTCCACGCGGCATTCGCCCAGGGCGATTGCTCGAAGTGCCACAGCCCGCACAAGGCGTCGCTGAAGGCGCTGCTCCTGGCCCAGGCCCCGGACCTCTGCTTCTCCTGCCACAAGCAGATGAAGGCGAAGATGGCGACCGAGACGAAGCACCAGCCGGCGGAGGACTGCCTCACCTGCCACAAGCCGCACGGCTCGACCGAGACGCGGCTCATGGTTCAGCCGGTCCTGGACCTCTGCTCCCAGTGCCACGAGACCAAGGACAAGGCCTTCGCGGCGGCCCACATCGGCATCGAGGCGAAGAACGTCAAGTGCATGAGCTGCCACGAGCCGCACGCCTCGAAGGACCCGAAGTTCTTCAAGACGTCGGTGCACCCGCCGTTCGCGGCTCGCGACTGCGACGCTTGCCACATCGCGCCGAAGAAGTAGGGGACCGACCATGAACGCCAGATCCTCCGTCCTTCTCGTCGCCATCGCCGCCGCGCTCCCGGCGTCTGGGTCGGCCGCGCCCTCGCAGGCGGCGGCCTTCAAGCTCAAGCCCGGCGCCGAGGGCAAGCTCTGCTTCGACTGCCACGCGCAGTTCGAGGACGTCCTCAAGAGGAAGTTCGTGCACACGCCGGTACGGGCGCGGAACTGCGCCGGCTGCCACAACCCGCACTCCTCGAACCACGGCAAGTTCCTTTCGGCCGAGCCGGGCCAGATCTGCCTCGGCTGCCATTCGGGCGTCGTCCCAGCGGCGGCGAAGAGCACCCACGCGCCGGTAACGAAGGGCACCTGCAATGGCTGCCACGACCCGCACGCCTCGGGGTTCAAGAACAACCTGGTCAAGGACGGGAACGAGCTCTGCGCGGGCTGCCACAAGAAGATCGCCGAGTCGGCCGTCAAGGCGAAGTACAGGCACAGCCCCATCGAGAAGAGCGGCTGCGTCACCTGCCACGACCCGCACGGCTCGGCCAAGGCGGCGGACCTGCTCAAGACCGCGGTCCCCGGGCTGTGCGTGAGCTGCCACAAGGTGGACAAGCCCATCTTCGCGAAGCAGCACCTGAACTACCCGGTTGGAAAGTCGGACTGCTCGAGCTGCCATGACCCGCACGGCTCCGACCGGCGCGGGATGCTCTACGACAACGTGCACGCGCCGGTGGCGAAGGCGATGTGCAACCAGTGCCACGAGCCGGCGTCGTCGCCGAACGCGCTCAAGACGAAGCAGACCGGCGTCGGTCTGTGCCGCGGGTGCCACAACGAGAAGTTGAACGGCATGATGGCGAAGTCTCGCGTACACCGGCCGGTGGCCGAGGGGAGCTGCCTCACCTGCCACGGACCCCACGCCTCGAAGGAAAGCGGGCTACTCAAGGCCGCCGCCGTGCCGCTCTGCGGGAGCTGCCACGCCGACACCATCAAGCGGCAGCAGCTCTCGCCGACGAAGCACCCACCGGTCGCCGAGGGCCAGTGCACCAAGTGCCACGACCCGCACTCCTCCGAAAACACGCTCTCGCTCGTGAAGGCCGACGTGGTGGAGGGCTGTGGCACCTGCCACGACTGGCTCAAGCACTCGTCGCACCCGATGGGAGAGAAGTACGTCGACCCCCGGAACCGGAACTTGAAGCTCCAGTGCCTGAGCTGTCACCGGGCGCACGGGACCGAGTACAAGCACCTCATGCCGTACCCGACGACGACGGACCTCTGCACCCATTGCCATGAGCAGTTCAAGAGGTGACGACCGTGTCCAGATCGAGCACGATTCGCGGGATCCTCGCGGTTGCGATGTCGCTCGCGGCGGCCCGGGGCCGCGCCGCCGACGCCATCGCCTTCACGCACGAGGCGTCCATCTACCAGGACGTGAAGGAAGGTCCGCTGAATGCGCCCGAGGGCGTCGCCTGCGACGCCGCCGGCCACGTCGTCGTGGCCGACACCGGCAACGGGCGGCTCGTGACCTATTCGATGAAGGAAGGGCGCGTCGCAGGCGGGTCCGAGCTGAAGATCCCGCAGCTCGCGTACCCGCAGCGACTCCAGATCGACGGCAAGGGAAACCTCTTCGCGCTCGACGGGAAGGCGCACCGCATCGTCCGCGTCGAGGCCGACGGGAAGTCCGGCACGCTCGTGGACGTGAAGGCCGAGAAGGGGCAGGCGGTCGTCGGCAGCTTCAAGCTGGACCCGCAGGACGTCCTGTACGTGCTCGACATCGCGTCGAACAAGGTGCTGGTGGCGGATGCCGCGGGGAGCGTGGCGAGGCAAGTGGACCTGCCGCGAGAGGGCGCGGTCTTCACCGACATCGCAGTGGACGCGGGAGGAACGATCTACGCCGTCGATGCGGTGGGCGCATCCGTCTGGTCCGTCGAGAAGGGCGGGACCGCGTTCAAGGCCCTCGCGAGGGGCATGAAGGACCGGATGAGCTTCCCCACCTACATCACGGCCAGCAAGGGCAGGCTCTACCTCGTAGACCAGAACGGCAGCGGCATCGTCCTGCTCGGTGTCGACGGCAGCTACCAGGGACGCCAGCTCAGCATTGGTTGGGGCGACGGGCTCGTGAACTACCCCGCGCAGCTCTGCCTCACGGACAACCTCGCCTTCATCGCGGACCGATACAACAACCGGGTCCAGGCGTTCAGCACCGGGAAGTAGGGCCGCAGGGGCGCCTCAGGGCCGGGGGGCCGCGTCGATCGGGCCCGGAGCGCTTCGGCAGCCGCGGGATCGAGCGAGATGAGCTGTCGTGGCGCGGCGACGGCGCCGTCGCGGTCGTCGCCGGCGAGGCTCGCGACCCCGAGGTTCGACCAGGCGCGGAACGCCGACGAGGAGGCTCGGGACCTTCCTCCGCTCGTCCATCTCCCCAACGCCGAGCCCCTCGACGCGGCCCAGGGGGCAGGCGTCGAGGAGTAGCAGCGTTGCCGGGAGGGTGACGAGCTTGGGCTTCGCGAGGAACCCGATCGCGTTGGCGCCCCCAACGACCTCATCCTGGCGGTACGGCCGGGGACATAGGTCGCCCCCGCCGCCTTGACGCATGTCAATGAAGGATCCATTCAAGCATCGTATCCATTGCCGCTCGGAGAGGCGCCAATTCGTAGATCGTCATCGCCTCGAGCGGCATCGAGGGAGGGGGCCCAGTGATGCGACGGTATCCGTGCCCGAGGTCCCGTCGGACGTTCGTGCTCGCGTTCATCGCCGGGCTCGTCGCGCTCGCCGCGTCCGGCGCACGGGCGCAGAGTGCCGCGGTCGCGGCTCACGACCTGTACGCGAGCAAGGGCATCGCCTGCGCGGCGTGCCACCTCTGCGGCAAGGGGGCGGTGCACCCGGCCGCCTGGATGGATACGACGAGCGCCGGGTTCCACGCGCCCTCGGCGAACGGCGGCCTCGCCAGCTGCCAGGGCTGCCACGGCGCGAAGCTCGACGGCGTCGGCGGATCGGCGCCCATCTCGTGCGCCGCCTGCCACGGCGTGGCGTGGGCGACGACCTGCACCATGTGCCACGGCGGCACCGACAACCCGACGGGAGCGCCGCCCAAGGCCACCTGGGGCAAGGCGGCCGACGCCGTCCGCGTCGGGACGCACACCTCGCACGTGGGCGCGACGCACGGGCTCGCCCAACCCGTCGCCTGCTCGGCCTGCCACGTCACGCCCGCGGACGCATTCGCCGCCGGCCACCTCGACGGCCCGACGGCGACCGTGACCTTCGGCGGCCTGGCGTCGCAGGGCACGGCTCCTTCCTGGAATCGCTCGTCGGCGACCTGCGCCAGCACCTACTGTCACGGCGCGACGCTCGCCGGTGGGAACCAGAAGACGCCGGTCTGGACGACGGCGGACGGGACACAGCGCGCCTGCTCCTCGTGCCACGGCGCGCCGCCCGCGAACCCGTACCATACGCGCACCGACCTCTCCTGCGGCGCCTGCCATCCCGGCTACACGGCGACGGCCGTCGCCCAGGCGACGCACGTCGACGGGAAGCTCGACTACCCCGGGGTGACATGCAGCTCCTGCCACGGCGACGCGGCGCGAGCGGCAACCGCGCTCAACCCCCAGATCGCGGCGGCGCCTCCCAAGGGGACGCACGGCGAGACGGCGACGACGACCCGCGCCGTCGGCGCGCACCTCGCCCATCTGCAGGGCGGCGCCAACAGCAACGGCGTCGCCTGCGGCCAGTGCCACGCCGTGCCGACCTCGATGCTGCACGCGAACGGTACGGTGGCCATGACCTGGGGCTCGCTCGCGAGGACCGGCGGCTCGACCCCGGTCTGGACGCCGTCGAGCCTCACCTGCTCCTCGAACTGGTGCCACGGCGCCAAGCTCACCGGCGGCACCGACACGACGCCCATCTGGACCAAGGTGGACGGGACGCAGGACGCCTGCGGTACCTGCCACGGCATCCCGCCGACGAGCGGCAAGCACGGGATGAGCGAGCACCGCAGGCCATGCGGAGACTGCCACGGCGGCACCTACACGACGACGGTCGCCGACAAGACGCGGCACGTGAACGGAGTCTTCGAGGTGAACGGTCCTCGGATCCGCACCTGGGATCCGGCGACCCACCGCTGCTACCCGACCTGCCACGGCTCGGAGACCTGGTGACGAGGGGGACGCCATGACCCAGCTTCGCGCACGCTCCGGAAATCCCCGCCGCGCTCTCCTCGGCGCCGCCGTCGGCCTGGCCGTCGCGGCGTGTGGGGGCCCGGGCGGGCAACCCGCAGCGAGCACCGGCAGCGCAGCTTTGCCGCTCACGGGCGACACCACCTGCACCGGCCCAAGCGTCCACGAGAAGCACGTCGCACAGTTCGCGTGCGACACGTGTCACCCGACCGGCGCCACCTGGGGCTTCGGCAAGCCGTACACGTTCCCTTCCGGGCGCACGACGACCGCGGGCGGGGCGATCGTGCGCGGCACGGGCACGACGCCGACGAGCTGCACCGTCGCTTGCCACTACCCGATGGGGGCCGCGGCGCACGCGGTGGGATGGACGGATCCGGGGCCGCTCTCCTGCACGGCGTGCCACGACGTCTCGAGGCTGCCGGCAGCGCACCCGGCGGTGAGCGCGGCGGCGACGCGCGGCGACTGCCAGGTCTGCCATGTCATCGGCGACAAGCACATGACTGGCACCGTCGTCCTACAGGGCCACGATCTCACGACGTGGATGGCCCGGACGGACCCGGGCTTCCACGCCTTCTCGGCGAACCGGGGGATCGCGAGCTGCACGATCTGTCACGGTGCCGACCTGTCGGGCGGCACGGCGGGCGTCGCCTGCGCGGATTGCCACAACGGCGTGAAGGCCAACGACTTCAGGACGTGCACTGCCTGCCACGGCGGCAAGGACAACCTGACCGGCGCCCCGCCCGCCGCGACCTGGGGCTACGCGGGTGATCCGAACCGCGGCGGAGGCACGCTCGACGCGATCCGCGCCGGCGCGCACACCTCGCACGTCACCGCGAGCGCCATCGCCCCGATCTTCGACTGCGCCGTGTGCCACGTCGTGCCGCTGGATGCGCTGTCGCACGGGCACATCGACGCCGCGACGGCCACGGTGTCGTTCGCGGGGTTGGCCTCGGGCGGCGTGACCGCGCCGTTGCCGCCGCCGACCTGGGATCGCACCACCGCGACCTGCAGCAGCACCTACTGCCACGGCGCCACGCTCACCGGCGGGACCAGCAAGACGCCGGTCTGGACGGCGGTCGGCCAGGGCCAGGCCGCCTGCGGCACCTGCCACGGCGTGCCGCCGGTGTCGGCGAACCACCCGCCGGTCTCGAACGATCTCAAGGGCTGCAATCCCTGCCACTCGGGGACCATCGACGCGAACGGCGGCCTCATCCCGCCGAGCGCCGGCGGCATGCACCTCGACGGCACCATCGAGGCGACCGGCGGGCACGCGGCCTCGTGGATGGACACGAGCAGCCCCGATTTCCACGCGTTCTCGGCGAACCGCGGCATCGCGAGCTGCACGAGCTGTCACGGCGCCGACCTGTCGGGCGGCACGGCGGGCGTCCCCTGCGCGAATTGCCACAAGGCCGCGGCGCTCGGCGGCACGGCGAGGGACTTCGCGACCTGCACCGCCTGCCATGGCGGCATAGCCAACCAGACCGGCGCTCCGCCGGCCGCGACGTGGGGCTACGCGGGCGATCCGGACCGCGGCGGAGGCACGCTGGACCCGGTCCGCGTCGGCGCGCACACGAAGCACGTGGCGGCGACGCTCGCGACGCCGTTCGACTGTGGCGTGTGCCATGTGAAGCCGACTGTCTTGCTCTCGCCCAAGCACGTCGACGCCCCGACCGCGCTCGTCACCTGGAGCGGCGTGGCGGCGGGCGGCGGCGCGAGCCCGTTCTGGAACCGAGTGGACGCGACCTGCTCGAGCACGTACTGCCACGGAAACTACTCCGGGACCTACGCGTACGACGTGTACGACTATGGATCGGATGCCTACTTCACCAAGTACGCATCGTACGTCGGTAAGAACGCGATCCCGACCTGGACCGACGGCCCGATGACCTGCGCGTCGTGCCACGGCAATCCGCCTGCGAACACGGGCGTGTGGCACAGCGGCAGTCACGGCTACCAGGGGCTCGACGCCTACAACGAGTGCCAGACGTGTCACCCCGACGCGACCAGCGTGGACGGCGTGGGTACGGCCATCACGAGCCCGCACCAGCACGTCAACGGCACCATCGAGGTGACGCCCCGGTGGACCACCCGCTGCTTCGGCTGCCACTGACGCCGCCGAGTGCCGCATGGAGGTCCGCGACCGTCGACGGCCCCGGGCGCCCGCGCCCGGGGACGGGCGCTACTGGACGCGAGCGCTGGCCGGCACCTCGCCGGCGCGGGTGCACAGCTCGGGCATCTGCGGCGACTCGAGGCCCTGGGCGTTCTGCGCCGAGACGCGGTAGCAGTGGGGCTCGCGAGCGATGGGCCCGAAGATCCGATAGGTCGTCGAGGTGGTGATCCCGATCTGCTTCCAGCCGTTCCTGTTCCAGTAGACGACGTAGTGGACGCCAGGGTCTGGAGACGGGTCCCAGCGGAGGATGACCTCGCGTGACACGATGGCCTCGGCACGGAGTCTCGTCGGGCCGGCGGGCAAGGCAGGGTCGGGAGTCTTCACGCAGACCCGCGAGGACGGCTCCGACCGGTTGCCGGCGGCGTCGAGGGCTCGCACGCCGTAGCAGTACTCGGTGAGCCCCTCCAGCCCCTTGTCGGCCGCCTGGAGGCGGCTCACGGTGGCGACGACCGCATCCCCCCGCAGCAGCTCGTAGCCGGCCACCCCGACGTCGTCCTTCGACGCGTCCCAGGCGAGGAGCACCTCTCGCGAGGAGCTCGCAGCGGCCGCCAGGTTCTCGGGCCTGGTCGGCGGCGTGAGGTCGGGCGTCGTGACGCAGGCCGGCCCGGCAGGCGAGGAGCGGTTCCCGGCCGCGTCGTGGGCCACGATGGCATGGCAGTAGTTCCGCGCGGGCCTGAGGCCGGACACGCTGGCGGCCGTGCCGCTCGCCCTGGCGACGAGCAACTCGGGACGAACCGTCACGCGCCCGACGCCCTGGTAGACCTCGTAGCCGGCGACGCCGACGTTGTCCGTCGACGCGGCCCAGCTCAGGTCGACCTGCCGGTCCGAGGGCGCGGCCGCCACCGGGTTGCCGGGGGCCGTCGGCGGGGTGGTGTCGGGCGTGGTGACGCAGATCCGCCCGCTGGGCTTGGAGCGGTTGCCCGCGGCGTCGCGCGCCCGCACGGTATAGCAGTACTCGGTCGAGGCCCCGAGGCCCGACTCGGTCGCGCTCGTCTCCGGGGTCCGGGCGACGAGCATCTCGCCCCGGAACAGCTCGTACCCGGTCACCGCCACGTTGTCCGTGGCCGCGCTCCAGCGCACCTGCACCTCGCTCTCCGAGAGTGCACGGGCGGCGACATGCGGCGGAACCGAGGGCGGAGTGACGTCGGGCGGAACGACGCAGGAGGGCGGCGACTTCGGCGAGCGGTTGCCGGCGGCGTCGAAGGCGCGCACGGCGTAGCAATACTGCTCGGCAGCGCGAAGGCCCCTGTCGCGGACGGCGGTCTCTCCGACCGTCGCGACCAGCACATCGCCCCGGAAGACCTCGTAGCCGGCCACGCCGACGTTGTCGCCCGAGGCGCTCCAGGCGACGCTGGCGTCGTATTCGGAGCCCGCCGCCGCCGCCACCGAGCCGGGCACCGTCGGGGCAGTGAGGTCGGGCGTGGAGACGCACAGCGGACGCGACCACGGCGAGCGGTTGCCGGCTGCGTCGTAGGCCCGCACGACATAGCAGTACTTCGTCCCGGCGCGCAGCCCCGACTCCGAGGCGCGGGTGTCGATCGCGCCGGAGACGAGCGCGTCTCCCCGGAAGGCCTCGTACCCGGCGACGCCGACGTCGTCGCTGGACGGGCTCCAGCGGAGGACCACCTTGGTCTCGGAGGGCGCCGAGGCGGAAAGGTCCCCCGGCACCGAAGGCGGGGTGACGTCGGGGGGCGTGCCGCAGACGGGCCCCGCCGGAGCGGAGCGGTTCCCGGCGGCGTCGAAGGCGCGGACGGTGTAGCAGTGCTCCTCGGCCGCGTGCAGCCCGGCCTCGCTCGCCTTGGTCTCCACGACCGTGGCGACGACGGTGCCGCTGCGCAGCACCTCGTAACCGGCCACGGCCACGTCGTCCGTCGACCGGGCCCACGTGAGGACGACGTGCGCCGGACGCGCTTCGCTCGCGAGCTGGGTGGGCGGGGTCGGGGGCGTCAGGTCCGGAGTGAAGACGCAGGCGGGCGCGCTTGGCTCGGAGCGGTTACCGGCGGCGTCGAGGGCGCGGACGGTGTAGCAGTGGCGCCGGAAGGGTGCGAGGCCCACGACCGTGGCGCGGGTGTCGCTCACCTGGGCGACCACCTCGTCGCCGCGGAGGACGACGTATCCCGCGACCCCGACGCCGGCGGTCGGGCCTTGCCACTTCAGCCCGACCTCGGTCGGGGCCGACAGCAGGGCGGTGAGCCCAGCCGGAGCCGAGAGCGGCGTCCTGGCGCAGGCCTGTGCGGACGGCTGCGACCGGTTGCCGGCCGCGTCGAACGCGACGACGGTGTAGCAGTGCTCGCGGGAGGGATCGAGCCCGGTCTCCCGCGCCATGGTCGTCGTCGTGCGAGCGACGAGGGCCCCGCCCCGGAACACCTCGTAACCCTCCACGCCGACGTCGTCGCCCGAGCCCGTCCACGAGAGGTCCACCGTGCCGGCTGCGATCGAGGCATCGAGGTTGGATGGTGGCGTCGGGGGCGTCGCGTCGGGAACGGGCCCGGATGGACCGGGCTCGCCCGGCCCGGCGATCCCCCCGCGCGTCCCCGCCGCCTGGTCGCGTGCCTGGTCCGATCGCTGGCACCCGGACGACAGGCAAGCGACGAGGAGAGAGACGGCGGCGAACGCAGCGCCGGCGGCTGGCCGTCGCCCGCCACGCTGGACCTGGCCGTCCGCCTCGACCACGGCGCCCGTCATGACTCCACCCTCATCTCGGCCGGATGATATCGCACGATCACGAGCCGGCGACCTCCTGGGCCTGCCGCTTCCGGTGGGACGCGAGCCCAGCCACCAGGAACGCCGCCTCCGCGAGGGCGACGACGATCATCCACGTCACCACCGGGGAGTCGCCGAAGCCGTACGAGTGGAGGCCGGTCGAGAGGACGAAGTTCACTCCCAGGTAGGTCATGAGAATGGTCTGGAAGGCGATGATGCTGATGGCTGCGACGCCGAAGGGCCCGATGAGCTGGTCCCACCTCGCGTGCAGGATGGCGAGGTAGGCGAGGAACGCCACCAGCGACCAGACCTCCTTCGGATCCCAGCCCCAGTAGCGGCCCCACGAGGACGCGGCCCAGATCGACCCCGTCAGGATGCCCGCGATGAGCAGGATCGACCCGACCATCGTGTACCAGTAGAGGAGCTCGTTCATCCGCTGGATCACCTCCGCCCGCGCCGGCGCGAAGATGGTGAAGCCGATCTGCATGTGCGCGACGACGACGCCGAGGGCCAGCACCGCGTAGCTCACCATGATGATGGGGACGTGGATCGCGAGCCAGGGCGTGCCGGCGAGCACCGGCGCCACCGGGTGAACGAAGGGATCGATGGGCAAGAGGTCGGCGAGAGCCATGGTGAGCGCGGCCATGGCATTGGCGTTCAGGACCACGAGCCGGTTGCGGAGGAGCGCGAAGGCCACCACGGCGAAGAGGCCCACTCCCCACGCGAGGAACAGGAGCGACTCGAACATGTTCGACGCCGGGATGCGGCCGGCGACGGCCCAGCGCGTGGCGATGCCCCAGGTCATCGCGGCGAAGCCGGCGAGGAGGCCGGCGAGGGCGAGTCCGTCGAGGAGCCTGCTGCCCCGGTTCCAGGCGAGCACGGAGAAGACCAGCGCGGCCAGGAGCACGATCCAGGCGACGCGCGTCGGGCGCACCGCGTTGTAGGTGATCTCCCGGTCGATGTCGGAGGCGGCGGGCCACCCAACGAGCCGCGGGCCGCCCGCCAGGGCGGCGAGGTCCGCGGCGGTGAGCAGCGGGGCCACGCTCCAGCGCGCACCCGCTTCGGAGGAGGGAACGGGCAGGATGGCGTCGCGGTTGAGGAAGCCCTGGAGCCAGACGAGGC
>Ga0209798_10001088_pt1 | contig 16590 bp, 15 predicted proteins | sample DOMMetBare3Fresh_FD_187475 | JGI IMG/M metagenome (GOLD analysis project Ga0209798, IMG submission 187475) | Wetland sediment microbial communities from St. Louis River estuary, USA, under dissolved organic matter induced mercury methylation -... | ecosystem: Environmental > Aquatic >...
CCACTTCTCGAGGTTCTGCGGCCGGTTGTTCAGCGCGTCGAGCCCTTGCTCGGTGGTGGGGTACTTGCCCACGTCGAGCCGGAACTGATCCAGCGCCTTCTCGAGCGATTCGATCTGGGCCTTGGCAATCTTGGTGTTGGACTTGCCTAGCTGCTCGAAGTAGCGCGGCGCCACCAGTCCGGCGAGCAGACCGATGATGACGATCACGACCAGCAGTTCCAGCAGCGTGAAACCGCTCGTGGTTCGGAGCGCCCGCGGCTCGGCCAGCGTGGTGTCGCGAGGGGGTGCGGAGCGGAGCGTCAACTGGGTGGTTCTCATCGTTTGCATCTGCCGGTCGGGCAGGTGAATGCAGTCGTGCGGACTGATCGCATGAGTGTGTGGAGGGGGCTTAACGGTGACTTAAAGTCTTGGGTAAGCCCCCCCGGATAGGCGGGCGGCTTTGCCCGTAGTGCGCGGCGCGACCCTACCCGGCGGGTTCGCGTGTGGACCGAGAAATCCGCGCTCGAAGCCGCTGGATGATCTACGTTCGAAACGGCAGCATCGCGGCAACGCGTCAGCGGCCGCGCGGTTCGAAGCTTGACCCGCCTACTGCGCGCGGGTGTTCACCGCGGAGCTGAAGTGGGCGTGGTACGAGAGCACCTTCGGCACGTAGGCGCGCGTTTCTGCGATGTCGGGGATGCGCCGGCCGGCGCGCAGGACGGCGCCTTCGCCGGCGTTGTACGCGGCCAGCGCCAGCTTCACGTCGCCGGCAAACAGGTCCAGCAGCCATCGCAGGTAGGCCGTGCCGGCGCGCAGGTTGTCCTCCACGGCGAAGGCATCGCGCGCGCCAAAGCGGCGAGCGGTTTCGGGCATCAACTGCATCAGCCCCATGGCGCCCTTGACGGAGCGTGCGTTCGGATCGAACCCCGATTCGACCGCGATCACCGCCTTGACCAGCGCTTCGGCGACCGAATAGTCGCGCGCCACGATGCCGATCAACGCCGACGTCGCTGCCGGCGGCGTGCGGGCCAGCGGCGCGCGTGCACGCACTGAGGCGTCAACGGCCGTTGCCGCATGCGCGGGTTCGGTGAGCCGTGCGTCGGGCTGACGTTCCGGCTCGAGCAGCAAGACCGGCGTGTAGGCCGACGCATGGTTGGACAGCACCACGCGGCCGCCGGAGGCGGCAGGATCGTTGGTGTAGATCTGCGCGCAGGCCGGATCCATCGCGCTCCAGAGCAGCGTCGCCCACAACGCGGCGTGCGGCCATCGCACTCGCGTCGCGCGAACTCGCCTGTGTATCGTCAACGGACGGCTATTCGTTCGATGCAAACCAACGCTCCCGCTGGCGCCATTCAATCCCGAATTCGACGCAGCGGCCAGCTTGGGTGACCCTGCGGCCGTGGGTAGGGCGCTTCCTACCAGGTCGGTAGGTGTTCAACCCATGCGGGTGCCGCGCAGCCCGCCATCGAGCAACACGCGTCGCTAGACAAGTGCTTGCGGAAACGCCATTTCCACACGCAAGCCGCCCAGAGGTGAGTCGAGCAGTCGAAGCGTGGCGCGATGCAGATCGACCACTGAGTGCACGATCGACAGGCCCAGCCCGACGCCCTCGATATGCGCCTGCCCCAGTCGGTTGAAGCGCTCGAACGCACGCTCGCGATCTTCGGAGCGAATGCCGGGCCCGGAGTCATCGACGGTCAGAACCACGGCGTTGCCCTGGATCTGCGAGCTGATGGAGACGTGGCCGCCAACGGGTGTGTAGGCAATCGCGTTGGCGAGCAGGTTGCGCAGCAGCACGAACACGGCGAATCGGTGAGCGCGAATCTCGTCGACCGGGAACCGTGCGGCAACCGTGATCTGCTTCGCGGTCGCACGCCGATCCAGCTCGTGCATCACGGCCTGGTACACGTCCGACAGGCGAACCGGATCCGCGACAGGCTCGATGTCCTTGGGCATGGTTTCGACGCGGGCCAGGTCCAGCAACTGCTCGATGAGGTGCGAAGCCCGGTCGGCGCCCAGCATCACGGAGTCGAGCGCCTCTTTCAGCTCATCGTCGGTGCGCGCCTTGGCCGCCAGCTGGGCATGCGCACGCAACCCGGCCAGCGGCGTGCGCATCTCATGCGCGGCGACCGACGTGAACTTGCGTTCGACCGACAGCGCGTGGCCGACCCGCGCGGTCAGGGCGTCGATCGACTTCAGGATCGGCAGCAGTTCGCGCGGCGGATCGGACACCTTCACCGGTGACATGTCCATCGGGTTGCGCTCGGCGAGCTGGCCGGCGAGCGAATCGATCGAACGCAGCGAGCGCAGCAGCCACAGCAAGGTGCCACCGAACACCAGGCCCAGCGGGATCAGCAGGAAGCCGACGAAGTACAGGCTGATCGTCGCACCCTGAGTCCAGCGTTCGTCGATGTTCTCGGCCACCTGGATCACGAATTCGCGATTCGTGCTGGGAAGCGCGAACGTACGATAGTCTTCGCCGTTGATTCGCACCGTGTCGAATCCGAAACGCGATAGCGCGGTCAGCGGTCGATCCTCGGGAGCCTCGTGGCTGCGCATCAGCAGCGATCCATGCCGTGTCCAGACCTGAAAGCGGTACAGCAGCGCCGCGGATGGTCGCGTCTTGATGTTGAGCGGCATCGCGGAATTGCCCGATGTCACCTCGAGCAACTCGGTCTCGACCTGTCGCTCGAGCAGTGCGAGCACCGTGGCGCCGAGCAGTTCGAGGCGGGAGTCCATGATCTGGTCCTCCTCGATGCCGGTGGCCCAGTACATGGCCACGCCGCCAACGAGGAGCGATGCGACGAGTGCGATGGTCGCGATGGCCAGATGGCGACCACGCAGCGACCAACGGGCGACGCGTTCGGGCATCTCAGGGCAGCAGCGACTCGGGGTTCTGATCGGAGGCGTCGAGTCGCCCGATCAGTCGGCCCTCGTGCGACAGCAGGACGACGCCGAAGTCGTGCATCGTGTGTTCGCCGTAGCGCCAGTAGCGAATGCCGATCTGGTTCGCCAGCCTGCGCGTCGACGCGTCGTTGCCCGAGAGGAAGTACCAGTTCGACCGCAGCAGCTTTCGATCCTCGCGCAGCGCCGCCCAGTCGGCGGGCCGATCCCGGCTCGGGTCCAGGCCGACAACGACGAAGTTGACGCGTTGGTGGCGTTGATCGCTCAGGGTCTGCAGCTGCGTCATGACGCGCACGCTGGTGGCGCAGATCCGACGGCAGGCGCCGTAGGCGAGCGTCAGCACCGTGGGCGTTCCGCGCAGCGCCTCGAACTGGAACGCTCGCGACTGGTCGTCCTGCCAAGGACCGGGCTGTCGATACAGATCCTCGGCGAACGCCTGCCCGGCCAATCCCCACAGCATCGTGATGCCGATCACGATGTGAAGACAGCCGGTTTTGACGTGGACGACTCGCATGGAATGCTCGCGGAAGCCTACCGCAATTCGCGCGCCGCGGGCCGGATGGTCCCCGCAAATCAGCGTGCAACCCACGTAGACTGCACGGCTCGTCCGCCACTGTGCGGTGTCTGCGTATGCATGAGGACGCGCAATGGACAAGACCTTGACGATGGCGTCGGCCGGCAGAGCGCTCTGGATCGCAGCGCTGGTCCTGGTCGCTGCTGCACCGGCGCACGCCGACGAGGCGGGCGATCGCATCAAGGCGCTCGAAGAACGGTTGGCCGCCAGTGTGCAGATGATTGAACGGCTCGCCGCGCGTGTCAGCGAGCTCGAGCGTGCGGCACAGTCCGCGGCCTCCGGTGCGCCGGCAGGCGCGCCTGGGGTGACGAACGGGGCGGGCGACCCGGCGCGCGCGATCACCGATTTGCAGGCGAGCGTGAAGCAGATTTCCGAGGGATTGAGCAGGACCAACGGTGAGTCCGGCCTGCCGTTGCACGGCTTTGCCGACGTTGGCGCCGGCTGGTCCACCGCGCGTGATCCTGCCCGACTGCGCGGTTTCAACGCCGGCTCGCTGGACGTCTACCTGACGCCGCAACTCGGTGACCGCGTCAAGTCGCTGGTGGAGGTGGTGTTCGAACACTTGCCGAGTGGTGAAAACGAAGTGGAAACCGAGCGCCTGCAGATCGGCTACACGGTCAGTGACGCGCTGACGCTGTGGATGGGGCGCTTTCATACGCCGATCGGGCTGTGGAACACGTCGTTTCATCATGGCGCCTACCTGCAGACCACCATCTTCCGTCCGCGCTTCATCGACTTCGAAGACAAGGGGGGCATCATCCCGACCCACACGGTGGGCCTGTGGGCCAGCGGCAAGACGCGCCTGGGCGCCGGCAAGCTCAACTACGACGCCTATTTCGGCAACGGCCCCAGCATTCGCGATCGCGTGCTGGCCATCAATGCGTTCACCGACGATGACAGCAGCAAGACGCTCGGTCTGAATCTAGGCTACCAGCCCGGTGGCATCGCCGGCGATCTCACCGTCGGCGTTCACGCGCGCGGCTCCACGGTGAGCACCTATGCCAATTCGGGCGGCCTGCTGAGCCGCACCAGGTTCCGGCTATCCGGCGCGTACCTTCGCTACGCTGCGAATGACTGGGAGGCGCTGGGTGAGTACTACCGTGTCGCCGACAGCGATGCGGCGGGCGGCGCGAAGCGGATCAGCCACCTCTGGTTCGCGCAGCTCGGCCGCGACTATGGCTCGCTGACGCCCTATGTTCGCTACGAGCGGGCTGCGCTCGACCTGGCCGACAACTACTTCCTCAGCCAGCAGGCCGGGCGTCCTTACCAGCGCTGGGTCGGCGGCCTTCGCTACGAGCTGGACACCCGTTCTTCACTGAAAGCCGAACTGAGCACGACGCGCGAAGCGGACGTCCTGCAGATCGATGCCAGCGGCTCGCGGGTGCCATTCGCCGCTGCCCGGTATCGCCGGGCAGCGCTCGAGTACTCGATCGCGTTCTGAGGCTGCGTCGATGAAGCACCGCATCGCGCTGACCGCGCTGGCCATCTGGCTGCCGTGCGCCGCGGCGCTGGCCGGCGAGGTGATTGCCCATCCGTTCGTCAGCCTGAGCGGAAACGACATCCGCGACGTCTACCTGGGTGAAAAGCAGCTCGCGGGCAGTCTGAGGCTGGTGCCGGTGGCCAACAGCGCGATCCAGTCCGAGTTCCTGATCAAGGTGCTGCAGACCGACGAGCGCAAGTACCAGGCGCGATGGCTGCGCAAGACCTTTCGCGAGGGCCTGCCGCCGCCGCAGGTCAAGGGCAGCGACGCGGAAGTCATTGCCTTCGTGCGTTCGACGCCCGGCGCCGTGGGCTATGTCTCGGCTGTGGGGGATGGCACGACCGGCGTGAAAGTGCTGGAGGGTTTCTAGCCCGGCTGGTCGGACGTGCCACCCGTCCAGAGCCGATAGCCGACGCCGCGCACCGTCTGGATGAGGGCGCTGCTGAACTTGCGCCGCAAATAGTGGATGTAGACCTCCACCGTGTTGCTGCCCACCTCTTCGCCCCAGCCGTACAAGGCCTCCTCGAGTTGCGCGCGGGTGACGATCTGGTTCTTCTTGCGCAGCAGGCTTTCGAGCAGCCAGTACTCCTTGTTCGTCAGCGGCACCACGGCGCCGTGCCACGTGGCGTAGCGCCGTGTGGGAAACAACTTCAGTGCGCCGTGCTCGGTCTCCTGCAGATCGTCGGCAGCCGTGGCGACGCGGCGCAATACAGCGCGCAGACGCGCGGCCAGTTCGTCCAGGTCGATCGGCTTGATCATGTAGTCATCGGCGCCGATGTCGAGCAGGGCGACGCGATCCTGCACGCCGCCACGCGCCGTGATCACGATCACCGGAACGCCGGGGCTGCGGGCGCGCACCCCCATCAGCAGGGTCTCGCCCTGCATGTCGGGCAGGCCCAAGTCGAGCAGCACGCAGTCGTATTCGTGAGCGCGCAAGGCGTCGACCATGCCTTCGCCGGTGCGGACCCAGTCGACCGGAAATCCTTCCCGCAGCAAGCCGCGCTGGATCGCCGAACCGACGAGGTCGTCATCCTCAACGACGAGTATTCGCATGCTGCTGCGTTCCCCCACGCATGGCCGGGCACGTCCGAATTCTGCGGTTCGCGACGCCTGACCCTGAGTGACAATGTCGCGGCGTGCTCGTCGACCCTACCCCTCAATCGAGTGGATTCGACGTACCGCCGCCACCCGACGGCCGCAATTTGACTAGGGCAACGAGCAGCGTTCAGCGGTCACCGCGATGACACGGCCGTCGGCGGCTTCGATCCATGCCCGTGCGCGCAGCCGCTCCGGCTTGGCCGTCTCGGGCCAGCGCATCGCCTGCAGCGTGCGGACCGGCCGTCCCGGGCGCAGCGCGTGCAGGTTGATCGGCCCGGCCACCGCGCGAACCAGGTGTCGCACGACGGGCGTGCCATCGGTGCCTTCGGGCACGATCTCCACCAGCGCGAGCCAGCCGTTGCTGCCGCGGGGTGCGGAGCCCTTGGCATCGAACTGCAGAGCGAAGTAGCCGTTCCAGGCCGGGCCCGCGGTGACGCGAAGCTGCAGCCCCGGCAGTCGCCGCAGGGCCGTGCGTCGCGCGGTTTCCTGGCCATCGGCCAGCGTCGAGCCGGTGCCACGCGCCACGCGATCGCGCGCCTCGGTGGGCGCCGCCGACGACAGCGCGGCCTCGTCGCCCCGCGTGGCGGGCACGATCCAGTCGAACAGCCAATCATCGCTCGTGGCCGACTCGCGCGGCGCGCGAGTCCAGCAGTCGGCGCAGTCTGCGCTGATGAAGCGCTCAACCACGATGCCACCCGGTCGTGGGCATTCGACCGGTGAGTCGGCGGCATGCGCGCCGGCCGCCAGGACCGCGGCTCCTAGAATCCATCGATGCATAGCGCCCATTCTGATGGCAACTCGGACGATCTCGCCCCCGGCGCGGCCGCCTCCTTGCTCACCCACCTCAATCCCGAGCAGCGTGCCGCGGTCACGCTGCCCGCGGTGCCGGCGCTGATCCTCGCAGGCGCGGGCTCGGGCAAGACGCGCGTGCTGACCACGCGCATCGCCTGGCTGCTGTCCACCGGGCAGGTGTCGCCGGGTGGCGTGCTGGCCGTGACCTTCACGAACAAGGCGGCCAAGGAAATGCTCACGCGGCTGTCGGCGATGCTGCCGATCAACGTGCGCGGCATGTGGATCGGCACGTTTCACGGCCTGTGCAACCGCTTCCTGCGCGCGCACTGGAAGCTGGCGGGTCTGCCGCAGAGCTTTCAGATCCTCGACAGCGCCGATCAGCTGTCGGCGGTGAAGCGCGTGATCAAGGCGATGAACCTCGACGAAGAGCGTTTCGTGCCGAAGCAGGTGAGCTGGTTCATCGCCGGCAGCAAGGACGACGGTCTGAGACCCAAGGACGTGCCGGTGAGCGACCCGCACACGCGCAAGATGGTCGAGATCTTCCAGGCCTACGAGGACCAGTGCCAGCGCGAAGGCGTGGTCGACTTCGCCGAGCTGATGCTGCGCAGCTACGAGCTGCTGCGCGACCACGATGCGCTGCGCGAACACTACCAGCGGCGCTTCGCGCATGTGCTGGTCGACGAGTTCCAGGACACCAATCGACTGCAGTACCAGTGGCTGAAGATGTTCGCCCCCCCTCCAGGAAGACTGGGGCAGGGCGTGTTCGCCGTCGGCGACGACGACCAGAGCATCTACGCGTTTCGGGGTGCGCTGGTCGGCAACATGGCCGATTTCGAGCGCGAGTACCGTGTGCCGCAGGTGATCAAGCTCGAGCGCAACTACCGCTCGTTCGGCAACATTCTCGACACCGCCAACGCGCTGATCGCGCACAACACGCGGCGCCTCGGCAAGAACCTGCGCACCGAGGCGGGCCCGGGCGAGCCGGTGCGCGTGGTCGAGGCCAACAGCGACTACGCCGAGGCGCAGTGGCTGCTCGAGGAGCTGCAGCAGCTGCACCGATCGGGCACGCCGCGCAGCGAACTCGCGCTCTTGTACCGCAGCAACGCGCAAAGCCGCGTGTTGGAAAGCGCGTTGTTCAACGCCGGCGTGCCGTACCGGGTGTATGGCGGGCTGCGCTTCTTCGAGCGCGCCGAGGTCAAGCACGCGCTGGCCTACCTGCGGCTGATCGAGAACCCGAGCGACGACACCTCGTACCTGCGGGTGGTGAATTTCCCGACCCGCGGCATCGGCGCACGCAGCATCGAGCAGTTGCAGGACGCCGCGCGTCTGAGCGGGCGCAGCCTCCACCAGAGTGTCGGTGCGCTGACCGGCAAGGCCGGAGGCAACCTGGCCGCATTCAACGCCTTGATCGATGCGATGCGCGACGCGACGCGCGGCCTGACGCTGCGCGAGATCATCGAGCATGTGCTGCACGCCACCGGGCTGCTCGACTTCTACCGCACCGAAAGGGAAGGCGCCGACCGCATCGAGAATCTGGAGGAGCTGGTCAATGCCGCCGAAGCCTTCGTCACGCAGGAGGGGTTCGGCAAGGACGCGGTGGCGCTGCCGGTGGACGAGACTGCCGGCGCCATCGCGGCCGGAATGCCCGAGGCGGTGGCCTCGGTCGAGGTGACGCCCGATGCCGAAACCGGCGAGATCGTCTCGCCGCTGGCGGCGTTTCTGACCCACGCTGCGCTCGAGGCCGGCGACAACCAGGCCCAGGCCGGGCAGGACGCGGTGCAGCTGATGACGGTGCATTCGGCCAAGGGGCTGGAATTCGACTGCGTGTTCATCACCGGGCTCGAGGAGGGTCTGTTCCCGCACGAGAACTCGATGTCGGACGCCGATGGCCTGGAGGAGGAACGCCGCCTGATGTACGTGGCCATCACGCGCGCGCGCCGGCGGCTGTACCTGAGCTTCAGCCAGACGCGGTTGCTGCACGGCCAGACGCGCTACAACGTCAAGAGCCGCTTCGTCGAGGAGTTGCCGGAAACTGCGCTGAAGTGGCTGACGCCGCGCAACCAGGGCTTCGGCTCGGGCTACGCACGCCAGTACCAGGAGGCCTGGTCACGCGGCAGCGGGCTGGGGTCGATGATCGGAGCGGGCCGTGTCGAACCGCGGCCTTCGGTGCTGGAAGCCAGCCGCAGCGTTCCCGCCGGCGTGGCCGGTCAGTCGCTGCGCGTCGGTCAGAGCGTGTTCCACACCAAGTTCGGCGAGGGCGTGATCCTCACGCTAGAAGGCAGTGGCAACGACGCACGGGCGCAGGTCAATTTCGGCCGGCATGGCGCCAAGTGGCTGGCGCTGGGCATCGCGAAGCTGACGCCGATCACCTAGGCTGGCGGCGGCGGCGTGTCGGCGACCTCGTCGCTGCCGAAGCAGTCGACGAACGTGAACCACAGCGACGCGTAGAACGCCGCCGAGAAGATCAACCCCGCCGGCAGGCCGATCGCGCCGATCAGTTGACGCAGGCCGAGCAGGCTGAACAGCAACGCCGCGATCGTGCCGAACAGGCCCACCGCGACGGTCCAGCCCAGGCTGTAGACGATGAACGCCGCCTTGGCCCGCCACAGCGCGAGTGTGCTGGAGAACAGTGCCTGACCGGCCGACTGGCCGCCCCACACCGCCAGCGCCGGTGCGTGCCAGTACGGGATCGACACCAGCATCACCAGCGTGGCGCGCAGCAGCAGGCCCGGCAGCAACGACGGGTCATTGAGCGCGGCCTCGAGCTCCGGGCGCGGCGCGTCGGGCCTGGCCATGGCCATTTGCAGCCGTTCGAACGCACCGCCGTCGATCCAGTGGCTGAGCATCAACACCGCCACCGACGCCGCACCATAGCCGAGGCATAACTTGATCAACGCCGCGCGCCCGGGCGCCCCGCTGCGCAGCGGCGACACGAACAGCAGCGGGCTGAGCGTCTCGTTGCGCAGTGCGGCGCGCGTCGCGGCCATGAAGCCCAGCGTCAGCAGCGGCAGCGTGGCCATGCCGATCAGGCCGCCAACCACCGGAATGGTCATCAGCAGCATGGCCGCGATCAGGAACACCAGGAACAGCCCGGTGAAGCCCAGTGGCCGGCGAAAGTACAGGCGCAGGCCATCGCGCATCCAGGTCCAGCCCTGGCGTGCCGCGACGTGCTGCAGTTTGAGTCCCATGGTGTCGGCCGATCAGCGCGGAGGATGCCAGGGCTGCGCGATGCGCTCGCGCAGCAGGCGTTCGAAATGGTGCGGGTCCTTGGGTGCGACGATGGCCGCGTCGCGCGGCAGGTGCAGGTCGGCGAGCCGCGACAGCCAGAAGCGCAGCGCCGCGGCGCGCAGCAGCGCCGGCAGCAGGCGATGTTCCGCCGCCGTCAGCACGCGCTGTCGCTGGTAGGCCAACATCAGGGCCGTGGCCCGCGTCTCGTCGATGCGTCCGCTGTCGGCATCGATGCACCAGTCGTTCAGGCACACGGCCAGGTCGAACAGCAGTGTGTCGACGCCGGCGAAGTAGAAATCGACGCAACCGGTGAGCACGTCGCGCTGGTCCGCCGAGTCGAACAGCACGTTGTCGCGGAACAGGTCGGCGTGTACCGCGGCCCGCGGCAGGCCGGCATACGCTGCCGAGGCGGCCAGCTGCTCCTGGAAGCGCAGCTCCTCGTCGAGCAGGGCGCAGGCGTCGGCGTCGAGGTACGGCCGCACGCGCGGCGCCGTCTCGCGCCACCACGGCAGGCCGCGCAGGTTCGGCTGCTGCATGCCGAAGTCGGCGGCCGCGCCGTGCAGGCGGGCCAGCGTGCCGCCGAGCTGCGCGCAGTGCGCAAGCGTCGGCAGCTCGACGTGGCGGCCGGCCAGCCGTGTGCACAGCGCCGCGGGCTTGCCGCGCAGCCGGTGCATGATCTCGCCGCCGGCGTCGGCGCGGGGTTCGGGCACCGGCAGCCCATGGCGTGCGAGGTGCTGCATCAGTCGCAGGTAGAACGGCAGCTGCTCGAAACCCAGGCGCTCGAACACCGTGAGCACCCAGCGGCGCTGGCTGGTGTCGACGAAGTAGTTGGTGTTCTCGATGCCGGAGCTCACGCCTTCGAGGCCGGTGAGGTCGCCGACGTCCAGGCGCAGCAACCACGCCCGCACCTCATCGAACGCCAGCTCGGTGAAGACCGCCATGCGCGACCGGGAACCCTAGCGGCGACTCAGAACGAGAACAGGTTCCACAGGCGCTGGCCCGTGAGCCCGCGCTGCTGCGACAGGTCGCGCGACGCATCGGCCGGCACGATTTCATAGGGCCGCGCGCCTGCGGCCTTGGGTGTGACGCTGATGCGCAGCACCTGACCGCGCACGCGCAGTTCTTCGATCCGCACGGCGTCGTCCTCGAGCACCACACGCCGGGTTTCGGGTTCACCGCCCGATGGGGGTGCTGCGGCCGCGGCCGATGTCGACGTCGCCAGCGCCAGCAGACACGTCGCGCAGATCGTATTCATGCCGTGGATTCTACGGCCGGGGTGTCCGCGCGCCTCGACGCACAATGCCAACCATGACGCTTGCCGGCCCGCTTCGTTCATCGCCCACCGAGCGCGTGGCACCGCCGCGCGGCTGGAGCTCGCAATGAATGATCACACGCTGATCCTGGTCGACGGCTCGAGCTACCTGTATCGCGCCTACCACGCGATGCCGGATCTGCGTTCGCCCGACGGGTTTCCCACCGGTGCGATCCACGGCATGGTGGCGATGATGAAGAAGCTGCGCGACCAGTTCGGCGCGGGGCATGCCGCCTGCGTGTTCGACGCCAAGGGGCCGACCTTCCGCGACGCCTGGTACCCCGAGTACAAGGCGCACCGTGCGCCGATGCCCGAGGACCTGGTGCGACAGATCGAGCCGATCCACGAGGTCGTGCGCCTGCTCGGCTGGCCGGTGCTGGAGGTGCCGGGCATCGAGGCCGACGATGCCATCGGCACGCTGGCCCGCGTGGCGGCGGCCAGCGGTCACAAGGTGATCATCTCCACCGGCGACAAGGACCTGGCACAGCTGGTCAACGATCGGGTGCAGCTGATCAACACGATGAGCAACGAGACGCTCGACGTGGCCGGCGTGGCCGCCAAGTTCGGCGTGCCGCCGCAGCGCATCGTCGACTACCTGACGCTGATCGGCGACGCAGTCGACAACGTGCCGGGCGTCGACAAGGTCGGCCCGAAGACCGCGGCCAAGTGGATCGCCGAATTCGGCTCGCTCGACGGTGTGATCGAGGCGGCCGCCTCGATCAAGGGCGCGGCGGGCGAGAACCTTCGCAAGGCGCTCGACTGGCTGCCGCAGGGCCGGCGGCTGGTCACGGTGGCCACCGACTGCGACCTGTCGGGCCAGGTGCCCGACTGGCCCGCGCTGGAGTCGCTCGCGCTGCGCGAGGTGGACCGGCCAGCGCTGCTGGCGTTCTATCAGCGCTTTGGCTTTCGCGCCTGGAGCAAGGAGCTCGAGACCAGCCTCGGCGTCGCACCGGCGCTGGCGCCACCGGCCCAGGTGGGCCGTTTCGACGACCCCACGCCGCCGGACGTGTCGAACCTGCAGCGCCACTACGAGACCGTGCTCACGCGCGAACGGCTCGACGCCTGGCTCGAGCGGCTGCGTGTCGCGCCGCTGTGTGCACTGGACACCGAGACCGATTCGCTCGACCCGATGCGCGCGCACATCGTCGGCATTTCGTTCGCGGTGCAGCCGGGCGAGGCCGCCTACGTGCCGGTGACACACGACTACCCCGGTGCGCCGACCCAGCTGCCGCGCGACGAGGTGCTGGCGGCGATGAGGCCCTGGCTCGAGGACGCCGCCGCGCCCAAGGTGGGGCAGAACATCAAGTACGACACCCACGTGCTCGCCAACCACGGCATCACCGTGCGCGGCTGGCAGCACGACACGCTGCTCGAGAGCTACGTGCTCGAGGCGCACAAGCCGCACAACCTGGAAAGCCTGGCCGAGCGCCACCTCAACCGCAAGGGGCTGAGCTACGAAGAGCTGTGCGGCAAGGGCGCGAACCAGATCTCGTTTTCGCAGGTCGACATCGCGCGCGCCACCGAGTACTCGGGCGAGGACAGCGAGATGACGCTGCAGGTGCACCAGACGTTGTTTCCGCGGCTCGAGCGCGAAGCGGGGCTGCGCCGCGTGTACCAGGACATCGAGATGCCGGTCAGCGCGCTGCTCGCGCGCATCGAACGCCGCGGCGTGCTGATCGATGTCCAGCTGCTGGCGCAGCAGAGCCGTGAGCTGGCCGAACGCATGGTGGCGCTGGAGCAGGAGTCCTACGCACTGGCCGGCCAGCCGTTCAACCTCGGCTCGCCGAAGCAGATCGGCGACGTGCTGTTCGGCAAGCTCGGCCTGCCGGTGAAGCGCAAGACCGCCAGCGGCGCACCCAGCACCGACGAAGACGTGCTGCAGGAACTCGCCGCCGACTACCCGCTGCCGGCGCGAATCCTCGAACACCGCAGTCTGAGCAAGCTGAAGGGCACCTACACCGACAAGCTGCCGCTGATGGTGAACCCCGCCACCGGCCGCGTGCACACCAACTACGCGCAGGCCGTCGCGGTCACGGGCCGGCTGGCGAGCAACGACCCGAACCTGCAGAACATCCCGATCCGCACGCCCGAGGGACGCCGGGTGCGCGAGGCCTTCATCGCGCCGCCGGGTCATCGCATCGTCAGCGCCGACTATTCGCAGATCGAGCTGCGCATCATGGCGCACATCAGCGGCGACGAAGGCCTGACGCGGGCGTTCGCGCAGGGCATGGACGTGCACCGCGCCACCGCGAGCGAGGTGTTCGCGATCCCGCCCGAGCAGGTGACGCCGGAGCAGCGGCGTTACGCGAAGACCATCAACTTCGGCCTGATCTACGGCATGGGCGCGTTCGGGCTTGCGTCGAGCCTGGGCATCGAACGCGGCGCCGCGGCGGCCTACATCGACCGCTACTTCCAGCGCTTTGCCGGCGTGAAACGCTACATGGACGAGACCAAGGCCCGCGCCGCCGAGCGTGGTTACGTGGAGACGCTCTTCGGCCGGCGCATCGAGCTGCCGGAGATCCGCGGCGGCAACGGCCCGCGCCGTGCCGGTGCCGAACGCCAGGCGATCAACGCGCCGATGCAGGGCACCGCGGCCGATCTCATCAAACTGGCGATGATCGCCGTGCAGGGTGCGATCGACTCACAGCAGCGCAAGACCGCGATGGTGATGCAGGTGCACGACGAACTGGTGTTCGAGGTGCCCGAAGACGAGCTCGACTGGGCGAAGAGCGCGGTGCCGGCGCTGATGTCGGGCGTCGCGCAGCTGGCGGTGCCGCTGCTGGCCGAGGTGGGCGTCGGCGCGAACTGGGATGAAGCCCATTAGCCGGCGCGTTGTCGCAGAGCTGCCTAGAATCGCGCGCGTTCAACCTGCCCGGGAGGCACCATGTTGCATCAAGACGTCGACAGCCTGACCCCCACCCGAGACTTCAGCCGCCGCGACTTCGTTCGCACGTCGGTCGGCAGCGGCTTCGCCGCCGCGGTGATGCCGATCGCCGCACAGACGGTGATCAAGACCGACAGCAACGGCCTCGTCGCCGGCGAGGTGACGATTCCGGTGGGCGACTTCAAGATGCCGGCCTACCGCGCCGCACCGGCGGGCAAGGCCAACGCGCCGGTCGTGCTGGTGGTCAGCGAGATCTTCGGCGTGCACGAGCACATCGCCGATGTGGCGCGGCGCTTCGCGAAGGCCGGCTATTTCGCGATCGCACCCGAGCTGTTCGTGCGCCAGGGCGACGCCGGTTCGTACGGCGAGATCGCCAAGCTCATCGCCGAGGTGGTGTCCAAGGTGCCCGACCCGCAGGTGATGGGCGACCTGGACGCCAGCGTCGCGTGGGCCAAGGCGCAGGGCGCCGACACTGGCAAGGTCGCCGTCACCGGCTTCTGCTGGGGCGGCCGCATCACCTGGCTGTACGCCGCGCACAGCCCGGCGGTGAAGGCTGGCGTGGCCTGGTACGGCCGGCTGGTCGGCAACACCAGCGCGCTCAATCCGGCCAACCCGGTGGACCTGGCCGGCAAGCTGAACGCACCGGTGCTGGGCCTGTACGGCGCGGCCGACACCGGCATCCCGCTCGACACGGTGGACAAGATGAAGGCCGCGCTGGCCGCCGGCAGTGCGGCGGCGAAACGCTCGGAGTTCGTGGTCTATCCCGATGCGCCGCACGCCTTCCACGCCGACTACCGGCCGTCGTTTCGCAAGGACGCGGCGGAGGACGGCTGGAAGCGTTGCCTGGCCTGGTTCAAGGCCAACGGGGTGGCCTGACGGCTGCGCGACAATAGCGCTCGTCTGCGAACCGCGCCACGCCCGGCGCGGTTCGTGTTTCAGCCTGCGCCCGAACCGACGTTCAACCTCGCATGACGCTGCTGTACATCGTGCTCGCCACCCTGGCCGGCGGCGTGTTGTCGGTGCTGATCGCCGCGATGGTCACGGTGCAGCTGCTCGGCCGCGTGGTCAAGCACATGGTCAGCCTGTCGGTGGGCATCCTGCTCGGCACGGCGCTGTTGCAGGTGCTGCCCGAAGCATTCGAGGGCCCGGCGCGCACGCACGCGCTGTTCGCCACGCTGCTGGCCGGGCTGCTGTTCTTCTTCCTGCTCGAGAAGGCCGAGCTGTACCGCCACGGCCACCACCACGAGGGCGACGGCCACGAGCACCACCACCACTACGACGAGCAGCAGGCCGGCCGCGGCGGCTGGTCGGTGCTGGTGGGCGACAGCATCCACAACTTCTGCGACGGCGTGATCATCGCGGCTGCATTCCTGGCCGATCCGCGCCTGGGCGTGATGACAGCGCTGGCCATCGTGGCGCACGAGATCCCGCAGGAGGTGGGGGACTACATCGTGCTGCTCAACGCGGGCTTCTCGCGTGCGAAGGCGCTGCTGTACAACGCGCTGTCGGGCCTGGCGGCGGTGGCCGGCGGCGTGCTCGGCTACTACGTCGTCGGACCGTGGCAGGATCTGTTTCCGTACCTGCTGGTCGTGGCCGCCAGCAGCTTCGTGTACATCGCCGTGGCCGACCTGCTGCCGCAACTGCAGCGGTCACTGCCCTGGCGCGACACGCTGGCGCAAGTGTCGTGGATCGCCGCGGGCCTGGGCCTCGTGTTCTCGATCGGCAGGCTGTACGGTCATTGAAGCCGGTCGGGGCATCGGCCTCACGGTCGGCGCAGATCGGGATCTACTTGACCACCAGCACCGGCAACGGGCTGTGCGTCAGCACGCGCGAGGTTTCGCTGCCGAGCAGCAGCGCCGAAACGCCGCGGCGCCCGTGCGACGCCATCACGATCAGGTCGCAGCCTTGCTGCTTGGCATGGTCGAGAATGGCCTCCCAGGCATGCAGCGCCTCGACGGTGTGCGCGTGGCAGGTCAGACCCGCGGCGCTGGCCGACTCCTGCACCGCCTTGACGCGGCCGGTGGCGATACGCTCCTGCGCGTCGTAGAACTCCTGCGGCGGCACCGGCTGCATCTCGGAGATCGCGCTGTACGGGAACGGCTCCTTGACGCTGATCGTGAACAGCGCGGCGCCGGTCACCTTGGCCAGCGAGATCGCCGTCTGCACCGCCTTGGCGGTGATTTCCGAGCCGTCGGTGGGAACCAGGATTCGCTTGTACATGCTGCACTCCTTGACGATGGGCCCCGTCCCGGGGCAGAACGGCTTGGCACAGAGTTTGTTCCATCCGGCGCCGGTTGGGAACTGACGTCAGTCAAGCTTTGCGGATTCAACCATGGCGG
>Ga0209798_10001089_pt1 | contig 16589 bp, 10 predicted proteins | sample DOMMetBare3Fresh_FD_187475 | JGI IMG/M metagenome (GOLD analysis project Ga0209798, IMG submission 187475) | Wetland sediment microbial communities from St. Louis River estuary, USA, under dissolved organic matter induced mercury methylation -... | ecosystem: Environmental > Aquatic >...
TCGCGAGTTCCGAGAGCGGGCTGTTGTGCAGCTCCAGGCTCGCCGACGCGCCAGGGAGGTGCTTCATCGGGGTGTGGGTCTGGCCCGAGCTCGCGTCGTGCAGCACCAGGTGACGCTGGCTGAAGGTCCCGCGCTCGGAGTCCTGGCCGGTGAGGCGGATCGGAATCCCCTCGACCAGCAGGCCCGCCATGGCCAGTGCCTCGGCGTGGGCCCAGTCGATACCGCCGTCCGGTCCGAGCGCGGCGCGCCGCCGCTCGAGCTGCTTCTGCAGCTTCGGATTGACTTCGAATCCCTCCGGCCAGGTGAGGAGCTGCTGGTTGAGCGCCTGCAGCGTCTCGACCGGCAAGGCTGTCTCCGGTTCGATCCCCGAGGAACGATCGCTGGCCTTGGGTGGCTCCTGGGACACGGCCTTCGCCATGTTAGCCTTGAAGGCCTGCTGGATGTCGGTCAGCCGCTGGTATCCGGCGGCGTACAGCTGCTCGCTCTCGCTCTCGGCGAGAATGCCGCGGCGCGCCAGCATGGCGGCATACTGCTGCCGCACCGTGGGGAGCGTCTTGATCCGCTCATACATCTGCGGCTGGGTGTAGGTCGGCTCGTCGCCCTCGTTGTGCCCGTGGCGGCGGTAGCCGACGAGATCGATCAGCACATCCTCATGGAACCGCTCCCGGTAGGCCATCGCGAGGCGCACTGCCGCGAGACAGGCCTCGGCGTCATCGGCGTTCACATGGACGATCGGAACGTCGAAGCCCTTCGCCAGATCGCTCGCGTGCCTGGTGGAGCGCGAATCGACCATGTCGGTGGTGAAGCCGACCTGGTTGTTGGTGATCAGGTGGATCGTCCCGCCGGTCCGGTACCCCTTGAGGGCGCCGAGGTTGAAGGTCTCCGCCACGACGCCCTGGCCCGCAAAGGCCGCGTCGCCATGGATGATCACCGGCAGCGCCGCCGTCGGATCGTGGTGCGCCTCGCGTCCCTTGCGGGTGGTCTGCTCCGCCCGGGCGCGCCCGTCCACCACCGGCCCGACGAACTCGAGGTGGCTCGGATTCGGGGAGAGCGTGACGGTGACGACCTTGCCGCTGCGGGTCTTGTAGGCCCCTTCGGCTCCGTGATGGTACTTCACGTCACCGGTGCCGCCATCGAGCGACTGCCCGGTGCCGGCGGCGTGCTTGGCGCCCTCGAACTCCGCGAAGATCGTCTCGTACGCACGGCCCACCGTGTGGGCCAGCACGTTGAGCCGGCCGCGGTGCGCCATGCCGATGACCACCTCGCGGGCGCCCTGCTGGGCCGCCAGCTCGATGATGCTGTCGAGCATCGGCACCAGCATGTCCACGCCCTCGATCGAGAAGCGCTTCTGCCCCAGATAGGCCTTGTGCAGGAACCGCTCGAACGCCTCGACGTCGATGAGCCGCTGGTACAGCCACCGCTCGTCGTCGATCGAAAGCGGCTGGCGGTGGTGTCCGGTCTCGATCATCTGCCGGAACCAGACCCGCTCCCCGTGGTTGGAGATGTGTTCCAGCTCGTAGGCCATGGTGCCGCAGTAGGCGTCCTGCAGGCGGGGCAGCGCCTCCGCCAGGGTCTGGCCCGGCGCCGAGATCCGGAGCACCGCCGTCGGGATCTTGCTCATCACCTCGGCGTTGAGGCCAAGCGGCTCCGGATCCAGCGCCGGATCACCGATCGGCTCGCTGCCGAGGGGGTCGAGGTGGGCCGCGAGGTGCCCGTGGGTGCGGTGGGCCTTCACCAGCACCGTCGCTGCGGCCACGTGATAGAGATCGGCCTGTGACTCGATCACCGGGTTCCAGGCGCGGCTGGGCCGCCCCGGGGGCGGTGCCGGCGGCGCGGAGGCGGTCGAGAGATTGAGTCCGAGGCTTCCGAACACCTCGTCGTAGAAGCGGTCCTCCCCCTGCAGAAGGTTGTCGACGGTCCGCAGAAGCTCCCCCGATTCGGCGCCCTGAATCACCCGGTGATCGTAGGTGCTGGTCACCGTCATGACCTTCGCAATTCCGAGCTCGCGCAGCTTGTCGTCGGAGACGTCGGTGAAGGCGGGAGGATAATTGATGGCGCCGACGGCAATGATGCTGCCCTGGCCGGGCATGAGGCGTGGAACCGAAGCCACCGTGCCGAGTCCGCCGGGATTGGTCAGCGTCATGTTCGCACCGGCGAAGGCATCGGGCATCAGCTTGTTGCCCCGCGCCTTCTCGACCAGCGACTCATAGACCGTATGGAATTCCGCGAAGCTCTTCGCGGCGGCGTCGTGGATCACGGGCACTACCAGGCCGCGGCTGCCATCCTTCCGCTCAACATCGACGGCGATGCCGAGGTGCACGGTCCCGCCGGGGATTTTGTAGGGAGCGCCGCCGACGTCGGCGTAGACCGTCGTCAGTGCCGGGTGGCGATGGGCGGCGCGGGCGACCGCATAGCCGATCAGGTGCGTGAACGAGATCTTCTCGGCCCGGCCCGCGGACCGGAGCGCCGCATTCAGTTCGCGCCGGCGGGCCTCGAGGATCGCGACCGGCATTTCGCGGAACGAGGTGGCCGTCGGCATGGTCCGGCTCTCGTTCATGTTGGCGACCAGCTTGGAAGCCGGGCCGGAGATCGCGACGGCGCCTGCCGGGACACCCGCTGACGGGCTCGCAGGCGCCGCGGAGGCGGGTGCCGTCACCGGTGTCGCGGGACGCTCGGCGGCGGGCGCTGGTGTCTCCGCGACCGGCGCCCCGGTCACCACCGATGGGTGGTGCCCATTGCCTGCCGCCTCGGGCCCGAGTCCCGCGACGCCATTCTCGAAATACCGGCGCCACTCCGGGGTAACCGCGGAGGGATCGCGCAGGTACTCTTCATACATGATCTGTGCGAAGCCGGCGTTGGCGGTCTCGAACACGTTCGGTTCCACGGTTTTCCCATTGCCTTTCCGAAGACTGTCTCGCGTCCCGGGCAACTCCGAGTGCGGTGGTAAACATAACGACCGGGGAGGCGCCGGGCCCGCCAGGTGTCCATTCCGGGCTTGCCATGTCGTCCTAATCCGGTAGGATCAACCCCGGTTCCCATCTTTGCCAGTCTCGACACCCTGACGCGCCAATCACAGGGTCCGAGGACTGTTTCCCCGAGGAGGCAGCTATGCGAGGGCTTGTGCAACGTGCGGCGTGGATCGCCGCGGCGGTCGTATTCGGGGCGTGCGGGGGTGGGGGGACCAGCAACAACGGCCCGATCACCATCGCCAAGGCGCCCACCTCCAGTGGTGATGCGCAGGTGGCGATCGTCGGGACCGTCCTCCCGCAGGAACTGCGAGTCCTCGTCACCTCGGACGGGGCGCCCAAGGCGGGCGAGTCGATCAGCTTCACGCCCAGCGCGGGCGTGGTCAGCCCCACCTCAGGGATCAGCGACGCCAATGGCATCGCGAAGACGACGTGGACCCTCGGCACGACGTCCGGTGCGCAGACCGTTACGGCCTCCCTGCGCGCCGCGCTGGGCTCGCCACTCACCTTCACGGGGACTGCCAATCCCGGTCCCGTAAAGCGGATCACGCGTGGCTCCGGCGACGGACAGATCGCTGCCATCAACACCGATTTTGCCCAGACCCTCACCGTGTCGCTTTCCGACAGCTTCGGCAACGCCGAGGCCGGGGTGAACGTGAGCTGGGCGGTGCTGAGCGGATCCGGCACTTTCAGTGAGCCGGGCGCCGTTACCGATGCGAATGGTGTGTCCACCCAGACTATTACCGCAGGGGCGAGCGCCGGTCCGCTGGTGATCCGGGCCACGACCGCCGGGCTCCCCGGCGCCGTGGCGGATTTCAATCTGACGGTCGCCTCGGCCATCAGGGTGGTGAATGCGACTGGGACCGTCAGCGTGGCTTTCACCAGCGTCAGCAACGCCACCACCAACCCGGCACTCGACACGATCCCGGCCGGCGCGGCGATGCGCTGGGCGAATGTGAGCGGGACGCACTCGGTCCAGTCGGTGGGCTCGCCCAGCTTCACCTCGAGCGGCACCCTGGGAGCGGCGGGCTTCACCCTGGTATTCAACACCCCGGGGACCTACCAGTATCAGTGCGGCATCCATGGGCCGAGCATGACCGGCACCGTCGTCGTCCAGTAGCACTCCGGGGGGCAGGTGGGAGTCGCGATCAGTCGCGGCGCCCACTCGCCTGCCGCAGCATCGTGTTGTAGCGCTCCGTCTCCTCGTTGACCCGTACTGCGTCCCACCCCAGCTCCTCCGCCATGAGTTCGGCCGTGCGGCGGGCCGCCCCCGCGCCCTGGTCGGGCGTCTCGTAGAAGAGATGCAGCCGGCGAACCAGCACATCTTCCACCCGGCAGGCGAGTTCCCGGCGGGTGACGTGGACCACTTCCGCTTCGATCGCCGGCGTTGCGATGCCTAACGGGCGGGCCAGTTCGCGCCGTTCGCGGACCAGGTTGAAGAGCGCGGCACACTCCGAGCCGAAGAGCCGGACCAGATGATCCACCGTGGCGATCGGGAGGCCGAGTTCCAGGCCGGGACTACCCAGCGGCTCGAGATCGCGGACTTCGCCGCCCGGAAGCGGTTCCTCGGCGGTCGGCGGCCGTGCGGGCCTTGGGCGTCCATCGAGGGCGTGCAGCGAGGCTACTGCGTGATTCACCAGTTCTTCCGCCATCGCGCGATAGGTGGTGAGCTTCCCGCCCGCGATGGTCAGCATGCCCCCCGGGCCGGTGAGGATCACATGCTCGCGGGAGACGTGGCTCGCGCCCACCGCCTGACCAGACGCGATCAGGGGGCGGAGCCCCGCCCAGGTGGCCAGGACGTCGCTTTCGCCGAGATGGGCGTTCGGGAATGCCGCATTCGCGGAACGCAGGAGGTACACGATATCCTCCGGCGTGGCCCGGACATCGTCGGGGCTTTCGGTGGTGTCGGTGTCGGTGGTCCCGATGTAGGAAAAGTCGCCCCACGGGAGCACGAACATGACGCGGCCGTCGATCGGGCTGGTGAGGGTGACAGCCGCCTCGTGGCCGAGCCGCTCCCGGCGCACCAGCACGTGGACCCCCTTGGTGGGGCGGAGTACCGGAGTGGCGGCGGGGTCCTCCAGGCGACGGATGGCGTCGCACCATGGTCCGGTGGCGTTCACGACCAGATGGGCGTGCACTGTTCCTTCTGCACCGGTCAGTTCGTCGCGCAGGCGGGCGCCCTGCACCCGGCCATCGGCGCGGAGCAGGTCCTGGACTTTCATGTAGCTGGCCACCAGCGCCCCGTGGCGGATGGCCGAGCGGGCGGTCGCGACGACGAGGCGGGCATCATCACATTGGGCGTCGAAGTACTGGATCCCCCCCATGAGACCACGTTCACGAAGCATCGGTTCCCGATGCAGGAGGCCGCGCTTGCCCAGCAGGGTGTGCCACCGCACATTGCGGAAGGCGGCGAGGACGTCGTAGAGGCAGATCCCTGCCCACAGCTTCCACAGCGGGACCCGATCGCCGCGATGAACGGGAAAAACGAAGGGGAGCGGGCGGACCAGGTGAGGCGCGATGTCGAGCAGGACTCGGCGTTCACGCAGCGCTTCGAAGACGAGGGTGAGGCCGCCTTCTTCGAGATAGCGCAGTCCCCCGTGGATGAGGCGGCTTGACCGGGAACTGGTGCCCCAGCCCAGGTCGCGCTGGTCCACCAGGACCGTCCGCAGGCCGCGCATCGCGGCGTCGCGGGCGATCCCGGCACCGGTAATTCCGCCGCCGATGATGAGCAGGTCGACCGGCGCGGCACCAAGCTGATCTATTGAGGACCGATGCCAGAATTCTCGCGCGGATCTCCCCCGCCCGTCCTGTACCTGCCCCGGCCGAGCACCTGGCTCCTGTGGCATGACTACCTCTTCCGGCCCGGCATGACCGTGCTCGACCTCGCCTGTGGCGAAGGGCGGCACGCGCTCAAGGCGGCACAGTGGGGTGCCACGGTCACGGCCGTGGACCATGACGAGACGAAGCTGGAGACAGGACGCGAGGCGGCGGAGCGGCTGGGTGTCACAGTCGACTTTCAGTGCGTGGATCTCGAGGGCGACTGGCCGGAACTCGGCGAGTTCGACATGGTCCTGATGTTCAATTACCTCGACCGCTCCCGCGTCGCCGACGTGAAAGGGGCGGTCGCGACCGGCGGGGTGCTCCTGATGGAGACCTATCTCGAGTGGCAGCGTGCGCTCGGATGGGGCCCGAACAAGGATGAGCACCTGCTGCAGCCCGGAGAGCTGACCCGCCTCGTGGCGCCGTTCGAACTGCTGCACGGCCGCGAAGTCTTCGAGCCCATCGATAGTACCAAGGTCCGCGCGGTCGCTTCGATCGCCGCCCAGAAACGGTAAACGCGCACGGCCGTGCGCTCAATCATCGTAAGCGCGCCCGGCCGGGCGCGCCAACGGTTCCAAATGAGCAGCCCTCGTCGTCCCTGCATCATTGCAGGCCTCCGGACCCCGTTTGCCCGGAGCGGCACGGTGTTCCGGGACATCTCCGCCGTCCAGCTCGCCCGCCGGGTCACCCAGGAACTCCTCGAACGCAGTGGTCTCGATGGCCGGGAAGTCGACGAAGTCGCCTTCGGGCAGGTCGTGGCCTCGGTGCTGGCGCCGAATGTGGCGCGCGAGGTGAGTCTGCTGCCCCAGCTCCCGAAGACCATTCCGGCCTTCAGCGTCAACCGCGCCTGCGCCTCGGCCGGACAAGCGATTACCTACGCCGCCGACCAGATTACGCTCGGGCACGCGGACGTGGTGCTCGCCGGCGGGACCGAATCACTCTCCGAGATCCCGATCCTGCACTCCAGGCGCTTCAGCCAGATCCTGGTCGAAGCCAGCAAGGCGAAGTCGCTCGGCCAGCGGCTCGGCGCCTTCGCGAAAGTGCGGCCGAAGGATCTCATCCCGGTCTCCCCCGCGATCGCGGAGCCGAGCACCGGGGAATCGATGGGACAGTCGGCGGAGAAGATGGCGAAGGAAAACGGGATCACCCGCGAGGCGCAGGACCGGCTCGCGATGATGAGCCATCATCGTGCCGCCGCCGCGACGACGAGCGGGCGGCTCGCGGAGGAGATCGCGCCCTGGTTCGGCGGGCGCGGCATGGATGAGGTGGTCACCACCGACAACCTGATCCGCGGGGACACCTCGCTCGATGCGCTCGCGAAGCTCAAGCCCGTGTTCGACCGCCGCTACGGCTCGGTCACGGCCGGCAACGCCTCGTCGCTCACCGACGGCGCCGCGGTCGTGCTCATGATGGAAGAACAGAAGGCGCGGGCCCTCGGCTACCGGCCGCTGGCGGCGGTGCGGAGCTACGCCGTGGCCGCGGTAGACCCGGGGTGGCAGCTGCTGATGGGCCCTGCATTCGCCGTGCCCAAGGCGCTCGACCGGGCCGGCATCAGCTGGAAGGAGCTGGGCCTGGTCGAGATCCACGAAGCCTTCGCGTCGCAGGTCCTGTCCAATGCCGAGGCGTGGGCCTCGAAGGCCTGGGCCCAGAAGCTGGGACGCGCCGAGCCGGTGGGCGAGGTGGATTGGGAGCGCACCAACGTGTTCGGCGGCTCGATCGCCATCGGGCATCCCTTCGGCGCGACCGGTGCGCGGCTGGCGACCACGCTCGCCAGCGAGATGGTCAGGCGTGACGTGCAGTTCGGCCTCATCTCGATCTGTGCGCAGGGCGGGATGGGCTTCGCGATGGTCCTGGAGCGCGTATGACCGCCCTAACGATTGCCAATCACGGTGCCGTCGCCGTCCTGACCCTCGATCTGCAGGGCGAGCCGGTCAACAAGCTCAACGCGCAGGTCAAGTCCGATTTCGAGGCGGCGCTGGAACGGCTGCGGGCGGACGTCGCGGTCAAGGCGCTGGTGATCATCTCCGGCAAGCCGGACACCTTCATCGCCGGCGCCGACATCGAGGAATTCACCCGGCTCTCCACGCGGGAGGAGTTCGCCCGGCTCTCCGCGGACGGCCAGGCCATGCTGCAGCGACTGGACGACTTTCCCAAGCCGGTCGTCGCGGCGATCCACGGTGCCTGCCTCGGCGGCGGGCTGGAGCTCGCCCTCGCCTGCGACTGGCGCATCGCGACGGATCATCCCAAGACCCAACTCGGCCTCCCCGAGGTCCAGCTCGGGCTGCTGCCGGGTGCGGGCGGGTGCCAGCGGCTGCCGCGACTGATTGGACTATCGGCGGCGCTGGCGATCATCATGCCTGGCAAGACCGAGACTGGCCTCAAGGCCTTCAGGCTCGGCATGGTGGACGAACTGGTGCCGAAGAGCATCCTGCTCGAGACTGCCCTTGCGGCGGCCGATCGGATTCTGACGAAGGGGATTCCGCTGCGGGCGAAGAAGGGCGGACTCGTCGGCGCGATCTTCGATCGCAGCTGGCCCGGCCGCCAGTTCGTCTACTGGAAGGCCCGGAAGGACACGCTCAAGAAGACCGGCGGGCACTATCCGGCGCCGATTGCGGCGCTTGAGGCCGTCAAGGCGGGGCTGGAACAGGGTGGCACGAAGGGGTACGCGGTCGAGCACCAGAAGTTCGGCGAGCTCGCCGCCACGCCCGTCTCGCGGCAGCTGATCGGGATCTTCTTCGCCACGACGGCGCTCAAAAAGGATGATGGACTGCCTGCTGGAGTCACCGCGAAGCCGCGGCCGATCGAACGGATGGCCGTCATCGGCTCGGGGTTCATGGGTGCGGGGATCGCGGGCACGGCGGTCAGCACCGCCGGGGTCGATGTGCGGGTGAAGGACACCGAGCTGGCGCGGGTGGGGAAGGGCCTCAAGGCGGCGACCGACATTCTGAGTGGGCGTCTCAAGCGGCGGCGGATCACGAAGTTCGAATTCGAGCGCCAGGCCGCGCTCTTGTCCGGCGGCACCGATTTCAGTGGCTTTCCGCGGACCGACCTGGTGATCGAAGCGGTCTTCGAGGATCTCGAGGTCAAGCAGAAGGTGCTCGCGGACACCGAGGCGCATACCGGACCCACCGCGATCTTCGCAACCAACACCTCCACCATTCCGATCGCGGACATCGCGGCGAACGCGGCCCGCCCGGGCCAGGTGCTCGGCATGCACTTCTTCTCGCCGGTCGACCGGATGCCCCTGCTGGAAATCATCCCGACGGCGTCCACTAGTCCGGAGACCATCGCGACGGCGGTGAACTTCGGGCGCAAGATCGGCAAGACGGTGATCGTCGTCCGCGATCACCCGGGCTTCTGGGTCAACCGCATCCTCACCCCCTACCTCAACGAGGCGGGCTATCTCTTCGCCGAGGGCGTGCCGATGGAGGTGCTGGACCGGGTGATGACCCGGTTCGGCTTCCCGGTCGGGCCCATCACCCTGCTCGACGAAGTGGGGCTCGATGTGGCGGCCAAGGCAGGGAAGGTGATGCACGCGGCGTTCGGTGACCGGCTCACGCCCTCCGAGCTGGTCGGCAAGATGCTCGCCGATCAGCGTTTGGGCCGGAAGAACGGCATGGGCTTCTATCACTACCACAAGGGGCACAAGACCGGCCCCGACGAGACCGTCTACGATCTGCTGGGTATCCGCCCGAAGCCGACCGCCGCGACCGAACTCATCGAGCAGCGCCTGGTCTACGCGATGCTCAACGAGGCCGCGATGGCGATGGGCGAAGGGGTGGTCCGCTCCGCGCGGGACGGGGACATCGGTGCCATCTTCGGCATCGGCTATCCGCCCTTCCGCGGCGGACCGCTCCGCTATCTCGACGACATCGGTGCCGCGAAGGCGGTGCAGGTGCTGCGGACGCTGGAAACCAAGTTCGGCGCCCGGTTCACGCCGGCGGAAGCGCTGGTGCGGATGGCGGAGCGGGGCGAGCGCTACTACTGATCGGTCGGGGGCCGCTTCCGCCGCGGGGTGACAACCCGGCGCGCGCCGGGATAGCTTCTGATCGTGCCCGACCCAGTGGCGGTTCCAGACCCCGATCCTCTCGCGTCGCTCCGCGCGGCGCTGGCAGATCGCTACGCGCTCGAGGAGGAGATCGGCCGCGGCGGGATGGCGCTCGTCTATCGGGCCCGGGACCTCCGTCACGACCGTCCAGTCGCGATCAAGGTCCTCCGCCCCGGTCTGCTCGCCGCCGGTGAATCCTCGGCGCGGTTCCTGCGCGAGATCCGCTTCGCCGCCCAGCTGACCCATCCCCGCATCCTGCCGGTCCACGACTCCGGGGAGATCGGCCATCCCGCCGGTCCTCCGACGCTGTTCTACGTCATGCCCTTCGTGGCGGACGGCTCGCTCCGCGACCGGCTGAAGGCCGTCGGACGGCTGCCGGTCGACGAGGCCCTTCGATTCGTCCGCGCCGCCGGCGCGGCGCTCCATTTTGCCCATCGGCAGAACGTCGTCCACCGGGACATCAAGCCGGAGAACATCCTCCTGCAGGACGGCGAGGCGATGGTCGCGGACTTCGGCGTCGCGCGCGCGGTCTGCGAGGAGTGCGATCGTCAGGCCGTGACCGCGCCGGGCTTCGCGATCGGCACCCCCGCGTACATGAGCCCGGAGCAGGCGAGCGGCGACCCGGTCGTGGATGCGCGGAGCGATCAGTACGCGCTCGCCTGCGTGCTCTACGAGCTGCTCGCCGGGGAGCCGCCGTTCAGCGGAAGCGGAGCCCGCGCCACGATGGCGCGGCACGCGACCGAACCGCCCCCGGTTCTCCGCGCCCGAAGAGGGGATGTGCCGCTTCCGGTGGAGCGGGCGGTGCTGCGCGCGCTCGCCAAGGAGCCGTCCGACCGGTTCGAATCGGTCGCCGCATTCTGTGAGGCGCTTGCCGCCCCGGAGCTCGGTTTTGCCGGCGGCTCCCATTCAGGCGAGCGCACGATCGCGGTACTCCCGTTCACCAACGCGAGTCCCGATCCCGACAACGACTACATCAGCGACGGGATCACCGACGAGCTGATCCATGCGCTGGCCCACGTGGAGGGCCTGCGGGTCGCGTCCCGCAGTTCGGTCTTCGCCCTCAAGGGCCGGCGCGAGGATGTCCGCGCGATCGGTGCGATGCTCCGGGTGTCCGCCGTTCTCGAGGGGAGCGTGCGCCGCTCTGGCGACCGTATTCGCATCACGGCGCAGCTCTCGGACGCGGGGGATGGGCGGCTGCTCTGGTCGGAACGGCTCGAGAAGGAGGGCGGGGACATTCTCGAGCTGCAGGATGAACTCGCAGCGACAATCGTCGCCACGCTGCGGACCTCGCTGCTCGTGCCAGGTCCGCTCGGGGAGTTCGCGCCCCGGCGCCGCACCGCCAATCCCCGCGCCTATCATCTCTACCTCCGCGGCCGCCACGCCTGGAACAAGCGCACCGGCGCGGACATGGTGCGGGCGGTGGAGTTCTTCGAACAGGCGATCGCCGAAGATCCGGGCTTCGCGCTCGCCTACACCGGTCTCGCCGACGCCTACGCGCAGTATGTCGACTATCGCGCGATGCCGGTCGCCGAGGGACTGGGACGGGCCCGAGAGGAGGCGAAGCGGGCGATCGCGCTGGACGATTCGCTCGCCGAGGCGCACACCTCGCTCGCCTGGGTGCTGTTCATCTACGACTGGGACTGGGCGGCGGCCGAGCAGGAATTCCGCCGCGCCCTCGAGCTGGATCCGAGCTACGCGAGCGCCCATCAGTGGTATTCCTGGTACCTCGCCGCGATGGGGCGGATGGGCGCATCGCTCGCGGAGGGGGAGCGATCGGTCGAGCTGGATCCCACGTCGGTTTCGATCCGTCGCAGTCTGGGATGGTTACACTACTACGCCCGGACCCCGCAGCTTGGGTTGCCGCATATCCAGCGGGCACTCGTCATGAACCCCGAGTCCCACGACACCCAATTGCTGCTCGGCGTCATGCTGACCCAAGCGGGACGGTTGGCCGAAGCCAGGGACGCCATCACCGCGGCCCTCGATGTCGCGCCTGAGGACAGCTACGGCCTGCTCTCCCTGGCGCACGTGGATCTGCTGCAGGGGCGGCGGCACGAGGCCGAAGCAGTCTGGGACCGGCTGGAGGCGCTGGCGAGGGTCCGCTATGTCTCCCCGACCGATTTCGCGAGGCTGGCACTGGTGCTGGGCCGTATCGATACCGCATTCGAGTGGCTCGACCGCATGCACGCAGAGCGCCGGGGCTGGCTGGTGTATCTGAAGGTCGATCCTCTGTTCGATCCGGTGCGGCTCGATGCCCGCTTCCAGAATCTGCTCCGGCGGATGAGACTGGCATGATGCGTCGCTGCTGGACTGCCGTCTCGCTGCTTCTCTGCCTCTCTGCCCCCGCTCGGCTCGCCGCGCAGGTGGTGCGGGGCACCGTGGTGGAAGAGGAGTCGCGGCGGCGGGTGGCGGGTGCGCTGGTCCAACTCCTGACCGACGGCGATTCCATCCGCGCCAGCGCGGTGAGCGGAGAGAACGCGCGGTTCGTGCTGCCAGCGGTGAGCCCCGGTACCTACCGGCTGCGGATGCTGCGCATCGGGTACCGTGCCTGGACCTCAGAACCGATCACGCTTGCCGCGGGCCAGGTCGTCGACGACACCCTGGCCATTCCCGCGGTCCCCGTCGTGCTCGAGGAGATCACCGTCGAGGCCAACAGCCCCTGCCGCGGATCGCCCGAAGAGGATCGGCGGATGGCGCTCTTGTGGGACGAGGCGCGCAAGTCGCTGAGGCTCTCTGGTGCCAGTACTGGCGAACTGCTCTCCTTCCGCACCCTGCGCTCGCGCTGGTTCGTCGACCCGTACTCGCACGTGTCCGACGAGCGCCGCTGGGAAGCGTTCGACGAAGGTCGCTGGCCGATCACCAGCCTTGCGCCGGAGAGCTTGGCGGTCGCGGGATTCGTGCAGCCGCAGGACACCACGCTCGGGCCGGTCTACTACGGGCCAGATGCCGCCGTCTTCTTCTCCGATGGTTTCCTGCGCACCCACTGCTTCCGCCTCGTCGCCCCGCCGCCGGAGGCGCCGGGGATGCTTGGACTCGGCTTCGAGCCGGTGAAGGGGCGCCCGGTGCCGGATATCGAAGGGGTGCTCTGGCTCGATCGGAAGACCAGCGCCCTCCACCGGCTCGAGTACCGCTATACCGGCCTGTGGAACTGGGTGCCGGCCGGCCGGGCCGGTGGGTCGGTCGAGTTCGCCCTGCTGAGTTCCGGGCAACTGGCACTCACCGGCTGGGAACTGCGTGCCCCGATGGCGAGCACCCAGCCCTACGCACCCACCGACCGACGCCGGGACGAGAGCACCCGCCCCTTCTTTGGCGGGCAGAAAGTGCTGCTGCACGGCTTCAAGATCGAGGTGGGATCGGTGCAGGAAGTACAAGGCGCGGATCATCGGGTGCTGTGGCGCCGGGAGCCGGCTGGTCAGTGATTTCCGCTCGTTTTCAGGCCTAAATATCGAATACACCTGTATTTAGGGAAGAACCCCAGGATGGCCCGGTCCTTCGCCGGATCATCGATCGCTTCTCGTTGTGCTCCAAGCTCTTGCGTCCAGACTGCCCACTCCTACGTTGGAGGGGCAGTCTTCGCATTTACCTGTCAATAATCCATACAGACGGCGTGCTGATGCCCTCCGGCGTTCCCAGTGAAATGCCTGTTCGTCAATTCCCCCGGGCGCTGCGGGCCCGGGTGCGGGTGGCGTACGCGGTGGCCTGGGAGGCGTTGATCAGCACCCACACCGAGCAGGCCCGGCAGTTCATCGGTGAGTTCTCCAATCGCATCGCACCTTTGGACGCGCTGGAGATGTATCTGGATGTCGTGCCGGTTGCCGCGGCGATGCGGGAGCCGGTGCGGACCCGCACGCTCACGCTGCTCGACATCGACTGCCTGCCGGAGCAGACGCCGCTGCCGACGCTGCGCGGCTGGCGCCTCCTCCGGCCCGATCTGGTGCTGAAGCTGATTCGCTACCGGCGGGAATACGCGGAGAAGACCCTTGAACTTGCCCGCCTGGTCGGCGCGCGCGCCGAGGAAGCGATCGCGGCCACGCACGTGAACAATGCGCGGCAGTTCACCGAACTGCTCCGGGAGCATCTGCCGGTGGAGCGGGCGATCGGGGAGTATCTGCGGGCGTTCTATCTGTCGCTGGGGGCGGGCCAGCTGGTGCTGCAGCGGGTGAAATCGGAGGCGGCGGGTTCACAGCTTGCGGCACAGTATGCCAGCGGCCCTGCCCCCGATCCCGAACTGCTGGAGCCGAGGGAGCACGAAGCCCCGGAGATCCCGCAGCCCGAATCGACCTACACCGCGCCGGCGAGTTCCGCGTTGCTGGGGTAACGCTTCATCAACTGCAACACCTGCTGCATCGCGTCTACCGCGCTGACCGGCGCCAGCCGGGCGCGGAGCGTCTGGGTGACGGCGAGCAGCGCAGGTGGCAGCAGCAGTTCTTCGCGGCGGGTCCCGCTCGCCTTGAGGTCGATTGCCGGAAAGATGCGTCGTTCGGCCAGCTCCCGACTCAGCGTGAGCTCACTGTTGCCGGTCCCTTTGAACTCCTCGTAGATCACCTGATCCATCTTGGAGCCGGTGTCGATCAGCGCGGTGCCGATGATGGTGAGCGAGCCGCCGCCCTTCGCTTCGTCGATCCGCCGGGCGCTGCCCAGGAACTTCTTCGGCTTCTCGAGCGCGGAGGAGTCGAGTCCGCCGGTCATGGTGCGACCGGTGCCGCGCTCCACCGTATTGTAGGCCCGTGCGAGGCGGGTGATCGAGTCGAGGATCAGGATGACATCCTCGCCCTGTTCCACCCGCCGCCTGGCGCGTTCCAGGGTCAGCTCCGCGACCGCGACATGCCGCTCGGCCGGGAAATCGAAGCTGGACGAGATGACCTCGCCATAGCCGATCATCTCCATCTCGGTGACTTCCTCGGGGCGCTCATCGACCAGCAGGATCAGCAGCAGCGAGTCGGGATAGTTCTTGGCGACCCCCTCCGCGACCGACTGCAGCACCATCGTCTTGCCCGCCTTGGCGGGGGCGACGATCAGTGCCCGCTGCCCCTTGCCGAAGGGGCAGAGCAGGTCGATCACGCGATTGGTGTAGTCGGGCTGTCCGAAGCGCTTGAGGCCGCAGTCGAGCAGCAGCGGGGCGTCGGGATGGATCGCGCCGAGGCTGGCGAAGTTCGGGCGGCGGCGGGCTTCGTCAGGCGGGCGGCCGTTGACCAGCGTCACCTTCTCGAGCGGCGCCGACTTGCCGCGGCCCTGGGGGCGGCCGGCTTCGCCCCACAGTTCGTCCCCGCTGCGCAGCCCGAACTGGCTGATCAGGCGGGGCGCGACGTAGAGGTCGCCGTCTTCGGCGAGATAGCTGAACTGGCGGCGCCGGACGAAGCCGGCGCCACGGTCGCTGAGCTCGAGAATGCCGAGGGAGGGAGCGGAAGTCATGCGCGGGGGAATATAGCGGGTTGGCGGCCGTTCACTTGACGGCTCGTAGGGCCGGGGTGACTGTCCAGCATGCCGATCCCTCCACCGAGCGGTTGTCGCAATCCCCGCCGCACTGACCCCGGATCCATTGCAGGGCCCGGATTCCATGGCGACTGATCTGTTGTTCTACGACGGCGGCTGCGGCTTCTGTCATCGAATGGTGAGCTTCGTGATCGCCCGCGATCGCGAGGGCACCCGCTTCCGCTATGCCCCGCTCGCGGGGTCCACCTTCGACTCGACGCTGACGGTGGCAGAGCGCGAGGGGCTGCCGGACAGCGTCGTGGTCCGGACCGCGGATGGCCGCACCCTGGTGCGCTCGGACGCCGCGATTCATATCGGGGAGCGACTGGGGGGCGTGTGGCGGCTGCTGGCCCGGGCGGCGAGCCTGCTGCCGCGCTGGCTGCTCGACCCATGCTATGACGCCATCGCTCGCATACGGGGGCGTCTCTTTGCCAAGCCGGACGGAGCCTGCCCGCTGCTGCCGCCGGAACTCAGGCAGCGGTTCCTGCCGTGAGTCAGGCTCAGACCACGACCTCGCCCTCAAGCGCGGTCAGCTCGCGGAACAGGGTCGTCAGCCGCTCGGTCACCGGCCCGACCGCGCCGCTCCCGATGGTGCGCCCGTCCACGACCGTCACGCCCGCCAGTTCTCCCATCGTCCCGGTGCAGAAGATCTCGTCCGCCCGATAGATCTCGGCGGGGGAGATGTCGCGCACCTCGTGGGGGATGCCATGCTCCGCGCACAGCTCGAGGACGGTCGTGCGGGTGATGCCTTCGGGGCACGCCACGGTGCGGCTGGTGCGCACCACGCCGTCCTCGACAAAGAAGAGATGGGTCGCGTTGGTCTCCGCCACGAATCCGCGGGTATCCAGCATCAGCGCGTCATCGGCGCCCGCAACGTTCGCTTCGATCTTGGCCAGTATGCTCTGCAGCAGGTTGCAGTGGTGGATCTTCGGGTCGAGGCAGTCGGGCGGGAAGCGGCGCACCGACGACGTCGTGAGGGTGAGGCCGCTGGTGCCGTAGACTGGCGGCTTGTGTTCGGCGAGCACGATGAGTGTCGGCCCCGATTGATTGAGCCGCGGGTCCATCCCCGACGTCACCTTCACGCCGCGGGTGAGGGTGAGGCGGATGTGCACCCCATCGGTCATCTGGTTCGCGGCGAGGGTGCGGCGGATCTCGGTGGTGATCGCCTCGGCTGGCGGGATGGTGGCGAAGGCGAGGGCCTGCGCCGAGTGGCGCAGCCGCTCGAGGTGCTGCCGGAGCCGGAAGATGCGGCCACTGTAGAGTCTGAGCCCCTCCCACACGGC
>Ga0209798_10001091_pt1 | contig 16580 bp, 13 predicted proteins | sample DOMMetBare3Fresh_FD_187475 | JGI IMG/M metagenome (GOLD analysis project Ga0209798, IMG submission 187475) | Wetland sediment microbial communities from St. Louis River estuary, USA, under dissolved organic matter induced mercury methylation -... | ecosystem: Environmental > Aquatic >...
CTCGCGCGTAGACGCAGTGAGTGGCAAGCAAACGCTGAGCAATTGCAGGCTGAGCTGGGGGCGTTGCATCGCGCTGTGGAGCGAACGGAAGTTCGCTGGAAGAATCGGCCCCAAAAATTTACGCCTGAAGAACTCAGGCTGGGCCGCGATGACGAGGTTGCGCGCATCGGCGCACAACTCAGGCAATGGCAGCAACTGGAGCGCGAGTACTCCGACTATCTCAGGTGTTTGACAAATCTTTTATCGCTGAGCCCCGAAAAACCGGAGCGGGGGCAGATACGCATCGAAGATGTGATTCCCAAACACTCTATGGGTGAGAGCAACAGTATTTACGAGCTGCAAAATTACGTGGTAGGTTTTTCAGCTGCGGGACCGGTGTTGGATGAATCAGGCTTGCTCGACCTGGAGCGCAGCTTCGTCCGGGTGAATTACTTTTCCTTACTACACAATCTTACAGTGCGCAACAATGTGCAAGGCGATGTCTCGAACCGCCCCGTGGATTTTGTGGCTACCACGATACAAGCCAACAGGCTCAGATCTTTTTTCCCGGATCTTGGGAAAGTCGAGAGCGATGTCGTCTGGATTTATGCCGGACCAGAGCAACAGGCGCTTATCTTTGCCCGCAAAGCGGTTGACGGCCAGCTAAGCTTTCTTTACCGTCCCATCAAGTCTCTTGTGGAAACCAGCAACGGCGAAGTTCAGCTCGAACCTGCTGCCTGGCAACCCGGGTTGCCCTTAAAACTTATCGAGGACCCGGACCTTTCGCTACCAGCCGGTAGTCAACGAGAATGGCTAAGCCAATGGCATACCGATATTGAGTGGCTGCGCGCTTTGCACAAGACTCAGTATTCAAATGGCCTGATCGGCTTGTACGAAGTGCTCGGTCGACATGAAATGAGTAGCGAGGAGAAAAACCCGGCAGCTGACGACGAGCTGCTGCGCAAACTGGTGCAGCGAGAGCGTAACCTGACCAGGGCTGACCTGTTGGTGGTCGCCAACAATCATTGGAATTTTGACGCGCGCGGATTCAACCCTGGCGGTAATCACGGCTCGTTCCTGCGCGTCTCGACGCATTCTACCTGGCTGATGGCCGGCGGCGAACAAACCCGCATTCCGCGCGGTCTGGTGGTCGATGAGCCGTACGACAGCCTGAGTTTTGTGCCGACGATGTTGGCATTAACAGGAAAGTTAGGCCATGATAGGGCTCTGGCTCCGGACTTACGTGAAAAGGGATTTCGCCCCTTTCCCGGCAGGATTCTGAAGGAAATAATCAATGGTCGGTAGTCAGTGGTCAGTCGTCAGTCGTTAGTGGTCAGTTGTCTATTTATGAACAACCTCGTGCTATCAAATATTGCGCATCGACCTGTGCGTACGGCTGTCAGCGTACTGGGAACAGCCGTTGGCGTACTCTTAATTGTTTTTACTGTCGGCCTAGCCCACGGCATGCTGCATGAGCACGGCAGACGCGATGCCAACATTCAGGCCGAAATCATGATGCGCGCTTCCGGGTCAATTGGCATCGGGGGTTCCGCGCCGTGGGTGCTTCCCATCACGCGCGCCAGTGAGGTGGCCGCGATTGAAGGTGTGCGGGGCGCGGTGCCAGTTGGTCAGGCATTTGATAAGAGCGATGGACCTTTTGGCAGCCGTCTGCTCGATGGCATTGAGTTTGATCAGTATGCGTCCCTGGTAGGTATCAAGATCCGTGAAGGTTCAAAGCTCACCGGCGGCGAACAGGCGATTGTCGATCCGGTTTGGGTCAAAGAACATAAGGGCAAGGGCGTAGGATCGACTATTCAACTTTTCGAGCGCAATTTCACAATTGTGGGAGTCTACGAACCTGCCGGTGGCGCGCGTGTAAAGATCCCTCTCACCGCGATGCAGGAACAGTTTGGGGCCGCCAACAAAGCTACCGCGATCTTCATTGGTTGCAATGACCCGGCGCAGCAGGCCCTGGTGGCGGCGCGCATCAAGGAGCGTTTTCCCGATGAGCAGTTGATTTTTACGCGCGATCTGCCCGAGCTTTACGCTTCGGGCCTGCCGGCCCTGAATGTGTTCTTACAGGTAGTGATAGGCGTAGCCGCCTCCATCAGTATGCTGGTTATCCTGCTGGCAATGTACACGACTGTGACGGAACGCACGCGCCAGATTGGGGTACTAAAGTCGCTCGGCATGTCGAAATCAAAGATTGCCTGGGTGATCGAACAGGAGGCGATCGTTGTCAGTTTGCTGGGGGTGATAGTAGGTGTCCTGTTCACCTTCGGAGCACGTTTCGCAATCATGCGTTTCACCAATTTGCGAGTGGAGGTTGAGCCGCGCTGGATCGTGATTTCGTTGTTGGTTGGTTTGCTCGGTGGGACGCTGGGCGCCCTTTATCCAGCCGTGCGCGCCGCGAGGCAGGACGCAGTGGAAGCTCTCAGCTATGAATAAGCGGTTCCGATCGACCAGCAATGGGACTGACAGGATCAGGCCAGGGGGCCTGCCTATTATGAGGTTGACTCTGCTGATTCTGACTGCCTTGTTCAGCGCGAGCGTCTTCGCAGTGCCGCAGAGACAACTACAGACCTCGGCGCCTCGCTCACTAGTAGCGGATCTATACCGGCAACACGAGCGGAAACACAGCCCTTTCTTTCAAACTCGTAGTCGGGCTTTGCTGAACAGATATTTTACCCGCGAACTGGCTGATCTGATTTGGAAGGACCGCATCAATTCCAAAGGCGAGGTTGGGGCGCTCGACGGCGATCCCTTGTATAACGCTCAGGATATCGAAATAAAGAACTTCAAAATTGGACAGGCCCGGCTTAACAACGGCGCAGCGCTGGTGCCTGTTTCTTTCTTGAATTTTGGCAAGGAAGAGAAGATAACTTTTCGCCTCGTTTCCGCGCCCGGTGGCTGGAAGATAGCCAACATCGAATATCAGGACGGAACCTCACTGGCCGGGATTCTGAGGGGCCAATAACCTTTTATGGCCGAACGCCAAATCCCAGTTCGCGACGGCATTTATCTCAGCGCAGTTTCGACGGCCGACAAACCGGCTCTGCTCGAGCATCTGAAAGTCAGGGCCATTTACGAGTCGACGATGAATATTCCTTACCCGTATTCAGGCGCCGATGCTGATTGGTGGATCACCAGGCGTATAGAGCATACGCGCCGGCAAGGCAAAGAAGTGGCCTTTGCCATCCGCGATCAAGGCAAGCTGATTGGAGTCGTCAGTGCCGACAACCTGGAAGTCGGATCCACACATCGCGCCGAGATTGGCTACTGGCTGGCCCAGGACTATTGGGGACAGGGATTGATGACAGATGCGGTGCGAGCTTTTGTTCGTTACGCTTTTGCCGAACTTGAAGTATTGCGATTGACCGCACATGTCCTCGCCTTCAATGTTGCTTCCGCGCGCGTGCTGGAAAAAAACGGTTTCACCGCCGAAGGATACTTGAGAAAACATTTTCTGAAAGAAGGCCAATTGCTCGATGCGCGGTTTTATGGACTGTTGAAGGAAGAGCTGCTAAACGCCTAGTTGTCGGCCGTCAGACGGTTTCTGTCGCAGGCATCAGGGTTGCGCAGAAACGTCCGCACAGAGCCTGCATTATTCGTTTGAAATTGTTTGCAATGGGGAGATCCTCTCGATGAACTCTTTAAACTCGAAAACCACGATTTTCTTTAAGCGGGTGCTTGCCGGATTGCTGTTGCTGATCGTCCCGGGCCTCGGCGCGGTGACCTATGCGCAAACCGCAACAACTATCAAGACGCCGGAGCAGCGCACTGCTCACTATCTGGAGACCATTCGCAACTCTCCCCCTCAGCAACTCGCATTCTTTTTGCAGATGCCGAAAGGGGCTGACCTTCACAATCATCTGTCGGGCTCGATCTACGCAGAGTCATATATTCAATGGGCGGCGGAAAAAGGGGCATGCGTTAACACAACAACCCTGGCTCTGGCCCTGGCCCCCTGCGACGCAAAACCTGATCAGGTGCCCGCCAGGACTGCCCTGACCAATTCCCTGCTTTACCGGCAAATGATCAATGCCTGGTCCATGCGTTTCTGGCAGTACTCTGGACAGAATGGTCATGATCAATTCTTTGATGCCTTCGGCAAGTTCAGTGTCGCTACCTACGACCAGACAGGCCGCATGATAGCTGAGGCGGCAGCGCGCGCGGCGCGCGGTCATGTGCTCTATCTGGAATTAATGTTGACGCCCGACGGCGGAGTTGCCAGCAAAATCGGACAAAACGTTGGCTGGGACGGGAGCGCTCAGAACACGCTGGCCAAGTTGAAGGCAGCGAATATTGGAGAGGCAGTCAAGGCCGGGATTGAGAACCTGCGAGCCGCTGAGGCACAAAAAAATGAGTTGTTGCACTGCGGCACGGAGCAGGCCGACGCTGGTTGTGCGGTTACGATCCGCTATATCGCGCAGGTCTCTCGCGGTGCGGATCTGGGGCCAGTATTTGCACAGATGGTCACCGGGTTCGCCCTGGCTAACGAACCTGGTTCAAAGGTGGTGGCCCTGAATCTGGTGCAGGGCGAAGATGGTTTGCTTGCGATGCAGAACTTCACTTTGCAGATGCAGATGCTCCGGTTTCTGCGACCGCAGTATCCCAAAGCGCGCCTTACCTTGCACGCCGGCGAACTGTCGCTCGGCCTGGTTCCACCCGACGGGTTGTCCTTTCATATTCGCGACTCAGTGCAAATCGCGGGCGCCGAACGCATCGGCCACGGCGTCGATATCATGCACGAGACTGAACCCTATTCATTGCTGAGAGAGATGGCGCGCCGAAACGTCCTGGTTGAGGTTTGCCTGTCGAGCAACGACCTCATTCTCGGCGTACGCGGAAAAGATCACCCGCTCGCGACTTACCTGCAATACGGAGTTCCGGCGGCCCTGGCCACCGACGACGAAGGAGTTTCCCGCTCGGAGATCTCGCGCGAGTTCTTGAAGGCGGCGGAAGAACAAGGTCTCGATTATCTGCAGCTCAAGAGCCTGGCCCGTAACAGCCTGACCTACTCATTCGTCGAGGGCCAGAGTCTTTGGAGCGATGGCCGGCGGTTTTCTCCAGTGGGACAATGTGCAAGCGATCTGCCGGCACTGCAGGCAAGCTCTGCTGCTTGCCGCCAGTTTCTTGAGAGTAGTGATAAAGCCAGGCTCCAATGGAAACTTGAAGAGCAATTCAGGGCCTTCGAAAGCGCATTTTGACTTCGCGCGAGGTTTGAGATCAAGAAGGTCTCTGGATGTGAGTCAGGGGGCCCGTTGAAGTTCCCGGAGCCGTGGATCTTTGCTCGGCCGGGCCTTACCGTTGATCAGCCTCGCTTCCTGCTTCAAATGCTTGCCCTTCACGCGTTATGCGCTAAAATACGACGACCGATTAGCGCAAAACCGAGACTACCATGTCTGATTGGCTTGAAGATTTTCGCCATACAGTGGAGCACGCCAGCGGAGCATTGCTGGAGATTCCGGAGGAGCAAGCAGCAACTGCGCAGGTCGCAAACAAGTGGTCGCCCAAGCAGATCATCGGGCACCTGATTGATTCCGCCGCAAACAATCACCAGCGCTTTGTGCGTGCTCAATTCACCGACGATCTTCTGTGTCCAACCTACGAACAGGAAGCGTGGGTGGAATCCCAACATTATAACGACGAGCCGTGGGCGCAGCTGGTTCAACTCTGGCGCCAATACAATCTGCACCTGGCACATGTAATGTCTGCGGCGCCTGAAGCAACCCGCACTCAGCCGCGCAGCAAGCACAATCTTGATCTGGTGGCCTGGCAGACCGTCAGCAGCAGCGAGCCCGTTACACTGGAATACCTGATGCGCGATTACATCGGGCACTTAAAACATCATCTTCGTCAGATCTTCGAAAGAGCATAGTCAGGTCGGGCTGTGGGTTGCCCTTACTAATTAGCAGGAGGACAAAACAAATGGAGCACACCTTCGAACAACTCAAGCACAAAACTGTTGTTGAACTGCGCGAGCTGGCGAAAGGGATTGATCATGAAGCCGTCAAGGGCTACACACAAATGAACAAAGAGCATTTGCTGGTGGCGATTTCCAATGCCCTGGGAATAAAGCATGAGCATCACGATGTCGTCGGTGTCGATAAAGCTTCAATCAAGTCGCGCCTCAAGGATCTGAAGAAAAAACGGGACGAGGCACTGGCCGCGCACGATGCTGTTCAGCTCAAAGCCGTCAGACGTACTATGCACCGGTTGAAGCGCCAGATTCACAAAGCCACCGTGTAGCCCCAGAAGGAATGCTGGACTGCGAGGTGCGTGGAACTCGATTTGACACAAGGTTCTGCGAGCGTGGGCAAAGCATTTTTATGCTGCAAACCAAAGTCAATCGGAGTCCCGGCTTGTAGCACGCCATTTACAGCGTTGTCGAGCTACTGCTTTTCCGTTACCGCGCCACTCTTGTCATTAACGCCCCAGCTAATCGCTTTCTTCACCGCGTCAACATCGAATTCCATGTTGACGTTCCAACTATCATTCTCTTTCGAATATTCCGCCGTCCAGGTGGGTTTCAAGGTCGTCCAACGGACAGTCTGCGGTCTGCAACACTCAGTTCGCCATTCTGTGACTGTCATTGAGCCGTAGGGTGCGCCTGCTCCGCTGCCGCCCAGAGGCTTGCAGCGCGCCAGAAACTCGTCACCTTTGTTAGGGTCGGTATCGACATCTATTTGACTACAAGGTTTTCGCACTGACTCGACGTGTTTGTAAGGAAGCTGAACGGTAACGCTCTGTTGGCGGCGTTCGAGAAATACCTTCACCCTACTGATAGCTTCTTCCTTACCTAGATGGATGCTGACATCCGATCCACCTTCATCGCTATTGGCTTGAGGCGGTGAACCAGACTCACTGCCTCCACCGCCGTGCCCGCCGCACGCAGTTACAAATAACGCCAGCCCAATGAACAGGATGAGCATTCTTGTCTTGTTCCGCATAAACAGCGAGCCTCCTGCTGCTCGAGGTTGGAAGTCCCGGATCATAACGAGAATCACAAACTCACATCACTATCCGAGCCAGCCAAAATCGAGATTGACAGAGGGTGGCAGTGCCACGGCCCGTCAGTCTCCCGAATCACCCTACCAATTTACCGGTTTCAGATCGGGGCCACAGATGTGGCCAAAGACTCCCGGCGGTTCACCAACCACGTCATGAGTCACATGTCCTGCGTACCAGACGACTACATCATGGTTGCTGATCGCTTCGCCGTTGACGAAGCCGTCGAGGTTTGCTTCGGTGACGCAGCCAAATCCGCCGGTGGTGCAGTTGACTCCGTCGTCCAACTCGTTACCGTGATAACGAAGAAACCAAACGTCGCCGCGCGGATAGGGCCAATCAGGCGAAGCGGTGGCGACGCCGTCTTCCGGTCCCGGAATAATCTCGTAGCCTTCGCCGGTCACAGTGTTCTCGACTCGCCACTTGCGCTTGCGCGCGGGATCGCGCGGACGCCTGATCTCGAACATCTTCGTGTGCCACTTTGAGTTCCCAATCAGTGGGGGATTGTTGTATTCGCGCACACGGTTATGTCCGGCGGTGCGAATGTCGAAGTCGAAGCGCCAATAAGGATGGTGGTGATGGACGTTGCAGACGCAGGAATTCTGCACTGCAGAGAAACCAAACCGCGGACGAATGGTGCCATTCGCGTGCAGCCGCCACTCGCTGATATAGCGATACCACCCAGCTTCCATTTCGCAGACCAACACGACTTCCTGGCCTTGCACATAGATCGCCACGCCGCCAAAATTTCCGGCATCCGAACCAGAGTCCAGAATGGTCGTAGCCGGAGCCGGGCAAAGGCGGAATCCGGGAGCAACATCAACGCCGTTGGCCTGGATCCTGCCTTCCTCATTCTGCCAGTCGCGATAAGGGCCGCAGGCATCATTATCGTAATGAACATTGAGGATTGGGACATGGGCGCGATAGAGCACGCGTTTCCCGCGGTAATCCACAAAGCGCAATTCGACGCCTGAACCTCGCGTTCCTGAAGAGGCCGCGGGCCTTACCGCCAGAAACTTCCAGAGAACCGTACCCCCTTGACTGACAGTGATCCAAACCTGTCCGGGGGTACCCGTCGTCGTCGCTTGCTGGATGTAGTCCGGACCGCACACGCCGTCGCGCGCCATCGTCCTTCCCGGAGCGCGGTCGGCAAAGCGAACGACTGCTTGCTGAATGAGGTTGACGCCAACGATTTCGTTCGGGGCTTCGGATTTGATCGGAAGCAAACCTACGGCGATGGTTCGCTCCGCCCGTCCATCCGCCGATTCAACGTCGATTAGCGGCGGCATTGGCCGGTAGGGTTTAAGTTGACCAGCGCGCAGCGCCGCGCTGAATTTGTCGTCCTTCAGCAATAGCTTTACGGCCGCCTCAAATTCCTGATAAGCCGGCAGCGGCTGAGTACCCGATTCCGAGATCCGCAATCGTTTTGGCTGCTTGAGGTCTCCTTCCACGTGGATCGTGCGGTTGTTCTTGTAATCGTAGAACGTGGCGCGGTAAACGCTCAGCGCTGCCGCCGGTCGCGCGGACTTGGCCTCTGTCTCCGGCTCGAGAAACTCGAAGGAGAGCAAACGATTTCTGGTCTTTCCCAGATACTTCGCGACCAGCGGGTGATTCGCAAGGGCCCGCGACACGACGTCGATTCTTACCGAATCCTGGCCGCGCGGCTCGATCTTCAGTCTCAAATCATCTGACGCAGCGACCGCACGAGTTTTTCGTGGTAAAGCAGTTTTCCTGGTGGTTTTCTTCATGGATGTACTCCTGGAGCAAGCGATCGGCTGGAACGAGAAGGATGCGGCTGTCAGATACGGCGGTCGCAGGCTCAGAGGACCAGCCTAGACAAAAAGTTTCGAGGTTTCGAGCTCCGAGTTCCGGGTTTCGAGTTCGTATCGAGGCTTAACGGAACTCATTTCAAGACCGGGATGCGAGGTGGGCGAATCATATGAGACTCGTGGACTAGAGTCAACACAAAACCACGTCCGTAGCCAGCGAGTTCACCGCGGATGAACTCCCGGATCACGGTGCGGGTTTGCGCTCGGGGAGGTGCGAAAAAGGCTTGTCGTTATCTTGCGAGGCTACGGCTGACTAATGCGGGCGCGATGCCGTTGCATCCAGGTTCAACCGGCGCTACGTTCGCTACTACCAAAGCCCAATTTATCGCAGGGCAAACATTCTCTAAAACTCTCCTGTCTCAAAGGCGAAGCGCTTGTAACTGTCGCTGACCCAACCTGCGGCGTCGATAGATACCTTGCTGCGGAGCGCGTCCAATTATCTGGTTCACAGAGGGATCCAAATAATAAGAAGGAACGGTGGCACCGGGATAGAGCTTGCGACCGGTGTAGACAGGATTGGCGGAATTCATGGTTAGGCTCAGGTCAACGAGCACTTGCGGAAGCGACCTGTACGAACTGTGAACATCCAGCTGAGAGCCAAGATCGACTGTAACCTGAGCACAGTCTATGCCGACCACGTTTTTCGGAACCGCATTCGCAGCGGGATACCCGTACGGTCCGATTAACCCCAGGCGGGTCGGGTATGCCTGATCATGAAAAGCAAAGAATTCGTAATCCGAAAACGCAACATCGGGATCACAGCCTGAGTAGTAGACGGTGGTTTGGTTGCAGATCGTGGTTATGGCATCTCCCCATTGACCTTGCTGAAGCATTGCCGCAGATATGTCGGCCGCCAGCATAAGGGCGTTATTCACCCCTGAAGAGACATTGGCTTGCTGGAGGGCCATCATTCCCAGCAGCAACATGAAGTTTCCTTCAGAATGGGTGATGAGATTGAGGTTGAGCGGTTGGTTATTGATACGGATTGCCAACAGCGCTTGCAGCAAACTGACGAAGGCCGCCGTGCTACCATTGATGTTGTCACGAATTGTTCCGGAAGTATTCTGTGGCGGCCGGCTGGTTGCATAATAACTTGGCAGAGGGCCAACAAGTTCGCCGTAGCTGGGCCAGTCAAATCCGATCAGGAGGCCGTTGTAACCTCCCGGGCTGGCCAGGGCGGAGCCGAAGGCCGCAGTCTCCGAAATCGCGTCATCAAAAGTAACTGCGAGACCGTGTATGTATAGGGCCAAATTTGCCGGGCCATTAGATCCGGCAGTCTTCTGGAGATCTGCGAGCAACGGCGTTAAGAAGTCAGATTCAGACTGCACACTCGCATAGTTGTCTGAATCTTGATCGTAGGGGGCGTCCGAGACGTAGTAAGACAACCCGCCGGACGGCAGCGGCACCACATAGGTCCTCGAATCCGTGAAGATTGTCGTTGGATCTGCCCGGTTCGTGACCAAATAGCTGTTGTTGAAGGTTGGACTTGTTGTCATGATTTTCCTTTATCCGGAGCGTAAGCTACGTGAAAAGACTCGAGCTGGTGGAACTCGATTTGAATCCCTTATTCCTGAGTGGCGAGCGAAGCGTATTCCGGTTCGAGTCTGAAGTCAACGGCTAAATCACACCCATATGGATGGTGATAATTGACGTCGCAAACGCGGGAATTCTGCAGAGGAGTCAGAGAAGAGAGTCGATGTTCAGGTGGCCATCCCAGGCCGACTGCCAAGAACACAGCGCTTCCTCGCACCTATTCTGCGCGCCGTTCGGCGTTGGTTCTTCGGGGCGGCTGCTCCGGGGTGTTCAGTCCTTGCCGAGAATTACTTGCCTGAGTCAGCCGTCTGGAGATACAACAATCAGCGTGGAAAGCCTTGAAACCCCCCTGTCCAATATCACGCTCGCCCCATATATCGTCAAGGCCATGGCGCTGATCGGCGTGCGGCGGCGCTCGGGAAGCAATATGTTCCGGCATCAGATCAGCACCATGGGAATCCTAATCGACTACAAATTCTTCGATCCGGTGCTGCTCAAAGCGGCGGTAATACATGATCTGTTTGAAGACGCGTCTGACCTGCCGGGTGTCTCTGAGGAAGAGATTAAGGCCATTGATGCGGATGGGCCTGCGGTTTATGAATTAGTAATGGAAGTAACGATCAGAACAGTGAATGGCGTGCGCGAGCCCAAATCAGAATATCTGAAACGCGTTTTGCAGCAAGGCAGCGAGCGAGCTCGCGTATTGAAGCTGGCCGACCGCATCAGCAATATCACCGCGTTGGGGTTCGTCCACGACGTCGCTTTTGTAAAGAGGTATTTGCGTGAAACCAGGGATCACATTCTGCCGTATGCCGAGATGATCGACCTGGACATGTCCCGGGAACTCAACGATCTCGTCATAAACCGCGAGCAGTTGGTCAAAATAATGGAGCCGTCAGTGAACTAACTCCCCTGGAACCGCACGCATCCCGCGTCCTGTACTAGCCGGGATTTCTCCACCGTTGGCACCGAATTTCCTCCGCACCAGTCCCTTTGGCTGCTTCTGCTCTCTCGCCTAAGTGTCGGTAGTGCTCTTTAGTGTCTTGGTAATTCATGGCTTTTGATTTTAGACTCAACCTAACGGAGCACTACCTGAGTGTTCTGAACATTGACCTCTGACCATTCGATCCCTTATCGTTCGAAATCCAGGATCCACTTGGTCGTTTTCGTTCCGGGGTAAATGGCTGGAGTACTCTCGTCAGCGGCGCACAAATCCGCTTTCACAACTGCATTTTTTCGGACTTCCAGCGCGGGTGTTTCCGGCACGCTCGGCATTGGTAAATTCTTATCCACTCAGGCACATTTTGACGTTGCAAAGGAGCAATAGCATGCGAAGGCCTTCGAGATCCCTCTTTCTTGTCATGGTAACCCTCTTGTTCATGTTGGCGCTGATCGTCGCTACTACGCGCACTCACGCGAACGAAAGGCAGCAGCCCGTCGCGGGCTCAGATGCTGCCAGCCCAGCCCAGGACCCCCAGACGCCGCCCCCGGTCGCGGGCGCCGGCGGCGCACAGGATAGAACCGGGCGGCCGGAATTGGTTGTTGAGCCCAAGCCCTATGACAAGGTGATTACCAAGGAGGCCAAGTCAGACCCCGGTGTATTCACGGTCCACACGATAAAAGAAAAAATTTATTACGAGATCCCAAAGAGCGAACTGGGAAAAGAATTTCTCTGGGTAAGCCAAATTGCCCGGACGACGCTCGGCGCCGGTTACGGCGGGCAAGCCGCGGGTAATCGGGTCGTCAAATGGGAACGCAAGAACAATCGTGTCCTGTTACGCAATGTATCTTTCGAGGTCGTCGCCGACCCATCGCTGCCGGTCTCGCGCGCGGTGCAGGCCGCTAATAACGACACGATCATCATGGCCTTCAATGTCGAAGCCTTCGGCAAAGATGATTCCTGTGTCATCGAGGTCGGCAAGCTCTTTACCACGGAAGTGACCGAGTTCAGCGCCCGCACGAGACTGCGTGCGCGTGGCTTTGATCCGGCGCGTTCCTTTATTGAGAAGATCAAATCGTTTCCCACCAACATCGAGACCGAAGTTTCGCAGACCTATACCTCTCCCCCGGACGTTACCCCAACGGGTGGAGGAGCTCCGCAACCGCCACCAAATCCCTTCGCTACCGGCATGCGGCCTGGTTCAAACGCCACCGTGGTCATGCACTACAGCATGGTCAAACTGCCGGAACAGCCGATGCTGCCGCGGCTGTTTGACGAGCGCGTCGGGTATTTCACGATTCAGCAAACCGACTACGGTATCGACGAGCAGCGCGCGCCCAAACGTATCTACATCACGCGCTGGCGCCTGGAAAAGAAAGATCCAACCGCCGAACTTTCAGAGCCTGTAAAGCCCATTGTCTATTACGTGGATCCGGCCACACCGACAAAATGGGTCAAATGGATCAAAAAAGGGATTGAAGACTGGCAACCGGCCTTTGAAGCCGCCGGCTTTAAGAATGCGATCATTGCCAGGGAAGCTCCTTCCAGGGCCGAGGATCCGAACTGGGATCCGGAAGACGCTCGTTATTCCTGTATTCGTTATCTGCCGTCAACAATCGAAAATGCTTCGGGCCCGCACGTGTCGGATCCACGCACTGGCGAAATTCTGGAATCCGACATTCAGTACTATCACAATGTCATGAATCTGCAGCGTGACTGGTACTTCCTGCAGGTGGGACCGCTGGATCCACGTGCCAGGAAATTACCACTACCCGACGATCTAATGGGCAGGCTGGTGGAATACGTGGTAGCGCATGAAGTCGGACATACCCTGGGATTTCAGCACAACATGAAAGCCAGCGCAGAATACCCCGCCGATAAGGTGCGTAACCCCGAGTGGCTCAGGACCATGAGCCACACGCCGACGCTGATGGACTACTCGCGGTTCAATTACGTCGCCCAGCCCGAAGACAATATCCCGGTTGAAGATCTGATTCCCAAAATCGGCCCCTACGACAAGTGGGCCACGATGTGGGGTTACAAGCCGATTCCGGGCGCTCGCACGCCGGATGAAGAAAAGAAAACACTGGATGAGTGGGCTCGCGAACAGGACAGTAAGCCGTGGTTGCGTTTTTCGACTGCGGACTCGCGCGGCTCTGATCCCGGCGAAAACACCGAAGCAGTAGGCGACGCTGATGCCGTAGCCTCGACCGCTTTGGGGATCAGGAATCTGCAGCGAGTGGCGGATATGTTGCTGCCGGCTACGTCTCACAAGGGCGAACCATACGACGACCTGGAAGAACTATACGGACGCATGCTGGGCCAATGGGCCACCGAGTTGAGCCACGTCGCTACCATTGTCGGTGGCTTCGACTCGCAGCAAAAACATGCCGGCCAGGACGGCGTGCGTTTCACGATAGTGCCGCGCGCGCGCCAGGTCGCGGCGGTCCGCTTTCTTAATGAGAATGCATTTGCTACGCCAGGCTGGGCCATTCGTCCGGAGATACTCAGACGCATCGAACCCACCGGGGTGCTTGAACGGGTAAACTCCGCTCAGGAGCGCGTCTTGAACAATCTGCTCAGCAACACTCGCTTCTCGCGTTTGGTCGAGCAGGAGGCAATCGATGGCGCTGCGGCTTACCGACCGGCAGATTTTCTGCTCGATGTGCGCCGCGGAATCTGGCGCGAAATCGAGGCCGGCCCGGTGCGCATCGATCCCTACCGTCGCAACCTGCAGCGCGGCTATCTCGATCTGCTGGCGGGAAAACTGAACGGCAGGCTACCGGTGACCGATGATTATCGCGGTCTGATTCGCGCGGAACTGCGGGATTTGAGCGCTGCTATTGGCGCGGCGTCGCCCAGAGCTACCGATCGAATCACACGCGCGCACCTGGCTGACGCACGCGACCAAATCGCCAAAGCGCTCGATCCAAGATTCGCGCCGCCCGCTCCGGCTACGCCCACCGTTTTTCCTTTTGGGCTCAATGAGGAAACGAACATGAACTCGTTTGACAACTTCAACTTCGCCGACTGTTGGCCGGATTACTCAGTCAGAAGACGAAATCAATAAATTTCACCAGGAGCCGCGCTCGGTATACAAAGCCCCGCAGGGAGCTGTGGGGCATCGTTTCAATTCTTCAGAATAGCGTAAGCTGGGGGGATTTGGGGCACAACCCGTTACCCCAGGGCTTGCTCGCAAGCCAGGACCCTCTTAAGTAAACGGGCATCTGCAATTCTCTCGGTCACCGAGGCAAAAGATGCCAATGGTCCACGCCAGCGCAGTTGTTCCACATCATCAAACAGCGGTGCGTCAGTTCGTAAGGTTGCGAGTTGTTTGAAAAGTAAGGCTCGCTCGCGATTGACACCCAGGACCTCCGGGGGAAAGTCCTCTATGTGACCGAGTCTATTCAGCAATGTCGCCGCGGTTTTTGGCCCCAACCCCGTGATGCCGGGAAAGCCATCAGCGGCATCGCCAACCAGCGCCAGGTAGTCGGCGATGAACGGCGGCGTCACCCCGAACTTTGCGCGCACCCCCTCGGCATCGCGAATTAGTTCCCTCCTCCGATCGATCTGCACCACGCGGTCGTTAACAACGCATTGCGCCAGGTCCTTATCGGGAGTCCAGATGCATACTTTCTCTACCTGCTTATCACGGGCCGCAAGATACGCCGCCGAAGCAAGCGCATCGTCCGCCTCGAGCTCAACCATGGGCCATACGACTACTCCCATCGCCGTGAGTGCCTCTTCCAGCGGCGTGAACTGCGCGCGGTCCGGCTGTTCGAGCACGCACTGCGAATCGGTGACATGGACGATGAGGTCCCCCGGGCGGAGGCGCACGATGTCGCGCACGCAGCGGTCCACGCCACCGCCGCCGGGCGGCACCAGGTGGATCACTCGACGCCCGCCGCCGGCGCTCACGACCACTCGTGCTCGAGCTTGCAGATGCCGGTCTCGCGCGAGACGCCGGCGACGTCGAAACGCAGCTCGACATGGTCGAACATGCGCATGCCCTCGGGGTCCATCGCATGGCTGCGCGCGATGTAGCGCCCGGGGAGCAGCGGCAACCGCTGCAGGGACAGCGTGTAGGCGTACAGGTGCGGCTCGAGCTTGCGCAGGTGGAAGCCGTCCATCTCGGAATAGCAGCCTGCCACCGGCGTGCCGTCGACACGAACCACGCCCACCGCGACCTGTGGCCGCCGGTCGTCGGGCGAATGCACGGTGCCCTCGACCGTCAGCGTGCCACCCTCGGGCACCAGCACGGGTTCCTCGGTGGCCATGCCGTTGAGCTGCATGCTGCGCACATGGTAGATGCTGCCTCCGGCGGCGGCAGCAGCCGGCTGCAGCTTGCGCGACTCGGCGGCGCGCTCCTCGTGCCAGGCAAGGTACTGCCGGGTGACATCGGCCGAACTGCCAAAAAGGCGGGCGCGGCCGTTCTCGATCCACATCGCCTGCGTGCAGAGTTTCTGCACGTGGTACATGCTGTGCGAACACAGCAACAGCGTGCCACCGTTGGAGAGGTAGGCCTCCATCCACGCAATGCACTTGCGCTGGAACGACTCGTCGCCCACCGACAGCACTTCGTCGGTGATCAGCACGTCGGGCGTGAGCGCCGTGGCAATCGCGAATCCGAGTCGCACGACCATGCCCGATGAGTAATGCTTGACGGGCTGGTCGATGTGGCCGCCGATGTCAGCGAAGGCGACGATGCGCTCCATGTGCTCGCGAGTCTGGGCCGGTGACAGACCCATCAAGGCGCACCCCAGCGCAATGTTCTCGCGCCCGGTGTACTCGGGGTGGAAGCCGGCGCCGAGCTCGAGCAGGGCCCCCACGCGCCCGCGCAGGACGACTTCGCCGCGGCTGGGCCGCACGACGCCGGCGATGACCTTCAGCAGCGTCGACTTGCCGGCGCCGTTGACGCCGACCAGCGCGGTGGAGGCGCCGCGGCGGATGTCGAAGCTGATGTCCTCCAGGGCCTGGAAACTGGACGCCGCATGCGGCACCCCACGCAGCTTGGCCCACAGCGAGGCCAGCTTGCCCGCCGCCGAGGTGTGCAAGGGATAGGTCTTGCCCACGCCCCGCAATGAGATGAGCGGCGGCTCGCCGTCGGCCGGCGCGATCGTGGGATGGGTCGGCAGGTCGATGCTCGCAGGCAGCATCACAAGGCCTCTTCGAAGTGCGGCGACAGGCGCCGGAACACGACCCGCCCCACCACCAGCGCGGCCACGCAGAACAGCGCCGCCGTCAACTCGGCGGCACCTGGCAGGCTGCGGCCCTCGAGCAAGGCCTGA
>Ga0209798_10001092_pt1 | contig 16561 bp, 14 predicted proteins | sample DOMMetBare3Fresh_FD_187475 | JGI IMG/M metagenome (GOLD analysis project Ga0209798, IMG submission 187475) | Wetland sediment microbial communities from St. Louis River estuary, USA, under dissolved organic matter induced mercury methylation -... | ecosystem: Environmental > Aquatic >...
GTCAGGCAGAGCCCTGGTGTCCCGCCGCGACGAGCTGCTCGAGCGCGCCTCGCTGTTGGACGTCGCCGACCGCCTGGCCTCACAGCTGTCGGGTGGCATGCGCCGCAAGCTCGGCTTCAGCATGGCGATGCTGCACGACCCGCCGCTGCTGGTGCTCGACGAACCCAGCACCGGCGTCGACCCGGTGAGCCGGGTCGACCTGTGGCGCCTGGTGTCCGAGGCCGCAGCTGCCGGCGCTGCGGTCGTCATGTCCACGACGTACCTCGACGAGGCCGAGCGGGCGGCAAGGCTGCTGGCCCTCGACGGTGGCCGGATGCTGGCCAGCGGCACGCTGGGCGAGGTGCTCGGCTCGTTCGACGGCGCCATCGGGCGCACCCCGACCCCGCACCGGCGGGCCTGGGCGTGGCGGCGGGGGCGTGCCTTCCACGAGTACTGGCCCGCCTCCACCGGGCTGCCTCTCGATGCCACGGCCGTCATCCCGGACCTGGAGGACGTGGTCATCGCCCTCTCGCTGCTCAGGGGACACGACCGCGAGCCGGCGTCATGACGGGCTCGGGTGCGACCCGGGTCCATCCCGCCGTTCTGCTTCGGGCCGATCGGGTCCGTCGCACGTTCGGGGGCTTCATCGCGGTCGACGACGTCACGATGAGTGTCGCGCCCGGGGAGGTCGTCGGTCTGCTCGGCGCCAACGGCGCGGGCAAGACGACGCTGATCCGCATGCTGCTCGGGCTGATCGCGACAACGGCGGGCGAGGTCGAGCTGCTCGGCGGCCCGCCCGACCGGGAGCGGCGTACCCATCTCGGCTATGTGCCGCAGAGCCTGGGGCTGTACCGCGACCTCACCGTGCGGGAGAACCTCGCGTTCAGCACCCAGGCGTATGGTGCCGTCCCGCCGGACCTGCCCGAAGGGCTCCGGGCAGGCGCCGACCGGCTCGTCGCGGATCTCCCCCTCGGCCTGCAGCGACAGCTCGCCTTCCTGTCCGCGCTCGCGCACGACCCTGAGGTGCTGGTGCTCGACGAGCCGACGTCCGGCGTCGACGCGCTCGCCCGCGCGGCCCTGTGGGACACCATCCACGAGCAGGCCGAGCAGGGGGTCGGCGTACTGGTGACCACGCACAACATGCGGGAGGCCGAGCAGTGCGACCGGCTGCTGCTCATGTCGCAGGCGCACCTCGTCGCCCAGGGCAGCGAGGCAGACATCATCGGCTCCACAACCGCCGTAGCCGTCCGCACCAAGGACTGGGCCAGGGCGTTCGCGGTGCTCAACGAGGCCGAACAACCCGTCATGCTTGCCGGGCGCGACGTGCGCGTCGCCGATGCCGATGCCGGCCAGGTCCGCGCGGTGCTGGCCGCTGCCGGGGTGACGGCTGACGTCATCGGCGTTCCGGCCACCATCGAGGAGCGGATGATGGTGCTCGCTCGCGCCCCCGAGAAGCCCTGACGCCGCTTCGGGGCGACGTCTCGGGGCAGCCCCGTGTCAGGCCTTCTTGACCACCGAGGACTTCAGCTGCATCGAGCCGAACCCATCCACCCTGCAGTCGATGTCGTGGCCGTCCACGCCCTCGACCAGGCGGATGTTGCGCACCTTGGTGCCCACCTTGATGGGTGTGGGGTTCCCCTTGACCTTGAGGTTCTTGGTCACGATCACCGTGTCGCCGTCAGCCAGGACGTTGCCGACGGCGTCCTTGATGACGGACTCCGGTGCGTCGTGCACAGACGCGGGTTCCCATTCGTGCGCACACTCCGGACAGACGAGCAGCGCACCCAGCTCGTAGGTGTACTCGCTCGAGCATTCGGGGCACGGGGGCAGTTGGTCGGTCACGGCTCCCACGATACCGACGACCAGCCCCCGCAGACCTCAGGGGCCGACCGCGTCGCCGGCATCTTCCACTCTGGCATCATCCGATCTGCATCAGCCCCTTCGATCCCGGATGACTCGACGACCCCGTCGTCAGGCACATTCCTGGCTCCCGGCGAGGTCTGGACAACGGCCGAAGCCGAGAGTTTCACTTAGAAGTTGGCACGTTCACCACACACCGTTCACCACACACACCGTTCACCACACACCGTTCACCACACACACCGTTCACCACACACACCGTTCACCACACACACCGTTCACCACACACACCGTTCACCACACACCGGAGGTGCAGCATGGGACACACTGAGACTCACAAGACGATGCACCGGCTGTTCAACGACCGGGACTTCGACGCCTTTGACGCGCACATGAGCGAGGACGTCACCTACGATGACATCCCGCGCGGTCTGACCATGAAGAACAGAGACGAGTTCAAGGACTGGCTACGTGGCTGGACAACAGCCTTCTCGGATGCCCGGGTGGACTCCGCCACCTACCTCGAAGGTCCCGACTTCTCCCTGGCCCGGTTCCGTGGCCGAGGCCGAAATGACGGTGCGATGGAGTCGCTGCCGGCCACTGGTCGCGAGATGTACCTCCCGTTCTGGGAGCTGATGCGCTACAACGACGAAGGCAAGGCCATCTCGGCCGAGATCGAGTACGACCAGTTGACGCTGCTGGTCCAGCTCGGGCACCTGGAGCCGCCCGGCTGAGGTCGGACGCGCCGCCCCGGAACGCGCGCCCCGGAAACGCGCGCCCCGGAAACGCGACAGATCGACGGGCCCGGCGGGTGATGCTCAGAGCAACGCGGAACGCAGCGACGCGAGCAGTGCGTGCGGCGCCTCGACCATGGCGGGCCCGTACCAGGTCAGGAACCGGCCGCTGACCATCGCGCTCGGCAGTCCCGGAAACGCCTCCGGGCCGTCATTCTCGGTGAACCGGTACGGCTCATCGGGCAGCACCACCAGATCGGCCTCGGGTAGCTGGCCGATGTCCAGCTGCGGGTAACGCTCCGGGCTGTCGCCCAGGACGTTGTCCACGCCCAGGCGGCGCAAGACATCCCCGGCGTAGGTGTCGCTTCCCAGGTGCATCCACGGCCGACGCCAGATCGGCACCACCGCCCGCAGGCGGCAGCCCGCCAGCACGGCCGGCGCCTGCGCCCACGAGTCCCGCGCCTGGTCCAACCACCCCATGTCAGCGGCCCCCACGACGCGCAGCAGGCTTCGGATGGAGGCCAGCGCCTGGTCCACCGACCGGATATCGGTGACCCACACCGGGATCCCCCGCCCTCGGAGCTCATCGAGGTCGACCTGGCGGTTCTCCTCGGCATTGGCAACAACCAGGTCCGGCGCCAGCGACTCCACCGCCTCCAGGTCCGGGTTCTTCGTCCCCCGGACCCGGGTGACAACCAGGTCGACCGGACGCGTGCACCAGTCCGTCGCGGCAAACAGCTTCTCCGGACAGCTGAAGGCCAGCGCCTCGGTCAGCGACGGCACGAGGCTGACGATCCGCGAGACCCGGCTCGGCAGGGGAACCGCTGCGCCCAGGTCGTCCTCGAACAGGTCCATGCGATCCACCTTCTCAGACTCGCGGTCTCCTCGGCTCTTTCGGCGCGCGAGCACGAAGGATCGAGCGCCCCGCCAACTCTACGCGTGGGCAGTGGGTTGGCCAGGGCTTGTGGCTGGCCTTGGGCGAGGTATCCAGGGGTTGTGCCCGGCCCCGCGAGCGGGTGTGATGGTCCATCCAGGTGTTCGCCCGGCCAACCGGAGGTCTTCCATGTCCGATCACACTTATCGCGTCACCGAAATCGTTGGTAGCTCGCCGGAGAGCCTGCAGCAGGCCATCCGCAACGGCGTGGCGCGCGCCGGCCAGACGCTGCGGAACCTGGAATGGTTCGAGGTCTCAGAGATCCGGGGCCAGATCACCGATGGCGCAGTTGCGCACTTCCAGGTCGGGCTGAAGGTCGGCTTCCGGCTGGACGATGCCGACACTCCTCACTCGTCGACAGAAGCCGGCGAAGGCAGCTGATAGGGACCGACGTTCTCGGCCACGACGAAGTCAGCCTCAGTGGCCTCCCGGATGTCATCGACCGTCAGGCCCTCGAGCACCTCGGTCAGCACCAATCCATCGCCATTCACCCTGAATACAGCCTTCTCGGTGACGATGATATCGACCACGCCCTTTCCGGTGATCGGGAGGCGACATCTCTTCAGTATCTTCGAACCCCCCTTGCCAGAATGCTCCAGCGTCACCACGACTTTGCGGGCGCCATACAGCAGATCCATTGCCCCGCCCATTCCCGGAGCATATTTACCGGGCGCCAGCGGCCTGGCCCAGTTGGCAATGCTGCCCTCCTGATCCACCTCCAACGCTCCCAGGATCGTCACGTCCACGTGGCCGCCGCGGATGATGGCAAACGAGGTGGCCAGGTCAAAGACCGACGCCCCGGGCTTCAGGCTGATCGGCTGCCCGCCGGCGTTGGCGACATCGGGATCCTCGTCACCCAGACTGGGCGTGGAGCCAAACAGCAAGCAGCCGTTCTCGGACTGAAGGGTCAGCTCCACATCCGCGGGCAGGTAGTTGGCGACCGCGGTCGGCATTCCGATCCCCAGGTTCACCACCTGTCCGTCACTCAGCTCTCTGGCTGCCCTGCGCGCGATCATCTCTCTGGCGTCCATCTTCCCTGCCTCCGTACGTTTCGATGAGCCGACTACTTGAGCTGCTTCGACCGAACCCACAGATCGGCGTAGATCTTCTTATGGGTCTCGAACGGATGGCCCTGGACGACGGCATGGACGAACACGCTGGGTGTGCCGACAGACTCGGGTTCGATAGAGCCCACATCGACTATCTCGTTGACCTCTGCGACCGTCCACTCACCGGCCGTTGCCATGACGGGGTTCGAGCTGAGCGCCACGCCCCGGTACTGGATGTTTCCGTATCTGTCGCCCCGATATCCCTTGATGAACGCGAAGTCAGCTCTGAGCGGCAGCTCCAGCAGGTACTCGGCTCCCTGGACGACGAGCTTCTCCTTCCCCTCCTCGGCGAGCGTGCCCAGACCGGTGGGGGTGAGCACCCCGCCAAGACCAGCGCCCCCAGCCCGAATCTTCTCGACGAAGCTTCCCAGCGGGAAGTACTCGATCTCGAGCTCCCCGCTCGCATACTGGTCCAGGGCGATCTGGGTGGTGCCCGCGTGGCTGGTGATCAGCTTCCTCACCTGCTTGTTCTTGTACAGCAGCGCGACGTCGAAGTCCTGGCCGGGATGACCATTGGCAAGGGAGATGACCGTCAGGTCCTTCACGCCGCTCTCGACCAGCTTGTCGATCGACCTCAGCGGTGCCCCCACGCCCAGGAAGCCGCCCAGCATGATCGTCGCGCCGTCTCGGACGCTCTCGACTGCCTGGTCCAGGCTCATGACTTTGTCCATGGGATTCCTTCACAGTTCTCCGTGTTTGAGGCCTTCGATCGTGAGCGTGCGGCCGACATCGGCTCCCACGGCACGTGCGCGTCGGCTGCCCCACGCTCCGGTGGAGCCTGCGTGGCGCAGAATCTCCCGCCGCACCGGACGCTACGCCCCCACGTCAACCGCAACACCAACCAGCGGATCAGGGACCCCAGCGCGTCAGCGGGTCTGGACGTCTACCCACTCGGCCGCGCCCTGTACGTCGGATACCTCCAGGACCCCGCCGGGAGTCGCAGGACGCGCCACCATCACCACCGGCAGGCCGAGCTCTCGGGCCCCGACCAGCTTCGCGGCGGTGCTCTCTCCTCCACTGTTCTTGGTGACGAGCGTGTCGACCCCGCGACCCCGCATGAGTGCGATCTCGGCCTCCGCCGAGTAGGGCCCGCGATCGAGCAGCAGCTCCATCCGCGGCGGCCTGGGCTCCTGGGGTGGGTCGATGCATCGGACCAGGAACCATGCGCGCCTCACGCCGGCGAAAGACGAGACGCCCTGCCGGCCGATGGTCAGGAAGTGCCGGCGACCCAGCGCTGGCAGCATGTGGGCGGCCTCCTCCAGCGACGTCGCCCCGTGCCATCGGTCACCCCCAGCAGGGACCCAGGCCCTGCGCCGCAGCGCCAGCAGGGGAACATGGGATGCGGCAGCGGCAGCGGCCGCGTTCCGGCTGATCTGGGCAGCGAAGGGGTGGGTGGCATCGATGACAGCCCGTATGTCGTGCGCCCCGATCCACCGCGCCAATCCCGCGGCACCGGCAAAACCTCCGACACGGACCTGGCCGGCCGGCATCCGAGGACTGGCGACCCGACCGGCCAGCGAGCTGACGACCTCGACATCAGCGCGGCCGACGAGATGCTCCGCAAGCCTGCGGGCCTCCGTCGTGCCGCCCAGGATCAGGACTCGCGGGGTCGGCTTCACGACCACCATCCTGCCTGCTCGACTGCGTGAAGGAGCGACCTGATGTCCGAACCCGTCGGCCAGGGTGGCAGGGCGGAACAGCTCAGACGGACCGGACTGCGTTCGGGCTGGACCACCGGAGCCTGCGCGACTGCGGCGACGACGGCGGCATACACGGCCCTGCTGACCGGCGAGTTCCCCGATCCGGTGACGATCACCTTGCCCGGGGGACAGCGTCCGTCGTTCGCGCTGGCCCGCGAAGAGGTGGGCCGCGGCTGGGCGATGGCCGCCATCGTCAAGGACGCCGGCGATGACCCCGACGTGACCCACCTCGCCCTGGTTCGCTCGACCGTCCGCCACGGTGCGCCCGGCTCGGGGGTGGTCTTCTTCGCAGGCCCCGGCGTCGGCACGATCACGCTGCCGGGCCTGCCGCTGCCGGTGGGTGAGCCGGCGATCAACCCGGTGCCACGGCGGCTGATGCGGGAGGCCGTCCAAGCCCTCGCCGGACCGCATGGTCGACCGGCCGACGTCGCCATCGAGATCTCCGTCGACCACGGCGAGGAGCTGGCCCGCAACACCTGGAACCCGCGGCTCGGCATCGTGGGCGGCCTGTCCATCCTGGGCACGACCGGCATTGTCGTTCCCTACTCCTGCTCGGCCTGGATCGACAGTATTCGCAGAGGGATCGACGTCGCGGTCGCCATGGGCCACCCGCATGTCGCGGGCTGCACCGGTTCAACCTCCGAGCGCGCCGTGGTGAGCGAGCACGGACTGCCCGACGAGGCTCTGCTGGACATGGGCGACTTCGCCGGCGCGGTGCTCAAGTACCTCAGAGGGCACCCGATCCCCCGGCTGACGATCGCCGGTGGGTTCGCCAAGATGTCCAAGCTGGCGGCCGGACACCTTGATCTGCACTCCGGCCGTTCGCAGGTCGACACGCAGTTCCTTGCCGGTCTTGCCCACGGCGTTGGCGCAAGCCCTGCGCTCACGGCCTCCATCGGGACAGCGGGCACCGGGCTCGGGGCGCTGCAGGCCTGTCAGGAGCAGGGCGTGCCGCTGGGTGACGCGGTGGCGCTCGCTGCCCGCGACGCAGCCCTGGTGGTCCTGCGCGGCGCGCCGGTCACCGTCGACACCCTCTGCATCGACCGGGCCGGGGTCATCGTGGGCTGGGCGCAACCAGCCGGCCCGCGCTGACACAACCTGCGGCCGGTGGCCCGTCGGGGCCTCCACAGGCAATCAGCGGTCGGCGGCGTCGACGGGTTTGGTCACCGACCACTGCGTCACCGGCATGGCCTGCTGCCATCCGGTGAAGTCACCCATCGCCCTGGCCCGGCTGGTGGCCACCCGGATCAGCTCGCCTCCGTGGCGGGAGTACCACTGGGTCAGCAGGGCGTCGGACTCGAGCGTGACGGTATTGGCCACCAGCCGGCCACCGGGTCGCAGCGCGGCCCACGCGCTGTCCAGCAGGCCCGGGGAGGTCAGGCCGCCGCCGACGAAGATCGCATCCGGGCAGGGCAGGTGGGCCAGAGCGCCGGGCGCCCGGCCGTTGACGACCCGCAGGCCGGGAACGCCCAGCGCCTGCGCGTTGCGACCGATCCGGGCGGCGCGTTCACCGTCGCTCTCGATCGCGATGGCGCGGCAGGTGCGGTGCGCCCTCATCCACTCGATCGCGATGCTGCCCGCTCCCCCGCCGATGTCCCAGAGCAGCTCTCCGGGAGCCGGGGCCAGGGAGGAGATCGTGACCGCCCGCACCTCCCGCTTGGTGAGCTGCCCGTCGTCCTCGTATGCCGCGTCGGCCAGGCCGGGAACCAGCCCGAGCCGGGTTCCCCGAGGGCTCAGCAGGCACTCCACCGCCACCACGTTGAGCGCGCTGCCGGGGGCTGCGTCCCAGGTCCGCGCCACACCCGGGCGCCGGGTCTCTGCCGGTGACCCGAGCTGCTCCAGGACGGTCATCGCGGAGCCTCCGAAACCCCTGTCGGTCAACAGCTCTGCCACCTGGGCCGGCGTCGCCGCATCACTACTGAGCACGAGGACCCGCCGGCCCTGGTGCAGGCTCGCGGTCAGTGACGCCAGCGGCCGGCCAACGAGGCTGACCACGTCGGTGTCCTCCACCGGCCAGCCCAGGCGGGCACACGCCAGGGAGATGGAGGAGGGGTGGGGCAGGACCCGCAGGCTCTGGGGCCCGACCTCTTCGACCAGAGCACGTCCGATGCCGAAGCACATCGGGTCGCCACTGGCCAGGACGACCAGACCGCGGGAGCGATGGCGCTCGACCATCGCGGCGACCACCGGACGCAGAGGGGAGGGCCAGGCAACCCGTTCCGCGGATACGGTGTCTGGCAACAGGTCCAGCTGGCGCTGCCCCCCGATCACCACGCCGGCCTGCTCGACCAGGGCCATCGTCGACGAGGTCAGGCCCGCCCAGCCGTCAGCCCCGATACCCACCAGGGTCACCACGGGCTCGCGGCTCGCCGCCGGCTCGGGGCTCACGGCGGGTGCGAGGGTCAGATCGCCGGCGGTCAGGGTGATCCGGGGGAAGATCGGCAACGGGTCAGGTGCGGTCATCCCGAAATCGTAGGCGCTGAGCCGGGCCCCGAACGCCTCTTGCGGAGCGCTGCCGCCCCGACAACACCCACCGCTGTCAGAATCCCGCCGACGCCCACAGCCTGTGACAGCCGCACCGCCCGTCCCAGGTCCGCGACCGCCACCGGCCGTCCGTCGCCCAGAGTCCCCCGAACCTCTGACATGCCGTCGTAGATGTTGGAGCCGCCGATCCGCACGCCCAGAGCGCCCGCGCTGGCCGCCTCGACCGGACCCGCGTTGGGACTCGGGTGCTGTGACCCGTCCCGGCGCCAGATCTTCCACGCCTGGCCCCAGCGTCCCCCGACCAGCGGCGCCGCAGCCACGGTCAGAGCCACCGCAACCCTGGCGGGCGCGAGGTTGAGCAGGTCGTCCAGACGTGCCGAGGCCCAGCCGAAGCGCAGGTAGCGCTCGGAGCGGTATCCCACCATCGCGTCCAGGGTGTTGGCCGCCCGGTAGCCGACCAGGCCCGGAACACCGGCAACCGCTCCCCACAGCAGCGGTGCCACGACCGCATCAGAGGTGTTCTCGGCCAGCGACTCGACGCTTGCGCGGGCCAGCTCACCGGCCGGCAGCCCGGTGGCGTCTCGCGCGCACAGATGACCGAGCCGGTCCCTCGCCGCCGGCAGGTCGTCGGCTTCGAGCAGGCGCCGCATCGCCACACCTTCGCGGGCCAGGCTCCGCCCGCCCAGGACGGCCCAGGTGGCCAGCGCAACCATCCCGGCCTCCGCCACCGGCCGTCCCGCGGTGGCCCGCTGAGCCACCCAGCCAGCACCCGCCATACCGCCGACGAGGACCCCCGCGTATGCCGCCCCGCGGGGGCGGTCGTCTGCCCAGCAGGCGCCCTCCAGGGCGGAGGCGAACCTGCCGAACCCGGCCACCGGATGACCGCGACGGGGGTCGGCGAAGGCGAGATCAGCGGCATACCCGAGGACGAGCCCTATCGCACGCGCCGGAACCCCCACTGCGCCTCCTTCGTCAGGTGCTTCCTCGCCGCCGTGCCCCGTGGCACCAGCTGCCCGGCCACGGTAGTCGATCGGGACGGACTCGGTGACGATCAGAACGGTCAAGGCGGATTCCTCCGCTGGTGCCGCTCTACCGGCGGCCAGTCTGCCGGAGCGCCTGCCTGCCGCACCTGGCGACAGGGTGGCTGGCGACAGGGTGGTCAGAGGCACTAGGCGGGCAGAGGCATTAGGCGGTCACTGTCAGGGTCCCGCCCTCCAGCGAGACCTTGGCGTCGCCGAGCCCCTTGCCCGCCGGGCCCATGATGACCGACCCGTCGCTGATGGAGAACCTGCTTCCGTGACAGTGGCACACGATCTCGCCGTCCGTGATCGAGCTGACCGGGCAGAGTGCGTGCGGGCAGAGCTTGGTGAATGCCTGGTACTGGCCGGCGAGCGGCTGGGTCACCAGGTAGTTGGCGTCGGCGAGGATCTTGCCGCCGCCCACGGGGACCTCGGCGGCCGGCACCGGGATACCGGGCTTGGTGCAGGAGGCCAGGCTCGACCCGGTGCCCACCGCGACGGTGGCGACTCCGGCACCTCGAAGCACGTCCCTTCGAGTGCACCCGTGCTCGGTGACCCCTCCTTCGGCGACATCGGATGGACTGTCTGAAGATGACTTTCGCATGGCGGCGAGTCTAGAAAAACTGACAGCGACTGTCAAGAAATTCTGCAAGTCACTGTCCGTTTGCGCCAGCACACAGTACGGTGACCGCATGACGAACACCGGACTTCGCGAGCGCAAGCGGCTGGCCGCGATGCAGGTGATCCAGGAGAGGGCGCTGGACCTGTTCGACGAGCGCGGGTTCGCCGCCGTCACGATCGAGGAGATCGCCGCTGCGGCCCAGGTGTCGCCGTCGACGGTGTACCGGTACTTCGGCACCAAGGAAGGCCTCATCGTCTCCGACGAGTTCGACTCGCTCAGCAGTGAGGCCATCACCGCGATCTTCGACATCACCGACCCGGTGGGCACGGTGCGGCGCATCGTGACGGACTACGAGGCAACCCCTGCGGGCATGGACGTGCACGCACGGGCCGGACACACCCCGTGGCGACGGGTGCGCTACTTCTTCCAGGAGCCCTCGGTGCGTCTGGCTGTCTACGCCTCGCTGGACGGGGCCAGCAACCGGATCGCGGACAGCCTGGTGGCCAGCCAGGGGATGTCCGAGACCAGGGCGCGGGTCGCGTCTCACGCCTTCGTGTTCGGCTACTTCGCTGCTCTCGAGCAGTGGTACCGGGACGGCGGCGTGCGTCCGATCGTGAGCTACGTCGACGAGGGAATGTGGGTGCTGCGGGACATCTGGGCCGAGGCCGCGCAGTCACGCTGACCGTCCGTCCCTGGGCCGCTTTGGAGTCTGTCCCGCCGGTGTGGTTGAGTTTGGGCCACGACGGCAGTGAAGGAAGTCCGGTGTGAGTCCGGCGCGGTCCCGCCACTGTCACCGAGGAGTGAGTCCCGCATCCCACGGCCGCAAGGCTGGGATCTGAGGCGAGCGTCGATCCGGAAGCCAGAAAACTTCGGCCGTCGGGAACAGCCCCAGGGCGTGGATACCCAACGGAGGACTCGATGAACTCTTTGCCTGCTCGCCTGCCGACCCGTCACCTCACCTAGGTGCCGGGCCCACCGGTCGAAGACAGCCCAGCGCCCGAAGCCGTGACCGTGGACTCGACCTCGGCCGACGCCCCGAACTCGATCCATCAGGCGCCCAAGATCCTGCTCCTGTCGACCTCGGATACCGATCTGCTCGCCGCGCAGTCCAGCGGGGCCGGCTACCGATGCGCGAACCCGTCCGGGCTGGATGCGTCAGACCTGCCGGCGTTGACGGCCGACGCGGACCTGGTCGTGGTCCGGCTGCTGGGAGGACGGGCTACGTGGCCCGAGGGCCTTGCCTGGCTCCTGCGCTCGGGAGTGCCGACAGTGGTGCTGGGCGGCGAGACCAGCCCGGACGCCGAGCTGATGGCGACCTCGACGGTGCCGGCAGGCATCGCGCAGGAGGCGCTGAGCTACCTTGCCGAAGGCGGACCTCAGAACCTGGGTCAGCTGGCCGTCTTCCTGTCCGACACGGTGCTGCGCACTGGTGCGGGATTCCTCGCGCCCGTCCCGATGCCCGCGGTCGGCGTACGCGGCGGAGCACCGCTACCCACCCCGGACGGGCGGCCCCGGGTCGGGGTCATCTACTACCGGGCCCATGAGCTGTCCGGCAATACTGCCTTTGTCGACGACCTGGTCATCGGGCTCGAAGCCGTCGGTGCCCAGCCGGTGCCGATCTTCTGTGCCTCGCTGCGTGGGCTGGACGATCGCGACCACCCGGTGCTGCGGCTCCTGGACGGCTGCGATGCACTGATCGTCACGGTGCTGGCCGCTGGCGGCGTGGTGCCGGCGGAGGCGTCGGCCGGAGGTGACGAAGGCGCCTGGAGCATCGGCGCCCTCGCGGATCTGGACATCCCGATCATGCAGGGAATCTGCCTGACCACCTCTCGCGCTGACTGGGCCGCGGCGAACTCGATGACGCCGATGGATGCCGCCATGCAGGTGGCCATTCCGGAGTTCGACGGCCGGATCATCACCGTGCCGTTCTCGTTCAAGGAGCTCGGCCAGGACGGGCTGTCCCGCTACGTGGCAGACCCCGAACGGGTCCGGCGGCTCGCCGGTATGGCGCTGCGCCAGGCCCGGCTGCGGCACCTGCCCGCGGCGAGCAAGCGGATCGGGATCTCCCTGTCCTCCTACCCCACCAAGCATGCGCGGGTCGGCAACGCCGTCGGCCTGGACACCCCCGCCTCCGCCGTCCGGCTGCTCAACGCCCTCTCGGCGTCAGGGGTGGACGTGGGCGGACCCGTACCCGAGGACCCCGATGCGCTGATCCACCGGCTCATTGCCGCAGGCGGTCACGACGTCGAGTGGCTGACCGACGCGCAGCTGTCAGCAGCACCTGCGCGAGTCCCGCTGGCCGACTATCTGAGGCACTTCCAGGGCCTGCCCGAAACGCTGCAGGCCCAGATCCGCGAGCACTGGGGCGAGCCTCCGGGCACGCTGTACATCGACGGCACCGACATCGTGCTGGCAGGTCTGCTGCTGGGCAACGTGGCGCTGATGATCCAGCCGCCACGCGGCTTCGGAGAGAACCCGATCGCGATCTACCACGACCCCGAGCTGCCCCCGAGCCACCACTACCTGGCCGCCTACCGGTGGCTTGCCTCGGCACCAGCCGACGGCGGGTTCGGTGCCGATGCGCTGGTCCATCTGGGCAAGCACGGAACCCTGGAGTGGCTGCCCGGCAAGGGCCTCGGCAACAGCGCACAGTGCGCCGCCGACGCGGTGCTGGGCGACCTCCCGCTGGTCTACCCGTTCATCGTCAACGACCCCGGCGAGGGGACCCAGGCCAAACGGCGGGCCCACGCCGTCGTGGTCGACCACCTCATCCCGCCGATGGCACGTGCCGACACCTACGGCGACCTGGCCAGGCTCGAACAGCTGCTGGACGAGTACGCCACCCTTGCCGCCCTCGACCCGGCCAAGATCCCGACCGTGCGGGCCCAGATCTGGGAGCTCGTGCTGTCCGCCCAGCTGCACCACGACCTGGACGCTGACGAGATGCCCGGTGAGGACGGCTTCGATGCCTTCGTCCTGCACCTGGACGGCTACCTGTGTGAGATCAAGGACGTCCAGATCCGCGACGGCCTGCACATCCTGGGTGACGCGCCGGCCGGCGAGGCGCGGGTGAACCTGGTGCTGGCGATTCTGCGCTCGACACAGCTGTTCGGCGGGTCCTACTCGGTGCCCGGGCTGCGCTCGGCTCTGGCCGGGGAGTTCGACCTGTCCGAGGCCGACCTGCTGACCGAGCCGGGCAGGCCGGCGCCACTGCGACCGGCACTGGCCGAGGTGATCGACGGGCCGTCGGCCACCGGGTCGGACGTCATCGACCTGATCGAAGGGCTCGCGCGCCGGATCGTTCTCGGCATGGAAACCCTTGGCTGGCAACGTGAAAGTGTCAGCATGATCGTCGCGGAGGTGCTCGGCGGACCAGCTCCGGCTGTCGAGGCCGTCATACAGTTCGCCGTGGACGAGGTGGTCCCGCGGCTGGCCGCGACCACCGACGAGATCGGCCGGACGGTCGGCGCACTGGACGGCCGCTTCGTCCCGCCCGGACCATCCGGGTCACCGACCCGTGGCCTGGTCTCGGTGCTGCCGACCGGGCGCAACTTCTACTCGGTCGACCCCAAGGCGATCCCCACCCGAAACGCCTACGACGTCGGCGTTGCCCTCGCAGACTCACTGATCGCCCGCCATCTGGCCGACACCGGGGAGTACCCGGCCTCGGTCGGGCTGACCGTGTGGGGAACCTCGGCCATGCGCACCCAGGGCGACGACATCGCCGAGGTGCTCGCGCTGCTCGGCTGCCGACCCGTGTGGGACGAGGCCTCACGCCGGGTCACCGGGTTCGAGATCCTGCCGCCGGCCGAGCTGGGACGACCACGGATCGACGTGACGGTCCGGATCTCCGGCTTCTTCCGGGACGCGTTCAGCCACGTGATCAGCATGCTGGACGACGCGGTCGCGGCGGTGGCCGCGCTGGACGAGCCCGACGAGCAGAACTTCGTCCGCGCCCACGTCGACACCGACCTCGCCCTGCACGGCGACCGGCGTCGCGCCACCCTGCGGATCTTCGGGTCCAAGCCGGGGGCCTACGGCGCCGGCCTGCTGCCGCTGATCGATGCCGGCAACTGGCAGAGCAACGCCGACCTGGCCGAGGTGTACGCGGTCTGGGGCGGATATGCCTACGGCCGCGGGGTTCCCGGCATCGCGGCGCGGGTGGACATGGAGCGCAGCTTCACCCGGATCGCCGTAGCGGCGAAGAACGCCGACACCCGCGAGCACGACATCGTCGACTCTGATGACTACTTCCAGTACCACGGCGGGATGGTCGCGATGGTGCGTCACCTCACGGGTCAGGCACCGGCCGCGTACATCGGCGACTCCGCGGTGCCGTCGGCGGTCAAGACCCGTTCGCTGACCGAGGAGACCCAGCGGGTCTTCCGGTCCAGGGTGGTGAACCCGAAGTGGATCACCGCGATGCAGCGGCACGGCTACAAGGGTGCCTTCGAGATGGCGGCCACCGTCGACTACCTGTTCGGGTACGACGCCACCGCCGGCGTCGTCCAGGACTGGATGTATGAGCAGCTGGCCACGTCCTACGTCTTCGACCAGGACGTCCGCGAGTTCATGGACACGTCCAACCCCTGGGCGCTGCGAGGAATCACCGAGCGCCTCCTGGAAGCAGCTGACCGTGGCATGTGGGCCAAGCCCGAGCAGGAGACGCTCGATCAGCTGCGGGACGTGTACCTGGCCGGCGAAGGCGATCTGGAGGACCGAACGTGACCTCGACAGTGTTCGACACCACTGCTACCAATACCACTGCGACCAAGGGCCATTCGCCGGCGACCCCGGGATTCCCGTTCACCGCTGTCGTGGGCGCCGAGTCGATGCGGCTGGCCCTGGTCCTGAACGCGGTGTCGCCCGCGATCGGCGGCGTGCTGGTCCGCGGCGAGAAGGGAACCGCCAAGTCGACGGCGGTTCGCGGCCTGGCCGCCCTGTTGCCCGCGGTGTCGGTCGTGACCGGATGCCGCTTCGGCTGCGACCCGGCAGACCCGGCCGTGGCCGAGCCCGGCTGCCCGGACGGACCGCACCTGAAGCCGGTGGCGTCCGCGCGCCCGGCCCGGCTGGTCGAGCTACCCGTCGGCGCCTCCGAGGATCGGGTCGTCGGGTCCTTGGATCTGGAGAAGGCCCTGTCCGAGGGGATCCGCGCCTTCGAGCCCGGCCTGCTGGCCGACGCGCACCGCGGAATCCTCTACGTCGACGAGGTCAACCTGCTCGCCGACCACCTGGTCGACGTGCTGCTCGATGCGTCCGCGATGGGCCGCAACCACGTCGAACGCGACTCGGTGTCGGTCAGCCACCCCGCCCGGTTCGTCCTGATCGGTTCGATGAACCCCGAGGAGGGAGAGCTTCGCCCACAGCTCCTGGACCGGTTCGGGCTGACCGTCGACGTCACCGCGAGCCGCGACCCCGGGACCCGGGTCGAAGTGGTGAGACGGCGACTGGCGGCGGACGCCGACCCGGCCGGGTTCGCCCGGGACTGGGCAGCCGAGGAGCTCACCCTGGCCGCCAGGATCATCACCGCCCGCACACTGCTGCCCAAGGTCAGCCTGCCGGACTCGGCACTGCGCCAGATCGCCGAGGTCTGCGCGTCCTTCGACGTCGACGGCATGCGCGCCGACATCGTCACCGCGCGCGCCGCCGCCGCCCATGCCGCCTGGCAGGGTCGCGAGACGGTCACCGCAGAGGACGTCCGGGCCGCGGCGCTGCTGGCACTTCCGCACCGCAAGCGCCGCAGCCCGTTCGACGAACCCGGCCTGGACACCGACGCACTGGACGAGGCGCTGGATCGGGCAAGCCGGAACGAGCCGGACCCCGAGCCCGAACTCGACCCGGACGGCGATGCAGGACCGGAAGACAACGGACCCGATAGCGGCGGACCCGAAGACAACGGGCCCAGAGACGGCGGGCCCAGAGACGACGGACCCGATGACAACGGACCGGACGACGACGGTCCCGGCGGTGGCGATCGACCCAAGGCGGACTCTGAACCGGTGTCGCAGGAGCAGGGTCCCGGCGACACTGCGCCCGCGCACAGTCCCGACAGCGGTCCCGCGACACCAAACCCCGTCAGCCCTCCGGCCCAGCCACAGACCGCCCCGACCGGGCACGCCG
>Ga0209798_10001093_pt1 | contig 16559 bp, 16 predicted proteins | sample DOMMetBare3Fresh_FD_187475 | JGI IMG/M metagenome (GOLD analysis project Ga0209798, IMG submission 187475) | Wetland sediment microbial communities from St. Louis River estuary, USA, under dissolved organic matter induced mercury methylation -... | ecosystem: Environmental > Aquatic >...
CGCTGGCGGTTAAATGATAACGTGAAGACATAGTGCAATTTTAATACATTCATGATCTTGGCGCACTAACTTAAACCAAATTTTGATTCACGAGGAGTATATTCAACAAGTTGAAGAACTGATTTAATCCATTTCTAATTAGCAAGGTTTAATTTGGACAATGCAATTGGGTGTCTTTGATTTTTATGTGAATCAATCAGGAATTTTACTTCTGACCCGGGTTCCCAGAAGGTGATCGAACCATGGCCAGGTTACACACCAATTTGCGCTTGTTCCACCCAGATGATGTTCATAATGCCAAAGCAAATGCCGCCTGGCCCAAACCGGGTCCAGGTGAGCTTTGCGATGCTTATAATAATAAATGGCCAGAGACCCATAGACAGCAGTGGTAAAAGTCGGAAATACCTCGATTATCGGCACATGCAATAACACAATGACCGATAGCACTGCCAGTTCCTTGCTTTGGGTATTCCAGGTCGTTAAATTAATCTTTTGATAGCCCGGATCGAGCATACTGTTACGGGTGCAAACCGCATGATGTTCATGCAAATGATAAGACCAGAAACTATGTCTGTTTTTCCCCAATCCGTGAAGAATATATTTGTGTACCAGCCACTCACCAGCATTGGCATACAAAAAACCTATTAATAATTGAATGCCTAGACTAAGCACGGAGCATTCGATAAGATGTTATTAGCGATCAAATAATAGATTGTTAGGTCTGCTTTGCACATTTTGTCTTTCCCGCCAATTTTGGATAGCGCTATTTAAACCTTGCTCATTTAAAATATCGTGCAAAAGACTTTATCCTGTAAATCTAAACAAACCAGCCAGCAATCCATTAGAACAAGTCTAGTGCAGTCAAATGGGGCATATATGTCCAAGGGTGTGATAGCGTATACGCTTCGCCTAATTCCAACTGGATTTTACAGGCGTCAGAGCAGTATGTTCTTATACTAGTTAGTCCCCCGCTAGTGCATACCAATATTGCAGAACTTGCAGCCACCTTGTTTAGCCATAACGGACTGCCGCCTGTTTGCGAAATGATTCAACCATCGTATCGCAAAGCTGTGTGAATAAGCCCCCTAAAGCCACACCCAATAATTTACTGGCAAACTCGAAGTCAAAATGCAGCGAAATAATACACTCCTGGGGACCTAGCGGAGTAAAGCGCCAGACACCCGTAAGTGATTTAAATGGACCTTTTTCCAGCTTCATTGAAATGGAACGGCCTTTTTCCATCGTATTAATCGTTGTAAATCCAAAGCCTATTTTACCCTTGGCGATCTTGATCGTCGCTCTTAATTTGTGATCCTGTTCTTCGTGAACTTCGGATGAACTGCACAGGGGAATAAATGTCGAGTACGCATTAATGTCATTTACCAAATCATACATTTGCTCAGCAGAATAGGGGACGGTTACTTTTTTGTTGAAACTCGACATTATGTATTACAGGCCTCTTACCTTATCGAGAGCTTCGGTTAACTTTTTAATTTCTTGTTGGGCCATAATTTGCTCGGTTACATCATATTGAACACCCATGAAGTAAATGAGATGTCCCTCATTATCAAAAAGAGGTGTAATGGACAGGCGGTTATAAAAGAGCTCGCCATTTTTGCGAAAATTTTTCAGGGTTACTTCAACCGGCTTTGCATTTTTGATGGCATCTCGGATTTGTTGCAGTTCCTGTTGATCTCTTAGCTGTCCTTGAAGAAACCGGCAATTACGACCCACTGTTTCATCTTGGCTATAACCGGTTATTTTTTCAAAGGCTTTGTTGGCGTAGACAATCGGATTATCTTCTTTGTCAGGGTCAGAAAGGGTAATGCCATTGACGGAACCATCCAGGATCTGGGTTAAAATTTGCGGGATAATCCCAGTATCTTTTTCTACTTGAAATTTCATAAATGTACTCCAACTACTTTGTATTTTTGATTATTAACAGATTATCATCGTTCTTGAATAAGGCTTAACCTCATTATGTGCGTCTTGACTCGATTAAATTCTTCAGATTTCTTACGGTACGTTTAGCGCCATCCTGTACGGCAATACTGATAAGTTTTTCAAAGGGCAACATAAACAATTCAAGTTTGAGTAATTCAAAAGTAAAAGTTATCTGAGTATTTGTGGTCGGGCCTGTTGACACAAAGTCATAACTGCAGCGATAGGCATTCGATACCCCCTCAAAGACTAACTTCTGGTTGACTTTGTAGGTCGATATTTTAAAAGTAGACTCACTGCGTTGCCCATTGTCAATGCGCACCTGTCGAACAAGACTGTTGAGCTGAAGTGGCGGCGCCGATAATAATTCTAATTCTTTTACCTCCGGCGACCATCTGGGGTAATTATCAAAGAAATCCACGGCAATAAAGTTAAAAACCTTATCCACTGGTTGATTAATGACAATGCTTGCAGTTCCAGTTGCGCCACGACTCGAGGTTAAACCAAACATTTTTTCCTCTCTCTTTGTTATTACTTCACATCAATAAAGCCGATGCTTTATTGTCATTTTAAGTTACCAACATAACATGAATTGTCTATTTGGCAATTTTGGGTGGACAGTTCAGACGATATAAGAATCAACACCTGACAGTAACAAATCATATTGCGCTTCAATTGCTTCTTTAGCCAAAAAAGCAGGCAAGCCACTTACAATATTATTTTTACTGCCAATCCAGCCAATCGCATCGTCGGGCCCCAAGCTGAGCAGATAGCCAGTTTCCTGGTGCATATAGGGCAAACAAAAACGCAGCATGCCGGCTTCTCTGAGAATATTTTTGGCGGCAGCCTTGCCTTTACGTAGCGCTGATTGCGAAGTCATCAAGTTTGAACCAAAGTCATCATAATAAGAGCAATCGCCCGCTGTAAAAATATGTGTCAAGACTTTACGATCGAATACAACCTGACCTGAACTGTTTGCATGTAGCAATAGTTCGGGTTTTTTTCCAAGCAGTAATAATGTTAAGTCAGAGGCCTGGACTGATTTGTCTCCGGAGTGGCTGTTTTCAAGGAAAATCTCACGCCCCTGTTTGCCCCTGTAAAACTGGCTTTTAAGCAAAGTGATGCCCTTTTCGAACATGCGCTTTTCGACATAGCGACCTATTGCACAGGGGAAAGCAGCAAGCAACTTATCGCTACCCTCAATTAGAGTAAGCTGATAATCAGCATGACAGGCCAGTAGCACATGGGCCATTTCAAACGCAAACTGGATGCCGGTAGGGCCCGCGCCCACTATATTGATAGCTTTATCGTTAACGTCCGTATTTGCTATAAATTGTTCCAAAACGCTGGTAAAACAGTTTTGACTGATAGCATTAAGATCATAAACATCGGAGTTATCAACTGATCGGATTGGCAATGAGCCTGTAGCGATCAGTAAATAATCGAATGGCAAGCTTTCTTCTCCAATTTGAATGACCTTTTCCGAGTTCCAGACCTTAAGCTGTTGTTCATCGAAGTGGATTGCATGCTGTTTATGGGTAAAAGCAAAGCGTTTGGCTAATAAGTCATAAGAAACTTGGATAGCATTCAGAGAACGATGCACTGTTTCATGCAGCCGCGTAATAATTAAATGGCATGGACGCGGATCAATTAAGGTAATTTCGACATTAGGTGCTTGATTTCTGATGGTAATCAAGGCCGATAAACCGGCATACCCACCGCCGATGACAATCAGTTTAATGAGTTCGGTTTTTTTTCTTGTTACGGTATTCATAATGACTCAATATCAATATGTACTTCATTACGGCGAAGAAACGGCAGTGTCCAAGGCGGATCGTAAGCGGCAGAACGCGAGGGAGAAATGGCCTGGTAACCCCTTTTGGTTAGCCAGTTTTTTAATTCTTTGGACTTTTCTTCAATACGTAGTTCAGACAGGCGGCCGGAATATTGAATGACGGCTACTTGTTTGTTGGTTATTTCTTTAATTATTACAGCAGGGTCAAGGGGCACTGGTGCAGTTGATACTGAATAGCCCTTCGGGAGCACAAAAGCCATCAGCCAGGCTGGCCCCGACTTTTGCTGGATGACGGGCGCCGTCATGGCCATGGTTTCAGCTTGTTGCTCTTGAATAACCGGTGCCGTCATAGCGATTTTTTGCTTTTTTTTGTTGTTGCCAAAAATATACCCGGCAAGGCGTTGAAATGCCTCGCGGCTACTGTTTTGATAATCAGCATTAACTTCCGTTTGAGCAATCACCAGCGCCGGGTACTGTCTGATCTGAATGTGTCCGAAATCATTAAGCACTTGATAATTTGGCTCTTCTGCCGAGCGTATGCCCAATACACTACAGCCAGCCAGGAAAAAAGTGGTTAAAACACTCATAAACTTCTTCATCTGGTGCCTTTGGTAGTCTTTTGGAAAAAATCGAGGATTTGACTGTAATCTGTTAAACAATAAAGGGGTCTTCTATCGCTTTTACTAGGCCTAAACAGACTTTAACCAGGATATTTCGAGATGAAATGGCCCTTGCTGTTTGTCGGCCAAAAGAAAGCCGATCTGCTTTATCTGTTCTGGATGCAGAGCAGGTGCATCTGGCACTGGTCTGCCTCTGAAGGTTGCGCTAAAATCTGCAAAGGGCAGAGTCATGGTTTGCCACTGATGGGCTTCGGTTGCAAACAGTGAACGATAGGCTATGCCATCATACTGATCATCTGTTTTTACCCGAAGTTGATATGTTCGACCGTCTCCTTTCACTTTAAGCATAATGCCAAAACAACCTTTAAGGTTATAGTTCTTAGCATGCCTGCGTATCGAAGCAAAACCACCGTTATTGACCAGTGATAGCTGTCCAGTAAATAGGCCGGTAGCTGTCGGCGAGAGTTCAATACGACTTTGCGAAATGCCTCCCATTACATCATCATTTATCGCTATCCAGCGTTGACATTCCTCGGTATCGCTAAATTCAATCAGCATATCATCCCTTGCTTTTTAGGCTATGGTATTTATAACTTTATCACGAAGGGCGCGAAGGTTGATAATTTAAAACAAAAACATGCGTTCTTCGAAGTAAACAAGTATTGATCTATTATCGGTATCAGTAAACAGAGTATACCCACCGCACTTCAAAATTAGGCACTGTCGTTCCCTCACCAACTGGAGAGTGCCTGGATGAGGAAATTCAAAAAACCGAATTGTCAGAGATAATTAGTATATCTCTGTAAAAATAACCTGTTAATGTATTCTAGTCACCAAGCATACCAAATATGATCTTGTGGAGAAAAAGGTAAATATGAAAAATAACCAGCCCACTATCGAACATAGACGCCTTGAAGCTCAACATTACGGCCAGGAAAACTGGCAGTTATGGGGGCCATACCTGGCAGAGCGGGCTTGGGGCACAGTACGCGAAGATTATAGTGCGGACGGCAACGCATGGGAGTATTTTACGCATGACCAGTCGCGTTCTCGTGCCTATCGCTGGAATGAGGATGGACTAGGCGGCATTTGTGACAAAGAACAGCGATTGTGTTTCTCATTGACGCTCTGGAATGGTTCTGATCCGATTCTAAAAGAACGCGCTTTTGGCCTTACCGGCAACGAAGGCAATCATGGTGAGGATGTTAAAGAAGCCTATTTTTATCTTGATGCCACCCCCTCTCACAGCTACCTGCATTACCGCTACAAGTATCCCCAAAGTCCATTTCCCTATCAGCAACTGGTGCAGGAAAACAGCCGTCGCAGTCGAAAAGAGCCCCCCTTTCAACTGAATGACTGCGGTGTTTTTACCGAAAATCGCTATTTCGACATTGATATCATCTATGCCAAAAGCAGTCCCGAAACGATCCTGTGCCGTATTGCTGTTACCAATCGTGGGCCGCAAACGGCAAACCTGCATCTGCTGCCAACTTTGTGGTTTAGAAATACCTGGTCCTGGAGTTATGGCATACAGCGGCCACAACTGATACCCGGTGATCAGACCGAAGGCATTGCTTGGTCAATTGATGGTTATTGTTCTGGACTGGGCCCGTATCGATTGTATGGCAGAAAACCCGCGCATCTGTTGTTTACAGAGAACGATAGTAACACAGAAAAACTTTGGGGCCAGCCCAATCAATCCCCCTATGTAAAAGACGCTTTTCATCGCGTTGTTATTGAGGGGGAGCATCAGGCAGTCAATCCTGCCAAACAGGGCAGTAAAAGTTCGGCTTGGCATCAGCTTGTCATCGAGCCCAGTGCTGAAAAAATTATAGATCTGGTTTTAACTAATGAACAGACCGTGCTGAATCAGGCGACTTACGAGGCACTATTAAAGCAACGACGGCAGGAAGCTGATCAATTTTACCAAAGTCTTTTGCCTGCTCAGGCATCTCATGAGGACCAGCGCATATTTCGTCAAGCGATGGCTGGCTTGATCTGGAACAAACAGTATTATCATTTTGATGTGGCACGCTGGCAGGATGGCGATATCATTGCGCCACCGAAAGAAAGGATAGGAATTCGCGATCGCCATTGGCGTCATCTTAAAGCGCATGACATTATTTCCATGCCCGACTGTTGGGAATATCCCTGGTTCGCCTGTTGGGATTTAGCTTATCAAGCGATTGCCTTGTCAGTAATCGACATTGAATTCGCCAAGCAGCAAATTGAATTGCTGTTGAAAGAACGTTACATCCATCCTAACGGCCATATGCCTGCTTACGAATGGAATTTCAAAGACACCAACCCTCCTGTTCACGCGGCAGCGGCGCTATCGATATTTCGTATCGAACGCGAACGCACAGGCACTGCCGATTTCAACTTTTTACAGAGGATGCTCAGTAAATTATTGCTGAATTACGCCTGGTGGTTGAATCGCAAAGATCATGAACATCACGATCTATTCGAAGGTGGATTTCTGGGGCTGGATAATATTTCCGTCTACGACCGTTCCACGACTTTAGCACCGGGCTACCGGCTTAAACAGGCTGATGCCACTGGCTGGATGGCCATGTTTGCCTTGAATATGACCATGATGGCGTTAGAATTGGCGGCTGCCGGGCGTGACTACGAAGATATAGCCATTCAATGCTACGCCCAGTTCCTGGCCATTGGTAAAGCCATAGCGGGTTATGGTGAGCATGGTATTTCGCTTTGGGATGCCAGTGATCATTTCTTTAAAGACCTGATTTTGACCCCTGAAGGCAAGCATCGCCGGCTGGATGTGTTTTCCTGGGTGGGTATAATTCCCTTGTTCGCTTGCGAAGTCGTTGATGCAAAAATGTTAAGCTGTGTTCCCCGATTCCGAGCGATGCTTTATGAATATCGCGGCGGTATGTTTGATGGTCATACGATCTGTGCCTGTCCTGAGCATACTAACGACAGAGGCGAGCATCTATTGTCGCTGATTGACCATACGATGCTGCCGGGAATTCTGAAGCATCTGCTGAACGAACAGGAGTTTTTATCACCATATGGTATCCGCAGTGTCAGCCGCATTCATGCTAAACGGCGTGACCTTGGGCTGATGCCAGGCATAGGCCAAGCTTTAATCGATTATGTGCCGGGAGAGTCAAATTCTTTCATGTTTGGCGGAAATTCGAACTGGCGTGGGCCAGTTTGGTTTCCAACCAATTATTCACTGATTGACGCCTTAGAAAAATTTCACCGTTATCTCGGTGATAATTTCAAAGTATCTGCGCCGGGTCTGGCACCGAACGACCTCACATTAAAGGAAATAAACAGCCATCTTGCAGAACGCTTGATCAATCTGTTTCGACGCAATGCCAACGGCATGATCCCCGCCTATCCCAGCAATAGCCCCCTCCAACATGATCCTTATTGGGAAAATCAATTGTTATTTCACGAATATTTTCATGCCGAAACAGGACAAGAGTTAGGCGCCTCCCACCAAACCGGCTGGACTTCGCTGGTTTCTATATTGATATTAAGGAACACGCATAAAATAACTTCGCCAAGTACTGCCGCAAAGTAGTAGCGTGATCGTTAAAGAGCCTCGCACTTCCAAATAGAGCCGAATAATAAAACAACTTCCTATAAAAAATAGGGGCAACTGATCCAAGTGCTTTAAAGCATAACTGGCTATGCTAAACAAAGAAATTAAATTTCTATGGCTCCTGTCTTCTTGACTTTCCCTCATCAACTTTTTGCCGACCAGCCCGGCAAAAAAAAGGGTCGATAGAGTATTACAGGTAGTCGTTAAAAAAATATCCCGTTGCATTCTTTGGAGGGCTTCATCCGGCAAATTATGGGCTGGAGTGAATTTATTCGGATTGCGCATGAAAAAAAGGCGGGGGAGACGGCAAATAACGGATTAAAAATTATTGAGCGTTTGACAGAAAAACCCCAAAAAGCTTTGGCACGCTCCATGAGAATTCTTCCGGTCGATCATATCAGCAAATAAGTGCTGCAATCCGGCTAAAGTCATCATAACGGGGAGCTGATGGTCATCGGTCATTTTGTGCTGCTTTGTGAGTTTCACGCCGATAAGGTTTATCGCTGGTTTATGGTAATGTGGGTAGACGCCTATGATTGGATGATGGTACCCAATGTTTATGGCATGGGCAACATTGTAGATAGCGGCACGTTGACTACCAAACTCTATATTATCGGCAGTCGTTACCTGCTGAAAATGAGCGACTATCAAAAAGGCGTATGGACGGAAATATAGGACGGATTATTCTGGCGCTTCATACCTGTGTACAGGAGTTTCTTTTTTTATCATCCACGGCTGGGTATGTCAGTAAAAACGCTCGAAAAAATACCGAAGGAGAAAAGAAGGAAGCCTATCGATGTTGCACAAAATTATCTAAACCAACTGGCTAAAAGATACTCAATCCCGCAAATAATTGGAGCTGTAAATCCCTCCCATTTGAGCGATATATGATGCTTTGGATAAAACATTCAAAGAATTAAAGATGCACAAAGTCAGCCCATGTTGTAAATTGCACCGGGCAATTACGCCATCCATCAAGCCAGATACTGAACCGTAAATAATAACTGATTGAACTTTAGGTAGGTTATTGCAATGATCTTGGCGTTATTTGAAGAATTGCCAATTAATATGAAAAAACTGTTTATTCCTGCTTTCTGTCTGTTGCACATGACGGCCATTTTTTGGTGGGCGCTCCCGCAAAGTTTTGGCGGCATGGTGTTAGCAAACGCCAGGCAAACTACTTTTGAAGCGAGGCTGTTTAAATGGATGATGCTCAACGATAACAGCTGGGCGTATTCTTTTTTCAAAAATTATATTAATGTGACGGGCGGCCAGCAGTACTGGGATTTTTTTGCCCCCCAGAGTCCCAGAGTCCATCAATACCTGTCGGTTTGTGATTCCATTATTGCTAATCCTGAACAAGGGAAAATAACGTGCAAGGGAAAACCCTTGTTCAGCAATCTGAATGATGATTTTGCAACATTCCGATGCTTTGGTAGTGATCGCAGCCGCTTGTATCGCTTAACAGAAAATTTGGTCAATCTGGAAGAACCGTTATTGCTGGAGGCTTTTACGCAGTATTACCGGACTCATCAGCACCGAAACGTTGCCGATACGGCACCTGCTCAGTTAGTACTGCATCAGTTTGAATTACATCCAGGCCTGACAGACTTGCCCAAACCAGGTTACCGGATGGATAAGCTCTTGTGGGTTAGCCGTTGATGCAAGGCTGGTGGGACCGGTTTTGGTTCCGGTCGATTGACGCCAGGCAATATGCAGCATTACGTATTGTTTTTGGTGGGTTATCGGCTGTTTATTTACTTGGTTTGTTGCCCTATGTGGAAACGCAGTTCAGTAGCCGGGGTTGGCTGGGGAATATACAGCAGATAGCTATGCAAAACGGTGGCAGCTGGTCACTTTTTTTTATCCAGACAGAGACGCATGCAACAACCCTGGCTTATGCAATTGTCATAATGGGGATAATGGCCGCTTTCCTGCTGATGATAGGCTGGAAGAGCCGCTTGTCCGCATGCATTTCCTGGCTGGTGTGGGTATCTCTGTGGAATCGAAATCCCCTGTTTCTTGATGGAGACGATGCGGTGCTTAAAGTAATGTGTTTTTATTTTATGCTGTCATCCTGCGGAAACTGCTGGTCGGTCGATGCTTGTTTGCAAAAAAAACCGCAACAAGTTGCCGTCTGGCCGTTACGGTTGATGCAATTTCAAATCGCCCTGATCTATTTTGTGTCTGGTTGGGTAAAATTCCAAAGTCCGGAATGGCTGAATGGAACGATTATGCAATACGTTTTGATCCATCCTCATTATTCGCGATGGGATGGTTGGGGTTTGATTAACGATTCGTTAATTAATAATTTATTGGCTGGTCTTGCAGGATTCATACGATGGTGGGAGTTGCTGTTTCCATTCTTAATTCTAAATGCTCACTCTCGAAAGATAAGCCTTTTGATAGGCCTCCTGTTTCATTTGGGTTTGCTACTGACCTTGAATTTACGCTGGTTTCCCGTCATTATGCTGTCATTGTATCCCGCATTATTACCGAATAGCAGTTTTCTTCGTTTGGAAGAGAGGTTTCTTAACTATTATCACGGTAATAAGGAAAGTCATTAACTACAAATAAGCTCCACTAGCGCTTTAATCCGATAATGGAGCTTTCGATAATCATTTGGCTATTTTCACCAGCCAACCGCCACCGCCATTGCAATTGCTTTGTGCATCCGCATCAATGGCAATTCTGGCGTAAGTGCCTTTTAATGACGCAGGTAACGTCCCGCTTACCTCAAAATTGCCTGCACTTTTGGGCTTAACATTGATATTGGCCGGCAGCCCTTTGACGGTAACCTTGATGCTATTCGGGTATGTGTTTGCAGAAGCTGTGAAAGAAAAACTGGAACCCGCTGCAACTTCGGCATTTTCAGCTGGAACAAAGTCGGTAAATTTGGGTTTTGCGCAGGCTTTTGAGCTGCTGCTACTGCCGCCCCCGTAAGCCCAGGAAGTGCCGCTAACCAGCATTAAAACAAAAACCCACAAGAAATTATATCGTTTCATCATTATCCCTCATTATGTTGTCATGGTAGTTTATATGTATTGTTCTTACAAAATAACCGTTTTCCACGGGTTGTCAAACTGGATAAATGATCTTGCCCCGGTCTAGTGGATACTCTGCTAAAAGAGTATTCTCTAAAACCCAGGTGATCAATGAAAACAGAAACTAAATCAAGGATCCCGATGATCAGCAATTAATACACCGCACAGTTGAAAGTGCGAGCCCTGGTGCGTGCAGAACGTGATGACATCCCAACAGTTGCGAAGGATTTAGGATGCCGAATCGATGCGGCATTCATCGCGAGCAATACGCCGTCAAACAGGCCAGCTTTTCGAAGATCAAAAGCTTCAACAAGCCGAAATGGCTCACCTGAAACGGAAAAATACCCATCTGGAAGAGGAAGTGGCCTTCTTAAAAAAGGCCGCCGCGTGCTTTGCAAAGCTGCCCAAGTTTAGTACGCCATGAGCAAAACCAATGAAAATCAACATACCGTGGGTTTGATGTGCTGCTTGATGAAAGTATCACGCAGCGGCCATTCCGATCGGCGGCACCGGCCGATTTCCGACAGAAGCCAATAAACGGGAAAGGTCACCCTTTTGTAAACCACTGCCAGCATAAGGCTGCTCAGGTCAAGCTTACCCTTTATGCCCCTTGGGTGCATTGCCAATTGGTACGGTCCGTCGCCAAGTAAAAAGAGACGTCAAGAAAACCAAAAATCGGCATGACCAACCATGCTGCTGAATCGAAACTCAAAAAATGCCTGCCGATTAAGCCTTGGATTTGCCAATAAGATGGTTCTTGCAACGCATCGCTGGTTAATTCCATGGACATTTCCACTAAGTGGATGTTCCTCGTTTTGAGTAGGCCGATTAACATGCCTACAAAACAATCCTTGCTTGCCTTATTCCAAGAAAAATGTTGGTTTAAGAGCCCGCTAGTTCGTTGATTTGTAGCTTACTGCTGTCCATTTTCGCCAAGACAAATGCAGTATTGTTTATATTTTAATGAACTACATCAACTTCCTCTGTTTTTCTCATGGACGGAGGGCATTCATAGATTGAGCCTTAAATTTGTGCTCCCCAACGGGGAGCTTCCATTCCATGAAAACTGTCCCGCCGGAGCCAATTGAGATCAAGCTTTACAGAGCAATCAACAGCAACCTTAATTTTTAATACGGACGCAGACTCATTTCAACCACCTAGCATAATTCAACAAAAACTCGACTTTCAGTTTGTTTCAAGATATTTTTGCGCTAATTCGGCTGGGAGTATGCTTATTGAATGTTATCCATATCCGTTTATAATGCATAAAATTTATATTATCCGCCCCTTTAAAAAGCTTCGAATTTTTTACACTTTCAGTATCTGCACTTTTAGTCAAATTAAGTCAATAAATACAGTAATAACAATAAGATAAAAAAATATAATGGGTATATTTTGATGCTTTATGTTGGTACAATAGGAAAATTTTCCAGGCTGTTTGACAGTCTTGAGTTTTACTACACTAATATTTTCAGAGTCCCCGAACCCTAAGGGGCCTTCGTGAGCCTTTCCCATGATCCTGAAACAAAAATATGATTATTGAAATTTTCTTACACTCTAAAGGGTTCCTCCACAGGATTACCCTGCGTCTGATTTGTTTATTCAGTGCACTATTTTTTTCAATGTTGCCACAAGTTGCCGCAGCCGTGCCTAATACGCATATTTATGTGATCGTATCCCTGGTTGACAACGTATCGCAGGGCATCGCGCCTGTTCCTGCGAAAATTGGCAATGGCGATGATCCGCACAACAATCTCTATTGGGGAGCGGCTTATGGCGTTAAAACCTTTTTGAGCAAGGCGAGTGGTTGGCGAAAGTTGGGGTGCGAAAAAGATATAAATGACAGTATCTTAGAACGCTGTCAGTTTGCGTGGAAGGACAAGCTCACCGTTACCGCAGATGCTTATCGCGGCAGCCAGATTGGCCAGGCAATGCTTGATTTTATGCAGCAAGCCGCTACGCCGCCCGATGCGGCGCAGCGTGAAATGGTGGCATTCATCGGCCATGATGGCTTGATGGACGAGCAAAACCAATCCATTATAAAACGCTTCCCAAAGCATGACCGGCACGATAAACAAGCGGTTGTCCTGGCCTGTATGAGCGATGATTTTTTCGCAGAACATTTACAAGCCGCAGGTTCAAAACCGGTGGTAACCACGTTTAGCTTCATGGCCCCGGAAGCCTATGTACTGGAAGCGGTTGCCCGTGGATTCGCAAACGGGGCGAGTGAAGCGGAATTGCGCAGTTTTGCCGGTGTCGCTTACGCCAAATACCAGCGCATCTCAGTCAAAGCGGGAAAGTCGGTTTTTGGCGTAAAAAAATCAAGCTAGAACGATAAGGTTGAGCCCCCCGAAAAAACGGGTCGAAGCACGAAGCTCATTAGAATCCTCATGAGACTTTTTCGACTGGAGATTAATAGGACGATGAGGATAATTCATTTAAAAAAGAATTTTACTTAATGTCTTGATTCCAGCCTTTTTGATGGAGTTTTACTCTGAAAAATATCGTCAGTATGCGAATTCTGGTCTTTTTGTGTCTGCTGTGCATTGGTGCGGTCGATGTATATAGTCATGAAAAGCACGGAATGTCTTGCGGAACATTACACAATCTAAAGTTGCAATATCCGCCGAGACGCGTGCTACTTGTGCCTTTACTGAGCAGAGAACCGCATTCGAATGAGAGCCCTCGGTGGTCTGAGCAACCCGCAAGGACTCTGCAGACCTTTTATCGAAACCGATTTAATGCGGATGTCAGACAATTGCGGGATGTTTGGAGCTGGAAGGATTATTACCAGCAGGTCGAGCAGATGATGAAACAAGCGCTTCCTTTTGACAGAGTTATATTCATCAGTCATGGTGGTTTCGACGGCCCGGTGCTCGCCAATGCCGGATATTTGCAAGAACTTCAGGTAACGGGGGACAAAAGTAATTTGCTTCTTCTTTCCGAAGCGCAACCGGGGCTAATGAATGAGATATCCATCACCTATGGTACTGAGAAAAATCGGATATTTAGCGAATATATAGCTTCACACAGATCAGATTTAGCGTCGATGAAATCGACTGATATTTGGCGTCAGCTGAAAGGACTCGAAAAACAGTTACAACCGCTAGATAATGCTTGTTTTCAGCTTTACTGCTCGGCTGATAAATTGTCAACCATGCTGAAGGAACGACGCGAATACCAGCTCTATCTTTGTGAACTCATCTGCCGCGAATCACTATTCGAATTAAAGACTTCAGTTGAGATTTCTCCTAAACGCTTCTTTCATTTCACAAAATCCCTGGATTCGCTGGTCACGGCAGACGGCCTTATTTTTTTCGGCGCCTGCAACCCCGGCACTAAAGCTCCGATAAAAGTATTGGAACGGGACGAAACCGAGTTGTTAATTAACTCAAACCTTGCGGGTGGGCCGCACCAGAGCTACGTGCATCTGGTTAGCTCAGCAACTGGTCGTATCACTGCCGGACCAATAGGCGATAGCAGCGCTGCGGACATTATCAATCGAATCATCAAATTTGAGACCAAACAGCATCAACATAACTTATGCCTCGTCTCGCCAGTAGAAAAGTGATTACGTAGGAACCTGTTTTAAAAAAATTTGCCACTTTGCTGTGGGTCGGTTAGCGACGGTAAATTTTTTTGCAACTACACAGCGTATTTTGTCATTCCGAGAAAGTAGAAGAACCAACCTCAAGTCTCACCCATGTTACAGCGCTTAAAAGATTTTTCCCGATGGTAGAAATGACAGTAAAATCAATCCAGTTGCAAAAAACGCTGAATAGTTACGATTTTTTTAGGTGAATATCGGCAAAAGTCTTCAAAGACTCCACTACATCGACCAAAAATACATAAGGCGATTAAAGTTATTGAATGGTCCTTGGTTAAACGGCTTTTAAGGGCGTCAGAAATCATAATCGTTAATTGAGTCAAGTATGACTAGGAACGTGCTTAAGCTACGCCACACGGAGACTATCACATAAATTCCAAAATGTAATTCGCTTGCTAATGAAGTTAGAATTTATCAGACAAAATGCCCCCTTCTGTCTCATGCCAAAACCGGCTATCCTTTATTTTCCAGGCTTTCAGCCCCTCTAAAATATCTAAACATTGCACAAAACGATAAACGACCGCGAACGGAAGTGGCCGAAAAGCAAAACTTTGTTCATCAGTGAGCGCCGCATTTCTTATCCCGAAAAACCGCGTAGTTTGCGATTCGCCGCTATGGTGAGGCGGCAGAACTTGAAATTGCCGCTTATCCTCACATGCTGCGTCATGCGTGTGGCTTCGCCCTTGCCGACCAAGGCGCAGACACACGGCTGATTCAGAACTATTTAAGACACCGGTCAGCGTTAGCGCCTACACCCGGCCATAAGACTCAGGTAATGGAACTTGCCTTTCTTTGTTGCCTTTCCCTATTAGCCGAACGTGCTTAGCCACGCTGTCGACTACCCGTATAGGATTGGCTTTAAGCTCCAAGGCTTCGCTGATTCGCAAACCGGATTTCTGGATTAGTCCAAGTAACAATACATAACGTTGCCGGACTTGCAAAGACGATTCCGGGCTTCGGGCGAAAATATTATCGAGAATATCTTAGTAATTCCGCGCAGCTTTCATCAAGACGTTTTGCTCTTCGGTTTCTAGCCAGACCGGAATACGGCTAGGGCACTTAGTTTTTTCGATCTGGTAAATGGGGTCTTCTGCAACCTTAATAATGCGCTTGGCCCATTTATAGTCGGAGGCCAGGCAGCAAATTTTGCGGGCAACGGCATGGGGGCCCCTTAGCCCTTTGCGGGATAAATGCGATACAAAATGTTCCAGACCGGTCGGACTTCAGTTTTGCCGATCCAGCTTGGCTTTAACGCGCCATCGGAGCCAGATACCCAAATCGGAATTTTAGTTGTAACAGGTGATGTCCAATGGCCCTTGGTATATTTCAAAAAACCAAGGAAATCTATCTGGGTTTGTTCTAATCAAATTTCGTTTTGATCGTCCATTTTAGTTATTCCAGTTGATCACTCATTTACAGCAACTAAATCAAGGACAATGCTGCTAGTTAGCTTGTCTCGGTCGATAATGCCAATAAAGCGCTTCTCGTCGTCGATTACAGGAAGTTCAGAGACACTTTCCTTAGCCATTTTCTCCAATACTTCGCGCTTGTTGCTGTTGACTGAAATTGCGCTGGTAACAATTCCGTTCAATATCTTAATGTCACCCTTTTCAATGACGCTCACGATATCGATATTCTGTGTGCGTAACTGGTCATAGAAAGTTCTTGCCGGCACAAGACCGTTAAATTTTCCGGAACCATCGATAAAGACAACATATCTGAAAAAATCATGCCGAGTCAGCTGGTCCAGGTATTCCATGATAGCAGGCCCATAGTAATAACCTGGGCGGCCAATTTGTAAAGTCATTGCCGGCACGCGTTTCTCAATAAACCGTGGTATCGCCATTATGCCCTCCTTTTCATTTGCTGGCAGAACCTCGGGGTCGATTTTTGTGCCATCAAGGATCAGGGAAAACGGACGTGCGATTGCTTCGCGCAATTTGAATGCAACGCCAAATCCGCTGAGCTCAGCAAG
>Ga0209798_10001094_pt1 | contig 16546 bp, 15 predicted proteins | sample DOMMetBare3Fresh_FD_187475 | JGI IMG/M metagenome (GOLD analysis project Ga0209798, IMG submission 187475) | Wetland sediment microbial communities from St. Louis River estuary, USA, under dissolved organic matter induced mercury methylation -... | ecosystem: Environmental > Aquatic >...
ACAGCTGAAGCTGGCGGCCTGAAGCCAATAACCACAACAACATCGGTACATTGCTTATTTTACCCCTCAGGCTGTCTCACAAACCCCGGCCACCTCAGTAGATATAGCCCGCCGAAATTTTTCCGTTCATTTTCCTGTTTTGGTGATTTATACGGAAAACGTATGTGAACCAATATGATAACTGATGTTAGTGGAACCGATACATTCAGTTGTCTCCCCGTAATTTACTTACAAATCAACCAATTTGCTCCGCAAGCTCTACTTCTGCTCCAACTGTTTCACTTGAATCAAAAAGACGACCAATCGACTGTCTTTGCTGTTTTTGCAAAGAAATTCCATTGCTGCTCATCGTCAACTGTGGCACACTATCAGGTACCTAAAGCGGTATCGTAAGGAGTACTTATATGAATACTATCCCTGCTCAGGAGTTGAAACGACGTGGTATTGCAGCGGTTGATGGGGTGATCGCGCAGGGTGACGTGCATGTCATCCGTAACAACCGACCCGAATACGTGGTGCTGACTGAAGCGCGTTACCAGGAAATGCTCGCCGAGCTAAATGAGGCATATTTCGCACGGGTCAAAGAGTCGTTGCAGGACTGTAAAGCCGGACGGGTGATGCGTGGCAGCGCCGATGAGTTGATAAAAGAGCTGGGGCTGGACGACTGAGCATGTATACCCTGATCTGGACCGCCGGTTTTAGCCGCTCCGCGAAAAAGTTTGCCGACCAACATCGTGAACTGCGCTCCAGGTTCGCCGCTCTCCTGCGCGACCTGGAGAGCGACCCGTTTCAGCCTCACTTGAAATATCACCATCTGACCGGTAAACTGAAGGGGATCCAGGCGGTCAGTCTCACGCACAGTTATCGCATTACTCTGACGGTAATCGTCACCGACCGGGAGATTATCCTGCTCGACGTAGGCAGTCATGATGAGGTGTACTGCTAACAAAACTTTGATGCATTGTCTTCTGGTTTGTGAATGCCTTATGTGTCAACAAGTTATTGCTAGCAAGCTCTACTTTTGCTCCAATAGTTTCATCGTTCCGCCAAGTTTGTCCGCCTCGCTTATCCAACCGCCACCCATCGCCTTGTAAACCGAAACCACCGTGCTCAACAACTCATATTTGCTCTTGATCAGCGCAAGCTTGCTGTTGAAGAGCGACCGGTCGGCATCCAACACCTGCAGGTAGTCGCTGGTTCCCGCCTCGAACTGCAGCTTGGAGAGCCGGGCATACTCCTCCAGGGAATGGAGCTGCCGGGTCTGCGACTCCAGTTGTTCCTTACCCTTGGTGGTCTTGATCAAGGCATCTTCCACATCCCGGAAACCGGTCAGAATTGCTTTCTGATAGCGGAACAGCGCCTGCTCCTTCTTGGACTCGGCCTGCCTCACTTTTCCGGCAGTGGCGCCAAAATTGAAAACCGGACCGGCCAGCTCGCCGCCGAGGGACCAGAGCTCCCCTGCGGGAGTGAACAGTTTGCCCATATCGCTGCTGGCAACCCCCAGGGCGCCGGTCAGCGACAATTTGGGAAAGTACTCGGCTTTAGCCGCTCCGATATCCGCATTGGCGGCAATCAGATCCTGCTCGGCCTGGATGATGTCCGGCCGCCGCTCCAGCAGCTGCGACGGGAGCCCGGCCGGGATCCCCGGCGGTTTCAGGGCGTCAAGCTCCTTGCCGCGGGGGATCGGCCCCGGCGCACGTCCCAACAGGAGTGACAGCGCATTTTCCTGCTGCCGGATCAGCGATTCGTTGTTGGGGATCTCCTGGCGGGCGGTCTCGTACAGGTTCTCCTGTTGGGACAGCTCCAGTTGCGAGATGGTGCCATGCTTGAAACGGAGTTGAAACAGCTTGAGACTCTCGGCATACGCCTTTTCCGAGTCGCGGGAGATCTCCAGCAGCCGGTCCAACCCGCGCAGCGTCAGGTACGCGCTGGCGACGCTGGTGACCAGCGTCAGGATCGTGCCGCGGCGGCCAGCCTCGGTCGCCATGATCTGGGCCTGGGCCGATTCGCTGGAACGCCGGATGCGTCCCCACAGGTCCAATTCCCAGCTGGCATTCAGCGCAGCCTGGTAGCTTTCGCTGGTCATGCCGCCGGTATGCTGCACACCGGGAGTGATGCTGGCGCTGAACTGTGGGAAAAACTGGGAGCGGCTGCTGTTCAGGGCGCCCAGGTACTGATCGACCTTGGCGGTCGCCTCCTTGAGATCCAGGTTGTTGCGCAGCGCGCTCTCCACCAGGCTCTCCAGCACCGGATCGCCAAAACGCTGCCACCAGCGCAGATCGGCCAGCTCGGCGGCCGCCTGATATTCCACATTCCACTGTGCAGGTGCCGGGGTGACGGGACGCAGGTAATCAGGACCGACACTGCAGCCGGCCAGCAGAGCTACGATCAGCAGTAACAGTGCCTTAGCCATGGTTGTTCTCCTCCTCTTCCTTTGCAGGCGCTGACCGTTTTTTCCGGCTGAAAAAGCCGCTCCACTCTTCCAGCAGCACGAAGAAGAGCGGCACAAAGGATGACGCCACCAGTGTCGAGGCGAGCATACCGCCGATTACGCCGGTGCCGATCGCCCGCAGGCTGTTGGCGCCTGCGCCGCTGGCAATCGCCATCGGCACGCATCCCAGGATGAAGGCCAGGGAGGTCATGACAATCGGTCTGAGCCGCAAGCGGGCTGCTTCAAGGGCGGCCTCCGTCGGTGTCATCCCCTGGCGGAGATTTTCCGCGGCAAATTCGATGATCAGGATGGCGTTTTTTGCCGAAAGCCCCACCAGGGTCACCAGACCGACCTGGAAGTAGACATCGTTTTCAAGCCCGCGCCCCCAGGTCAGCAGCAGCGCGCCGCAGACGGCGAAGGGGACCGACAGCACCACGCCGATCGGCATGGACCATTTCTCGTACTGGGCCGCCAGGATCAGGAAGACCATGATCAGCCCCAGGCCAAAGGCGATTGTCGAGGTGTTCCCTGATTTTTTCTCCTCGTAGGCCTGACCGGCCCACGAGTAGCCGTAACCGTCGGGGAGTACCTTTTTGGCAATCGCTTCCATGGTGGCGATCGCCTGTCCCGAGCTGTACCCCGGCGCCTGGTTGCCGCTCAGTTTCGAAGCGGGAAAACCGTTGAAGCGGGGGAGGATGCCGGGGCCGGCCATGTATCTGATGGTGGCGACCGCCGAAAGCGGGATCATGTTGCCGCTGGAGGAACGGACAAAGACCTGGGTCAGGTCGTCCGGATTATCGCGGTATTCTCCCTGGGATTGCATGATCACCTGCCAGATCCGGCCGTTGTTGACGAACTGCCCCGCATAGGCCGAACCGAAATAGGTCTGCAACGTGTCGAAGACCGTGGAGACCGATACCCCCAGCAGTTCGGCCCGGGAACGGTCCACATCCAGGTAGAGCTGCTGCTGGCTGGCCGAAAAGGTGCTGCTGACGCCGGATAATTCCTTGTGTTTCCTGGTCTCGGCGATGAACGCCCTGGTGATCGTATCCAGCTCCCGGGGGGTGGCGTTCCCCTTGTTCTGGATGTAAAATTCAAAACCGCCGGTGCTGCCGAGACCGGGAATGGAGGGAGGATTGATCGGGAAGGCGATCCCCTCCCTCAGCGCACCAAGTTTGCTCCCCTGGTCGCGAACCACGCTGAAGGCGCTGGAGTGCGGTTCCTTGCGCTGGTCATACGCTTTGAGCGAAATAACCGTCAGGGCGGCGTTGTTCTTGTTGGTGCCGTCCATCAGGCTGAAACCGTCGATCTGGGTAATGTCTTCTATGGCGGAGCTGGTACGGAGGATCGGCAGCATCTGCTCGCTCAAGCGGCTGGTGCGCTCCAGGCTGGCGGCGTCGGGGAGGAAGCTCCCCACATACAGGTACCCCTGGTCTTCTTCGGGGACAAAGCTCCCCGGCACTATCCTGAACAGCCCTGCCACGGCCAGCAGCAGGCCGGCAAACAGGAGCAGACCGATGCTGCGGTGGTTGATCAGCCAGCGTACCCCGGCCACGTAGCGTCCGGTCAAGCGGTTGAAACTGTTTTCGAACCATTTGAAGAATCCCTTTTTCTCACCATGGGACGGCTTGAGGATGCGCGCCGCCATGGCCGGTGAGAGGGTCAGCGCCACCACCCCGGAGAGCAGCATGGAGATGGCGATTGTCACGGCAAACTGTTTGTAAAGGGTGCCGGTCATCCCCCCCAGAAAGGCGACCGGCAGGAACACGGAGCCGAGCACCAGCACGATGGCGATCAGCGCACCGGTCAGATCGCGCATCGCCTTTTTGGCCGCTTCCATCGGCTGCATGCCGAGGGTGGCCATGTTATGCTCCACGTTTTCCACCACAATGATGGCGTCGTCAACCACCAGGCCGATGGCCAGGATCATGCCGAACAGGGTCAGCATGTTGGTGGAGAAACCGAGCAGCTTGATGCCGATATAGGTGCCGATGATGGCGATCGGCACCGCCAGGATCGGGATCAGGGTGGCCCGGAAGCTCTGCAGGAACAGGAACACCACCAGCACCACCAGCACCACCGCCTCGAAGAAGGTGTGCAGCACCTTTTCGATCGATGCCTCGGTAAAGATGCTGGTATCCATGACGATCTTGTATTCCAGCCCGGCCGGGAAGTTGGGTTTCAGGCTTTTGAGCTGCTCGCGCACCTGCCGGGAGGTCTCGATGGCATTGGCGCCCGGTTGTTGCTTGACGATGATCAGGGAGGAGCGTTTTCCGTTGACCCTGGTGGCGATGGAATAATCCCTGGCAGCCAGTTCCACCTTGGCCACGTCCTTCAGCCGCACGATGGCGGCCCCCTGGCTGGCGGTGCGGATGATAATCTCCTCGAACTCGGCCGGATCGGAGAGCATCCCCTTGGTGGAAACCACGAAGGTCTGCTGGGTTCCGGCCGGCGCCGGATTCTGGCCGATGGAGCCGATGCCGTAGGCCTTGTTCTGTTGCTGGATGGCGGTGGAAATATCCTGGGTGGTGACACCGAGCTGGGCCATCTGCTCCGGCAGCAGCCAGATCCGCATCGCCAGATCAGGTGACGGGAACATGCTGGCGGTATTGGCGCCGGGGAGGCGTTTGATCGGTTCCAGGATGTAGAGGTTGGTATAGTTGCCGAGGTAGAGCGGGTCGTAGCGGTCATCCTTGGAATAGATGCTGATCGCCATCAGGAATGAACCGGAGTCTTTGGTTACCGTGACCCCCTGGCGGCTGACCGCATCCGGCAGCAGGGACAAGGCCTGGTTGGCCCGGTTCTGGACATTGACCTGGGCCATGTCCGGGTCGGTGCCGGCTTGGAAGGTGATGTTCAGTGTCATGCTGCCGGATGATGAGCTGCTGGAGGTCATGTAGAGCATGCCGTCGACGCCGTTGATCTGCTGTTCCAGCGGGGCGGCCACCGTGTTGGCGATCACCTCGGCGGTCGCCCCGGGATAAAAGGCGGACACCTGGACAGCCGGGGGTGCGATGTCGGGGTACTGGGCAACGGGGGTCGATTTCATTGCCATTACCCCCCCCAGGGTTATGATAATGGCGATGACGGCGGCGAATACCGGGCGATCGATAAAAAAACTTCCCATAACGCCCCCTAGTTGCCGTTGAGCGGCTGTGTTGATCCGTTATGTTCTGTCCGGCGGGTCGGTTTTGCCTGTTCAGGGGAGATAACCTTGAGCGGCATGCCCGGTCCGAGTTTCATGAAACCGTCCACGATCACCCGGTCGCCGTCCTTCAACCCCTGGGTGATGATCCAGTCATCGCCGGCCCAGTCGCCGGCAGTTACCGGTCGGGACTCGGCCTGGTTCTTCTCATCCGCCACCCAGACCATGTGACCAGTGGCGCTCTGCTGCACCGCTTTTTGGGGAACTACCATGGCGTTGAGGCGCTGAGCCCCCTTCAAATGGGCTTTTACGAACATGCCGGGGCGCAGCTCGGACTTCGGGTTGGCTATCTCGGCCCGCACCTGGTAGGTGCCGGTCTCCTTGCTGAAGGAAGGGTCGGAGTAATTAAGCAGTCCGGTATGGGGATAGCGGACACCGTTGGCAAGTTCCAGTTCCACCGTGTAGCGGTGATTTTTGGGCGGGATGATCTGCTTGTTGACCACCTCCTGATGGAAGCGGTCCTGCACGTTCTGGGAGATGCTGAAGTCAACCCAGGCCGGATCGAGCTTGGCCACGTAGGTCAGCTTGGCCGAGCTCCCACCGGCGGCGATGTAGGCCCCTTCCCGCATCAGCGCCTGACCGGCCACGCCACTGACCGGCGAGATGATGGTGGTGTAGCTCACGTCCAGCAGGGTCTTGTTGTACTTGGCCTGGGCCTGTTGCAAGGATGCCTCGGCGCTTTTCTGCTTGCCGATGGCATCGTCCAGGTCTTTCTTGCTGGCAGCATTCTGCTCGGCCAGCGGAATCACCCGGTCCAGATTGGCCTTGGCCGTATAGAGTTGCGAGCGGTACAGCTCCACCTCGGCCTTGGCGGCATCGGCGTCGGCCAGATACGGTTTTTTATCCAGCTGGAACAGCACTTGTCCCTGTTTGACCGGTTCTCCCTCCTGGTAGCTGATCTTCTCCAGGAAGCCGCTGACCCTGGACATGACGTCAACCTGATGGGAACTCTGGATCTGGGCCACGAACGGAAAATCTACCGGCACCGTCCTGGGGTGGACGGTGATGGCGACTACTTCCGATGCCTGGGGTGGGGGAGTTGGCGTCTCATGTTTTTTACAGCCGGTCACGATGGTTGCCAGGAGTGCCGCCGTAATCATGAAAACGGTTGAGCGTGCTAAAAGCCGGTCTGTTCCGGATGGTGACATGAGCTGCTCCTGTTAATTAAAAGAGTAATGATATTTAATTGTTGTGAGCTACTCTACCGCAATTCCCGGACATGTCAAATGAACCTCTTTTGTTTTGTTGCGGTTAGGGTGAATTATATGAATAATGCTTGTCGTGCTGATTGCAAGAGCGCTAAAGAAATTGATACCAACAAGGCGGGTGGTGATGTTAAAAATAAAGCTTCTGTTCCAGGTGGTTCGCCTGCTGATCGTTTTTGGCGTTACGTTGTCTCCGCTAGCGGTGGGGGGTGAAACTGCCGCACTGACATGGTATACGGGTGGCAACACCAGGCTGGCTCTGAAACCGATAGCCGTTGATGCTTCATCCAACGTGTTGCTTGCCGGCTCCACGTCGCAAAAAACCTTGATGGTTCAGGTTGCCAAGGGAGGTGGACGTTCACGGAGCAACGTCATTCCCCTGGCAGCAGATGGCACGTTCAATGTTCGCTACCTGATCAAGGATGGCGCCGGTTCATATACCATCACCTTCTTCGGCAGCGAACAACGTGATGCCCGTTCGTATCAGGGATTAGGCACTACAACCGTTGCGATCGAAAAACATGCTGCAGCTAAAGCTCAAGAGCACGAGCTCAACGCCAGGGTACTTGAGTTTGTTGACAAGGTGATGGGGACTACGGTTGGCCGTGGTGAATGTTGGGATCTGGCTCAAAAGGCACTCGATCTGAATCTTGCTGACTGGGAGCGTCCGACGAACTTTGGTATTCCTGTCAACATCGATTCGAACGATATCAAGGCAGGAGATATCATTCAATTCCGTAAACTCACCACTACGGAGCATCTGGCAAATGGTGCCATCACGCGCGAAACATTAGGCTTGCCCGACCATACCGCCATACTGTACAAAATTCTTGGTAAAAAGCAGTATATCCTTGCTCACCAAAACGTCCGTGGTATACGACGTGTGATCAAGAGCGAGATCAACCTTGCTCATGTCACGGGGGGCACCTATCGGGTGTATCGTCCTGTGGCGCTGATGATACCGCAGTAACAGCTGACTGATAGTGTTAGACAGATTTTGACAGGGGGTAATTAACATGTCATCCGATCACGTACGAACCGAGCTTGGCGCTGGCAAGAACAAGCAAACGTCTCTCGAAGAGGAGGCAGCCAAACAAAAAACCATCATGGATACATTTCTGGAGCGCTATCCAGGGCAACCATGGATAGTGTCAGGGCTCACAAGGGGAGGTGGTCAGTTTGAATATTCGGATGAACTTGTTGCAGCGCTGCATGTTGGCCTCACGGAAATCATAAAATCGATTGCTACTGCAAAACCAAAGCGTACAGACACGACGAAACCAGATCCAGCCAGTGAGGAATAGCGCGAGAGCGGAGAATGGGGATCCGGCTGTCCGATTGACCTGTGGCCGGATACGGCGTATATATAATTGCCGATGGAGTAAACCGCTAGAACATGAGGCTCTGGTGAAAAGGGTGTCACCCTTGCATATCCAGGGCCTTTCGCGTTGTCTGTAGCGCTGCAAACGTAGCGCCCCGGATGATCACGTCCTGTCATCGCATCCCTGATTTCCATATCTACACACGATTGGCTTTGAACTGCATATGAGTGAAACTACCCAGTTTGAGATAGTCGTGCAGGAGCAGCAGCGCCTGTCCGACCTGCTCACCTCGATCGAGGAAACGGCCCGCCAGAACAGGGCCAAGATCGCCCTTCACGATTCCTATACTGCCGAGCTGAAGAAGGAACGGCTTGAGTCGGTCAGCTGGCGCGAGAAGAATTCGTTGACCGAAAAACTGATCGAGAACGATACCTTTGATCCTGCCCGCTATCTGACCGCCTTTGAAATGGCTGACACTCCCTACTTTGCGGTGGTCGGAATCAACGACAATGACAAGCGGATCGGCGACAAGGAATACCGTATCGGGAAGCAGGGGTTTATCTCCCATGATAACCGGGCCTTGGTCGTCGACTGGAGAAAAGCCCCGATTTCCCGTTTTTATTATGACTACGAACTGGGAGATGAATACTGCGAAACCATTCAGGGGCGCGACCGGGAGGGGATCATCACCCGGCGTGACACGGTGGAGATCGTGAAACGCGCTCTGCGGCGTATGGAATGCGGCCAGGACCGGTACGAGCTGGCCGGTGACAGATGGGTTAAAAACGCCCGGCAGTTTCATACCACCACCGATACCAAGACGGCCAACCAGGATCACCGCATGGTGGATATCGTCTCGCTGATCACCCCTGCCCAGTTCCAGATGATCACGGCGGAAGCCACCGATGGCTGTACCCTGATCACCGGCGGCGCCGGCAGCGGCAAGACGGTGGTGAGCCTGCACCGCTTGTCGTGTCTGCAGTTCAACGACCCGGAGCGGTTCGCGCCCGAGCGCTGCCTGGTACTGATGTTCAACAAGGTGCTGCGCAACTACGTTCGGCAGACCTCCACCGATCTGCTCGGCAACACGCGGGTGGACACCTTCAGCGCCTGGGCCTTGAGCGCCATCACCGCCCTGACCGGTAAGGTGATCAAGCCGGTGGTGGGGGATCTCCTGACGGCGCAGAAGAAATCGTCGCAGCTCTCCTCCCTGCTGACCCGCTATGTGGCAGAAGTGCAGGAGGGAGAGCCGCTCCAGGATCTGTGGCGCTTTTACGGCCAGCCGTATGTGCTGGAGGCCCTGTTTGGCGCAGCAAAGGGGAGGGAAGAGTTTCTGGCCGATCTGCGCCGGCGTTACGCCACCAGAAGCCAGGCGGTATCGTTTGCCGACCTGAGTGTGCTGCTGCGGTTGTGTCAGCTGCGCGAGCAGGAGGGGGCGGTCCGCGAGGCGCTCGGCTGGTACGCCCATATCATTGTCGATGAAGGGCAGGATCTGTCGCTGCTGGAGCTTGAGGCGATTCTTGCTGCCACCGACAAGCGCAACAGTATTACCCTCAGCGCGGACAGCAAGCAGAAGATCCTGTCGTGGGTCGACGCGGCTGATTTCGATATCTTCCATACCAACCTGAAGGAGGTCGGGGTGAGCAACGAGGCGCTGTCCGTATCCTACCGCTGTCCCAAAGAGATCATGGCGCTGGCGGCACGGATCAGCAACCGGGAGAGCGAGCAGGTCGGCCGGCATTCCGGCGTGCTTGAGTACCACCGGGGAACGGATCAGGAGAACGCCCTGCAGCTGCTGCGCCGGCTGGTCGAGCAGCTGGTGGCCGAGGACCCGAACGGTCTGACGGCGGTTATCTGCAAGAAAAAATCGGACGAGAAGATGCTCCACACGGCGCTGGCCGGACTTGCCGGACTTGCCGGGTTGCATCAGCCGGGTGAGTTGACCTTCGAGCCGGGAGTTGTGGTGACGATCGCCCATCAGGTCAAGGGGGTGGAATTTGCCAACGTGATCCTGTACGACCCGAATGCGAAGGACTTCCGGAACTCTGCTTTAGACCGGAATCTGCTCTATGTCTGCGTCACCCGCGCCTGCCGGCGTCTGGACATCGTCTACTGGAGGGAGCTGGCCGCAGGACTGGCGTAAGGCGGAAAACCGGATAATAATGTTGCAGTAATTCGTGAGAAGCGTATACTGAAATTAGGAAACAGCACCAAGACCAAGTACCTGATATAAGAAAGTAAAATGCTTATATTGTGGGAAAGACAAAGATGCTGTTTCTGATTTTTCAGCCCTCGGATAATTCTGGGGGCTTTTTGTTTTTCATGGGGATGACGGTGTTGTCTGACATGGCACATGGTGACCCCGAGGCTATAGATCATTGCATAAATAACCGCATTGAATTACAGTAACCGCAATTACTATAAATGACAGGCGGTCCATATGAAATTCTACAACAGGGAACACGAACTTGCTGAGCTGGCTACGTTGTATGAACAGGCAGGCTCAGTCGGACGGATGACCGTTCTGACTGGACGCCGCCGCGTCGGCAAGACGCTGCTTGCGCTTGAGTCAGTAAAAAAACACAAACATCTCTACCTGTTCGTATCAAAAAAGGCGGAGCCCCTTCTCTGTCAGGAATTCATCGAAGAAATCCGCCGCAACTTTACCATCCCCATTATTGGCGAGATACGCCATTTCCGTGACATCTTCAACCTGCTGATCGAACTATCCCGCACCCAACGCATTACGCTGATCGTCGATGAATTTCAGGAGTTCTTCAGCATAAACGCCGCTGTATATTCCGAACTTTAAAATATCTGGGACCGCAACAAGGGAACCAGCAAACTGAACGTCATCTTCATTGGATCAGTACATTCGTTGATGCACCGCATTTTTCAGGATGAAAAAGAACCTCTGTTCGGTCGTGCCGACCGGATCATGTTCGTAAAACCATTCAGCATCAAATCCATCTTTGCCGTTACCAGTGACTTTGGCCATCGTGACATGCAGACGCTCTTTGATGCGTATGCCGTTACCGGGGGGCTCCCCAAATATCTTGAGATGCTGGCGTAAAACAATGCCTTGTCCAGGCAGCAGATGATGGACTTCCTGTTCAGGCAGTTTTCTCCGTTCCTGAATGAAGGGAGGAGCCTGCTGATCGAGGAATTCGGCAAGGAGTACGGTACCTACTTTTCTATCCTGGAGCTGATTGCAACCGGCAAAACAGCCCGAAGCGAAATCGAATCAGTTCTGGAGATTCATACCGGCGCATACCTTGCCAAGCTCGAAGGGGAATATGCCCTGATAGACCGGCATAAACCGATCAACGCCAAACCTGGCGGCCGATTACAAAAATACTTTATCCGCGATAATTTCCTGAACTTCTGGTTCCGGTTTATTTATCGCAATCTGTCGGCAGTTGAGACCGGCAACTTTGCCTATATTCGTGAGATTGTTGAACGTGATTATTCCACCTGGTCTGGCAGAATACTGGAGCGGTTCTTCCATGAACTGTATGCAGCCAGCGGGGGGTACAATCAGATCGGCTCGTACTGGGAGCGTGGCAACAAGAACGAGATTGATCTGGTGGCGATCAACGACATCAAAAAAGAGATCGTCATCGCGGAGATCAAAGTCAACAAAAACAGGATCAGTCTGGTAGAACTTGAAAAAAAAGCGAAAAACCTGATCATGGATTATCAGGGATACAAAGTTGAGTACCATGCTCTTGGCGTTGAAGATGCCGAATTGCTGTTGAAGGAAAGCGCTTAAGGCAGGAATTTGCAGGTGCTGCTATTGGTGCATGTAGGCTTGATGGCAACCGGAAACCAGCGAAATATTGAAACGGCACGGATACTCTATGGCGAACATGTCGTTTACTTATCAGAGACGATTGACCATTAATGAGGTGACAAAATGAGTAATCAGGCTCATTCAGATTGTTTACTGTATGAGTTGTTGCCCGATTCTATTTCGCGTTTCTGGTGGTGAATGAAGCGTACCATGTAGTACTCAAAGGGATAACCGCTTTCATAGTAGCGAAAACTCTGTTGATGCCGTGCATCGATGAGCTCCCCGGTTGTTATTCCCGCACCGATCACAAAGCTGTTGCCCGTAGTACTGAATGGATCAATCGCACTATATATTCCGTATGTGATGCCGGTATCTACCAGCAGACCTCCCGTGTCTCGCAAGGATGAAGGACCGAAAAAAGGGAGTACCAGGTAGGGGCCTGAATTTATCCCCCAGTACCCAAGGGTTTTCCCAAAATCCTCATCATGCCGTTCCAGGCCGAAGCTGGTAGCCGGATCGAACAGACCGCCCAATCCCAGGGTGCTGTTTGTCACGAAACGACCGAGTGTCGTCAGGGAGTCTCCCCCTTTAAGCTGAATCAGGCTGTTGGTGAGATTTTTGATTTCTCCCAGATTGTTGTAGAAACCGGATATTCTGTTTTGGACGAATGTGGGCGTAATGTACTCATAACTGTTCACGACCGGTAACAGAACGAATTTGTCGAGGTAAAAGTTAAAACGGTACATGCTTCGATTAAAGCCTTCCCACGGGTCGGCTACTTCTGCGAAGCGTTGATCATTAAATTCGCTGATGCTGTGCATTGCCGGTTCTTCTGTGACGGTGGGCGCCGTAGTGGTTGCACACCCGGAAACAGAAAGTGCCAGCATCACGAACAGAATTTTAAGAGCCAGGGTGTAGCGCATAACCGTCATGGTGATCTCCTTCCTATGGTTTGAAAAAATCAACCATGTAAGCCAGGTTTTCTTTGTACTCCAGATTGCCAAGATGTCCGCCTCGCGGATAAATCTTAGCTCTTTCTCCGAAAAGTCTCCGCAGATAATCAAGCTCACCCTTGGTCAGGATGAAGTCATTTTCGTTGGTCATTACACCGAACTTGGGAGATGACTTCAAGTAGTCTTCGATGCTTGTAATGCTCAGGGATTCTATGAAGAGTTGCTTGGTAAGTTCAGGGTGCTGTTTCTTGAAGTGGGGATACAGATATTCGTTAAAATAGTTGATAAAGCTAAGGTGGCTGGAAACCAGAAAATAGTTGAAGAGAGAATCGGTGGGGTTTAACACTCTGTTTTTCGGGACAACATAACCGCTGTTGGTAATTACGTCGGAGCTGAAAATCATACCAGCCAGGTTGATACGATAGGTGAGTCCGATCAATCCTGCAGTTTCTTCACGGGAGAAAAGACGCTCATTGTAGATTGCATAGAGAAAATCATCGTTTATGGCTACAAAGTTACCGTATCGATAGAACTTGCTGAACTTTGATAACAATTTATTGAAAAAAACCCCCTGTTTTCCGGGACCGCCGGGAATCTGTTTCAGCAGTTCCTCGATTCTGGTCGCCGAATTGTAGAGATTTACCGGCGGGTTTATCATGAGTACCTTGCGGAAATTAAATACTCGTTGTTCTTCGTCGAGTTTTGCCACGAACGCCGCCTGAGTCCCTCCCAGACTGTAACCTGCCAGATGAAACGAAGATACCTGGATATCCCCTTGTACCAGTTCCCAGGCGGTTTTCATCGCCCGGTACAAATCTGCGGCATCTTCTGACAGATCGCCCGGGATGTTGCTCCGGGAGGCGGAGATTATGAAATTGGCATTGGTCGATGAGGGGAGGGTGATGACATGAAAACCGGCTTGATGGAGTGCTTTCGTCATGGTCAAAAGTTTTGATGAACGGTCGCTGGAGCCGGCGCCGCCGATCAAAAAAACCAGGGGAGCTTTTTGATTCTGGTAGGCAAAGGTACAGCGGAGACCTTGATCATAAAAGAAAACGGCCGGCTTTACACGCCCGGGGAAGACATCCAGCACAAGTTGTCGTATCGGTGTCTTGTCGGTGAATTCAGGCATGAGAGCAGCCGGAGTTCCCAGGATGGTGGCTTCATACGACCCCGGAATCGGGTAGCCATAGCCGTCATCCGCCGCATGACTCGTCATGGGAAACAGGATCAGACAGACAATACAGAGTAATTTCAGATTCATCATGTGTAACTCCTGGCATACGCTTGTATGTCACTGGTTTTTAACACCCGCCCTTTCCCATTTGGTCGGGGAATAGCGGCTGTTTTAAAGAGCCTCTGTCTGTGCCATGTCCTGCACCACAAATTTACCGCAGATGAAACAGAATATGCCAGCCAGCAGCATGGCAAACGGGGTGATCAAAAGTGCGCTGCGCAGCCCCCATTGGTCGGAGAGCCAACCGAGGATGGAAGGTGAAATTGCATCACCCAGGGCGTGAATAAAGAAAATATTGACCGCAAAAGCCATGGCACGGATAGCCGGATTGGTGACGTTAATGATGACCGTGTTGAGAGGACCGGTGTTGAGGAAAAGAAAAAACTCAGCGATGAAAATTGCCGTCATGCAGCCGGTCAAACCGGGAGCGAGGATGGCCCAGACAGCAAAAGGCGTACCGATCATAAACCCCCAACCGGAGAGGAGCAGATACCCTTTACCGTTATTTTTTTGCCAGCGGTCGCCGAGCCATCCGCCGGCCAGGGTACCGAGAATCCCAGCTGCTACGGTGGTCGCTCCGAACAGTGTGTTCCCCTTGGCAACATCAAGGGAATGAACGCGATACAGGAAAGAGGGGAGCCACTGGGCAAGTCCGCCAATGGCAAAGGTCATGGCAGCCATGGCGAGGGTGTTGCATACGAACGAACGATTTTTGAAGAGCGCCGCATAGCCGGATGAAGCTTTTTCTTTTGACGACTGGGGGGCATCATCACCACCGCGAGGTGGCGAGTGCAAGAGCGCAATCGGAACGGCCAGGAGTAATCCGGGAATACCAACCACCAGAAAAGCGGTATGCCAGCCGAATCGTTGACCCAAAATCCCACCCAAGAGATACCCCAGCGCACTGCCGACCGGAATGGCAACATAGAACCATGACAGTATCCGGCCACGCTGCTCTTTGGGAAAATAGTCGGCTACCAGCCCGGGCGAGACAGTACCGAAACTTGCCTCACCGACGCCGACGGTGGCGCGAGCAGCCATCAGGGTCCGGTAACCGGTGGCAAAACCGGCCAGAGTTGTGGCCAGACTCCAGACAACCAGGCCGCTGGCAGCGAGTTTGGTGCGACTCCAATGATCGCCGATCCAGCCGAAGAGCGGAGCGAAGAGCAGATAACTGAGCATGAAGGCGCTTCCGAGAAATCCCAGCTCGGTGTCGCTGAGTTGCAGATCGATCTTGATCAGGGGAAAAACGGCGAAGAGCACCTGGCGATCGATGTAATTAAGCAGGTTTACGCTCAAGAGCAGTCCCAGGGCATAGCGCCGGTAGGTGAGTGTGATTTGTGGAGCGATCGTTTTCATAATGATTCAACCGCCCGGCGGGTGATTGCCACTATTTCTGCCGGATCTTCCGTGCGAAACTGCAACGCTTTTCCGAATGTTACAGTTACCGTACCCTGTTTGGGAACAGTCGACTCGTGGGGTAGTACCTGATCGGTTCCCCTGATTTTTATCGGTACCACCGAAATAGCCACCTCTTTTACCATGATACCCAGACCTGGTTGAAAGGGGAGTAGTTTTCCATCTCGGGAATGCTCACCTTCGGGGAAAATCAGAATGTTGATACCCGCATCGGCCAGGCTCCCCATGTATGCCAGTGATCTGCTGAAACCTTGGGACTGGGGGAGGGGAAAGAGGTGGAAGAACACGGAAGCGTATTGGTAGCACAGGAATCTTACTATTCGCTTGATACCATGGAAATCGCCGAAGAAAAACTCTTCCCAGGCAGCAGTAGCGCATCGGGAACGGAGCTGGGGGGGGAGCGCGAACAGTATGGCCGGTTGATCCAGGTAGCTTACATGATTTGATACGAAAAAAACCGGTCCGGCCAGCTTTTCCAGATGGTCAAGCCCGTGCACCTCAAGGGTGACAAAATGGCGAAAAATTGGCCCGTGGACCAGGTGGTCCCATAACAAGCGCGCATTCGTGCATAAACGGTTATTAGTCCAGAAACGGAAATGGTCGTGCTGTTTGACCGTTTGCGGTGCAGTAATCATCAGGCGCAGATCCGAAATCCGTGTCTCCGGACCAATCAGGGAGTCATCGATATCAATGCGGAATTCCTGCTCCAGAACGCTGACTAATTCCACCCGGTCTATGGAGCTAAGCCCCAAATCCCCCACCAATAATGATTCTTCGTGAATAGTTGCGACAGCGTTGCCGGTAAGTTTGGCGACCAGATTGATCACCTTGTCCTGGCTGATGGTTGTGGTGTTGTCCTGCAACCCTTTGGCCAGCGTTTCTTTTACGGCAAATTTCTTGATTTTGAGTGTTGTGGTCTTGGGAAACTCCGGCTCGTTCCAGACGGTGAAACCGGTAATCTGGTGCAGCGAGTCCAGGCTT